>Ga0193726_1000035_pt1 | contig 317438 bp, 288 predicted proteins | sample H2c1metaG_FD_144928 | JGI IMG/M metagenome (GOLD analysis project Ga0193726, IMG submission 144928) | Soil microbial communities from a riparian zone of the East river system, Colorado, United States - H2c1 | ecosystem: Environmental > Terrestrial > Soil > Riparian zone | place: USA: East...
TATCGGTAACGACGGCGTCGCCCCACACCGCATTCAGCAGTTCTTCCTTTGCGATCAGCTTCTGAGGATTGCGCAGCAGGTACAAGAGCACCCGAAATGTCTTCGGTTCGACCGGCAGCACCTCACCAGCCTTGACGAGACAGAACTCCCGCTCGCGAACCTCCACGTCGGCGAATTTAAAAAAAGTGGTCTTATTTCCCATCGTTCAATTATCCGCACTCAGAGGTTGATTTCATTTCCGAAGTTGACTCCAAGCATTCACTTCTGCTCCAGCGTGAGCGCATAAATGTCAGCCGTTCCCACATCGCGAATTAAGATCGGAGTGTCTTCCGGATCAAGACCCATCCACATCGTGAATGAACCAGTGAACCGAAAATCCTTCAAATCGACGACGCGCTCTTCAATGCCATCAGAAACGCGGACCCGATATACTCCCGGAACATCCCTTGGGCGCAGGAAGTAAAGGTATTCGCTATTGGACGACCACGTGGGCCAATCACCCTCGCCTTTTTGTGGGAGCAACGACCATCGCTGCGTCTCAAGGTTGAAGACTTTCAAACCACCCGACGCGCCACTGCGGATCCCGGCGATGACGGCCGTTGGGCGACCATCGGGGCGACCATACGCCGTCCGACCCAGGGAGTGTGGTGATCCGCATGCTTGCAAGATCGAGGACGCGGATGACTGCGTTTGAAGAACCAATTGCTTCCAGAGATGGCAGAGAAGAAAAGACAATCTTGCGCCCGTCAGGGGACCAGTTCGCGTCACCCGTTCCATCCTTACTTTCCGGGAGAAGTAGCCGAGGTGTACCACCTTGGGAAGGAACGATGTAGCTTCGCAAGTGCCCCGCCGAATCAACGTCGAAGAACAGAACCCGGGTGCCGTCGGGCGACCAACGAGGATTTACGGGGTACATGGGGTGATCCGTCAACTGCGCAGGACTGCTTCCGTCCCGATTGGCCCTCCAAAGAATGCCCTCTGGGAAGGTCACGTAGACCACAGACTTTCCGTCTGGAGAGAAAGAGACAAACTCGGCAGAGATCCCTCCGAGCCAGGGTTGTAGCTGTCGGGACTGAGCATCAAATCGCACCAGTTCGCCCCGCAAAATGACTCCCGGTGAGAATATTCTTGTCCAGTCTTTGCTTGGGATCGGCGCGTTCCAGCGGATCGGGCCCGAAGTCAATTGAACGGGGTCGGCAGGCGCTCGCCTGAACATCGCGCGACGCTCATCAAGAGTCCATAGTTGGCTACCGGGTTGATAGCCGGTAAAGAAAGGGTGCTGGAGCAGGAAGATGAAGAATTTGCCATCGGGAGTCCAACGTCCGCAGCATAGCGGCGCCGAGGGCCGCCAACCCAGTAGCAACTCGTGCGGTCCCGATCCGTCCGACGACATCTCCCAGAGCCGGCTTCCCTTAAAAAACCGAATTCTGCTGCCGTCCGGCGACCAACTCGCCGCGCTGGACGGGCCTCCGACATCGGCCAGCCTGCGAAGCCCCGTGCCATCGCTTTGGACAACATAGACGTCACTGTTCCCGGTGGTGTACACCACCCACTTCCCATCAGGAGACCAGGCCGCGGAATTGACCTGCATGCCAGTCATCAGTTGGCGAAGCGAGCCTGCCGGAATCTGAACACTCCATAAGCTCCCTTCACCAGCAGCGAAGGAGGAAATGAGAAGAGAAGATCCATCCGGTGAAGCATCCAGAAGTTCGGGCTCTGGCAATGCGATCGGAATTGGCACGATCTCTCCGCCGGATATTGCAACTTGTGCGATCGGTTGCGGGTTATTATCTCGAGTGAGGTAGAGCCTGCTGCCGTCGGTTCCAGCAAGGTCCTTGAGCTGGCCGTCGTGTGTGATCTGGACATAGTCCCCGATAATGCGCGGCGGTGGCAGAGGACGGCACAGATACCAGACGGAGGCGGCGAGGCACACCATGAGAAGGGAGGCGCCGGATACGAGCCACTTCCATAGCGTGTTGCGCCTCCCATTTGTCTCCTTCCCGCTTTTTCCCTTGTACTTCTTCGCTGCGTCAATCTGCGCTGGAGGATTCGCCGTCGCCACCGCGAGCTCAGCATTCCCAGGCACCTCGACGAAATCCTCCTCGCTGAGACCATCTGCCCTGTCGGTAAAACCTGATCCTCCGCGAACTTCTTCAGCGATCTCAACCTTGTGCAGAAACCGGTACCCGACCGTGGCCACGGTTTCGATATAACGCGGGTTGCGGATTTCATCGCCAAGCAGACGGCGAAGTTGCGCAATGGTGCGCGTCAGCGAGCTATCGGTAACGACGGCGTCGCCCCACACCGCATTCAGCAGTTCTTCCTTTGCGATCAGCTTCTGAGGATTGCGCAGCAGGTACAAGAGCACCCGAAATGTCTTCGGTTCGACCGGCAGCACCTCACCGGCCTTGACGAGACAGAACTCCCGCTCGCGAACCTCCACGTCAGCGAATTTGAAAACAATGGACTTATTCCCCGTCACAAAGCTCCCTGATCCGCCCTCTGAAATTCATCCTCATGCTCCGAAATTGATCCGGAGTCCATCAAGACCGTTCAGAACCACGCGCCCAGAGTTCCTTCAGCCAAACCGGCTGAGGAGCTCTCGCGATGGCAACCTTCAAGTGGTTCGCTCCCTTTGTTCTTGCGGCAACCATTATCGAACCGCTGTCGGCGGAAACTCATTGCCCGGGAAGTGTTGCAAGTGTACCCCTTCATCTAGTGAACCGGTATCAGATGATCGTGGCGGTTTCCTTGAACAAGTCCGGCCCCTACAATTTTCTCCTGGATACAGGCACCGAGATCACGATGATCGATGTCTCTCTGGCAGGAGAGCTTCATATGGAGACCCATGGGGCGGCCGTCGTGGCAGGCGCCGGGTTTCAAGTGGCTGCCTCCTTTTCGCAACTTGACCAGATTGCAGCGGGTTCCCAGATTGTCTCCAACCAGAAGGTGCTGGTGTACGACCTGCAGAAGCTCAAATCTGCCGATCTTCAAATTCAGGGAATCCTCGGCGAAGATTTTCTTGAGCACTTTGATGTGCTTATCGACAACGCGCACAACCGCCTCTGTCTCGAAGACACTGGCGCTATGCGCACGGCAGTCAAAGGGACCCGTGTACCGCAGCTGACGCAGGCTTCGGCCACAGACAGTGCCGCTTAGCTAAATCCGCTTATCATTGCTGTCCGTTTGTCCGACGGAACGCGGCCTGTTCGACTCAAGGATTCCCGCACCTCGGAGTTCGATGGACTGCTGTCAACGGGGCTCTTCAAGCGCGTCTTCATCAGCCACAACGATCACGTTGCTGTCCTTGACCCCTGGTAGGGAAGGACTTGATCTGCGATTCAGTCGAATGAATCTTGAGTTGTGATTTCGCCGATGCGAAGCCTTTTCCTAAAATGACATGAACGCGGAAAAGCTGCGGCCCGATGGGGCCGCAGCTTTGATTGGAGATGTTGCGAAGAATCTAAACGCGGACGAGGACGATCGGCCGTTCTCAGCGTGGAGAATCGGCTTCGCTCGATGAAATGCAGACTACGAAGATGCGCGAGCGGCTTCGCCTGGGTTGACGAGGTCGCGCAGTTCCTTTGAGGGTTTGAAGTAGGGAACGCGCTTGGCGGGGACTTCCACACGCTCTCCAGTCTTGGGGTTGCGGCCAATGCGGGGATTGCGCTGGCGAATGCGGAAGGAACCAAATCCGCGGATTTCGATCTTGTCACCGCTCTGCAATGCAGAGATCACCGAATCAAAAACCGTTTCCACGATGACCTCGCCATCGCGGCGCGTGAGGTCGCCCAAGCGGGTGACCTTTTCCACCAGATCTGCCTTCGTCATGTCCTCTGGCCTCCGTACCACAGGATAAACGCATTCGCGACATGGAGTTAAGAAAAAACCGATTCTTCTGTGGAATAGGCCTTTCTTGACCATGGACCGGGAGGGTGTAGTAGACGTTTCCCGCGGGAAGAGTCCCCAGGGGCGGACGCCACGGGTTATCATGTCCTGAGTCTTCCCCTGCTGTCGAGTCATCCAGAGGGAAGGAGCAAGACGCCCGTGGAATTTCCCAAATACAGCGTTGTCATTCCGGCATACAACGAGAGCGCCCGAATTCCGGCGACGCTTGAGTCGGTCGTGGCTGCAATCCGCGCGAACGGTTGGGACGCTGAAGTGATCGTGGTGAATGACGGTTCGACCGACTCGACCGCGCAACTGGTGCGGAATTTTGCTGTGAGCGCTCCGGAGGTCCGGCTGCTGGAAAACCCCGGAAATCACGGCAAAGGCTACAGTGTGCGGGCGGGAGTTTTGAACGCGCAGGGCGACATTATCATGTTTACCGATGCCGATCTCTCGGCGCCGATGGAGGAGGCCGGCCGGCTGTTCACAGCTATCGGCAATGGCGCCGATATTGCCATTGGTTCGCGCTGGCTGGAGAGCGGCCGCCAGACCCATCGCCAGCCGCTTTACCGGCAATTTTTCGGTCGCTGTTTCAACGCGGTTTGCCGCATGGTGATGCAGTTGCCGTTTGCCGATACGCAGTGCGGATTCAAGGCATTTACGCGATCGACAGCGCAGACAGTTTTCCAGTTACAGACCATTGAGCGGTGGGGGTTCGACCCCGAGATTTTATTTATCGCCATCAAACGGGGATTCCGTGTGGTCGAGGTTCCGGTGAGTTGGGCGCATGACGAGCGGTCGCGGATGAGCTATCTACGGGACGGGTTGCAGATGCTGAAAGAACTGGCGATCGTGCGGTGGAATGCTCTGACTGGGCGGTACAACAAGCAAACCCAGGCTATTCTTCGGACCGGAGAAACTCGCTAACAAGGCGCCGCCCCCGTTCGACTCCCTGGGTCCTTCCCCGGTCCCCAAAAGCGAGGGACCGGGGGCACCGGAGACGGGGTAACAAAGAGCTGCCTCTGTTCGATTCCCTGCGTCCTTCCCCGGTCCCCAAAAGCGAGGGACCGGGGGCACCCATCAACGTGGTTTGCTGGAGTCGTCGTACAGTTCAGCTTTCTCGCACACCGGAGTGGAATGGTAGGTTGTACTGGAACCTGCACGAGGTCCAATCTGCCCTATGGTTTGCCGATCCGCAAAGCGCACGCTCCGGCATCTCGCGTTTGCCCTTCCCCTGGCGCTGTTCGTCCTGTTCGCGCATCCGGTTCGGGCGCAGACCTTCGATGCCACCCATCTTCGCGAACCGGCGAATCTGGCGATGAAGTGGCTGGTACAGGCGGGTGATAACCCGGCCTACGCGTCTCCGGACTTCGATGATTCCCATTGGACGCTATTTGATCCATCCGGCTTAATCGAATCTTTGTTTCCGCATCATCCGGATGTGGTCTGGTATCGGCTCCACGTCAAAGTCGACCCCACGCAGACCGGCCTCGCCCTCAGCGAGATTAAGCTCTCGCGTGCGTTTGAGATTTATGTCAACGGGGAGCGGCTGATCCGATCGGGACAAGTGGTGCCCTTTGTGCCGTACACCTCCGACGCAAGACTGCTGGCGCACATTCCCGATCGCGTGCTGGCGTCGGGGGCTATTGTGATTGCCCTCCGCGTCCACATATCGGCACTTGAATGGAATGTGGGTCAGGACCCGGGTTTGTACTCCGGCAATCTCACTCTTGGGCAAGAGAAGACCCTTTATCGTTACGACTGGCTATCAATCATCGGTGAGAACACCTTCGGCTGGATTAGCGATGGTCTTGGAGTCTGTCTTGGCTTTGTTGCCCTGGTGCTTTTCGCCGCGCAACGGCGACAAACCGAGTATCTCTGGATCTTTGCTGTTGGAATGATGGGACTCGTTCTGATTCCGACGCTTGTGATCAGCCAGCTTCATAACATTCCAATCGGATGGGTGTTGTTCTCGGATGCAACTCGTCTCGTATCGCCCTACATCTGGGCATCGCTCTACTTTTCATTCGTTCACTTGCGGACTGGCTGGCGGTGGCGGACGTCTCTCATTGTGATTGGTGTTCTCTATTTCATCGGAGGGCTTCATGGCTGGTTCATAGACTTGTCATTGCCACTTCAGACCGTCACCAATCTTCCGTTCGTGATCTTTCTTTCCGTTGTCATCCCGATTGTGCTTGTGGTCCATTGGCGCCGGGGAAATCGCGAGGCGGGGATCCTGCTCATCCCCGTGATCCTGTTCAGCCTATACATCTATGCCCTGGTCGCGATGCAGATGCTGTTTCAGTTTCCCTCCTGGAGGCAGTTTTCACTTCGAGGCTTGAACCTGATTAACCGTCACCCTGTCGGTCCATTCTTCGTATCGCTGAACAGCATGTCGGGAGTCTTGTCGGTCGTCTCTCTGGCGATCATCATGCTGCAACGCTCCAGTACCATGAGCAGGCGGCAGGCGCAGCTCGAGGGTGAACTGGCCGCGGCACAGGAAGTGCAGCGAGTTCTTGTTCCCGAGCAGACGGGCGGAGTTCCCGGCTTCGCGGTTGAATCTGTCTACGAGCCGGCACAGCAGGTCGGCGGCGATTTTTTCCAGATCCTGCCCATCGGAGGAGGCGGGATCCTGATCGTTGTTGGAGACGTCGCAGGCAAGGGATTGCCTGCAGCGATGCTGGTTTCGGTGCTGGTGGGCGCGGTTCGCGCCGTGGTTGAATACACAAGCGGACCTGCAGAAATTCTCGCTAATCTGAACGAGCGCCTGGTTGGCCGGTCAGGCGGGGCATTCTCGACTGCGCTTGCGGCTTTCATCGCTCCCGATGGACGCGTGACGATTGCAAACGCCGGCCATCTTTCGCCGTATCTCGATGGGAAAGAAATGGAACTTCCCGGGGCGTTGCCTCTGGGGGTTGCGAGTGCGGCGCGGTACGAGACCGTCGAGTTCCAGATGGATGGCGGCAGCCGTCTTACGTTTTACTCGGACGGAGTGATTGAAGCGCAGAGGCCGGACGGCGAGTTGTTCGGATTCGAACGCGCACAAGAGATTTCGATGAAGTCCGCGGCAGAGATTGTCGAGACTGCGAAGCGCTTCGGGCAGGAGGACGACATCACTGTCGTTACTGTGACCCGCACAGCAGTAGTTGCGAGTGCGGCGTGAGGCGTACTTTGGTTTGAGCTCTGGGACTAAGCGGTAGCTGTCTTTGCGATGGATTGCAGGCCGCGTGCTTCGATTTCGAATTCGCGGATCTTGTATTTCTGGATTTTGCCGGAGAGCGTTGCGGGAAAATCGTCGACGAAGCGGACGTGCTCAGGAATTTTGTAATACGCGATTTGCGCTTTGCACCATTCACGAATCTCGGATTCGGTGGCTTCCATTCCGGGCCGGAGACGGACCCATGCCATCACAATCTCGCCGAGGCGTTCATTGGGGATGCCGACGACCTGCACCTCGCCGACCTTGGGATGCGTGTAAAGAAATTCCTCGACCTCGCGGGGATAGATGTTCTCGCCGCCTCGGATGATGACGTCGCGCGAGCGGCCGGTGATATGCAGGCATCCATCTTCGCGCATGACGCCAAGGTCTCCGGTGTGCAGCCAGCCGTCGGGCTTGACCACGTCCGCGGTGCCGACGGGATCTCCGTCGTAGCCTTTCATCACAGCGTAGCCGCGCACGCAGATTTCGCCCTGTATTGTCATGGGGAGGCGGGCGCCATCGGTGGGTGAGACGACCTGTATTTCAGTTTGCGGCATCGCGCGGCCCACGGTGTTGACGCGGATTTCCAACGTATCGCCGGCGTCGCTCATGGTGACTACCGGCGAGGTTTCGGTCTGACCGTAGGCGATGACCAACTCACCAATGTGCATTTCGTTGAGCACGCGCTTCATCAATTCGACGGGGCACGGAGCGCCGCTCATCATGCCGGTGCGCAGGCTGGTGAAGTCGAAAGTGGAGAATTCGGGTATGCCGAATTCGGCGACATACATTGCCGGTACGCCGTAGACCGACGTCGCACGCTCATCGTGAATTGCTTGCAGGGTGGCGCGTGCGTCGAAGGTCCAGTTGGGAAAGATGAGGGCTGCGCCGGAGTTTAATGCAGTCATTGTCCCGATGACGCAGCCGTAGCAGTGGAAGAGCGGCACGGGCACGACGATCTTGTCCTGCTCAGTGTAGTGAAAGCCGTGGGCGAGAAACTGGCCGTTGTTCACCACGTTGTGGTGGGTGAGCATTACGCCTTTCGGGAGGCCTGTGGTTCCGCTGGTGTACTGGATATTGGCGATGTCATCTACTGATACTTGATCGGGCAGTTGCCCGGCAGACTCGAGGAGCGCGGGCCAGAGAGGGGAGTCGAAGTAGATGGTGTGTTCGAGGTCCAGCTTCAGGTCGTGGCAGGCGCGGTTGAGAATCTCTTCGTAGTCAGCATGCTTGTCTTTGTGCCAGAGAAACAGAGCCTTCATCCGCGAGCGGGTCAGCGTGTATTGGAGCTCATGGGAGCGATACGCGGGGTTTACATTGACCAGGGCCGCACCTGCACGTGCACAGCCCATGTGCAGCATTACCCACTCGACGCAGTTGGTGGACCAGATGCCGACGCGGTCGCCGCGGCGTATGCCGAGCGACCAAAGGCCGCGTGCCACGCGATCGGCGGCATCGCTTAGTTCGGCCCAGGTCATGCGCGCGGACTGGTGGCGCGAGGCGACGGCGAGGCGGTCGGGAAAGCGGCTTGCGGTGCGGTGGAGGAGCGCGCCGATGGAGAGGTCGAGGAGCGGAAGGTCGGGTCCGCGAGTGTAACTCGGAGTTGTCGGGTCTTCGTCGACGGGCATGGGGGGCTCAGAACTCCAAAGGGGCAGTGTAACCCGCTCGTATAGGGCCAAAGTGTGATCTAGCACACATCCAGGAAAACTGAATGCGGAGGGAGCCTTGGCGGAAATGGATGGAAAGCAGATTCTTCGCTCACCACCTCCGAACTGAAGTACGTTCGGGGCCCCGTTCGCTCCGAATGACACCGCAAGGGCTTACTGCAGGGGTGTTTCCCACTGGCCGGTTTGGGCGGATTGGAAGATGGCTTCGATTACGGCCATATTGGCGATGGCTTCTTCTAATGGGATGGGCACTTCGCCGCCTTCAAGGACGGCGCGGGAGAAAGCATCGCCCTGCATGGTGTACTGGTCGGCGGTGGGGAATTCTTCGACCTTGATGCCGCTGCCGAAGAGTTCGCCGGATTCGTCGATGAGGATGCGGGTGGGTCGGTCTTTGGGGGCGTTGAAGGGGATTTCGATTTCTATGCGTCCGGTGGTGCCGAAGAACTGGACCTTCTGATACGGGACGAGCTGGGTGCTGCAGGTGAAGATCGCCTGGCCAGCTTCGAAGTCGAGCATGGCGGAGGTGAGGCGGTCGATCTTCATCTTTGGATCGCGATCGATGAGGCCGATAACGCGTTTGGGTTCGGCTCCGAACCCGTAGCGTGCGGCCTGAATGCAGTAGCAGCCTATATCGAGCAGCGCACCGCCGCCGCTTTCAACATGGTTGCGGATGTTGGAAGGATCGTTGTTGAAGTAGCTGAAAAATCCAACGACAGATCGCAACTGGCCGATGCGGCCTGAGCGCAACAGTTCGCCAACGCGCAGCCATTGGGTGTAGCTGCGGATCATGAAGGCTTCGCCGATTTTGACGCCGGTGCGGGCGCGGACCGCAAGCAGGGTTTTGGCTTCGGCGACGGTGAGGCTGATTGGTTTTTCGCACAAGACATGCTTGCCCGCTTCGGCGGCCTTGATGGTCCAGGGAACGTGCATCTGGTTGGGCAGGGGATTGTAGATGGCATCGATTTCCGGGTCGGCCAGCAACTCCTCATAGGAACCGTATGCCTTGGGAATACCGAGCGCGGAGGCTGTCTTCTGGGCACGGGACAGGTCGCGGGAGGCGATGGCATCGACGCTGGTGGAACGGCCGAGCTGCATGGCCGGCAGAACTTTCTTGATTCCGATGTTGGCGGTGCTGAGGACGCCCCAGCGGAGTTTGGTTGGCATGGGAGTCATCATACTTCGTGCGCTTGGTTGCTATCGCGATTGGGAAAGCGGCCTCGGCTATAATCGAGACGAGTTTCCTGATGAACCCCACTCCAACTTCTGAACCAACCTCGCCGGCTCTACGTGTACATGTTTCGTCTCATGATGAAGCGACAAATGCGCAGTTGAGGCGTTCGCCTTCGGGGCATGGCGAGACGCGCAGCGCGCGGCTTTTTCATCGCATGTGCCTGCTGGTTTTGCTGATCGTGGTTTCGGCTGCGTCGTTCAGTGCGTTCTACCAGAAGTGGCATTTTCGCGAACAGGGCGCGCGCGGGACCGACTTGATCGCTGAGTTCGATCGCATGATCGATGGCACTGCCCACCGTCCGTACATCTATCGGCAGATGATTCCCGACCTTGCCAATTCGCTTACCCGGGTGCTGCCGGTTGACGCGATATCGCGCAGGGTGCCGCAAAGGGCGAAGGATCGGATTAGTGTTGCGTTCAACCTGACTTCAAAGGCATACCCCGCACAATATTTGATTTTCTATATTGCGACGTATCTGTTCGCGTTGTTTGCAGCCGTGGCCTTGTACAAGGTTTGTACCGCTGCGAATCTTGCGGAGCCGTTGGCAGTGTTTGCGGCGGTTGTGTTCATGCTCCTGTTTCCGCTGTTCGGGGTGAAGGGCGGATACTTCTGCGACTATCCGGAATTGTGCTTTATGGCGGTGGCCGTCTGGATTGCGCTGAAACTCGACTGGTGGTGGGTCATCCCTATCGCCGCGCTGGGAACCTGGAACAAGGAATCGTTCCTGCTCTTCATGTTTACGCTGTATCCGCTTTTCCGGCAGCGGCATTCGCGGATGAACTCGCTGATTGGAGTGGGTGTTCTAGTGGCAGTATGTGCAGCGGTCTACCTGCCGATCCGTCTTCATTTCGCGCACAATCCGGGTGGAACGGTTGAGTGGCATTTGAAGGATCAGATGAGTTTTTATCTGCATCCGTTCCAGTTGGACACGTGGGTGGACAGGACGTATGACCTGATGTTTCCTGCGCTGAGCGCTCCGATTCCGACGGTTCTGCTGATTTGGACAGTCTGGAGAGGGTGGCGTTTTCTGCCTCTCCGGCTCAAGGGCCACGCGCAGATCGCGGCTGTGATCAACATTCCGCTTTTTCTGCTGTTCTGCCAGCCGGGAGAGTTTCGCGACCTGAGCATGCTGTACGTTTCGTTTCTGTTTATTCTGGCGTTCAACCTGCAGGAGTGGATGGGGTCAGCCGGGCTCAAGCGGGTGGAGGCGGCGGCTTAGGCATTCTGCTGACTGTCGTCAAACGCGGCCTCGACCCAGTTTTCGGGTGCTCTGAGACTACGTTGGGATCGGGAAGCCGATGGTGGGCGCTGCAGGATTCGAACCTGCGACTTCCACCGTGTGAAGGTGGCACTCTACCGCTGAGTTAAGCGCCCGGGCTGGAGGGGTGCCGCGGATCGGCGCGAGGCGCGCCAGAGGGGCTCCCTGTACGGTAGAGTATCACCAGCGACACTCGACGGCCAACCTGGGCGCTCTGCCAACCCGGAGCCGTGTGAATTCGCTCCAAGTTACTGATGCGCTGGCGAGTACGCTCAATCCGAGAGGTTCGCAAGTCTGCTCCCGGGGACGAGCCGCCGGCTTTCCCCGTCCCCTTTGGCGGAACTTTGGGCACGCCCCGCTTCGAGCTTGCATCGGCCGATGGGACTCCAGTTTGGGGTGGTTCCAGGGCGGCTATGTCGAGCCAGTCGGACGAGGACGAGGCCGGGCAACGGTTTGGCGTGGATTCCGGCCGGAAAGGGCGAGAAGGCAGCCAGCAGGCCGACCAGCGCTCGGGGGGTCGAAAACCGTTAAACAATGCAAAATCAGAGCCGGAAACTGACGAATTTGCGCAACCTTCCGATACGGACGGGGTTCCTGAAGATATGGCAACCCTGGTACTGGACAATCCGGCACTGGGACGGGGCACGGCTCTGAATCCGCCCGAACCGCAACGGCCCGTCAATTACGCCCAGGACGAGTCGAGTGATGCAGCCGTAATGCTGCGGGTGGCGGCAGGCGACGAGGCAGGTTTCAACTACCTGGTGGGCAAGTATCACCGGGCAATGAACAATTTTCTGTTTCGGATGGTGCATAACCAGGCGGTTGCCGAGGAATTAGCGCAGGAAGTGTTTCTGCGCGTGTATCGTTCGCGTGAAAGCTACAGGGCCGAAGCGAAGTTCACCACGTGGCTTTATCGGATTGCAACGAATCTTGCGGTAAACCACGCACGCGATACACGGCACGAGCGGTCGGCGTCGACGATTTATCTGGACGCGCCGGACGAGGAGTCGGGGACGACGCCGGATGTGGCAGATGACGCTCCCTCGGTGGAGCAGAGTATTTTGCGGGATGAGCGCATGGCGGCGATCCGGGCGCATGTAATGGCTTTGCCGGAACGCCAGCGCATGGCGGTGTTAATGCACAAGTATCAAGGGATGGATTATCGGCAGATCGGCGATGTATTAAAACTGAGCGAGTCGGCGACGAAGTCGCTGCTTTTCAGGGCGTATCAGACACTGCGGGATAAGTTAAAAGACTTCGTGTAGGGATTGAAAGCCGGGGACACCGGCGGGGAGTGGGGTGGTAGCGATGGAATCGATGAACAAATGCACCGCGATGGAAGAGAAGCTGGCAGAGATGCTGCTCGATCCGGAAGCGGCGCCTGCCAAGGTGAAGACTCATGTTGCGGAGTGTGAGAGCTGCCGCCGGGAGCTGGAGGGGCTGCGGGCCACGATGGATCTGATGGATGCCTGGACGACGCCTGAGCCCAGTCCCTACTTCATGACGCGGCTGGGCGCACGGATGCGCGAGGAACGCGAAGCTCCGCGGCAGTCATGGTTCCAGCGCATCCGCGCCCGCTTTGCTTACGGTCCTCAGATGCATGCTCGTCCGCTGGCGGCGATGGCGTTGACGGTGATGCTGCTGATCGGCGGCGGCACGTATCTGGGCGTAACCAACATTGAGCAGCCACAGCCGAAACCGGATGCGGACGCAGCCGTGGTGCACGATCTGCAGACCCTGGACAGCAATTCGCAGGTGCTGGATCAGCTGGAGGCGATCTCCGACAACCCGAATGACGCGATTTCGGACGATCCGAATTCGGATGATCCGCAAGCGCAATAGTTGAAGAAAGTGCAAGAGATTTTTTTGAACGGCGGGGCCAAGAGAATGAATGGGGAACGGAGCAAAAGCGTTGCAAAGCAGACGCGCCGGACGGTTCTGACCGCCGTCGCACTGGCAGCCCTTTGCCTGCCCCCTGCGGCCTTGGTTGCAGAGCGCCAAAATACGGCGCGTCCGGCTCCGAGCTACTCTACGCCACGGCAGCAGAGTCGCCCGACATACACGCATCCACAATCACCGCGCCAGCAGAACCAGGGCCGTCCTGCGCAACAGTATCCAAACAGAACGCCGCAGAATCGCGCGCCGCAACCGTATCAGCCGTATCGTGGATCCGGAGTTCAGGGGCAGCGCCCGATACAGAACCCGTATGCACCACCGCAGGCGGGCGCTCGCGGTGCTTATCCAAATTCGAATTACAACGCTCCGGTAAATGGGCGGCAGACATATCCCGGAACGGCGCTGCAGCTTTACGCGCCGCCGGGACATCTTGGCGCGTGGCTGAACACACATCGCAATGTTCCGGAGCCGCAACAGCAGCAGATGCTGCGGAGCGACCCGAGTTTTCGCCGGCTTCCGCAGGGCGAACAGCAGCGCTTGATGAACCAGTTGAATCGGGTGAACCGGATGCCCGACGCGCGGCGGGAGCGAACGCTTGCACGTGCTGAGAACCTGGAACGGCTCTCGCCTGAAGATCGCGCCCAGGTTGCGGCATCGGCGCGGCGCTGGAACGGCTTGCCGCAGGATCGTCAGACGATGATGCGCAATGCGTTTCGCGATTTGAAAGCAGTTCCACCGGATCAGCGATCGATCGTGCTGAACTCGAGCCGCTATCAGGGGCAGTTCAGCCCGGAAGAGCGGGGCATCCTGTCGAACATGTTGCGTGTTGAGCCTTACGCGCCGCCGCAATAGAGCGTCAGTGGGTTTGATATTCCCGTCGAGGATTGGCCTCGGCGGGATTTGTTTTTTGGGGGCCGTTGGGGTCGGGGTGCTAAAGAGGGGGGCATTGACGGGGGCCGAAAAGCAGAAGCAGATTCTTCGCTCACCACCCCCAAACTGAAATTGGGGCCCCTTTCACTCAGAATGACACCTACGAAATTATGATGCGATTGCGCTGTTTCACTTTTAGGGCGGGAGAGCCAGCGTAGACGGTCCAGGGTTCGAGGTCGCGCGTGGCGACGGAGGCGAGACCAAGGACCGCGCCTTCGCCTACGTTGACGCCGGGAGCGACGCAGGCGCGCGCGCACACCCATGCATAGGCGCCGACTTCCATGGTGTAGGCGAGGAGCGGAAAGGCGGGATCGTCGAAGTCATGGGTTGCGCCGCAGAGGTAGGAGTTCTGCGAAAGGATCGCATGGGAGCCGAGACGGACAGGCGCGGGGTTGTAGATTTCAGCACCATCGCCGGCGGTGACCTGATCGGCGCAGACCAGGTTCCAGGGCGCCCATACGCGCGAGCTTGGATAGAAGTGGCAGTGCGGGCCCATCTTTGCGCCGAAGAGGCGTAACAGCATCGAGCGCCATCCGTGAAAGGGGCGAGGCGAGAGGCGATAGAACAGGGCCCAGCAGATATTCCAGGCGAGGCGCGCGATGCGGTTGCTCGCGGAAAACGCGGGTCTCAAAAACGGATCCTTTGCCGTTTCGGGGGCAATGTTATCTGCCGCGTTGTAGTGGACTTGGCGGGGCATCTGCTCCGAGTTTATCAGCGGCCTATTTCAACGGGCGCTTTAAGCCGGATGTCGCGGGATGAGGCGCCGACCTGGATTTCGAAGGAGCCGGGATCGAGGGTCCACTGTTTGGTTTGCGGGCTCCAGTATTCGAATGCAGATCGATCGAGCGCGAACTGCAATGTCTTGGATTCGCCAGGCGCTAGCTCCACACGCTGAAACGCCTTGAGTTCGTGGACCGGACGGTCGATCGTTGAGTGGCCGTCGTGGACGTATAGCTGGGCAACTTCGGCACCCTGGCGAGAACCGCTGTTCTTTACCTTCAGGCTTACAAGCGTGCCCTCTGACTTTCCGCGGACCACCTTCAGATCGCTGTACGCGAAGGTGGTGTAGCTGAGGCCGAAGCCGAAGGGGAATTGCGGCTCTACGTTTTTGGTGTCGTAGTAGCGATAGCCGACGTAGATGCCTTCTGAGTAATCGGTGTGGAGGTTCTGGCCGGGATAGGTTTTTGCCGCCGGGGAGTCTTCGAATTTCTTAGGGAGCGAAACGGGTAGTTTGCCGGAGGGGTTGGCATCGCCGAAGAGGATGGACGCGAGCGCGTTGCCACCTTCCTCTCCGCCGTACCACATGTCGAGCAGTGCGGGCGTGGTGTCGATCCACTTCGTCATCGTTACTGGATCTCCAGTGTTGAGAACGACGATGGTGTGGGGATTAGCCTTTTCGACAGCAGCAATCAACTCGTCCTGACCTGCGGGCAGGTCCATCGTCTTCACGTCAAAGCCTTCGGACTCGAGTTTGTTGTAGCGTCCGACTACGACGATGGCTACGTCGGCTTTCGCGGCCGCATCCGACGCTGCTTTCAAATCATTCTCCCGAGATTCCGGCGTATCGTGCGCGGGGTCTTCGCCCTCCATGCCGACACCGAGGGCAGAGGTGATCTGGATTCCGGCGCCAGCGCGCTTCTGGATTCCCTGGAGCGGCGAGATTGCATATTTTGGCCGGACGAGCGAACTGCCTCCGCCACCGGTGCGCGCGACGAGCGCGTTGGGGCCGATCACAGCGATTGAATGGATTTTCGAGGGATCGAGCGGAAGCAGGTTGCTTTGATTTTTGAGAAGGACGATGCCTTCGGTTTCGCCTTCGCGGACTATCTGCTGCTGTGCGGGAGTGTCGACCTCGCCCGATGCGGCGTGCGGGTTATCCATGATGCCGCTGAGCATGATTACGCGCAGGATGCGGCTGACGTTGTCGTCGATCGTTGATTCGGTGATTTTGCCGGCCTTCACATCGGCCAGCACCTTGTCGGTTTCCAGCCAAACACCGCTGTTGCCGCTCATGATCGTTCGCGGGCTCGACAACATGGCCTTGGCCGGCGGTCCACCGGGCATCTCGAGATCCATGCCGGCGTTCACGGTTGGCGCGGTTGAATAGGTGCTGCCCCAGTCGGAAACTACGAATCCCTTGAAGCCGAATTCCTTCTTGAGGACATCGGTGAGGAGGTAGGGATTCTCGGCGCAGTATTCGCCGTTGACCTTTTCATAGGCGGACATGACGGTCCACACGTCGGCTTGCTGCACGGCAGCTTTAAAGGCGGGAAGATAGATTTCGTGGAGTGTGCGTTCGTCGATTTTCTCGTCGAGGCGATGGCGCTCGAACTCCTCGTTGTTGGCGGCGAAGTGTTTTACGGATGGAATCACTCCCTCACCCTGGACGCCACGGATGTAGGCGACGCCGAGTTGGCCAGAGAGGTAGGGGTCTTCGCCGTAGCCTTCGAAGTTGCGGCCCCAGAGGGGAACGCGATTGATATTTACAGTTGGACCGAGGATCATGTCGCGGCCCAGCGCTTTTACTTCCTGCGCAATGGCCTGACCTTCGCGCTGCACGAGGGCGGTGTCCCACGTGGATGCCATGGCGACGCCGGAGGGGAAGGATGTTGTCTCGACTCTGACCGGATTCGCTGAGGAATTGGTGATCGCCGAACTGCCCGTCCAGTTGCGCACGCCCAGGGGGCCATCGGCCATTTTGATTGCGGGAATGCCGAGGCGCGGGATGGGCGCCGACTCCATCCAGCCAGAGCCGGAGAGCATGGTCGCCTTTTCTTCGAGGGTCATGCGCTTGAGCAGATCCTGTACACGCTGGTCCACCTGAGAAGTGCTTTTGGAAGCCGATGTCACCGGCGAAGTGGGTGCGGTCTGCGCGTGCGTGCAGGGAAGGAACAGGAGCGAGGACAGGAGTGAAACGAAACAAAAGCGCAAAGTGCGGCAATTCATCTGAAACTCCAGAGCGGTTGATCTTCCGCGATCGAATCGCTGCCATCGTAGCGGATCACGGCCCACCGCAACAAATTAAACAGACTCTCAAGTCACGTTGCACGAACTTCGATATGGCTCGAGGCGCCCGCTGAAGAGGCTGCAGATTTCCGATGCTTTCCAACGCTTAGATGGGATACGATACGATCGCGAAATTCTTGTCCCCGATCCAATTCGCAGAGATCCGCGATGCGACAACCATCGAAGACGGAAGTGAAAGCGAATGAACGACCCTCACCCTCCGCGGCAAATCGGTAGAAGTATCCTGGCCGTGCTGGCTGGAATCATCGCGGGCGTCGCAGTGACGTTTGGAACAGATCTCGTGCTGCATGCAATTCATCTATTCCCGGCATGGGATCAGCGTGCCCCCGACGGCCGGCTGATGCTGGCGACGGCATATCGTGCGGTATATAGCGTAGGGGCCAGCTATCTGACTGCGCGCCTTGCACCGTACAGTCCCATGAAGCATGCTCTTGCAGGTGGCGCGATTGGCTTTATCATGAGCCTGGCAGGGGCCATTGCAACATGGAATGGCGGGCCTCAATTCCAGGCGCACTGGTATCCCGTTGCGTTGATTTTGCTGGCGCTTCCCTGTGCCTGGGCCGGTGGCATGATTCGCCTGAAGCAAACGTAAACGCTTGCCGAATAGTGGGTGAGGGAGGGCAGCTTTGCTGGAAAACTTGGACCTCCTGCATCGACCGAAAAGTCTTTGACATTGTTTTTTGGCCGGGAGTAGGATCGCCTCTTCCCGCCTGGTATGGCGAACTACGGAGGTCAAAGAAAATGGCTACAGCTACTGCCACTCCCGCATTCGATCCCGCCAAACTGGATGCCTTCATGGGGAAGGCTGTGATGGACCTGGGCGCCGCGATGCATGCAGCGCTCATCGTGATCGGAGACAAACTAGGACTCTTCAAGGCCATGGCCGGCGCAGGTCCGATGACCTCGGCGGAACTTGCTGCGAAGACCAAGACCTCAGAACGCTATGTGCGCGAATGGCTCAATGCCAACGCCGCGAGCGGATACGTAACGTATGACGCGGCTTCGAAGAAATTCGAGTTGCCGGCGGAGCAGGCGATCGCCCTGACGACGATTGATCTGCCCGGTGCGTTTCACATTGTTTCCGCATGCTTCAAGGATGAACCGAAGATTACCCAGGCATTCCGCACTGGCGACGGCGTGGGATGGCACGAGCACGACGCCAATCTGTTTTTTGGCACCGAACGATTCTTCCGACCCAACTATGAACAGCACCTGCTCAGTTCGTGGATTCCGGCGCTTGAGGGCATCGCGGAAAAGCTGTCGAAGGGCGGATCTGTTGCCGATGTCGGATGCGGTCATGGAGCATCGACGATGTTGATGGCGAAGGCGTTTCCGAAGGCGAAATTCAGTGGATATGACTATCACAGCGGATCCATTGAATATGCGCGTCACGTTGCAGGACGCGATGGTTTGCAGGACCAAATCAGCTTTGAAGTTGCCAGTTCGAAAAGCTATCCAACCAACGGAGGCTACGACCTGGTCACGTTTTTCGATTGCCTTCATGACATGGGCGATCCGACGGGGGCAGCAAAGCACGTGCTGTCGTCGCTCAAGCCAGATGGCACGTGGATGATTGTCGAACCATTTGCCAACGACTCGCCGGAGCAGAACCATAACCCGGTGGGCCGTATCTACTACTCTGCTTCGACGATGCTATGCACGCCTGCTTCGCTGGCGCAGGAGGTTGGCGCAGCGCTTGGAGCGCAAGCCGGCGAGGAACGCATTCGCGATGTGGTGATGACGGCCGGGTTTACGCGCTTCCGCAGAGCGGCACAAACGGCTTTCAACCTGGTGTATGAAGCGCGGGCTTGAAGTCTTCGATCCGCGTTCGAGGCGGCCTACGTGATCCCCAGAGGCGAGCCGAATTTCTCCGGCTCGTCTTCGGGTGCAAACAGCAGCCAGCCTGATCCGAGTGCCAGGAGCAGCAAACCCAGCCAGGCGCGCACTTGAACTCCGGGCCGCAGAAACGCGAGGGCGATCAGATTCGCTGCCAGCGGCGCGATGAGAAAACGTGTCGTCATGCGGACCGCCGACATGCGCCGCATCAGCCAGAAAAGTAGACCGAGGGCGAGCAGATCCGGAATGGCCCAGGCATCGATGCGTGCGATGGACCAGGCGCGAGGTTCGATCGACAGACCCGCAATGGCGAGCAGGATTGCAGCCGAACCTGTCGCGATCGCGGCGAAACCGGGCTGGGATAGATTCGCGTGGCTCTGAGCAATCTTGACCGCGGTGCAGTTGGCGGCGGCGACCGAGGCGACCGCAATGATGACGCCGCAGAACGCGAGGATCGGCGCCGAGGCTCGAGGCAGTTCCATTGGAAAGATGAGCAACGTTCCGGCGACGGCCGCCAACGCAGCTGCCAGAACGCCACGCTGGGGCGATTGTAAAGCAGGACCGAGATACGGCTCCAGCACGACTGCAAAGACCGGAACGAGGGAGAAGAGGGCGACGCGCGTGGAATCGTCGACATGCCCTTTGGCGAGTTCGATCAGCAGCGCGGGCAAAGCGAGGAGACCGGCTCCTATCAATACCGCTCCAAGGATCGATCGGCCGCGCGGCCAGTTTGGTCTTCGAACAATGGCTGTTGCTGCGGCGATGATGGCAAAGACCGCCAGGATGCTGGCCTGTTTCAACAAGGACGACGAATTCGTTTCCGATACTGAACCCGGCAGCAGATCGGAACGGAGAGAAGCGAGGGCCCCCAGCAAACATAGCAGCAGCAACGCGCCAGCGGGCGCCGCATTGATTCCGGATGAGCGCAAGCTGTGTCCCCTCACTTCGATCAGAACACAATGCGACGCAATAGCGGCACCGGCGCGCTGAGGATGCGTGTATAGGCCCTAAGTTACAATGAAGATTGGGCCAAGGCCGAATTTTTCACGTAAAGCAAGGAGTTTCAAGTTTATGGCGATTCCCGCCACCCAAATGCGTCCGGGCATGATCATCAAGCACAACGACATTCTCCACCTCGTGTTCAAGGTGGAACATCGTACTCCGGGCAACCTGCGCGCCTTTATCCAGGCAAAACTTCGCAATCTCAAGTCGGGCGCCATGTTCGAACACCGTTTCCGTTCCGGCGACGCCATCGAGAAGGTCGTGGTGGATGAGATTTCGATGGAGTTTCTGTATGCCGACGGCGACGACTACTACTTCATGAATCCGGTGGACTTCGAGCAGACCGTGCTGAAGGGTTCAACCCTGGGCGATGCGGTGGAATACCTGACGCCGAACCTGCAGATTAAGGTCAGCTACCACGATGGACAAGCGGTGGGTATCGAACTGCCTTCGTTCGTGGAGCTTACCGTGGTGGAGACCGAACCAGGGTTGAAGTCGGCTACCGCGTCGTCCGTGACCAAGCCGGCCAAAACCGAGACCGGTCTGGTTGTGCAGGTGCCGCCTTTTATCAATGAGGGCGAGAAGATCCGCGTCGACACGAGCGAGGGCGCTTACATGAGCCGGGCGTAGAGACATACGCACGTGAAAAACGCCGAGGCTTGGCCTCGGCGTTTTCACGTGCGGCGTTTACGCGTAGATCTCCCCATGGTGGGCGTGTTGAAGTTATTGACCGCGGTTAACTCCGACGCGAGCTGAGCCAGGCCACGAGGCTTCCGGCGAGGACTCCGGCGGCGAAGACAACGCCCATGGACTGAAATGGCTTCTGTTTCACGGTGCGTCTTGCTTCGTAGATCGCATCTTCGGCGACGTCACGACCCTGCTTGAGCGCCTTGACGGCCGATTCAACTCCGTCTTCCACCGCGTCCGTGACGACGGCCTTGAGTCGCGAGATCTCGCGAACGACATCCTCAACTGTAGCGTTTTTTTCCAATATGCCTGATGTCATAAGATTTAGCCCTTCTTCCTGTTGAAATTTGTTGCCGCGATCCCCGGTCGGCCGCGATGGAAAAGTCTTCTTATGTGTGATGTGATCCGGTCTGTCGCTGTTGCACGGTCAACATATTCAGAGGGCTCGCTTTTCAATGACACAGACCGTTTCTGAAGCGCAGGGAGAAATTGTCTCCATTTTCTCGTTGAATTAAAGCTGATCTCCGACTATCCGCCCGTTCGGCGGACCAGGAGCAGAGTCTGATCGTCTGAGGTCTTTCCGAAGGCTCTGGCCGCTTTGAAGATCGCGGCGGCGATTTCAGGGAGTGGGAGAGAAGCAAGCCCAGCCAATTCCTGCTCGATATAGGGCTCTCCCAGCTCCTTGTTCCTTGCGTTGAAGACCTCAGTCAGGCCATCCGTGACGATGGCAAGAATGTCTCCTGGGAGAAAGTCGAAGCTGGCAGTTTCAAAATGTGTGTCGGGGAACATCGCGACGGGAAGGTTCTCGACTGTGTGGCGCACTGCCAAGCCACCACTATGCTGAAAATGGAAGATGGGCGGATGCGCAGCGACCGAATATGTCACTTGCGTCTGCGTCGAAATCAGCAAGTACGCAAACGTGGCGTAGGCGGACGTCTCAGTCAATGGCGCCAGTGTATTGTTTACTGCCTCAAGCAGTCCCTCACCGGTTGGCGGCTTAGCCATGAAGTGCATGCGGACCGCGGTCTTGACCATGCTCATCAAAACGCCGGCCGCGACTCCGTGGCCCGCGACATCGGCGACGTAGGCGCACACGAAGTCACCGGAATCCGCAACGTCAATAAGATCACCGCCGACAGTTCCACTGGGAATGGAGATGCCATACGTCTCGATGTTTCCGACCTTCAAATCCACGGGTGGGACCAGTTGCTGCTGGATTCGAGAAGCTAGTTCGATCTCAGTATGGGCGGCGAAGTAGCGCTTGCCTTCCATCTGGAAGAAAGTCCCGAACCAGCCGTAACTGAAGAGAATCAGTCCGATGATCAGAAGGCCGCGCAGGTCCACCTGCGTTCGCCACTCCTCCGATGTGAATGTGCGTTGCAGTGGAGGGAAGATTCGTGCCAGAGCGATCAGCCATGAAACCTGGGCAACGACGAGTACGGCGGCGAAGGCGATGAAGAGGGATCTGGACATTCGGCGATGAAGGATCACAATCCACAGGACAGCAAATACGGCAGAGGTCAGGACCTTGGCGATGAGGCGACGAGCGTCAGAATGCTCGACGTCGAATAGATCATTGACCGCTCCGATCGATGCGAATGTGAATGCAACGGAGAGACAGAAAGTCAAAAATGATCGGAGAGGCATCGAGGTGAAGATTTCGCGTCGAGCGTTCCATCGGTTCATCCAACTGTCTCCATCGCGCCAGCGAAAATGACCTCAAGGTTCGATGCGAACCCTACCGGAGGGGATAGGAACAAAGGCCGAATGGCCTGAGATCGGCCGGGCACAGCCCATGAAATCGGCGGAAAACGCAGGGGAGGGACGGAAAGCTGCCGTAATTTTTTTTCTTGCGTGCTCACTACTTTTATATGTTACAGTCTGTAACACTATGGCGAGTAACACTCACGATCCGGCTGAACTCGGGGAACTGGAACGCGAAATTCTTTCGATTGTATGGCGGCTTGGCTCGGTAACGGCCGAACAGGCGCGCGAGGGACTGGATCGCACATTGAAAGACTCAACCGTGCGAACGGTACTGCGGCGCCTGGAGGAAAAGGGCTACCTGGCGCACTCTATCGAGGACCGCACCTTTATCTACCGGCCGGCGGAATCGCGGCAAAAGGTTGCGGGGCGCGCGGTGAAACGCATTGTGGACTGGTTTTGCGAAGGATCGGTGGAGGCCCTGCTGGTAGGCATGGTGGATTCGCAGGTGCTGGATCGCGCCGAGCTTCAGAGGCTGGCGACGCGGATTGCCGAGGCGCAAAAGCAGGCGGGAAAGTCGATTGCAGCGGGTGAGAGCAAACAGGAGGCGAAGAGATGAACTCCTCAATTCTGGTGGAAGCTGCCCTTCGTTCCGTATTCCTTGCGCTGGCGGTTTGGATGGGGCTGGGCGTGTTGAAAGTGCGCAACGTGCTGGCGCAGAAGGCGGTTTGGGGACTGGTGCTGGCGGGGGCACTGGCAATGCCGCTGGTGCTGCCCATGGTGTCGCACTGGAGCGTCTTGCCGGCCAATGTGCGCGTCGTGCTTCCGGCAGATCCGGAGACGCTTCTTGAGGAATTGCAGGCGAGAATTCAAGCGAAGACATCGCCCGAGCAGAAGCCAGCAGCGGTGGTCACATCGAGCGAAGGCACGTCGCAGATTGAGCAACAACCGGAGCCGACGGTCAATGAACCAATAGGAAACCGCGCTGCTGCGGCGACCGAACCAGTATCGTCGGATGCGGTCCGGGTCGAGTATATGTCTCAGCCGACGGCGCAGACCGAATCTGCAGCGCCATCCGCAGTGGTGCAACCGCGTACAGCCTTGTCTCTTTCGAAAATACTTCTTCTGGTTTATCTTGCCGTCGCGGGCATATTCCTTATTCGCCTTGCCTGCGGATTGATTGCAGCGCTTCGACTGTGGCGCAGAGCGAAGGCGATCTCGAGTGAGTTGCTGACGGCTTCAGGTGCACCTGTCGATCTTCGCTGCAGCACCGAGGTTTCTTCGCCGGTCACGATTTGCTCGGCGATAGTGCTGCCGGCGGATTATGCCGCCTGGGATAGCGAGAAGCTGCGCGTGGTTCTGGCGCATGAGCGTTCGCATATACGGCAGAGGGACTTTTATCTGCAGCTGCTGGCGGGAGTCTACGCCGCCGTGGTTTGGTTCAGTCCGCTGGGTTGGTGGCTCAAACGCAAACTTTCCGATCTGGCTGAAGCGATCAGCGACCGTGCGGGGCTGGAAGAGGCCGCCGACCGTGCATCGTACGCGCAGATCCTGCTTGAATTCGCGGCCGCGCCGCGCCCAACCCTGATAGGAGTTGCCATGGCACGCAATGGATCCCTCTCGCGCCGCATCGAGCGGCTGTTGAACGACGTTTCTTTCCGCCAGGCGTTTGCGGGATCGAGCCGCGCGCTGGCAGCGGTACTGGTTGTTCCTGTTGTGTTGTTCGCGGTGACTGCGCTCGTGCGGGTGCAGGCCGCTGGACAGCAGGCGCCGGAGCCACCTGCCCCGGCTGCGGCGCCGCAAAGTGGAGTGGTTGCTCCTGCTCCTCCAGCGGCGATTGCTCCGGCGGCCCCGGTAAGCGGCGTGTCGCAACCCGAGCCGGTTGGTGAGTTGGCACCGGCAGCGCCGGTAGACGTTCAGCCTCAGCATGCGCAGGCCGGCGAACTGGGAGGCATTCCACCAACACCGGCGACCCCGCGAGTTCTCATCATCACACCGACTCCGCCGACGGCCGGTACCTTACAAATGTTGGCAAAGGGACCGCTGACCCTAATCGCGCCGAAGGCCCCGGGCATGCCCGGAAATGCGTCACTTATCGTCGTCCCCAGGGGTGCTCACACAATGACACTCATCGCGCCGCGCGCGGGTTACGGAGCGGGTCGCGGATATGGGGTGGGGCAGAGCACCACGAGTGAAAGCGGAACCGCTAGCTATAGCGAGAATGGCAAGCATTCCGGCTATCACTACTCCTATTCGTCCAATGGCGAATCGTATGCGGTGATACGTGGCGGCGACAAGGAACACATGACGTTTTCGGGGAACTGGATTGAAGGACGCCGGGACGAGATCGAGAAGGCGCGGAAGCAGGCGGCTGGCAAGGATTTCCTCTGGTTTACGCGGGACGGCAAGGCATACCTCGTGGATGATCCGGCGACGGTCGCGCAGATCGAGGCGATGTACAAGCCGATGGAGGAACTAGGACGCCAGCAGGAAGAACTGGGCAAGAAGCAGGAAGTGCTGGGGAAACAGCAAGAGGAACTAGGCAAACAGCAGGAGGCCACCAGCGTTCCGACTCCAGACATGAGCAAAGAGATCGCCAGGATTGACGAGGCAATGGCAAAACTGAAAGCCAGCCAAGGAAAGAACCTGAATCAGGATCAGTTTGCGGACCTTCAGGAGAAGCTGGGCGAACTGCAGTCCAGGATTGGGGAAATCCAAGGGCAGATTGGCGAAAAGCAGGGTGAATTCGGCGAGAGGATGGGCGAACTTGGCGGAAAGATGGGTGCCCTGGGATCGCAAATGGGAGAACTTGGTGCGCAGCAGGGAAAGATAGCGCAGGAAGCGGACCGGAAGATCAAGTCGATCATCGATGAGAGCATGAAGAACGGGAGGGCGCGCCCAGTGCAGTAGGCGGAATTCGATGGGCGGGGTTGCCGAAGAAGCGGTAAAATCCCGCCCATCATGATTAACGGCGTACATTTTCTTCTCTACAGTCGCGATCCGGAAGCGGATCGCGCTTTTTTTCGCGACGTGCTCGATTTTCAGTCTGTCGATGCCGGAGGCGGGTGGCTGATCTTTGCGCTTCCGCCGGCAGAACTCGCGACTCATCCTGGCGATGGCAATTTTGTTGAGCGGCATGCTGATCACGAACTCTCGGGTGGCGTGGTTTACCTGATGTGCGAGGACCTGGGCGCGACGATGGAAGGCCTTCAGAAGAAGGGCGCGGAAACCACCGAGATTGTTGAGGCCCGGTGGGGTATCACCACAACGATTCGGCTACCGGGCGGCGGAGGACTGGGCCTCTACCAGCCGAGGCATGCTACGGCATTGGGTCTCGGCGGAAGCTGATATTGCGAAAAACGCAATAACATCACAGCCAGGCGGGCGTGTAACCTGATGGGGCAATCAGGAGGACAATCATCATGCCCCTTTCACCGCGACTTGCCGTTGCCTCGCAGAGCTTCAATTTGAACGCCAGTTTTCTGAAGCAGTCCTTGGCCGGATTGAATGCAGAAGATTGGTGTAAACGCCCCAACGATCACACCAATAACTTGTGCTGGCTTGTGGGCCATGTCGCGTGGTCGCGCACCATGGTGCTGGCGCGGCTGGGGCAAAAATGGACCACGCCATGGATGCCGTTGTATGCGCGCGGGACGAAGTGTATCGACTCGCCAGAGGCTCCGACGTCGCAGGCATTGATGGAGGCATGGGACGAGACGTGCGGCAGGCTCGACACGGCTTTGGAGGTGGCTTCAGAGGAATTGCTGGATACTCCGGCGCCGCAACCGGGACCGCCAAGCGCGGATGGGAAACTATGCGGGACGATCAATTTCATGGCATTGCACGAGACGTATCACGTGGGGCAGGTGGCCTACTTGCGCTCGTTTCTGGGGCATGCCGGCGTTATGGGATGACAGGGTTAGCGAACCTGGTTGCTTTCCCACCTTGGCAGTAGGCAGGCGCTGAAATTCCAAAAGCAGGTCCTTCGCTTCGCTTACCCCACGATCGCTTCGCGTTCGTGGGACCCCAAGCTGCTCCCCTCAGGATGACACCTTTCTGATGTCTAAAAAAGCGCAATGTAAAGGTTGCGCTTTGTCATTGCAGTTGAACCAGCTTGGTTTCGAGCAAAGCTTCGATGGTCATCAGGGCGTCAAGGACGGTGCCGGAAACCGGGGCGTCGACCTGGACGACGGCCAGAGCTTTGACGGGCTTTTCGCCGGTGCGTTCGCGGCCGAGCGCGAAGTTAGCGATGTTGACGCCCTGCTCGCCGAGAATCGTCCCAATCTTTCCGATTACGCCCGGAACGTCGAGGTTGCGGCAGACGAGGAGATTTCCCTCGAGCGGCGCTTCGATGTCGATGCCGTCGAATTCGAGGAGGCGGGGCTGCTCGCCGTGAATTACGGTTGCTGTGGCATGGCTGTGGCCGCCCGCCGTGTGCAGTCCAATCGTAAGCAGAGTGGCCGCGCCACCGCGATGGCTCTCTTCCTTCTCTTCGTGAACGCGAATGCCGCGCTCCTGTGCGACGGCGGCGGCGTTGATGCGGTTCACGTTTTCCGACCCCTGCAGCAGGCCTTCAATGGCGGCGTTGCGGACGAGGTCGGTTTTGGCGTCGGCGAGGGCGCCACCGTAGGTGAGATCGATGGCCTCAATGCCGCTTTTGCCGGCTTGCGCCAGGAAAGATCCGAGGCGTCCGGCGAGATCGATGTAGGGAGCGAGCTGGACGTACTCTTCATGGCTGAGCGAAGGCAGGTTTACAGCATTCTGCACGACACCGAGCTTTAAATACTCGCGTACCTGCATGGCGATCTGGATGCCGACTGCCTCCTGCGCTTCAGCGGTCGATCCAGCAATGTGCGGGGTGAGGATTACGTTTTCGAGCGCAGCGTAAGGCGAATCCTTCGGGGGTTCGACGGTGAAGACGTCGAGTGCCGCCCCGGCAACGTGGCCGGACTCGAGGGCTGCGACGAGCGCAGGTTCGTCGACCAATTCGCCGCGTGCACAGTTGATGATGCGGACGCCCTTCTTCATCAAGGCTAGACTCTTCGCGTTGATGACCCCGGCGGTTTGTGGGGTGAGGCCCACGTGGAGGGTGATGTAGTCTGAACCCGCAATGACTTCATCAAGAGCAACCAGGCGGATGCCGTTTTCGCGTGCGATAGCGACCGAAACAAAGGGATCGCTACCGATGATTTCGAGGCCGAAACCGCGAGCACGGCGCGCAACTTCAAGTCCGACGCGACCGAGGCCGACGATGCCGAGGGTTTTGCCACGAAGCTCGGCGCCCTGGAGACTTTTCTTTTCCCACCTGCCGGCATGCATGGTGGTGTTGGCGGTGGGGAGCCTGCGGGCGAGCGCTAGCATTAGGCCGATGGTGAGCTCGGCGACAGCGACGGCGTTGGCGCCGGGAGTGTTCATGACAACGACGCCGCGGCGGGTGGCGGCCTCGGCATCGATATTGTCGACGCCTACGCCGGCGCGACCAATGACGCGGAGTTTGGGGGCGTGCTCCATGAGCGCATCGTCGACCTGGACAGCGCTGCGGACGACGAGGGCATCGGCATCGGCCAGGGCAGCGGGGAGGCCGTTGGGCAATTGGTCATGACTCAGGACTTCCCAGCCGGGTTCGGCCGCGAAAACGGCGAGGGTTGCAGGGGATACTTTTTCCGCCAGAACGATCTTCATCTTGTCTCCCTTGGCCGCTGTGGCGGACCCGGTCTCAAATTCTTCGAAACGGATGTTGTGCTTTTCGCAGAGCAGATCGAACATGCGCACCGCGGCAGCGTGGGGCTTGCCTTCGCCGCGTTCGTACTTGGTGATGGAGTTTGGATGCACGCCGAGAAGCTCGGCCATCTGGTAGGAGAAGAGGTCGAGCTGCTTGCGCGCGATGAGAAGTTTTTCGCCGAATGAGAGTTCTGGCATTGCTGAATCCTCGTGCTGAGCGGAGTTAGCCGGTTCAGCGGTGTTAGCCGCGCTTTGCGCGTGTTCGCGGTGTCAGCAGATGCGACCGTGCTTTGAGGACTAACCCCGCTAACGCCGGAACGGCGCTAACACCGCTAGCTCCCCTATCCCTTCGTTGCTTCTGCGTAAACTTTCTGTGCGGCCGCTACGGCTTGACCGTATTCAACTTTGAGTCCCAGTGTGTCTTTGGCTATGTGCTCCATGGCACCGAGGAAGGCGATCGTGTCGAGGTAGTCGAAGAAGCCGAGGTGGGCGACGCGGAAGATCTTGCCCTGCATCTCGCCTTGTCCGTTTGCCGTGACGAGCGCGAACTTCGACTTGAGCGCCTTGACTACTGCGCCGGAGTCCATGCCTTCAGGAACGGCGACGGCGGTGGCGGCTGCTGCGGGAGAGGTCGGTGCGAAGAGCGTGAAGCCGAGAGTGACGAGACCGGCGCGGGTGGCGGCGGCATTGGTGATGGCGTTGTCAATCAGCGCAATGCGGCCCTTTTCGAGATCGCCTCCGGCCTGGCCGGCGATGTAGTCAAGCGCGGCGCCGAGGGCGGCGACGAGAGCTACGGCGGGTGTGTAAGCGCTCTCGCCCTTAACGGCGTTCTTGCGCTCCTTGCGGAGGTCGAAGTAGTAGCGAGGGTTTTTGGACTTCTCCATCGCCGCCCAGGCCTTCTCGCTGACGCTGAGGTAGGCGAGGCCGGGGGGAATCATGACGGCCTTTTGTGAGCCGCCGATGAGGATGTCGATGCCCCAATCGTCCACGTCGAAGTGGGTGGTGCCGAGGCCGGTGATGCCGTCGGCGACCACAATGGCTTCGGGGGCGACTTCGTGGATGAGTTTGGCGATGGCTTCGATGTCGTGGCTGACAGCGGTGGAGGTCTCGGTGGCCTGGACGTAGACGGCGCGATGTTCCGGTTTGAGGCCGGCGCGGATGTCGGCGAGATTGAAGGTCTGGCCGTAGGGGGCGGTGACTACATCCGCGCCGCAACTGAAGGCTTTGGCGAGGCCGGTCCAGCGCTCACCGAACTTTCCGGCGGTGAGGACGAGGACGCGGTCGCCGGGCGAGGTGAGGTTGGAAACCGAGGCTTCCATGGCGCCCGTGCCGGAACTGGAGAGCAGCAGGACGTCGTTTTTGGTGCCGACGAAGACCTTGAGTTGGGCGAGCACCTTCTGAAAGAGGGCGCGGAACTCAGGAGTGCGGTGGTGCATGTCGGCAGCGGCCATGGCGAACTGGGCTGCGGGCAGCAGCGGAGTGGGGCCTGGGGTAAAAAGACGAGTCTTGTGAATCATGGACTTAGCCTCCGGGAGGGTTGTGGAGCGATTCGTGGGTACCCGAAATCTTGTATGGTCAACGAAATCACATAATACACACATATGTGATTTTTGTGAAACGGTAGGTGTGGAAAGTGGATCAGGTTTGCACGGCAGGAATCGACCGGTTTAGGTGAATCTGAAGGCTTGAAGAAGGACGAAGAGAGCAAAAGCAGATTCCTTGCTAACCACCCAAACTGAAAAACATTTGGGGCTCCATTCGTTCAGAATGACACGCCGCTTACAGGAGCATTTGAGACGGTTAGAGATGGCCGCCGTGGGCGCGTAGCAGCACGACAGCTTCTTCATTGGCACCCATTCCGCCGTAGCCGTTCTCGGCATAGAACATAGGGGTGTGGCCGGCCCCGTCTTTCGCGTTCGGATTTGCGCCGGCGTTCAAGAGCAATTCGAGGATCCTGGTTTTACTATGTACGACGGCCCAGAGCACCGAGCTGCTTCCGCCCAGATTGATTGCATCCGGGTCTGCTCCGTTGGCCAACAGGAGTTCCACATCGTACGGAAGATCGCGCTCAATGGCGCGCTGCAGAGGAGTGACCCCGATATGGACGTATGCGTTTGGATCAGCGCCATGGGTCAGCAGCAACTCGATCATTTCTTTATGGTGATAAGAGAGCAACGCCAACGTCAGCGGCGTCTCGCCGTAAGCTTTTTGATTGAAGTCGCGATCGGCTTTTTGGCTGAAGTAACTGCTAGCAATCACTTGGTGGCCTAAAGGAGTGTTGTGTGCGTTCACATCGGCGCCGTTCGCGATGAGCAGAGCCGCAATTGCCGGCTGGTCGTGAAGGGCGGCGATGTGAAGCGGAGTGTTGCCGAGTTTATCTATGCTTGAAACGAGATCGGGATTTTCTTTGAGCAATGCGATGACCTTCGCCTGGTCGCCTTTGCGCGTTGCGTCATGAATTGATCCGCAGAGCGCGATGGTGGGCCAGGCCAGGCAGACCGCAAGTAGCGCCGCACCGCGAATGATTTCTGCCTTATTCAACGTTGCCGGCGGGGTGATCACTATTTCGGCTCCTGGGGAGTCTCGGGCACATCGGTGATGATATTGTGCGTTGAGCCCAGCCGGTGATAGTCGCTGAACGTGGTGCGATTCAAAATCAGGGGTTGAACAAGGCTTCGATTGTGAACGAGCGCCTGATCCTTGAGGTCGCGGAAGCAGGTGCTGACTTCTTCAACGCTGAAGGCGAGGCTGCGGATTGGACAGATATACGTTTGCCCACCGATGTCGACGGGGCCGTACTCGATAACCGAGGCGACATGGGAGATAGGGTCTTCAGGCTTGGAATCGGCTAGCAACGTGAGCCGGAGAATTGCGCCCGAAACGGGATCGATCGCGAGCGAGCCGTGATATGCGGGCTGCGCGTGAAAGGCATTGCTGCCGTTGCAGGTGTAGTTCACCTCATACTTCGAATCCTGCTCGGGGACGGAGTACCGATAGACGGCTACCAGTCCCGCGGGTTCCTGCTCCCAGTGATGAAAGGCGACGGTTCCGGTAATTGCGCCCAGCAAAACGATGGCCGGCTCGGGGCCAAATTCTCCCCAACTCTCCAACCCCATTGTGGGGAGCGACTGCGCGGAGCGCGGCGCTTTCATGGGATCGATGACCTCCCGGCCATTGCGAAACGTGATCTCCCGGGTGGAAGCGCCTCTCGGGTAAAGGCCGATGTGCACTGGTTTTCCTGTCTTGTTCACCTCAGGGGAGATTCCAGCGAATCGCTCGGTTGTGCGGGTGGCGAAGAAATTGGGCAGATGGGTCAACGTCTGGAAGACGAAGGCGCGTGCCGCATCGAGCATGTGCTGCTGCTGGTTCGCATCGGACGCGGGCTGGGCGGGCAGTTCACGGGCCGGCGGATCCATCAGGGCGGAACGATCTGCCAATAGCTGCAATTCTCGCTGCGTCCTCGGTCCGAAAGTGTGCTGCTTCACAATTCTGTCGAGCGTGGCGGGGGTCAAGCGCTCGGAGAGCTGTATATTGTCGATTCGTGTTGCCATCGTGGCGTCCTGAAGAACAGCAACAGGTACCTCGCTATGGTCGGAAGCTGGCGGCGCGGGTGCGGCCAGTTTTTGCTCGAGCTGCATGATGGTTATGAATTGGGCGGAACATTCGTTCGGAATTGACAGGGCAGGGAAAGTAACCAGAACCAGCCAATGTAACTTCAATTCATTCCCCCACAGATTTCTCTCATTTCGGCAGGCTCCCGAGAAAGGCTTCTCCGAACTCCAAAGATGGCAACCCGGACGCTGAAAGTGAGGGTTGTCAAACTTCGCCCAAACCATAGCACATTTGGGAGAGTACTTCTGTGCCGTGGCTTTAGCGATGTCTGCTATCACAAGGGAAGGCGTCCAATCCGACATCATTATGACCGAATCGTCCGGCCTGCCAGGAGTGGGTTCCGTTAGAATCGATATTTCAGGAAGGAAGTCATGATCGATCCAGGCGCTCTTGCAGCACTTATTACAAAGCAGACCGTAACGGCTATGAAGGCGCGAGATGCCGAACGCACCGGCACCCTGCGCTTGATCAAGGCGGCTCTGATGAATAAGGCGCTCGAGAGAAATGCCGAGCTGACGCCAGCTGAAGAGCAGCAGACCCTGACCATGATGATCAAGCAGCGGCGCGACTCGATCGAGCAGTTCACAAAGGGGAACCGTCCGGAACTAGCGGCCAAGGAAGCTGCCGAGATCGTGGTGATCGAGGAGTTTCTGCCCAAGGCGCTCGACGAGGCAGGCCTGCGCGCGATGGTGGCCGAAGTCGTGGAAGAGCACGCGAACGCCACCGGCCGTGCAGCGACGGCGAAGGACATGGGACCGGTGATCAAGGCTGTTCAGGCGCGGCTGCAGCAGGCAGGCGTACGGGCCGAGGGCCGCATCGTGAGCGAGATGGTGAAGCAGGGGCTTGCAGGGTAGCAGTTGGTGGAAGTCCTATCGCACGCGGAAGTTGTCGAGCCTGAATTTTTCCCCGCTTGCAGCAGGCTCGATGATCTTTGGCCGGAACACGAGCCACACCAGAAGTCCGAACGGGAAAAACCCGATCACCATCAAGGTGACTAGCCAGGGCGATTTGCCGCGGCGTATTGCATCTTTCGCGCACATGCGGACCGTGGCAATCAATGCGGCGAGGATGCAGAGGATAAGCACGAGATCGACAATGCTCGAGATGCCATTTGCACTCATGCCGACTACCTGCAGGTGAGATTACAGGCAACCGATCCGTCCGTCCAGCAAGCGCTTTTCACATGATTCGTTTGCAGATGACGGAGAGCGATGCGCAATCCGGTGATGGTCAGATCTCGTCGGGGCCCTGGTCGCTGGTCAGCCGACGCGGATGCTTCTCGTGGAGCTCGTGGTGGAGCTCATCCACTTTCGCCCTGGCCTTTTCTAGAGCGCGCTTTCCCGCCGGAGTGATTCGATAGAGCCTCCTTCGCCGGCCCTGAACGCGATCGAACGCCGACCGGAGCAGGCCGGCTCGTTCCAGGCCGTGAAGAAGGGGATAAAGAGTACCTGGCCCGATGTGATATCCGTGATGCTCCAGCTCCTTCATCATCGCGAGACCAAAGATGGGCTCGTGCACCGCATGCAGCAGCACATGGATGCGGATCAACCCGTCGAAGAGCTCCCGTTTTTGATCGGCCACATGAACAAATATACCTCTGTGCATTTGCCGCAGTCTTGACTATTATCGAAACTCGATATAAGGTCGGCTGGAGATGACTTCCTCAACTCGAATTCTTCCCAAATCTGTCAGAAGAACGCTGAAGAAGTCCGGTCGATGCTGGTGGATGGCTGTGCTGCTGTTGCTGGCTGGCCTCGGCGGATCGAAGCTATGGGCGCAGGGGCCGCCGTTCCAGGTGGACGATCCGGTGCCAGTGGATTTCAAGCACTACGAGTTCTACATCTTTGGCGCGACTGACGGGACACCGGCAGAAACCGACTACACGGGCCCCGCGTTCGAATTCAACTGGGGCGCCGTGCCGCGCGTGCAGCTGCACGCGATACTGCCCTTTGGTGGGATTCGTCCTTCGAACAATCCGATCTATTTTCCGTCGGGTGAGGGATCAAGTGCGACCGGGCTTGTCGATATGGAATTCGGCGTGAAACTGGCAATGATCAAGGAGACGAAGACGATTCCGCAGATCGGCACATTCACGATGTTGGAGATTCCGACGGGCAACTCCGACAAAGGCCTGGGCGTGGGCAAGGTCTGGTACCGATTGCCAGTGTGGCTGCAAAAGAACGAGGGAAAGTGGCTGTTCGATGGAGGCGCGGGCGAAACCGTGGTGCCGCAGACGGGATTTCACGATTTTCCGTACGGCGGGTTTCTGCTGAAGCGCGAGATGAACAAGAAGCTTGAGATCGCGGCGGAGGTATTCGCGCATGGAGGCGAAGGGCCTGTTACGCCTCAGGCGCAAGCGTCAACCATGATTGACGCGGGCGGCTACTGGCATTTGAAGGGCGAAGATACCATGCAGCTTTTGTTTGCCTACGGCCATTCTGTTGCGGGCCGAACGGAGAACTACGCCTATCTCGGCCTCTACTGGACATGGGGCAAAGACGACAAGAAGCCGGACGACAAGGACGCCGATGAGAAGAAGACATCGCTGTTGAAGAACGCGATGTTCTCGGGGCACTCGCTCAAGAACGGATTCTGATTCAGCGTCCCGGAGCGTTGATTTGCCTCGACGAAGGGAGCAAGCGCCATGGAGTTCACGATGCGTGGCCTTTGGACGATGGTGCACGGCATGGGATTCGGCGCGCTCTATCTGCTTGCGTGCTCCTTTGCAATTGTCGAATTGTATCGACGTTACAAGCCGCGGTCATTGCAGCCGATTTCTGAGGCGGATGAGAAGTTCCTCGGCACGTGGCTCGTGGCGATGGCGGTGATTGCGTGGATCACAGTACTCACCGGCGCGTACGTCATCTATCCGTGGTATCGCGCGATACCGTCCGCGGGCGCGGCCATCGGCGCGTTTCCGCAAGCGCTCCTCAAGGCACATCCAAATACCATTCGGTGGCACACGATCGGCATGGAATGGAAAGAGCACATTGCATGGTTTGCTCCTATTTCGATGACAATGGCCGCGGCGGTTTTTCTGCATTACCGAAGGTGTCTCACGAACTATCCGCAAATTCGCAATGCAGTGCTGATATTCATCTTCGTGTCGTTTGCGAGCGCCGGGATTGCGGGATTCTTCGGCGCGGAGTTAAACAAGCACGCTCCCGTCGAGGGTGGAGGAACGATTCAACTGATGCACGGAGGTCGATGATCGTGGGCAACGATCAGGTGAGTGGTGTTTCTGCGATGTTGATGCCCAATGGTCCCGGGGCAGCGGCGGTGCTTGCAGCCTCGATCGGTTGTTTTGCGATTGGAGTTTTTTCTGTTACTGCCGACAAATTTCCAGCACTCGCAAAAGTGTTGATTTTTTACGCGCCAACCGGGCCGCTTTCGGGCGTTTCGACGGCCGCAATTGCTGCGTGGCTCATGGCGTGGGCGGTCTTGCGGTATTACTGGCAACGCCGCATGGTCGACCTTGGACGCACAAACTTGTTTGCATTTCTTCTTCTTGCATGCGGTGTGTTGCTGACGTTTCCACCGATCGGAGATTTGTTCTAAAAAATAGAAGGCCGGAACCGTTGCCGCTTTTGCGGCTCGGGCTCCGGCGATTCAATCGAGGCTACGCGGTTAATGCCGTGCAGTCTCGGTTCAGTTCAGGTCGTCGACGTAGTGGCCGACGAGGACGGTGTTGCCATTTGTTGGATTTTTGAGCAACAGGCCGACGACGCGTACGTTGGTTGCCGAAGAGACGTCGGACAGTTGCGTGAGTCCATCGCGGAACTCACAATTGTCGGCGATGTAGACGGTGACGGTTTGCGGAATGAGCAGGCCGGCGAGTCCGTTTACCTGCATCTGGAATGAGTCGGTGCTGCTGTTCACGCTGCCGGGAACGATAGTTCCATTAAAGCCCCAGTGACGGAGCACAACGCGCTTCACAGTGACTGCGCCGGCATTGCCAGCGCCGGAGGCAGGCCCGCCGACGGAGATGTGCTGACCGGGTAGCAGGCCACTTTGATTAAAGAGGAACTGCGCGAAGGGCCCATGCATCCAGTAGATCGAGTACTTCTCTGATCCGCTGAGATCGACGGTTGCAAGCTGCCCGAGCGTGAGCCCGGTGGTTGTAGGCAGCAGGCCGCGCACGTAGAGGTCGAAGCTCGATGCCGGTCCGGAAGTCGGATTGACGTAGGTGACCTGGCCGCTGGCATAGAAGCCATTCTGCGAGAGGACGGCAATTTCGTCGGCGTCGATGGTTGCGTCAGCGCGATCGAGGAAGCCCGAGACCTGCACAATGCTGCTCGAACTGAGGTCGCTGAAGGTGTCGCCTCCGTCCCATTCCGTCTGGCCCGTTACGTTGACCGTGAATTGACGGCCATGCGGACCTTGAATCGTGAATGACTGTGTTCCGGCATCGGTGTTGACGACGGCTGCGTCAAATTCGTCGATGTAGGCGCCGGGGTCTTTGTTGTTGACGCCATTAACCGTGAAGGTTGGATTCACATCCCCGGTAATCTGGCCGCCGCTGACAGCGATTGACTTGCGCAGATTGAAATCCATGTGCAGACCAACCGGCGCTCCGGTCTGGGCCACGATCATCGGTCTCAAAAGGGTGTAGGTGACGGTGGGACTGGTGATGTTTGCTGTGAGGGTTTTGATAGTGGGCTCGGCGGTGCTGGTGTCGAGGTAGCCGATGGTGCCGTTGCTCAGTGTGATGGCAACGGAGGAGTAGGTGCCGACCGGAACATCATTCATGTCGATCAGTGTTTGCAGGCCGTTGAAGCGTGCGAAGTCGACTGAAGGCGAGCCGCTGGTTAACTGCACGGTATTGCCGTTTGCGTCTTTTGCGGAGATGCTGACCTGCACGTTGAAGGAAATAACACTGGCCATCGGGGCATCGGTGCCGACGACGAATGAAGAACCCGTTACCGTCTGCGAATTGTTGTTGGGAGTGGAGGTATAGCTGCTGCCGCAGCCTGTTGCCAGAAGAGTGGCAACCGTCAATGCAAAAAGAGACGGAAGGACAGGCCTTCCCGACTTTGAAATAAGCATTCCAGATTTACCGCGCTTTCTGCGAATGCCCGTGGCCTCACGGAGCCTTTCGCGGGTTGGGGCACAGCATGGATAGAAGCAGGTTGTCGGCTGTGTCCCTATTCCGCGGAACACGCGTGTGTGGAAGGAAGTTGCGAGATTCTTAAGGTGTTTTTAAGGAAGAAAGGCGCGTGTAACCAAAGTCAATAGAAGGAGATTACCCTCATGGTGAAATTCTTGTGTGCGGGTCTCAACCTGCGGCTCGATTATCCGTCTACCAACATTCGGCGTTGTTCGAGGAAGCGGCGCACGGATGGATCTCGCTCGAGACCGATGGCAATCGAATACGCGCGATAAGATTCCTCCCGGGCGTTTATTCGTGCAAGTAAATCCGCACGCGCGGCCCAATAGGGTTGATACTCGACGAGGCGCGGGTCTGCGGCGACACTCGCTAATTCCTCAAGCGCGCGCTGCGGACCGTAGAGTTCTGCGATCGCGAGAGAGCGGTTGACGGCCGCGACAGGAGACCCGCTGAGCGCTAGTAGTGCATCGTAAAGCTGCACAATTGCCGCCCAATCGGATTGGCCTACGAGGGCGCGCGCGGCGTGCGCTGACTGAATGGCCGCTTCGAGCTGATAACGGCCGACAACATTCATTGCGCCTGCGCGGTGAAGAAGCGATTCAGCTTCGGCGATCATCTGCGAATTCCAGAGTGCAGGATCCTGCTGCGCGAGCGGGACGTAGTCGCCTTCGCGATTGCGTCGCGCAGAACGTCGCGCTTCGGCGTGCAGCATCAACGCCAGAAGGCCAAGGCCCTCGGGTTCGGCCGGTAGCAAGGCGACGATGACGCGTCCGAGATAGATGGCCTCTTCCGCAAGATCGCGGCGCGCAATGTCGGTGCCGGCAGCATCGATCCAGCCCTCGGCGAAGGCGGCGTAGATGGCATCGAGCACGGTGTCGAGGCGCGCGGAGAGTTCGTTGCGCTCCGGTATTTCAAGCGGGATTCCGGCCTGACGAATCTTGTTCTTGGCGCGGACCAGGCGTTGGCTCATGGTGGCTGGCGAGATGAGAAACGCGGAGGCGATGCGTGTTGCGTCGAGTCCGAGGATGGCTTGCAGCATCAGCGGTGCGCGGATGGCGGCGTCGATTGCAGGGTGCGCGCACGCAAACATCAGGCCGAGACGGCGATCGGGGATTTCGGCTGCATCCGCGTCGAGCGGGATTTCAATCGCGGATTCTTCGATTTCATCGGAAGCAGTTTCGCGATATGTCGAGCGGCTCGCGTCGAGGAATTTGCGACGTGCGACTGTCATCAGCCACGCTTCGGGGTTTTGCGGGCAACCGCTTTGGGGCCAGTTGGCCAGAGCCGCTGCGAATGCATCAGAGAGCGCATCTTCGGCGGCGGCCAGGTCGCGCGTGCGTGCGGCGAGGAAGGCGACGAGCTTGCCATAACTGCGGCGCGCAACCTGCTCGGCCAGGTCGCGAGGTTGCACGCCGTCTCTGCATCCGCTCATGGTCTACATCGCCCAGATGGGTCGCACTTCGATGATGCCGTGCTGCGAGCCGGGGCAGCGTGCAGCCCACGATAAAGCCGCATCGAGGTCGGGCGCGTCGATGAGGAAGTAGCCGCCGAGTTGTTCTTTGCTGTCGGCGTAGGGTCCATCGAGGACCTGCGTTTTGCCGTCTACGAATCGCACGGTGGTTGCAGTTGCAATCGGCTGCAGCCGATTTGATCCGACATATGCGCCTGCCTGTTTGAGTGCTTCAGTGTAGGCCATATACGCGGCCATACCCTGTTGCTGCTGTTCTTTGGTCATGCGCTGAAAGCCGGCTTCTTCGGCGTAGAGAGTTAACAAGTACTGCATAAGAGAGATTCCTCCGTTGTGATTTTACGGCGGTGGTTGAGAGCGCCGTCACCACGATGACGCGCGAGGTACCTGGATTTCGACAACGAGGCGAAGATTTTTCTGAAGATTCCGCAAAGGTCTCACGATGCAGGCAGGAATGGAGCCACTTTCTTGCGGAGAAGCTCTACCAGTTTCGGGTCCATGTAAAGATACTTGTCCGGAATGCCGAGCACGATGATTTTTTTACGGGTTTCTCCGAATTGCTGTTCGACCTTTCGGCGATGGATTGTTTCCATTGCGAAAATGGTGTCTGCCCAATCGATCAGTTCAGCTGAAAGCGGTGTTACCGCATCTGGGGCGGTGCCCGCTGAGAGCGTCTCGATGCCGTTGCGACCCGAAAATACGGCTTCCGCGGTGGGACTTCGAAGGCGATTTCTGCTGCACACGAAAAGAACGTTCATTCGGCGCTGAATCAGAACGTCCGCAAGTCGCCGGCCGGGACAGGGGCAAACTTTAGCAGCCCGAGTTCGCCTGCCAGACGTTCGAGCCTGGAGCGCGTGGCCGCTGTGGGCGAAACGAGCGGTAGGCGGACCGTGTCCGATGCGCGTCCCATTAAATTGAGGACGGTCTTTACGGGGCCGGGGTTGGATTCCCAGAAATTTGCGTCGAAGAGTCGCCCGTAGCGGCGTTCAAGCTCGCGTGCCTCGGCCCACTCATCGTGCAGCGCGGCGCCGATCATGCGCGCCATTTCGGCGGGAATCTCGTTGGAGGCTACGCTAATGAGTCCCTGGGCACCTATACCGATGGCGGCCAGGGCAAGGTTGTCGTCGCCCGAGAAGACCTTGAAGCTTGACGGAAGGGTGTGAACCAATTCGGTGATCTGCGGCAGCTTGCCGCTAGCTTCCTTGATGGCCACGATGTTGGAAGCGGCTTCAGCAAGGCGCACGACGGTCTCGGGATCAAGATTGACGCCGGTGCGCCCGGGGACGTTGTACAGGCAGACGGGAATCGGGTCCACCATCTTGGCCAAGGCCAGAAAGTGCTGGAACTGACCCTCCTGTGTGGGCTTGTTGTAATAAGGATTGGCAGAGAGGACAGCGTCAACGCCGGGAACCTGGCGGAGCATGGAGGCCTGGCGCAGCAGGGTGCGCGTGGAGTTGTGAGTGCAGCCGGCCCATACGGGCACGCGCCCGGCCGCGGCGTCGATCACGATGCGAACCGCGCGCAGCCATTCCGCTTCATCGAGGGTCGCAGCTTCGCCCGTGGAGCCGCAGGCCACAATGAAGTCGATTCCCGAGTCAATCTGCCAGTTCACCAGCGACCAGAGCGCCGTCTCGTCGATCGATCCGTCCGCCCGGAAAGGCGTAACGATTGCCGTACCACAACCCGTAGTTTCCATCACAGAAAAGTGTATATCGGGCGGAGGTACGGCTGGGTGTGATGAAAAACAGGCATCAGGGATAAGGAGGGATTAGAGATTGTAGCCCGCGATTATCGGTATTCGGACTCCAGGATCGACATCAGGCACAGATTGCACCAGAGGTCTTCGCGCCGTGCGGCGTGGCGCATCAGGCCTTCGTATTGGAACCCGAGACTCTCATAGAGGTGCCGCGCGCGGGAATTGTCCTCATAGACGTCGAGAAACAGCCTGTGGGCACCCACTTCACGAAAAGCGATGCGCATCAGTTCCTTGAGCATACGGCGGCCAAGTCCGCGCTCCGGTACGGCGACCACGATGCGTTTGAGTTCGATGGCGCGGGAGTTTTCGCTAATTCCACGAAGGATGGCATAGGCCTGCACTTCGCTCCACTCCGTCTCGCTGACGAAATAGCGGGCGTCGCCGCCCACGAGGGTGGCACGATGGCGATCCTCGCTCCACTGACCTACAAATTCGCGGGCCATGGGCGTGCGCTCAAGGGCGAGGATGGCAGGGATGTCGTCCATGGTGGCGAGGCGGAGAAGCATCGTGTATCCGTCCATTGTAGTGATGCGGAGGGGAACTTCCGGCTTCGGACGTTCGTCCTCGGTTGTGAATCAGGGCGTGACTGGCCTTGGTCAACTGCAAGATTCGGCTCGGGCAGCAGAGTGGTTGCCAAAGGGCTACACGTGACGAAAGGCATGTATCTGCTAGTACCTAGTAGTTCCATTGGAGGTAAGAGCCCGTATACCATGACCGTTACAGGACCGGAATCCAGCCTGTGCCGTTTGCCGGGAAAGCCCGGAACGTTACGGCACATTTAGCTGAATTCAAAGGATCTTGATCTGCGAGGCTGGATTCGATTCGCAGGCGGTTGTCACCTCTTTTCCCAGATCCGTTTGCAATACCGATCGTTCCGATGGGTTTTCATGCCCATTTTTGTCGCGTGCGGTGTTGCACCATGTCGACTCCAGGGCTGCAGCCGGACGGCAATAGCAGCGGCATTGGCCATCGACATTGACCGTTAAGAAGGATCGAGGATCATGAGCGCCAGAGCTGAGATAACGAACAATGCGCAGGGCCCCCAAGCCGAACAGAGCGCCTCAAAGGACATGGCTGTTGCCCTGATCGGCCCGAACGACGCGCATCGCAAAATCGTAGCGCGGGCTCTTGCTACATCCCAGGGACGCAAGGTCCATGAGTTCATTGACTATCCCGGCAACCTGAACGACCTGCCCCACATGGTCGAGCAGAACTTTGACGTTGTGCTCGTCGATGTAGACACCGACGAAAGCTACGCGTTGCAGATTATCGAGAAGCTGGCCGAAATCGGGCAACCGGTCATGGCGTATTCCGCGCGCACGGACCAGGAACTGTTGATGAGCTGCATGCGGGCCGGCGCTCGCGATTTTCTTCCACTGCCGACCGAGAATGCGCCGGAAGAAAGCCGTCCAGAGGAGAGCCGTCCAGAACAGAGCCGTCCTGCGCCACCGGCCGCTGCGCCCGTCGCCAAGCCGGCTGTTGCCGCTGCACCGCCGGCCGCTGCGCGGCCTGTTGAGCCGAAGCCCGCGCCGGTTCCAACCGCTCCTGCCGCGCGTATCAACGTGAAGGCGATTTCCCCGCAAAACCGGCTCGATCCGGGCGCCGACACGTGGCTTGCACGAGCGCAGGAAGAGCACAAAGTTCCCGTGATTGCCCACAAAGATCCTGTCATTGCGCAGGTCATCGAAGAAATCACGATTGGATCCCGTTCGGAAGCCTCCGGGGCTGAGGAGGCCATCACTGAAAAGGCTCCGTCAGAATTCGCCGCATGGGATGCTGCCAATTTGCGACCGGCACCGCCGGCACCAACACCCATCAAGCGCGCGGAACCTCGTCCGCGGCCCGCTCTTGTTCCGGAGCGCAGGAAAACTGAAGCTCCGGCCCGTTCGGTATCAAGCCTGGATGCGGCGCCTGCGATCGAGCGGCCGCCGGTTTCGGTGGAACTCTTTCGCTCTTCCCAACTTCATACAGAGTCTGAACCCGACGAAGCCGCGGAGAAGCAGGGCACCAAGTGGATCAAATGGATCCTGATCGCCGCGGGTCCCATGGTGCTTGCGCTTGTGCTGCTGGTCGTCTTCACGCGGCCCTCGGCTCCAAACCCAGCGGCGGCAAAGCCTGTCAAGGAGACGACGGCTGCTCCAGACCAAAACCAGGCAAACCTTATCGTGAATCAGCCTGTGAAAAATTCCGCCAAGCCGATCGCCGGAGCGCCCGTCGCCAAGTCGGGTGAGACTCCCGCGGACGCAGGCGAATCAACGGCTGCTGCGCCTGTGTCGCCGGATGCGATGGCACAGCAGCTTGTAGCGCCTACACGGATCGCAGGTTCGATCAAGAAGACAGCGCAGGCCGATGAGGCGCCGCCGGCTGCTCCCGCTGCAGTGTCGATGGACGATAACAGCGGAGTTCCGGGTGCCCTGTTTAAAAGCGCGAGCAAGGCCAAGGTCACACCCAACGTGGTGGCGATTTCGGCGGGTGTTGCCGATGGCATGATCCTGCGCAAGACTGCGCCCATTTATCCCAAGTTTGCCCAGGATGCGCACATTACAGGCAAGGTAGTTTTGAAGGCGACGATCACCAAGCAGGGCACAATTGAGGGAGTGCAAGTGCTCAGCGGTCCGAAGATCCTGGCGCCTGCCGCGGTCGATGCGGTGAAGACGTGGAAGTACAAGCCTTACACTCTCGACAATCAGCCGGTATCCGTGGAGACGGACATCACGATCGTCTTCGGTTCGAGCAAGTAGGCTTCAGTCCTGCAAATGAACTCAGTTTTCTGAAGGGCGCTCGAGGTGGTCGATGATGACCACGTCAAGGGGCGCCTTTGCAGGTTCGAGCTTGAGTCCGAGCTGTTCCTCGAGCGCGGTGAAGATGGATGGGCCGGTGTCGCCGGATCCCGGTTCGTCGTTCCATGCCCACGTCAGATCGATATCATAGTCGCCGGTGAGGCCCGTCTTGTCGATGATGTTGCGTCCGACCACGCCGGAAAGCATGGCCGTAAGGCTGCCGGCCGGGCTGCGGTGGGCGGAGAGCTTACCGGGACTCATCATGGAAGTCCCTTGCTCGTCGGGAGCGGAAACCTTGAGCTTAGATCCATGTTTTGCAATGACGAGTTCGTAAACCGGAAGCACGCGCTTCTCGATGTGGTATTTGAGTGCGAAGCGGTCTTCGAGAATCTCGCGCATCATCAGCCGCTGATGTTCGCCACCGTCGTTCTTGCCGAGGGCGTGAAGGGCATCGGTGGTTTCAGTATCCATCTTTGCCAATAGGTCAAAGCGATCGGAGCTGACCCATGCTGGCCAGCCGACAATCTGGTCCCCTGACCTTACAGGGAAAGCATTCATCAGGAGCGAGTAGATGGCCATGTTCTGCATTTCGAAGCCGTTCGGAAGCATGCGCATCATGGCAGTGTTATCAAGCGCGTGATGAGGCTTGATGGAGACGGCATCCCAGGCGAGGGGTGCGGGGGCGGTGACAGGCTGAGGTGTTGGAGTTTGTGAAGGTGCAGGAGAACCTGTGACGGCGAAGCAAAGCAGGACGAGCGGAATGATTTTTTGCACGATGGCCCCTTAAAATGCCGGACCGGAAATTCGAGAGCGCACTTTCGCTACAACTGATCGAAGATTTCGCGGAACTCCCAGATTCCGGATTTGCTGCAAAGCCATTCGGCGGCGCGGACGGCTCCGATGGCGAAGCCGCGGCGGGAGTGGGCGTCGTGGCGCAGCTCGATGATGTCGTGATCGCTTTTTGCGGTCACGATGTGTTCGCCGTTGGCGTCGCCGACACGATGCGATTCGATGGGTACGTCAATCCCGGTTTGCTGGGATTGGATGATCTGCTTGAGCGTGATGGCGGTGCCGGAGGGAGCATCAAGTTTTGAGGCATGGTGCGTCTCGCTGATGGAGAACTTGTAGCCTTCGATATGGGCGAGCTCGGCGGCGAGGCGGAAGAGTTTCTGTACGCCAATGGAGAAATTAGTTCCGTAGAGCAGGCCGCCACTGCGGCGCTCGGCGATGGCTTTCAGCTCAGGCAGGTGCGCGTACCAGCCAGTGGTGCCGACGACGATACGGCAGCCTAGCGCGAGGACGGCGCGGATGTTTTCGACGGCGGCCTCAGGCGTGGTGAAGTCGATGACGACATCGACGCCGGCAAGGTTGGGCGCTGTAAGGGCCGAGGCGTGCTGATTTTCGTAGATGTCGAGTGCGCGTACGCCGTGGCCGCGCTCGCGGGCGACTTCGGCGACGAGAGAGCCGGTTTTCCCTTTGCCTAGAACCAATACGAGCATTGGCGCTCCATAGAAGTGAATTCGACTTCCAGCTTACAGCGTTGGAACGGGCGGGTTGTTGGGAAAAGGGGGCGGTAGCGCTGAACAGCTTGCGCGAAGAATCCGTTGCAGCGCCTCAAAGAACGGCCGGGGCTGACGCCCCACGCTCCCTCGGATTGTAGGGAATCTGGGAGCTGTTTGTTGAGGCTTCCGACTGCGGCCTCTGTCAGTATCTCTCATACACGAGCAGATCTTTTTGGGCGGAGTTTTTCGGTACCCAGGATTCCTCGTAGAGAGTCTTGCCGTCGTCACTGACCTTCCACGTGGTGCGTCGAATGACTCGGCCCGCGCAAGTGTCTTCGGTCTGCAGCTGGCGAGGACCGAGGGTCTTTACGGATCGCGAGAATCCGAAGGGCTGGTTGGCGCCGCGAATGGGAGTTGGCGGTTCATCCAGGCGGGAGTCGGAGAATTGGCCCCATTCCTGATCTTCGAAATGAAAGGCGTTGTAGTTGAGGATGAGCACGACCGTTTTCGAGCGGAAGTCGAAGGGGCGGGTCGCTTTCCAGCGGCCGGAGAAACCGCTTGTGCCTGACTCGCGGGCATAGACGAGCTGTTTATCTTTCGTGGACCCGCCGATCTGGATCAATCTGTCGATGGAGGTGAGCGTCTTGCCATCGTCGGAGAGTTCCCAGCGGCTGTTTGTTGAGTCGGGGCCGTTGGTGTTCCTTTTGAGGACGAGTATCTTCGGATCGTTTTCGGTGCAAGAGATGAAGCCGCCGGTGCCGTTGGTGGTGGGATATGGATTGCCGTCACAGCGGAACAAGTAATCGATGGCCCCATCGTCGACGTGGTACACACCATCTGGAGAGAGGGCGATGGAGAGGGTGGGCGCGGTGAAGTGGCTTTTGGGCTCGTGGAGCGTCCACTGGCCGTCCCATGGGGATGGAGTGAAGTGGCAGCCTGCGACGGCAGCGACGCAAAGTAGGAGCAGCAGCGAGGATTTGACTTTCACAATCCGGATACCAGACTCACGACGGGAAGATTTTTAATGGATGTGAGTGTACGGCGGGGGCGGGCGAATTTGCAATGGAGATTGCGCTGAGTATCAAGTCCTCAACAGGGCATGAAAAGCAAAAGCAGGTTCTTCGCTCACCACCCCCAAACTGAAGAGCGTTTGGGGCTCCGTTCGCTCAGAATGACGCTGCCAAAACGAGAAGAACTGCAGGCGCTGGAACCTAGGAGGTGACGGCGGCTTTGCGGGATTCTGTGTCGAAGATGGTGGGGTCGGGCTCTTTGAAGAATGCGGCGTGGAGAGAGCGGACGGCTTCGTCGGCGTCGTCTTCTTCGATCATAAAGCTCATGTTGATTTCGCTGGCGCCCTGGGAGATCATGCGCACGTTGACGTGCTTGATGGCGCTGAAGACCTGGGCAGCCATGCCGCTCTGTCCGCGAATGTCTTCACCGACGAGGCAGACGAGAGCTTTCTTGCCTTCGTATTTCACATCGGCGAGCTGGCTGAGATCGGCAGCGATGAGGGGGAGCTTGTCGTTGGAGTCGACGGTGAGCGAGACGGAGACTTCGCTGGTAGAGACCATGTCGACGGGGCACTGGTGCTTGTCGAAGATGTCGAAGATGGCTTTGAGATATCCGTGCGTCATCAGCATGCGGCTGGCGACGACGTCGATGATGGACAGCTTCTTTTTGACTGCGATGGATTTGAAGGGGCTGCTGCAATGGGGCGCGATGGAGATGATGCGCGTGCCTTCGTTCGACGGATTCTTGCTGTTGAGGACCAGCACCGGGATGTTCTTGCGGACGGCAGGCAAGATGGTGGCCGGGTGCAGGACCTTGGCGCCGAAGTAGGCGAGTTCGGCGGCTTCTTCAAAGCTGATGACCTTGACGCGCAGGGCGTCGGGGCAGACGCGGGGATCGGAGGTCATAATGCCATCGACGTCGGTCCAGATTTCGATGGAATCGGCGGCGAGCGCTCCGCCGAGAAGGGCGGCTGTGAAATCGGATCCGCCACGGCCGAGGGTGGTGGTGATGCCCTCTTCATTGGAGGCGATGAAGCCGCCCATCACCGGGACGCTGCCCCGGTCGAGCAGCGGGCGGAGATGCTCGGCGGCGCGTTTCTCGATGAGGACATCGAGCGGCACGGCTTTGCCGAATTGCGAGTCGGTGACGATGACTTCGCGTGCGTCAACGTGGGCGGCAGTTATGCCGCGCTCAATAAACGCGGCGGCGATGATGCGGCTGGAGAGGCGTTCGCCGTAGCTTACAACGAGGTCGGAGATGCGCGGCGTGAGCTCGAGAATGGCGGCGAGGCCGCGCAAGATTTCGTCGAGCGAGTCGAATTTCTGCTCGATGAGATTGCAGAGGGCGGCGGCGTCGGCGGGGGTCTTGATCAGGGCGCAGGCAGTGTCGCGATGGCGGGCACGCAGGCGCGAGCTGATGGCGAGGGCACCTGTGCGGTCGCCTTTGGCCGCGGCGGCGGCGGCGCGCAGAAGCTGGTCAGTGACCTTGGCCATGGCGCTGACCACGACGACGGTTTGTTTACCGGCGGAGACACGGCCGGCGACAATGGCGGCGGTGCGGTTGATGGCGGTCGGGTCTTCCACCGAGGTGCCGCCGAATTTCATGACAACGAGGCTCATGCGTTCTTTGTTCCGACCTCAGGGGCTAAAGCCCCTCATTCTTCCCTGGGTTCTTCGGCATGACTGAAGTCATGCCCTGATACAAAGCAATGCCGTTCTGTACAAATATCGTTCTGTTCTGAACTTCTTAAGGGGTGCCTGATACAAGCAAATGCCGTTCTCATTCGGTGCCACTGAAGTCGTGCCCTGATACAAGCGGGTGAGGATCTCTTTGCTTCAGCTCTCTTCTATGCGCGGGTGGTGGTTTCGGCCACGGGTTCCAATTTACCGAGACTGACGAGCAACTCGGCGTTGAGGATGGCGGCGCCGGCGGCTCCGCGAATGGTGTTATGCGAGAGCACGGTGAACTTCCAGTCGAGCAGGGAGCAGGGGCGCAGGCGGCCAACGGTGACGGCCATTCCGCGCCCGCGGTTGCGGTCAAGGCGGGGCTGCGGACGGTCGGGTTGCGGGGCAAACTCGATCGGCTGCTCGGGAGCCATAGGAAGATGCTGCAGCTTGAGGGGCTTGAAGTCAGACCAGGCAGCGAGCATGTCTTCGTGGGTGACGGGGCGGCCAAGCTTGTTTCCGAGCTTGATGGAGACGCTCTCGGTGTGGCCGTCTTCGACGGCGACGCGGTTGCAGTGCGCGCTTATCTTTGCGGAAAGCGGAGTGACGTGGTTGCCGTCGAGATGGCCGAGCAGCTTTAGCGTTTCGGCTTCCATTTTTTCTTCTTCGCTGCCGATGTAGGGGATGACGTTACCGAGAATGTCCATCGACGGCACGCCGGGATAGCCCGCACCGGAAATGGCCTGCATGGTGGTGACGAAGATCTGCTCGATACCGAAGCGCTCTTCGAGCGGCTTCAGGGCCATCACCAGTCCAATGGTGGAGCAGTTGGGATTGGTAACCATGTAGCCGCCGGATTCGCGGCGCGAGGTTTGCTCCTCGATCAGGTGGAGGTGGTCGGCGTTGATCTCCGGGATGACGAGGGGAACATTGGGCGCCATGCGGTAGGCGCTGGAGTTTGAAACCACCGCGCAGCCGGTGTTGGCGAACCTTGGCTCCATTTCGCGGGCGATGGCGGCGTCGAGGGCGGCAAAGATGATTTTCGGGGCGCCTTCAGGCTCCGCGGGCGAGACGGTCATGCGGGCGATGCGGTCGGGGAGCGGCGTGTCGAGGCGCCACTTGGCGGCTTCGGCGTAGATCTTCCCGCTGGACCGGTCGCTGGCGGCGAGCCACGAGATCTCGAACCAGGGATGGCCTTCGAGGAGTTGAATGAAGCGCTGGCCAACCATTCCGGTCGCGCCCAGGATGCCGATTGGATATTTCTTTTGCATGACGAGTGAACACTCCAGTGTACCTGAGAGAGGCAGGGACTAGGGAATAGGGAGTAGGGAGTAAGGAACGAGGAGCGATTGATTGCAGTTTGATGGGGATGGGCTGGGGGTCTAGAATTCGGCAAATCCTGCTCGAGGCTGGAGCCGAGGATTCCGCATTGGGATCGACGCCGCATTCTGGTCGCGATCTACTGAGTTGGTTCGAAGGAACGTATGCGACCGTACATCGAGCTCTTCGGGCCGGAGCACCTCGTCATCCTGGTCACCGTGCCCGCGCTGGCGGCGTTGCTGGCGATCGTGCAGCGCAGGTTTTTGGGCGATTCGCGAAGGCTCCGGCTGCTGCTGGCCGTGCTTCTCTTGATCGATACGGTGGTCTTCTACTGGTACCAGGTGGCGCATGGTCTGGTATCGTTTCCTGGCCATTTTCCACTGGAACTTTGCGACCTTTCTCTGGTGCTGGTATGCATTTCGCTGCTCACGCTCAACGACACGGTTTTCGATCTTGCGTACTACCTGTCGTTGGGCGGCGCAACGATGGCTTTGCTCACCCCGAACTTGTGGGAGCCGTTTCCGTCGTTTGGGACGGTTCAATTCTTTGTTGCTCACGGATTGACTGTGGCTGGGGTGCTCTACCAGGTTTGGTCGGGGCTGGCGCGGCCGCGGCCAAGGTCGATCGGAAGGGCAATGCTGGGGCTGAACGTATTCGCCGTGGCGGTTGGCGCGTTCGATGCCATCTTCAAAACCAATTACATGTACCTGCTAGCCAAGCCGTCCAACGCTTCACTGCTTGATGCTCTTGGGCCGTGGCCGTGGTACATCTTGAGCGCCGAGTTGGTTGCCCTGGTGATCTTCGGTCTGCTGTATCTGCCGTTTCGCAGGCGGGTCGCTGAATCTACGTAAGTATATTCGGTTTCAAAGGTATGCGAGAATCTGTGCTTGCCGCAGAGTGGCTGTTCCGGAGGGGAAATATCAGTGTCACGTCAGATGTGTATGATAGACGACACAGCAGGCCACAACCTTTGTCACCTGCCCAGGGTGTGCGGACTTCGGATCGCTCCGGACTTCGCAGCTTGGCTTTCTTGTTCAAGCTGCACCTGGAAAGGTAGGGCCCTACGAAAGTCCTCCTGGTCAATCCCAGTGACAATTCCTTTGGCACGGCTGTCATCACTCCGCGATGGCTGTTTGTGCTGGCAGCAGCAACCCCTGAATCTGCAGGAACCCCCACCCTGGTCGATGAATCACTTGAGCAGATTGTGCCGGAAAGCATTGAAGCCGGGGATATTGTCGGCATTAGTGTGCATACCGGCAACGCCTTGCGCGGGTACCAGGTAGGCCGCATGGCGCGGGCGCGCGGCGCATGGGTGGTGTACGGCGGCATTCACGCCACATTGTTTCCTGAGGAAGCGCTGGAGCGCGGCGAAGGGCATGCGGTGGTGAAGGGCGATGGCGATATAGCCTGGGGCAAGGCTGTGGCAGGTTGCGTGGCCGGCGCGCCGGAGAGGATTTACGAAGGCGGCCGGATTGAGGGCACGGAGTTTCTCGCGGCGCGATGGGACCTGATGCGTCCCGACAAATATATGTGGGCGTCGGTGCAGACGATTCGGGGATGCCCGAAGCATTGCTCGTTCTGCAGCGTCTGGCGGACGGACGGACAGAAGCCGCGGCAGCGGTCGTTTCAAAAAGTGATTGACGAGATTGTGAGCCTGCGGAGACTTGGGTTTCGGTTCATTGCGCTGGCCGATGACAACTTCTATCCTGTCACGCTTACAGATCTGAGGCAGGCGCGGGAGCAGAAGAACTTCGCCAAGCTGGAAGAGCTGACCACGATTCGCAATGAACGATTCCAACTGATGGCAGAGCTGGCAAAGCTGCCCAAAGATATGGTCTTCTTCACCCAGATCACGATGGAAGCGGGCGAAGACGGCGATTACCTCGATGCCATGCGCAAGGCCAATATCAAGGGTGCCCTGGTCGGCGTGGAAGCGGTGACGCCGGAGGGGCTCAAGGCAGTTTTCAAGGATTGGAATTACTCCGGCGAAGCGCTGGCGACGCAGTTGCAGACGTTCAAGAAGCATGGGGTCCATGTGCTTGGCTCGTTCATCTTTGGATTGCCGACTGACAAGCCGGCGACCTTTGACGCAACGGTCGAGATGGCGTTAAAAGCAGGCGTGACGTTTGCGCAATTTGTGATGATGACGCCATTTCCGGGCACGGTGGATTTTGGCCGCTGGGAGAAGGAACAATCCACGCATCCGACGCTGGTGGGCGATGTCCCTCTCACTCGTTACTGGTTGATCCCCACCGAGGTTCGCCCCAAGATGTTTACGCCGCATCCGTCAATGAGTTCGGATGAGATTCGCGAACGTACGCAGCGGGTGTGGGACAGGTTCTACAACTGGAGCGCGATCTGGCAGCGGTCGGCCTGCACGCCGAACCTGCGGGCGAGGATTGCGTTCATCTTCCTGTCGAAGCTTTATCGACAGATGTATGCGGGCACGGGAATCTCGACTGACAGCGCCCGTCGCAAGAAATCAAAGAGCTGGGCGCGATGGACGGCGAGGCAGTGCAAGAAGCTATTCGAAGCCAAGCCGATGCCGGAACTGAAATCGCCGGCATGGCAAACGGCTGCGGCTGGCGCGGGTGCTCTTGCGGGACTTGATTTCCCGCGCGTCAGCACGCCGTTCGTTGTGCTGACGGAAGAAAAATAGCGGAGGCGCCAGGCGCGATCAGCTGGTTTGCACGGCATCGATGGGCAGGAAGAGGGCAAATACTGTTCCGGAACCTGCTATTGACTGTCGTGATCTGACGGTGAGATGGCCGCGGTGCCTGTCGACGATTCCGCGGCTGATCCAAAGCCCGATACCATTGCCCTTGTTCTCCTTTGTCGTGAAGAAGGGCACGAAGATCCTGGAAAGCGTGTACGGAGACATGCCGTGACCGGTATCGGCAACAGTCAGGACAATGCCTTTGCGTCCTGTCCTCCAATCGCATCCGTTCCTGGTTCGAATGAGGAGCCGGCCGCCTTTCGGGATCATGGCGTCGATAGCATTGCCAATCAGGTTGCTGAGGACCTGCAGCATTTCGCCCTCGAAGCAGGTGACGTGTTGAGTGGCGCGATCACGCCGCTCGACCTTGACCCGGGCATTCAGCAACCTTCCCTGGTAAAGCGGAATGGTGGCATCAATCAATTCGGCTCCAGTGACCGTGCGCGGATTGGTTGACTGGCGGTGAAAGCGCAACGTCTGATTGGCGATGGCGGAAACGCGGCGAAGTTCGATCTCAGCGCTGGCCAGATGGCTTTTGGCCTCGGGATTCAATGCTGCTTGTTGCGCGAGGTAGATAAGATTGGTGACCGCTGCCAGAGGATTGTTGATTTCGTGGGCGATGGAACTGGCGAGGCGACCGACGGCATTGAGCTTCTCCGATTGAAGCAGGAGCTGTTCAGCACGGCGGTTTTCGGTTACGTCGATGCCGAGCACAATGACGCCAGTAACGCTGCCCTCGGCATTACGTCGAGGCTGATAGACAAAATCCAGGTAACGCAATTCGAGAGCCTGCGACGTGCTGCTCAGCAATTGAATCGGCATATTGTGCCCGACGAATGGCTCGCCGGTCTGAAACACGCGATCAAGCAATTCGATAAATCCCTGTTCCCCGGCTTCCGGGACCGCCTCTTTGACAGCTTTACCCAACACGTCGTGCCGGCCGATGAGTTCGAGGTAAGGGGGATTCACCAATTCGTAGCGGTGCTCTGGTCCGCCGAGTGCGGCGAAGAAGGCAGGGGCCTGCTGGAAAAGGTCTGCGAGGCGCTGCGTTTCGCGTTCCAGTTGACGCTTGGCAAGAACGGTCTCGGTTGTTTCAGTGCAGACAACCAGAGTTGCTTTGATTTTTCCCGTTGAGTCGCGGACCGGGCTATACCCGTAGGTCCAGTACACGTCCTCGAGCTTGCCGTTGCGATTGATGGGCACAAGCTGATTCTCATGCCAACTGGCCTCACCGCGCGTCATGACGGCGTCGATCTGGGGGCCGATGATGTGCCAGATTTCCTGCCAGCATTCCCGGCCGGGCTGACCGAGTGCGCGAGGGTGCTTGTCTTCCCGGATGCTCGGCCGATATGCGTCGTTGTAAAACTGAACGAGGTCATCACCCCACCACAGAAACATGGGGTGCCGCGATGCCAGCATGGTGTTCACGATGATGAGCAATGTTTCGGGCCAGGATTCGATGGGTCCGACGGACGTGCTACCCCAGGGGAAGGCCCGGGTTAAATCGGCCATCTCCCCGGATCCGTAGATCTCTTTCAGACCCCTGTTGTCGTCCGACTGTGGAGGCACATTCTTGCTTGAAGCCGCACTTTGCAACATAACTGAACCCGCGTCCTGCTGTTCGATGGAGTTTACTTGAATCTGCGCAGTGCATCCAGTCGGCGTTCCTAGCCCACCGCAGTTCCGAGAGGACTCAGGCCGGTCGCTTGGGATTGGCGGCAATATCGCCGACGACTGTGGTCCATTCGCGGACGTACCAGCGCTTGACGATGCCGCTGGTGACGTAGGGGTCGGCCGAGGCGAATTTCTTGGCGACTTCAGGCGAGTCTCCCTTGAACACCAGAACTGCGCCGTCGACGGGATTTGCCAGCGCGCCGCCGAGGACGAGTTCGCCGCGTTCGACCGCCTCCCAGCCCATCTTCAGGTGGACGTTGCGGAACTCTGCGCGGCGGGTCAGGTAGTCGTCGGCTACTTCGTAGAAGAGCAAATAATGCATGGGAGCGGCCTGGTTCCTTTCCTTGGTGCGAAGATTGCTGATCGATCCACTCGTGGTTGCGGTTTCAAGCACTACCTGAGGGGAATCTCTTTCAGCACCAGCGATAGGGTGTGAGTTGCTGAGCGATGACGAATGGTTAGATGAAGAATAGTCCCGATGGGCTGTGTGAATGCACTCTGGATGGTTTCGTCTGTCGGCGGCTTGCCGTCGATCTGCGTGATGACGTCTTCCGCTTTCAAACCGGCTCTGGCTCCGGGGCTGTGGGGAAGGACAGTCCTGATTTTCAGGTTTTCAGGATCGGGGTCGAGCAGGAGCCCGGCGCGGTTGAAGATATCGGGTTTGCCGTAGCTCGCATTCTTCTCGAGGTACATCTTGCCGTGGGGGCCGTCGAAGACGATGTTGAACTGTCGCAGGATTTGGAGACCGATGTTTCCGGCGACGGTGGTGGATGACTCCGCGCCTTGCGTGTCTGTGGAGAGGACGGTGATAGGGCGGACAACTTCAACCTCGCCGAGTTGAAGAGTGTCCACGCGCGTGTAGAATCCGTGATCGGGTCCTCCGAAGCCCTGACCGGCATAGCCATGGATCTTCGCGCCATAGTGTTCGACAAGTTTGTGCTGCTTCACGAATGGTGCGAAGAGCGAGAGAGAGTACATATCTCCGGTGTCGATGCCGAAGAGTCCGTCGATGCCATCGACAGTGGCCTTTGCCAGGAGGTTTCCATTGCCATCCTTCGTGTCGAGCGTGACTGCTGTTCCGTTACCGGAGTATTCAAATCCCTGTTTGGAATAGAAGGTGATTTCCTGCTTTTCGAAATCGACGCGGATGGGCAGATTCTGGAGCAACAGATGACCGATGAAGATGCCGTCGTGGTTTTGGGTCGCAGGAGTATCAATCACGGCGAAGACTTGATCGGACATGGTGAGTCCGCCGATCGTTACGGCTGCGACCTTTGCGAACTTTCCATGTACTGTTCCCCCGGCCGCATCCATCGTGGCGGAGCCCTCGAGCTTTAGGCCGAGACGTCGGGCCAGGCTGGCGGTCATTCCGTTATCGGAGCCGGTGTCGAAGATTGCGTCAAACGGGCCTTGGCCGTTGATGGTGGCTTTGAGCTCGACGCCGTTTTTGGCCGGTACCGTTACGGCGCGCGCAGCGGCCGCTTTATGTTTCGCAGATGCCGCATTTGGGGAGGAGGCAGTCTGCGGGACTGCGGGAAGAAAATCGAGCAGGATCGCCGCGGCAGCCGCCATTGTTAAGAGCAAGTTGAATTTCCTTGTAATCAAAAACGCCTCTGAAGCAATCCTAGAGGAATTTCGACAATTCGTGGAAGCCTTTAATGCCCGACCGGATACGGGCAATGCGCCCGCGGAGAGGTGCCATTCGGCAATGCCATCGGGGAGCAAATTTTCCCCTTTGTCGATTTCGATGGCCCTGCGCCTCTAGACTGGTTACCAGTGAATCTGCGAACGGCACAATCCCCGGATATCGAAGTTCCCATGCGTGCACTGCTGGCCGGTGCGCGCCGCAAACAGCCTGACCTTCTCGATCTTGCACGCAGGCTTGTCCAGGTTGAGTCGCCGTCGGATGTGAAGGCGGCAGTGGATGCCTGCGGGGCAATCGCATGCGAAGCCGGGCGCGGACTGGGCGGACGCATCAAGCTGCACCGGCAGCGCAATTATGGCGATGTGCTGGAAATGCGGTTCGGCCCACGCGGCAAGGGTGATGAGAAGAAACCGGTCCTGCTGCTGGGGCACCTGGACACGGTGTGGACGATCGGCACATTGCGCAACATGCCCTGCAGAATTGCCGATGGGCGTTTGTGGGGGCCGGGCACTTTGGACATGAAGGTTGGTGTGGCCATGGCACTGACTGCGATTGAGATGCTGGCCGAGGCAGCGCTGCTGAATCGCGAGGTCATTCTGCTGCTGAACAGCGACGAAGAGATCGGCAGCCCTGTGTCGCGGCCGATTACTGAGAAAATTGCGGGCGATTGCGGCGCGGTGTTTGTATTGGAGCCCGCCCAGGGACTGGCTTACAAGACGGCGCGCAAAGGAACGGGGAACTGGCGCATCGATATTCGTGGCGTTGCTGCGCATGCCGGCGTCGATTTTGAAAAAGGTGCCAGCGCGCTGCGAGAGTTATCGCATGTCATCGATACCGTAAGCGGGTGGACTGAGTTGAAGCGCGGGCTGACGGTAAGCGTGGGCGTCGCCGGCGGTGGAAGCAAGACCAATGTGATTCCCGCCGAAGCCTTTGCCGAGGTGGACGTGCGTATTGCGAAGATTTCAGACGGCCCGCGGATCGAGCGCAGGTTTCGATCGCTCAAAGCGGCAGACGAGCGCTGTGAACTCACCGTTACAGGAGGAATCAACCGGCCTCCCATGGAGCGCACACGGGGTACGGCGAGGCTATATGCGCAGGCCCGCACGCTTGTAGGGGAAGTTGGCTTTGTTCTTGATGAAGCGTCGACCGGCGGCGCATCGGATGGTAATTTTACTTCGGCTCTCGGCATTCCGACGCTCGACGGGATGGGTGCAGTGGGCGAAGGCGCGCATGCCAGCCACGAGTCCGTCGAACTGGAGCACCTTGGGCCGCGCACTGCGTTGCTGGCCGGAATGCTGGCGCAATCAAGTTGATTACTTATGCCGGGTTCTGGCGCGGATTACCATGACATTGGAACCGGAGGTTCATTTTCATGCATCGATTCTCTTCCTGGATTGCGATCGGAGTCTTATTGACCGCGAGCGGTATGGCCTCAGCACAAACTCCCCTACCGTCGCCCTCGGGCGTCGATGCCGTCATGGCGTATGCAGGCACATGGAAGGTGCACGGCGAGCATTTTTCGACTGCCTACAGCCAGGTCGGCAAAGAGGACAAGACCTTGCGCAACGATTGCTGGAAAAGCGGGGCGTACGTGGCGTGCAACCAGTATGTCGACGGGGATTCGAAGGTTCTGCTGATCTTCACGTACATCGAGAAGGAGAAGATGTACACGACGTACCAGGTTCCGCAGGGGGGAGAAGCTGCGAGCTCTGGCCGCCTTCAGATCCAGGGAAATATCTGGACGTTTCCCTGGCAGGTGACGCAGGGCGACACCACCATGTATTTCCACGTGGTGAACGTCTTCACCGGCACCGATCACATTGACTACGCGCAAGAGTTCTCACCGGATAACGTCCATTGGACGGCGATGGCCAAGGGGTCGGAGACGCGGGTTTCCAACTAGTGTGATGAGTCTGAAGTCACTAACAAAGCCAGGAAAGCAAAAAGCAGATTCTTCGCTCACCAACCCCAGACTGAACCGCGTTTGGAGCCCCGTTCCCTCAGAATGGCAGAGCCAATCGTTGGAAGAATTTCAACCTGAACATGCGCTTCGGACTGTCAACGCACCGGGTGGACGGCGTAGTTCTGGACAAAGAAGTACGCGGCGGTCATAAAGCCGATGGCGGCGATCGTTCTGCGCATGATGGCCTGATTGATCAAGCGGCTGTAGTGCGCGCCGATGTAGCCGCCCAGCGCTGCCAGGAACGCCATCTCGAGGCAGAAACTCCAGTGGACCCGGCCCGCAATCATGAACGAAACGGCTGGGATTCCGATGGAAACGGATGCGGTGAGCACTTTCAGCGCATTCATCTCGTGAATGTCGTGAACGCCGCAGATGCCAAAGAGCGCCATCACGAGAAAACCGCCGCCTGCGCCGAAGTAGCCGACATAAACGCTGACGATGACCATTCCCACGAGGAGCAGCGTTTCATGACGCTTGCCGCCGGAGCGGGTTTGCAGCCAGCGCCCGAGGGGAAAGCTAAGCACAAACATGACGGCCGCAAAGAGCAGGAGCCATGGCAGCATCTGGCGAAACATGTGGTTGCCGGTCCGCAGCAACAGAAAGCCGCCGAACCACCCGCCGATGCCTGAGGCAACACCGAGGGGAAGCAACTCCCAACCGAACTCGTGCAGTTCCTTGCGAAAGGCGATCAGTCCGGTCAATTGGCCCGGCCACAACGCGACCGTGTTTGTGGCTTGTATTGTGACGGCTCCGATGCCGAGGGCGGCTGCGCTATCGAACAAGGCAGGAAGGGAAAGGAACGATCCGCCGCCGGCAATGGAATTGAGAACGCCCGCGAGGAACGAACCGGCGGGCAGCCAGGAAAGATGAAGAAGCTGAAGGAAGATTTCGACCATGTGTCACTGTAGCGATTGGGGAATAAAGTCCCCATAAGATTTCGGGATTCCAGGTCGCTCGGAAGGGGGAAGAGCGCCTGTTACACTCCCGATGAGAACAAATCGGAGCCTACTTTCGCAATGAAACAATTCATTTTGAGTCTTTTTTTAGCGGCAGCGGCCGTTGCTGCTTTTGCACAGACTGCTCAAAAACCCGTCGCGCCAAAAGCTGCGGCTAAGCCGGCGACATCGGCTAGCGGTATCAAATTGCCTCCCGGCGTACCGCCGGCGCGCGGAATTGTGAAGACAGCCTTCAGCCTTCGGTACCAGGACATCCGGATCGGCAAGGGCGCGGAAGCCGAGCCGAACAAGATTTACAAAGTGCATTACACGGGCTGGCTGGCCGCCGATGGGCACAAATTCGATTCGTCGTACGATCACAAGTCTCCCGTGATGGGCAAAGACGGCAAGCCGGAGTTGGCTGCCGACGGCAAGCCGAAGACGACGGAAGCGGAGCCGATGAGCTTTCCGCAGGGCTTCGGTCGCCTGATCCCCGGCTTCGACCAGGGCTTTGAGGGGATGAGGATCGGGGGCAAGCGCCGCTTATTTATCCCGTGGGAGCTTGCGTATGGCGCACACGGCCGCCCGGGACCGAATGCTGCGAATCCCGGCATTCCGCCGAAGGCAGACCTCATCTTTGATATTGAACTCGTGGACGTGAGCGAGCTGCCCCCGCCGCAGGCTCGGCCAGGGATGGGCAACGGGCCGAACGGCCAGCCGATGCGGATGATGCCGCACCCACCCGCGCCGGGAACCACAGGCACACCGGCGGCACCACAACCGACCGCGAAGCCGGCTGAACCTGGTGCCGTGCCTCCGGCTGGAACCACACCTCCGGCAGGAACTCCGCCGCCGGCAAGTACAACGGTAACGCCGCCCCCGGCGGACAAGCCGCAATCCAAATGAGGATCAGATCTCAAACGGGACTTTCTCGACTACCGAGCGCATCTCGGTGCGCAGACCGGTGCGCCGTGGATAGCTCATCGAGACGGCATCGTGTCAGTCGAGCTTGGGGTGAAGCTTATGAAATCCAGTAGCTTGCTGATACGCGTCGACGAAGGCGGCTAGTTTGGCGTCTTCGTACAAGCCGGCAAGAAAAGTGATGGAGACTGGCGTGCCGGGGCCTCCGATGTTTTCATTAGCGCCGTCATCTGACTTTGGTGGTCTGGGTGCATCATTGCCGCGCATGCCGTTGGGAACGATGAGAGCGGGATGACCGGTGAGGTTCGTAGCGAGCAACTGCTGTCCGCCGGAGGAGCCGACAATGATGTCAACCTTTTCGAAGAGAGCAGAAACCTGCTGCACTGCCAGGGTTCGGGCGCGATTCGCCTGGATGTATTCAACGGCCGGATAGAAACGAGCGGTGCGGAATTCATTGGGCCAATCATTTGGGCCCTGCTCCGTCAGCAGGCGATCCCGGCCGCTTCGAGTGAAGTCGTCGAATGCAGCGGCGGCCTCAGCCCCGAGAAGACCAACCATCGCGCCATACGGCAATTTGGGAAGTTCCACCGGAATGAGGTTGATGCCCATGCTGCGAAGCTTGTCGAACGTGGCAAGATCGTAGCGTCGATCGTAATCGCGGCGAGCTCGGCCGGCTGTGCGCGCGGCGTCCCGCTTCTCGCGTTCAGCTTTCTGTTCCTCGGTTTCCCCAGATGGCGGTGGAGGAAGCTTGAAGGGAGGCGGCTGGTCGAAATCGCTCTGGAGATAGCCGACGCGGAAGGATTTCAGATCTGGTCTCGATACCCAATTGAAACGCGCGGGATAGGCGGAACGGTCCTCTCCGTCAGGTCCGTGGATGACGCTAAGCACGAGCGCACAATCTTCGGCGGAGCGAGCGATGGGGCCAAGTTTGTCCATCGTCCAGCTGAGTGCCATGGAGCCGGTGCGGGGGACAAAACCGAAGCTGGGGCGCAGGCCGGTGGCTCCGCAGCGTGTGCACGGGGAACTGATTGAGCCCAGTGTTTCCGAACCGATGGCAAAAGCGACGCATCCGGCAGCCACAGAACTCGCGGCCCCGGCTGAGGAGCCGCTGGAGCCTTGTGTGGGATTCCAGGGATTGCGCGTCTGGCCGCCGAACCACTTGTCGCCCATGGCTAGCGCACCGAGGGTAAGTTTTGCGACGAGCACGGCTCCGGCTGCATCGAGCCGCTTGACCACGGTTGCGTCTTCGTCGAAGGTCTGATGCTCAAAACCGCCGGCTCCCCAGGTTGTGGGGTAGCCTTTGACGGCGAGCAGGTCTTTCGCACCCCAGGGGATGCCGTGAAGCGGGCCGCGATATTTGCCAGCGGCGATTTCGGCGTCGGCCTGTTTTGCCTGCGCGAGCGCGCGCTCTTCGGTGAGCGTGATGACGAAGTGCAACTTGGGGTCGTATCGCTTGAGGCGGGCGATGTACATCTGCGTAAGAGCGAGCGAGGTGATTTTTCGCCCTGAAATGAACGTAGCGAGTTCGCGAATGGTAGCAAAGGCCAGTTGTTCGATCGGAGGCGCTTCCGGTCCATCGACAAGACCAAATACAGGTAGAGCCGTTCCACTCAACGTCTCGTTCTCGCATGGCACGAGTGGTTGTGGAGGCGGAGGCTGCGGATGAAAAACGTAGGCAGGCGCAACGGAGTTGGGCAGTTTCAATTTGCGGATGGCTTTAAAAGAGCCGTTCTGATCGACGAGGCCATCGATCATCATCTTCTTCTGTTCGTCGGTAAAGGGACCAATGCCAGCCATGATTGCGGCCTGGTCCACCATGTCTGGAGTAATCTTCGGAGGCTTTGACTGGTCTGTGTCCGGCGATTCCTGGGCCTGGGAGGCGAGCGTGTAGAGAACTCCGGGGAAAAGAGCAGAAGTGATGCCGGCGCGGCTGCAGGCAGCGAGAAAACCTCGGCGGTCCAGGGGCATTGAAGTGTCCTTGTCAGATGGGGAATGGTGCTTCGCCAACTATAACCGAGCGACTCCGGGATGGGAGGCGATTGTCAGGTAGTCATTCGATCAGTGGAGATGGCCGCGAGTGGCCATTGCGTGAATTTGAGACTTGTTCCCATTATGAGTTCGATTTGGAGTTCAGTTTTGCTGGGGGCCGCATTATATACGCGGCTGATGACGCATTCACGGCCAGCGATGAATGTCTCGATCACCGATGCATCCATGAACATGCGCAGCGCGTCGTCGGATTTGAGTTGGGAGGGAAGCGCAAACTTCGCGGTGCCGCAGGTGATGAGATGGGCGGAAGCATCGACCAGCAACTCCCAGGCCACGGCGCCCTGCGTGACAAGACGGATTGCGATCTTCGATTTCGCATCGCCGAGAGGGAAATGCAGTTCTCTGCGTAAGGTTGCGAGGGTCTCCTTCAGGGGAGAGCCGGGTTGCAGTGTTGACGACTCTTCAGCGCCGCGCAGAGTTTCGACTTCGACAGCCGGGTTCATCTCGAGTTCGCCATCGCTGTTCACGGTGAGAACACGCGGGAGCGACATAGCACCGGACCATCCGGCGGCGGCGAACTGCGCTTCGGGGCGCGTCTCGCGAATCCATCCCCAGAGGATGCGGCGATTGTCTGGTGCGAGGAAACTCTTCGGAGCGTAAAAGGCAGAGCCTTGATCGAGTACTCCGGTGCGCATGGAGAGGTAGCGGTGGCGGAGCGCGTCATATTCACCGGTTGTCCAATAGACCTGGTTCTCGGTGGAGTAGAGCAGGCAGTGGTGGCCATTGATGGAAAAGAAGTCGGGGCACTCCCACATTTCACCGCTGTCGCAGGGGTTGACGGCGATTTTGCCGTTTGGTTTTCCCTGGACGAGTTTGTGCATGTACTCCCAGTGGCGCAGATCGTGGGAGCGATAGAGCAGGACGCAACCGCCAATGCCGCGTTCGCCGGAACCTATGCCCAGATACCAGTCGTCGCCTTCCTGCCACGGGCAGGGATCGCGGAAGCCGGTGACGTAGAGGCCTTGCGGCGGTGTTGCGATAATGGGCGTCTCCAGCTTCTTCCAATGGAGCAGCTGGTCGTCTTCAGCGGTGGCGAGCATCTGCGTTTCCCGGAGCTTGTCGTTGCCATCGTGAATCGTGGTCTCGGATGGCGGTGCATTCTGCACGCCGGTGTAGATGAAGGTGGGCTTGCCGTCGAACACGACCGCCGATCCACTGAAGCAACCTTCGCTGTCAGGGCCGCTGGGGGTGGGTGCAAGCGCGATGGGCTGGTGATGCCAGTGCACCATGTCAGTGCTGATGGCGTGGCCCCAGTGCATGTCGCCCCAGACGGCAGCATGCGGATTGAGCTGATAGAAAAGGTGGTATTGTCCCTTCCACCAGATAGGGCCGTTGGGGTCGTTCATCCAGTTGTGCGGAGGCAGCAGGTGGTACTCAGGCCGGAGAGGATCGTGCGCAATGTCTGCAACCGGTACTGAGAACGCGGCGCTTTGCACGCGGCTTAGCAGCAGACTGCTTGCCGTACCTAATCCAAATGACTTCAAGAACTGACGGCGATGGTGCTTCATCCGGCAGAGTCTCCCCTGCAACTATAACGCCGCGCACGGTGCCGAAAGTTTCTCAATTGCAGCGCAACAGTTCCGCCGATGAGGTGTTTTAACGGGAGAAGCACTTCACCGTGGTGTCGGGTGCTGATTTGTATTCGAGGGTCCATTATGCGTAAAGCACTTGCACTTGCTCTACTGACTGTTCCGCTTGTACTGGCCGGCTGCGCCGATCACGAGAGGGCATACTACTCGGCGCCGTACGCTCCCGCGCAGGAACGATTTGGAGACCGCGGGTTTCACGATGGATTGGAAGCAGGCCGACACGACATGTCGAAAGGCTGGAGGCCTGATGCAGATCGGCACGGCGACTTTCGCAATCCACCAGTACCGAGAGGCGCGGTGGATGAATACCGTCACGGCTTTCACGAAGGGTACGAACGTGCATTTCGCGGCAATGGTTACCGGTAGACATTGACCGCGCGGGCGGCGAGCCTGCCTGAGCCCGGGCTCGCCGCGTGATTCATTTTGCCGTCAGCTTCAACGTGTAGGCGTATTTGCATTGCGCTCCTGAAGGGAGCGTGGCTTCGAGCGCGTCTGAAGTCTGATTAAAGTTGACCTTCTCAGATGAGCCGAGCAACTCAACGTTGCCGATGGCTATGGAACCGCCCTCGTGCGCGCTACCAAGCGTGTGGATGGTCACCTTTCCGTCGGTAGGACAGGCCATTCCGATGGCGTAGACGGTTTTGCCTTTTGCGGTAAAGCGGAAGTCGGCGGGCGTGTACGACTTCACATCGGTATCGTGGAAGGCTCCGCCTTTCACCTGTGTTGGTCCTTCTCCGAAGGTCTTCCACGGGGTGGTGGCGTAGATGGCTTCACCATTGACTTTGAGCCATGCGCCCATCTCAAGCAGCGTGTTGCGGATTTCATCGGGGACGGTGCCGTCGGAGCGGGGGCCGAAGTTGAGCAGCAGGTTGCCGTTCTTGCTGACGATGTCGACGAGTTGATGCACGAGGAATTCGGGCGACTTGAAAGTGTCGTGTTCGACGTATCCCCACGAGCCGTTGCTGATGGAGGTGTCTGTCTGCCAGTGATCGGCGATGATGTGATCCTGCTGGCCACGTTCGAAGTCGCGCGTGCCGGACTTCCAGTTGAGGGAGTAATCCTTGAAATCGACAACGCCGGTGTAGCCGTGAGCTGCGGCGAAGTTGTAGTAGAGGGCTGTGAATTCAGTGACGGCGCGGCGGAAGGTTGGATGCTCGATCCACCAGTCGAAGTAGACAATCTCGGGCTTGTACTTTTCGACGAGCTCGGTATCGCGGGCCAGCCAGTCGCGTGTCCAGGCATCGCTGACCCATGTCCAGTCGTTGTAGAGGCCGTGAGCGTCGCCGGGTGCGGCGAACCACTGATGCGCAGGGCCGTAGAGTGATGCGTATTTAGGATCGTTGACGTCGGAGCGCGTGGTGCGGCCGAAGGAGTAGAAGAAGTTGTGCTCGGCGCGGTGCGAACTGAGTCCGAAATGCAGACCCTCTGCGCGCACGGCTGTGGCGATTTCGGCGAGTGTATCGCGCTTCGGTCCCATTTTCACGACCGTCCAATCGGAGAGGTGTGAGTCGTACATCGAGAAGCCGTCGTGATGCTCGGCTACGGGAACGACATACTGCGCGCCTGAAGCTTTGAAGAGCTTCGCCCATTCGGTGGCGTTGAAGTGTTCGGCGCGGAAGAAGGGAATCAGATCCTTGTAACCCTTCGCGTCGTCGCCATTCGCGAAGTGATCTTTGAAGTTTTTGTAGGCGCCGTTCTTTTCGTCGTACATGTTGCGCGGGTACCACTCATTCTCGGCAGCGGGAACGGAATAGACACCCCAGTGAATGAAGATGCCGAATTTCGCGTCCTTGTACCACTGCGGCTGTTGATACTTGATGAGCGTGGCCCAATCGGGACGATAGGGACCGTCGTGCGCCTGGCGGTCGGCTTCGGCGAGAAGGCGATTACGCTCCGCGTCGTATTTGCTGACCGACTGCTGCCATTCGCGATCGATTTGCTCGGCGGATTTTACGTCCTGCGTGGGGGCAAGAGGATCCGGGCTCTGCGTGGGAGCCTGGGCAAAGAGAAGAGGGAAGGCAACAGAAAGAAATGCAGGCAGAAGAAAATGGCGGATTTTCATACGCGGGAATCGTAATTGATTGGGAATCACGCTGCAAACGCTTTCAATTCATGAGCAAGGAGAGGCTTGAATTTCTCCTTGACATATGCCCATATAGGTATATATTAATTTTCATCATGGCTCGAGCGGCAACAACCTCGGATGCGTTCAATGCAGTAGCGGAGCCGCGGCGGCGAGAGATCTTGCTGCTGCTGGCGGACCGTGAGCACTCGGTGAATGAGATTGTGGCCGTACTTCGTGTCGACCAGCCTTCGGTATCGAAGCATCTGCGCGTGCTGCGGGACGTAGGGCTGGTGCGCATGCGGTGCAACGGACGGCAGAAGTTTTACAGGACTAATGCGGAAGGCATTCGGCCGTTGCACGAATGGGCGTCGGAGTTCGAACGCTACTGGAGCCACCAGTTGAATCGTGTGAAGGAGCGGGCTGAGAAGCTTGCGGCCGCCCGCAGGGATACCGAAACAGGCAAAACCCAAGACACAAAGGAGGATCAATGATCGTAAACGCAACAACAGCTATTGAGGATCTGAACCTGCTCGTGGAGCAGGAGATTCATGTGCACGCATCGCTGGAGGACACGTTCGCCGCGCTGCTGGAACAACTTGGCCCCGGGAACGAAGGCAGAGTGGACACCCCGATGCCGATGGTATTGGAGGCGTGGCCGGGAGGCCGGTGGTATCGCGACCTAGGCAACGACAACGGACATTTTTGGGCGCACGTGCAGGCCATCAAGCGGCCCACACTGCTGGAATTTTGCGGACCCCTGATGATGTCGCACCCGGTGGCCAACAACGTGCAGTACAGGCTGAGTGAAGAGCCGGGTGGAACGCTGATCAAATTTCGTCACACCGGTTTCGGGCTGGTCCAGGAAGATCATCGGAAAGGCGTCGTCGGTGGTTGGAGCCACATCCACGGAAAAGTACGCGAGCGTGCAGAAGGTTCGCTCTCAAAATAACTCTGAACTGCCAGACAAACAGATTTCCCCCAGGACACAAGGAGGTCCCCATGTCGATTACACAAACAGCTATTGCCGATTCCATCGCGCAGGTGCTTCTCGATGAGTTTGAGACGCAGGCGCCGATTACGCGCCGGTTTCTTGAGCGGCTTCCGGAAGACAAGCTCACCTGGAAGCCGCATGAAAAGTCGATGACGGCAGGCCAACTGGCGTACCACATCGCGTCTACACCTGGCGGTGTTGTCCGCTTCGTGCAAACCAGCCCGGCGCAGGCACCGGACTTTGCAACGTTTCCGCAGCCGGCGAGCACGGGCGACATCCTGCAGAAATTCGACGAAAGTGTTGCAGCGGTCCGCGAGATGCTTCCTGCTATCGACGATGCGGCGATGAACGAAACCTGGCGGCTGATGGCGGGAGGGAAGGAAGTGCTTGCGCAGCCCCGCTGGCAGTTCTTGCGCGACGTGATGTTCAGCCACGTCTACCAGCATCGCGGCCAATTCGGCGTGTACCTGCGCATCCTGAATGCCCCGGTGCCTGCGAGCTGGGGACCGAGCGCGGACGAGCCACCGCTGTTCATGCAGCGGGCTTGATCCGGATCGGCGAGGAGGAGCCAATGTGCCCGTTCTGCCTGCTACCGCTGCCGTGGTGGCAGCGAGCGCCTCCGGGACCGGCGGCGTTGCAGCGCTCTTCACCGGCAAGCTGTTGCGGAGAGCGAGTCGAAAAACTTTCACGAATATTACCAGCACGAGGGAGGTTCAACATGGCAACGATGACAACGGCCCCGAAGCTGTCGAAGGTGGTATCGCACAGCGAATGGATTGAAGCGCGCACGGAGTTTCTCGCGAAAGAGAAGGAATTTACCCGGCTCCGCGATGAACTAAGCCGGCAGCGCCGCGAATTGCCGTGGGAGAAGATTGAGAAGGATTATGTATTTGAAGGGCCCCGCGGCAAAGAAGCGCTCGCCGAACTATTCGACGGGCGGAGCCAGCTGATTGTCTATCACTTCATGCTCGGGCCGGGATGGGCGGCGGGGTGCCCGAGCTGCTCTTACCTCTCCGATCATTTCGACGGAATGACGAATCACCTGGCGCATCGTGATGTAACGCTGGCGGTGGTTTCGCGCGCTCCGTATGCGGAGATCGATGCGTTCAAGAAGCGCATGGGATGGAAATTCCACTGGGCCTCGTCGTTTGGTTCGGACTTCAATTATGACTATCACGTCTCGGCAACACCGGCGGAAAAGGGAACCGGGATGGTTGACTACAACTACACAGTCATGGAGTTTCCGAGCGATGAACGGCCGGGAGCGAGCGTCTTCGTCAAAGATGCGGACGGCCAGATATACCACACGTATTCGACCTATGCACGTGGGCTCGACATCCTGGTTGGGACTTATAACTTTCTTGACCTTGTGCCGAAGGGGCGGGATGAGAATGGACTGGCCTTTTCGATGGCGTGGGTTCGTCACCATGACAAGTATGATGGCGGATACTTTGTCGATCCTAGGGCCGAATATGTGCAACCCGCGATGGCAAAACAAGGCTCATGTTGCGGTGGAGAGCACCACGGGTAAATTGATTCGTTCGAACGAGCGGGTGCAGCCAAGGGATCGCGAAGATTCAGCGGGGCGGTGGGATGATACCTGTCCATCGCCCCGCTGTATTTGCTTTCACCGCTACTTGCCGGCGTCGCTGGCCAATTTCTGGGCGCGGGCTAGGGCGTCGGTGCGTTTCTGTGTCTCGGCCTTCATGTCGATTGGGCCGGCATCATGCCGCGGTGGGTGCTGCGCGTACTCGTCCATGCGTTTTTGCCCTTCGGCGACCACAGTACTGACGGCTGCCAAAGCTTTCGGCATCACTTCGTGGAAGTGCGCGACCTCTTTCTGCGCGAGTTCGGGATGATAGCCGAGGCGGTCTCCAGTTTGCATTGCATCGATTAAGACGTCAGGCGGAGTGGCCACGGGCGGAGTCATGTTGAGCGCGTTGTAGGTTTCACGCAAGCGTGCCATCGCACCATTGAAGCCATCGATCTCATTGCGGCGTGCGGTGAGGCCGCCTGCGCGACGGACTTCGATTGTGACTTTCGAGGACGTGCTCAGATGCTCAACAGGAATGATGGTCGTGAGAGTATTGCCTTCAAAGGTCCAGCCGGGCCTGCATCGTGTGCAGGCAGTGGCGACTGGATTCACCGCGGCTCCATTCACCGTGACGTAAGCCGGGGGCCAGTCTGCAGGAAGTCTCAGCGTGTAGCCACGGTCTTTTAGCATGCCGGAAAAGCTGCCTTCCACCGGTCCTATCTCAACACGCAGCGTGTCGCCGGTTTGCGTGGCCTTAATCGGCGTGCGCGTGAAAATGTCGTGTTGATACTCTTCAGCGATGCCGTTGTCTTCGTAGAGCGTATAGCTGGAACTGGCGCCGGGTTCGAGCGGCCACACGTTGACGATGAGCGGATCGACGGGCTTTTCGCCGGTGTAGATCATCTGGGGCTGCATGGGCACAATAGCACCAGCCTTGAGATACACCGGTGTCTGGTCGATCGAGAAGTTGCGATCCACGGATGTTGGTCCGGTGAAGTGTTTGCCCGTCGGCCGTTCGATCCACTCCCCCTTGGGGAGCCAGACCTTCTCTGTCGCGAGGCCCGAGGTTTTGTCGCCCGCCGTTACAACGGGTGAAACCAGCATCTGGTCGCCGAAGAGATATTCATTTTTGTTGTCGTAGGCTTCGCTGGCATCAGGCCAGTCGTAGTAAAGCGGCCGCAGAAAGGCAATGCCGGTATCGTAGGTGCGACGCGCCTCAGTGTAGATGTAGGGCTGCAAAGCATAGCGCAACTGAAAGGTTGCACGAAGAATCGACGAGTAGGGCTCAGGATAGGCCCAGATGCGGCGCTCCGATTCCGGATTCTTGGTGGTATGGGTGCGCAGGATGGGACTGAATGCACCGAACTCGACCCAGCGGGTGAACAATTCCGGCTCGACCGCGCCGGGCATGTGTCCGCCGATGTCGTGGCTCCAGTAGGCATACCCTACGTTCGCAGCAGTTGCGGTGAACCACGGCTGGAAGGCGAGCGAATCCCAGACAGAGACGGTGTCGCCGGAGAAACCAATCTGATAGCGATGGTTGCCGAGGCCGCCCCAGCGATGGAAGAGAATGGGACGCCTGCCTTCGCGTTCCTGATCGGTGAAGTGCACGTAGTTAATCCACCAGGTTGGCGTTACACCGGCCATCTTCGTGTTCTGTTCCTGTTGCCAGTCCAACCACCAGAAGTCGATGCCCTGCTTCTCGAGGGGATGGAGAACGAGATTGAAGTAATTTTCGGCGAACCTCTTGTTGGTGATGTCGTAGGGAATGAACTGCTTTGTGGCGGGATCCATGCCCATGGCTTTGGCCATCGCCGGGTAACTACTTTCCCAAGGCTGAATGCCGGAGGCGGGATGTATGTTCAGGCTGGTCTTGAGGTGATTTGCATGAAGCCGATCCAGGAACAATTCGGGATAGGGGAAGAGCACGTTGTTCCAGGTGTAGCCGCTCCATCCGAGAAAATGTTTCGACTGATCCATGTTGTTTTTGTCGCCCTCGCCCATGGCCTGGAGTTGATCTTTGCTAGTGTGCCATCCCATGTCGATGACGAAGACGTCGAGGGGCGTTGAGTTCTCGTGGAAGTCATGAATGATTTCCTCGATCTCCTGGTCGCTGTAATCCCAGTATCGGGACCACCATGTGCCAAAGGCGAAGCGCGGCGGCAACGGGATGCGACCGGCGACACGGACGTAGTCGCTGAGGGTCTTGCGGTAGTCATGGCCGTAGCCAAAGAAGTACCAGTCCTGACGCTCGCCGGCGGGGCGCTCGATTACCCAGGGCCATGGGCTCTTCTCGCCTTCTCTGAAGTTGAAGTTTGCTGAATCGAAGAGAGGCCGTGTGGAGTCGTCTACAAGTGCCCAGCCGGAGCGGGACACGAGGCCCTGCTCGATGGGTTCGCGCGTTTTGGAGCCGAGCGCGCCGTCTAGTGTTCGCGTTGTGCCCTGCAGGTTTTCAGTGTCGGTCAACCCCGGATGCCAAGCTACCGGCTTGCCATCGACTGTGAGTTCGATCTTGAGGTTATCGGCGGTAAAGGCGCCTTTCGAGTCCGGTGTTCCATCGACCGTGTATGAGAGTTCAAGCGCGTCGGTTTTGATTTGAAGAACTCCGACTTTGCCTGCGTACTCAATTCTCTGTGTAAACTTCGGTACGGGCAGGCGGCGATTGATGAACACGAACGACGCGTGATTTTCAAATTTGCCGTCCGCGGCCCACTCCATGCGGATCAACTGTGGCGTGAGAACGGTGAATCTTGCATTGCCAGAAACAACAAAGGCCTTTGGATCGGCCACTGGATCATCGATGGCCTCCCGCGGTACGCGCTGCATGGTTGCCGGTGCTGCTGTTTGCACGAGCGGCTGATCCTGCGGATGCGACCTCGCTTCCGGCTGAGGCGCCTGCGCTGATATCCCGATGGTTGAACTGACGACGAACCCGATTGCGGCGAAGTGAAGCAAAGAAGTACGCACGGATTTCTCCTTGTTGTTAGTCCATGGGAAGGCTACCACCGGGAGCCGGAAAGCGTGATCCCAGGCGAGGAGCCTCGAGGCGGTGATGGACGGGTTGGAGTAAAACCACATTGGTTTGCGGGGTCGAGTTTTTTGGGATGACGGGCAGCGTTGGTTGCTCTACGATCTCTGAATGCGGATCCGGTTGGGCCCTCATAAGGAAAACCAATGCATACCATCCTCAAGGACGTTCGCTTAGCGCTCCGGCAGTTGCGCAAATCTCCCGGCTTTACGCTGACGGTTGTCCTGACGTTGGCGCTGGGGATTGGCGCCACCACGGCAGTGTTTTCGCTTGTAGAAGGCATTCTGCTCCGGCCCTTTTCGTTTCCAAATCCGGACAGGCTGGTGATTCTGGGCGATCACATCGGCAACGGCGTGAACACGCCGGTAACGGCGCGCGACATTGGCACGTATGCGAGATCTTCTAGTGCATTTTCCTCGATGGGAGGATATGCACTCAGCACCTATGAACTGTCGGGTGGGCAGTTTCCTGAGGAGATTTCGGGCGCGAGGATGACTGCGAGTACGCTCGCTACCCTTGGCGTTCAACCGCAGCTTGGACGCGTTTTCAACCAGCAGGAGGACGACGGGCACCAACCGGTCGCGATCATCAGCGATGCGCTCTGGCAAAATCGCTGTCATCGGGATCCGCAGGTGCTCGGCAGTGCGATTGAGCTCGATCGCAAGGCGTACTCGATTATCGGGGTGATGCCGCGAAGCTTCGAATTTCCTCTCGACGCGGGGAGGCTGAACGAGGCGCAGTTATGGGTGCCGCTGAGCCTGACGCTAGATGAGCTTTCCGATCAGGCGGCAGGATTTTTCGGATATCACATCGTGGCGCGTCTCAGAGACGGCGTGACCTTCGCGGCTGCGGCGCAAGATGCGGACCGTGTGGCCCACGAAATCATGCGCAACTTCCCGGCGACGATGACCCAAATCCGCATTCGCGGAGATGTTACTCCCCTGCATGATTACGCAGTTGGCGAGACGAAGCCCATTCTGCGCGCTTTGTTCGTCGCCGTCGCAGTAGTCCTGCTTATTGCATGTGTGAATGTCGCGGTGTTGCTGCTGGTGCGGGCGATTCGCCGGCGCCGCGAATCGGCGATGCGTCTGGCGCTGGGTGCGCGGGCGTCCACCATCATTCGCGAATCGATGGTTGAGGGCCTTGTGCTGAGCACTGCGGGTGCGATGCTCGGCTTTGTGCTGGCGGCAATCGCGGTTCTCACTTCGCTTGGATTCTTGCCGGATTCGATTGCACGTGTTGATTCCGTTTCCATCGATGGTGGCGTTGCGTTTTTCGCGCTCGCTCTTGCGATTGTGAGCGGGATTGTTTCGAGCATGGCTCCGGCATTCGCCGCGGTGAGGGCCAATATTACCGATACGTTGAAAGATGGCGCGCGGTCTGGTTCCGGCGGCAGGACTCATGCGTGGCTTCGATCCAGTCTGATTGCAGCGGAGATTGCCATCGCCCTGGTTTTGCTGACGACCTGCGGCGCTTTCCTGCGCAGCTACCAGAAGATGCTCGCTGTCGATCCGGGATTCAGGCCCGATCGCGTCCTGGTGGCTGGATTCCAACTGCCGCTGGACGAATACAGGACCTACTCCGCGGCCGACAGCTTCAACCGCGAGGTTGTCGAGCGGTTGTCGAGCAAGCCGGGAGTTGCCGGAGTCGGCATCAGCAACCTCGTTCCAGGAGCTGATTCGTTCGGGCGAGCGGCGTACACCATCGAAGGCCAACGCACGGAGGGATGGAAGCTGCAATTCGCAGTATTCGGCTCAGTGTATGGTGACTACTTCAAGTCATTGGGAATCGGGCTGCTGGAGGGGCGAACCTTTAACGAAGGGGATCGTGCCGACGCGCCGCTGGTGGCCATCGTGAACCGTTCCATGGCCGATCACTACTGGCCGGGCCACAATGCGGTTGGAAAGCGCATGCATGTGGGCAATCCGAAGAAGGGACTGCCATGGGCAACGATTGTGGGCGTTGTGGCGAATACCAAGATGGGTTCGCCGGACACTCCCGATGAGGATCAATGGTACGTGCCGATGGAGCAGCCGGAGATTCTCTATGGCGCCGATCCATCGGCCGATCTTGTGAATCCGACCGGCGGATATATCACTGTTCGCTCGGCGCTGCCGGCGGATCAGATTATCCAGACAGTACGCGAAACGGTTGCCGGCATCGATGCTCTGCTTCCTTTGCAACAGGTGCAGTCGATGTCGGCGGTGCTCGAGAATGTGGAGGCACCGCGCCGCTTCAACACAGACCTGATCACCGTGTTTGCTCTCGGCGCCCTTGTGCTCGCGATTACTGGTATCTACGCCGTGGTCGCGTTTTCGATCTCAATCCGCGCGCAGGAAATCGCAATTCGCATGGCATTGGGAGCGCAGCGCGGCAATATTGCGCGGCTGGTTCTGCTCGCCGGGGCAAAGCTTGCGTTGATCGGTTGCGGTGTCGGACTGGTTGGGTCTTTTGCCATTTCGCACATCGTGAGCGCATTTCTTTTCAATGTCAGTGCTACAGATCCGCTGATTTATCTCGGAAGCGTGCTCGTGATGATCGCGGTGGCATTGCTCGCATCCACGTTGCCGGCGGTTCGCGCTGCTTCCGCAGATCCCGTGGATGCGTTGCGCGCAGTCTAGAGTGAATCGCCAGGTTCTGGGGAAATCGAATTGAAATGCAACGCTGCGATCGGACTCGCGCATGACAGCGCGTCGACGGCCAGCGAGAGTCGGCTGCACCTGTGGTTGCCATCAAGCGATTCGTCTCACGGTCTACGACGAGCAGGCTCATCAGTCCCGCAGTAGCCATCTCTTCCGCGACGGTGCGACAGGTTTCGTCAGAAAAGACATAGGATTGATCTATTAAGGGGTTAAAGGAGCACTCAATGGATCTGGGAACAGGGAAGTGGGCGAGGTTTGCATGGCTTCTTCTTGCGATGGCCGGCATTGGATCGATATCGGCAGCGCAGGATTCGGCCGGAGACATTCGGCCTGCTCCTTATCAGGTGGCGTGGCAGGACTTGGAATTCGGCGTCATCCTGCACTTCTCCACCAACACATTTCTTGATCGCGAATGGGGCGATGGTACGGCGAGTCCCTCGGTCTTCAATCCCGCACAGTTTGATCCCGACCAATGGATGAAGGCGATTCGCGATTCGGGTGCGAAGTATGTGGTGCTGGTTGCAAAGCATCATGATGGTTTTTGCCTGTGGCCGACCGAACAAACGAACTATAGCGTAAAGAGCAGCCCGTGGAAGGACGGCAAGGGAGACGTAGTTGGCGACGTTGCCCGGGCGGCGCGGAAGTACGGGCTCAAATTCGGGGTTTATCTTTCGCCGTGGGATCGGCACGAGCCGCGCTACAAGGATTCTGCGGAGTACGACAAGTATTACAACGCGGAGTTGGAAGAACTGGCGCAAAATTACGGCGATCTGGTTGAGTTCTGGCTGGATGGAGCGGGCAGCGCCGGACACGTCTACGACTTCAAGAAGATTATCGAGACGCTGCGAACTTATCAGCCCGATACGGTTGTTTTCGCGGATACTGGCTTATTTGAATACGGCGACGCGCGCTGGGTGGGGAACGAGGCTGGCGTTGTTGACTATGAGAATTGGAACGTCATCGATCGTCACGGCTACCGGCGCTGGCGACCTGTGGAGGCCGATACTCCGCTGCGCAACTTGCACTGGTTCTGGCATCCGAATGACGAATCTTCGCTGAAAAGTCTCGACACGCTGCTCGACACGTACGACAAGACTGTGGGTCGCGGAGCACAGCTGATGCTGGGCGTTGCGCCGGACAATCGCGGGCTGCTGCCGGACTCGGATGTGAAGCGGTTGGAAGATTTCGGCACGGCGCTCCGCAAGCGAGCAGAAAACAATCTTGCCCTGCGGCAACATCGCGGCAGCCCGGGATTTGAGGCGGCGCTTGATGGGAATCCTGATACGTTCTGGTCTTCGCCTTCCGGCTCGAATAGTTTTGGAGAAGAGATCGACTTCGAACGGCCCATCACGTTTGATCATGCGCTCACGATGGAGTGGCTGAACGATGGCCAGCACATCCAGAAATACGCGATTGAAGTCTGGAGCGATTCCGACAAGGCGTGGAAGCGAATCGCAGAGGGCCAGGCAATCGGCCACGAGAAGATTGATGAATTTCCGCGGGTGACGGCGCAGCGCGTTCGGCTGAATATTCTTTCGAGTACGTCGGAGTCGCATATCCGGGAGTTTCAGTTGTACGACTGGGGCGCTCAAAAGCAGGCAGCAAACCCTCCGCGCTAGACGGCCATGATTTTTACGCCGGCCGCGGAGAATGCGCGTGTGGCTTCTTCCGAGATGCCGTTGTCCGTAATCAATAGATCAATGTCGTTTGTGGGGCAGACGACGGCGGGACTTACGCGGCCCACTTTGCTCGAGTCGGCCACCACGACGATCTGGCGAGCCTGACGGGCCATGGCGCGAAACACGGCTGCTTCGTCGGGCTGAATGAGGGTTGCGCCGTGTTCGGCGTCGACTCCTGTCGCGCTCAGAAACAGGCGATCCATCACTACCACCGCAAGAGCCTCGATCGCCGCGGGACCAACGAGGGAGAATGCCCCGGCCCAGCGCAAATTGCCTCCGGTGAGCATGGTCTGCAGGCGGGCGGTCGAGCTCAGTTCCATCCCGATATTCACGGCATTGGTGACGATCTGAATGTTCTTCCGGTGCAGGAGCTGTCGGGCAACCAGCGTGGTTGTGGTGCCTGCCGCAAAGCCGATGGTTTCGTTTTCCTGGATGAGGGCCGCCGCGGCGCGGGCGATGCGCTGCTTCTCCGCAGCAAACCGGTCTTCGCGAACCTGGAACGAGGCATCGAAGCGAAAGGGCTCGTAGACAGCGTTGCCGCTTCCCGCCAGCATGGCGCCGCCGTGCGTGCGGGTGACCAGGCCATGGCTTTCAAGTCGAACCAGGTCGCGACGGATACTTGCGGGCGAGGTTCCGAGCGTCGACGTGAGTTCGTCGACAGAGGCTTTGCCCTGATTCAGCAGCAGCCGCAAAATCTCTTTGGCTCGTTTATCTGTCTTGGATGACATAGCGGTACGCAGTGAGGGACGATCGGATTGAAACCTGCGTTATTGTAAGCGGGCGCCCGGCTTGGCTTCCACAGCAATTGCATCGAGAGCTGACTTGAAGGCGCGCACATCGTGTTCGAGGACGCGAAAACTCTTGTGGCTGTTGAGTCGCGCTCCGAACTCCGCACCTCCGTCGGAGGGCTTTGATTCCACGTCTTTACTGAGGGAGGTGTGAACCTCGCGAACGCCCGTCATCAGAGCGACGGTGCGCACATTTGAAGCGCGAATGCCGCCGCCAGCCATGATCCCTATCCGACCACCGGCTTTCTGAAGTAGCTGTGCGATCTTCGTTGCGCCCCGCATGGCATCGGGTTTGCCGCCGGAGGTGAGGATGCGATCGGCTCCGCAGGCGATCACGTCTTCCAGAGCCCGATCCATGTCTCTGGCCAGATCGAACGCGCGATGAAAGGTGACCTGAAGCGGGCGCGCAATCTCGATCAATTGGCGCATGCGCGTAATGTCAACGGCGCCGGCCTCGGTGAGTATGCCGAGGACAACGCCGTCGACCTTGCGTGCCTTTGCCTCAAGAATGTCCTTGTGCATGACATCCAGTTCAGGATCGGAGTACACAAAGTCGCCGCCGCGCGGGCGAATAATCACGAATACATCGATTTTGACTGCTGAGCGCACCGCGCTGATGAGGCCGGTGCTCGGCGTAATACCGCCTTCGCTAAGAGCGCTGCAAAGTTCAATACGCTTTGCACCGCCCGTGGCTGCAGCGATCGCCGATTCAACCGAATCGACACAGATTTCCAGGTTCATGACAAGTGTGCCTATTTTCCCAAGTCAGCAGTTCACTTGAAAACAGGTTGGAGCAGTTGAATTCGAGGACAAGTGCAAGAGTTCACACCGGCTGCTGCGGAAAGCGCGCGACAGCCGGCAGGTTAGAAGGAGTACTTGAGCGAGAACTGCAGATGGCGCTCTGTGGATCGAATTGCATTCTGTTGCGCAATCTGCCCCCAGCTGGAGTTGTCAATGTTTGTGCCGGGATTTCCGTAGCTGACGATGTTGAACGCATTGAAGGCATCGAACTGAAATCCGACAAAGTGCTCACCAATTATTCGGAAGTCCTTAATGATCGACATGTCAACGTCATGAAATCCTGGTCCGCGGACTGAGCCGTTGCCCGAGGTACCGAAGGTGTTCTGCGGCGGATCCTGAAAAGCTGATTGTGGGTTTGGAGAGCCATCTGCCAGGAACGGCTGCGCGGAAGGATCATCACCAAACCACTGGTTGATGGTCCGATGATGGATGCGAAGCGGAAGAACCAGGTTTGCGCGCTCCTGGCCGTAGCTCTGCACGTTGCTGCTCACGTTCGTGGTGACCGTGTCCGGGAAACCGGTATAAGAGATGCCCGCCGCCGTCAGTTTCCAACCGCCAAGGGTCTCATCGAACACGCGACCTGAGCTAGCAAGATATTTTCTCCCATGTCCGAATGGCAGCGCATAGGCCACGGTGCCGGAGAAATTGTGCTTGATGTCATACCCCGCCGGACCATAATCTGCACCGCTGTCGTAGTAGTTCGAGAAGCCAGGATCTGCGTTGTAGCCGGAGACGTTCAGCCCGTAGTTGCCCACGGCATTCGTCATTGACTTTGAATAGGTGTAATTCAGAGTGTATTCAAGTCCAGAATGTGAAAGCCGCTGCCGCAAAACAGCTTGAAGCCCGTTGTAGTTCATCTTCGCGCGGGATTCAGTTACCAGAAGGCCGTTGGAGCAGATTTGCGTGGCTGCGGCCGTCTGGCAACCGATGTACTGGTTGTTGTAGAAGGGCGCGGAGGTCGGGTCGTTTGGCGTCTTCCACTGGTTCAGGTTGCCGTAGTCCTCAATGTGTTGGCCGCTCTCACCCACGTAAGCGACCTGCAGTGAGAGCAACCGCGTGAGCGCATACTCCAGCGTGAGGTTGTAGTTGTGAATGTAAGCGGGCTGCATGTTCTGCGGATATACGTTATAGGTGCCGCCGCTGGAAGCTGTCTGATTGAAGGCATTTTGCGTGGTGAGCGGGGCAGGAACATCGCTCCCTGACGGTTGGGAGAGATTGAAATTAATAGCCTGGATGAACGGTGTCATCGAGGTAAGGCGCTGGTTAGAGGAGTTGCCTTCGAAGAAGCTGGTGCCGCTGTAACCACCGCGCACAACAAACAAGTTGTTGACCTGGTAGGCGAAACCGAGTCGCGGCATAATCTGGTGAAAACTCCAGTCATAGCATCCGCGATTCTTGCAGAGCCCGGCTCCCGCAGGCGCTCCCGCAGGGATCCGGTGCGCATAAATCAGCTGGCCGCTCGCTTCGTCGATGTTGCCGGTCTTGTTGTTCTGTTCAACCCACGGCTCGTCCAGCTCATAGCGGAAGCCGTAGCTGACGGTCAGGTTCGATTTCAGCTTGAAATCGTCATTAAGATATGTGCCCACGCGCCACTGTCTCTGCCCCACATTCACACTGGCCAGCGTAGCGGAGACGCCGCTGACGCGCCCGAGCAGAAAGTCCGCGCCGCCGTAACCGCCTACCTGCGTGTCGGAGTCCTTTGTGTAGTTGCCGTTGTACGTCAGCGAACCTAGATAGCCTGAGTTGTTCGCTGTTGGATAGTTGTTCTGGTAGCGTAACCACGACGTGCCGAACGTAAAGTAGTGACGGCCTTTCTGCCAGCTTAGCGCGTCAATGTAGCTGTAGGTATTGTCGATCAATCCACCCCCGAAGACGGGGTTGCCGCCGGCAAAGATGCCTCCACCGATGCTCTGGTATGTGTAGCCAGGCAGCGATTGGCCGGGAAAGGTTATCCCCACCTTCTGGTCGCCGCTTGTTCCAAACTGTCCGGTCGAATCCACCGAGAAGTTCGTCGCCCATACCGTGCGCGTAAATCCGATGCGTGCAGAGTTCACCAGAGATGGGGAGAAGGTATGTACCCAGTTTGCGCCGGTCAGCTTGGTGGGATAGAGATTCGGGCCGTTGAAGCTGATCGGCAGTACCGGCGTGGTTCCGTCGTATGCGGTTGACATCGCATAAAAGCCGCTGAGCTTGTCGCGCGAACTCATGCCGTAGTCGATTTTGATGTCGCCCTGGTTGTTCGCCTTGAAGTTCCTCGTGTGAGCCTGGTAGTTATTTGCTGCAATGCCATCGGTCGGAGTCGCATTAGGCGCGGGATACAATGTGGGGTTCGCAATCAGGAACGCGGCAACCGGATTCAAAATCGGCACGCCCTGGTTGTTCGCGTACGGCGCGTTGTTGTTCAGAGGGTCATACAGCTGAATCGGAGTCGACCCGGTCAACAACTCGGAGAAATCGCCGGTCCGCATTTTTGCGGTCAACACACTCTCCGTGCCGATTCCGCCTTTGTGATACCGCGAACCCAGGTAATCGACGAAGAAGAAGAGCTTGTTATGCAGAATCGGACCGCCGAAGGTGCCACCGAACTGATCCTGCGAAAACGGATTGATCGCTGTGCCTGAATTGTTGTTCTGCCACGAGTTCGCGTTCAGTCGAAAGTCCTGCACATAGCCGTACGCCGATCCGTGAAATTGGTTGGTGCCACTCTTGAGCACGCTCACTACTCCCGCGCCATTCACATTGCCAAATTCGGCCGGTGTGTTTGCAGTGAGCACCTTCACTTCGGCGAGCGAAGCAGGAGCAGGGCTGTAGGCAATCTCGTTGTTGAAGGTCTCGTTCATGTCGATCCCCTCAAGCGTGTAGTTATTGGCCTGTGCGCGGTTCCCGTTCATGTTCACGGAATCGCTGTAGTAGGTGTCGCGCTCTATCTGAGTTGTACCCGTGTTTCCGTAGGTGCTCGTTGCGCCCGGCACGTAGAGAGTGAGCGCGCTGAAATCAAGCCCGTTCAGCGGAAAGTTCGAGATCGTGTTCTCGGTGAAGGTGCTGCTCACGGTGTAATCGGCCGTGTCCAGGATAGGGGCAGCGGCGGAAATCTCGACTGAAGCTGATTCCCCGCCGACGGTGAGTGCCACATTGAACTTGGCGGTCTGAAGCACTTCCAGAGTGAACTCCGCCACATGGGCTGTCTTGAAGCCCTTGGCCTGAACTGTGATGCTGTAATGTCCGGGGGACAAAAATCGGATAGTGTAGGCGCCGGCGGAATCCGTTGTGCCTGGGCTCTCCACTCCCGTATCGACGTTTTGCGCCAACACTCGCGCGCCTGCAACAACCGCTCCGCTCTGATCGGTCACCTCGCCGGTGATGGTGCCGGTCACGGTTTGGCCATGGATGACAGGCACGCACGCAAGCAGAGCAAGCGCGCACCCCACGATAATCCCGAAAAATCTATTTCTCATTGAGACCTCACATGAAAGTTGGTGCAGATGTTGGGGCATATGCCTCTGTCGATCATTTCGAGCCGGGAACTATCCGACGACGTCGATGACCGCGCCGACGGAGTGCGATGAGTTGGCCTGCTTTGCGAACGGCCAATTCTCAGCCGTGGAGCAAATCTACATCTAAATGATCATATTGTCCATGAATTTGATCGGTATGAGCATTTTGTGGAGATAAATTGTCATTTTGCGTGCTATATTTGGCGGCATCTTCGCAAGTCCTGGAAGGAAACCAATCCCATGAAAATGACTTCTTCCCCCACGTTCGGCAGGACCGCGACCGCCGCGGCGCTTGTTTTCGCGTTTGCTGCACTTGCATCAGCGCAGGTTGTAACTCTGCCGACGACGCCGCAGATTGGATCATCCAACCCCATCACCGCCGCGCCGCTGGTGTCGCGTCCCACAACCAAGCCGTGCGTCGTTCCGCTCTTTCAGAATCTCGCTTTTGCCGACTTCACCCCGAAAACTTTCAACTACACTCCGCCTTCGGCCTGTCCCGGACCGTGGGCCAAAGTTGTGTTCACGGCAGACTTTACGGTGACCGCCGGACGGCAATTCGACCGCACTGCCGCGTTCTACCTGGGACACGCCAGCATCTTCTACGGCACCACGGCCGAGCCCCGCAGTGCGCTGAGTCCGTCGTGGCACGTGGAGCACGATGTAACCGACCTGACTGCCCTGTTTGAAATGGCACAAACTGGCGAGGCGAATATTGGCAACTTCGTTGGTGTCTCTGGTGGCGTGACCTACAACGGGATCATCTACGCTAACGCGGCTTTGGAGTTCTATCCTGTGTCGTGGAACGATCCGGCGCCTTTGACTGCGGATGTGGTTGTGCCGGTGAATGGCGGTGGAGGCGACGCCGGAACGCTGAACACCACGACCGATACGATCAGCCAGACGCTGAATTTGCCGACGAATGTGGAGCGCGTTTACCTCGACGTGATTGCGCAGAGCCAAAGCGGCGATGAGTTCTGGTACTTCTGCGTGCCCAACGATCAGACGTCAAACCTTGAGAGCTGCGGCAACACCGCATTCCGCGAGACCGAGATCTGGATCGACGGCAAACCGGCGGGCGTTGCGCCGGTGTATCCGTGGATCTATACCGGCGGAATCGATCCCTACCTGTGGGAACCGATCCCGGGGGTGCAGACACTTGACTTCAAGCCATACCGTGTCGATCTGACGCCATTTGCCGGAGTTCTGTCGGATGGCAGCGCGCACACCGTCGCGGTGAGTGTGTACAACGCCGACAGCTACTTTCTCGCTACTGCGAATCTTCTCGTTTTCGAGGACCGCGGAGCGAAGACGGTCACGGGCGGCCTTCTGACCAACAGTCTCACGGAACCGAATCCAGTGGTCCAGGAAAACATTGTCGCCGGCGCGGGTTCAACGTTCACCGGTTCAGTTACGGTCGGATCGAATCGGAGCTTTACCATCAGCGGATATGTGAACACGTCGCACGGACGTGTTGAAACGACGGTCGACCAAACGGTGCACTTCGAGAGTAAGCAGGAGTTTGACGTGAACGCGAACACCGACGTTCAAAATGCGCAGCAGACTTCGACACTTGACTCGCGGGTAACGACGAAAGGCGGCGTCCTTGCGGGCACAGTGGAGAGACATTTCTCATACCCGCTGAGCATCGACTTCGCGTTCATCGTGAATTCCGACGGCAGCTTCAGCCAGACCACGACAAGTGATCAGCAGGACCTGGTGCACGAACTGCAGAATCCGCACGGATCGAAAGCGATGATCAGCGACCTAAGCAATCACGTGCACGCAACCGACACACTCAAGTGGGATACAAACGGCAACCTCCTCGGGCCGATGGGGGCGCATACTACGCAGACCTATCGCCTGCAGGAACCATCGCGCGGTTGCTACGACCGCACCATCACGGCGGAAAACCAGAAACTGGTTTCCGTCAGCAACGGCCCCGGCTGCAGCCGGTGAGAGTTAAACGTACGCAACAACTCAAGAGGCGACCCCATTCAGAGTTCGCCTCGCGTCACCTCAAAACGTTTGTTCCTAGCGGGTCTGCAACTGCGGTTGATCCGGCTGCTTCTGCTGGGTGATGTGAACGGAATGATCGAGCGTAAAGGTCAGCAGGCTCTCGGCAGGGAGCACAATTTGCTTATTGCCGGTGAAGGCGGTTCCGGCGGTACCTGCGCCTCCGCCTGCGAGAGCGCCGATGGCAGCACCTTTGCCGCCGCCGGCGATTCCACCGATCAGTGCGCCTACGCCTGCGCCTCCGCCAATAAAGCCTGCGGAGCGCTTACCTTTGCCCTGCTCAGCACGAGAAATAGAGCTTGTAGCGACCGGATAGCTGCCCCACCTGGTATGGACTCGTTCCAGCTTGATCGAGAGCAACGCTCCACCTTTGAAGCGTCCTAACGGCTTGGCGTCGACTACCGTTCCCTCCGCGCGCGCGCCCTTCGGGATCACGACGTCGCCGTCTTTTCTGACATCGTTGGCAACCGTGGCGCTGAAGGAGTCGCCCGGTTGTGAAATCTTCGAACCCAGATCGGTGTCAAGCCGAACGCGAATGGCGGTACCGCTCGGAAGTGTGATGACGGCGGGTGGCGGGGGCGGTGCCGGTGCGGCTGCCTGCTGGCCTGCGGTGGCTCCGGACGGGGCAGGCGCAGCTGGTTGCATGGCCGATGGCTCGCCCGAGGCCGGTTGTCCGGCGGCGGGCTGCGAAGTTGCAGTGGGTGAGTTGGCCTGATTTGCCGGCGGAGCGGTGCTGGATTTGCATCCGGCAAAGGAGAGGGTGATTGCAAGAGTGGCTGATGCGCAGAGAACAAAAGTGGAACGGATCTTCATGATGCAGACTCCTTTTCCTTAGGGGACTTCTCGGAACAAAGAAACCGGCAACAAGGAACTTCAGGATCCCGCGGGAACGATGATACCGCCCCGCGGCAATCCGTGAGAACTGCAGAAGGAGGAGGTGTAGGTTTAGATGTCCAGGTTCTTGACGTCGAGCGCATTGTCTTCAATAAATTTGCGGCGCGCTTCAACGTCTTCGCCCATGAGCGTGGTAAAGATCGCCTCTGTTTCGGCGATATCCTCGAGCCTGACCTGCAGCAACGTTCGCCGGTCGGGATCCATTGTGGTTTCCCAAAGCTGCGGCGCGGTCATTTCACCAAGGCCCTTGTAACGCTGCACATCGTACTCCTTCTTGCCCTGTTCAACGATGTAGGTGAACAGCTCACGAGCGGTTGCCTTCTCGACAGGATCGTGCGGGACGCGCGATGCACGCCGGGCCGCTTTCGCCTCTGCCTTCACCTTGGCCGGCGTCTGGCCCTCCTCGAATTCGGTGCCTTCGAGTTCTTCGGCCGCAGACTCTTGAGTTGCCTTCACAGCGTACTCGATCAGGAATGGCGGCTCGAGGTACTGGCTGATCTGCGAATACTTCGACATCATCTGGCGAAACTCGGGACTTGAAGCCAGAGTCCAGTCAACGCAGCGCGAGGCACCCTGGGAGTCGGTGTAGCAAACCGACCAGGTGTGGTGCTCATCGTCTTCCACCGGCTTGCTGATCTTGATTCCCAGATCGCCAGAAATCTCGACGAGCTGGTCGTGGAGTTGCGCGAGCTTCACGGGAACTTCGTTTCCATTTTTCGAAGTGAAGTCGGCGCGGTGGGTCAGCTCAGCGCGCGCGATCAATTCCGTGAGCTTCTCGTTGCGAATACGCTTGTCCACTTTTTCGACAAAGGCAAGGTACTCATTGAGGTAGCCCATGAACCGCGTAAGCTCGGGGCCATCAATGTGGCTGGCGTTTTCGCCATGCCGAACGATCATGCCTTCTGAAGCGCGCTTGATGGCCACACGATTCAGCTCACGCTCGTCCTTCACGTACTGTTCCGACCGGCCCTTCTTGATTTTGAACAAGGGCGGCTGCGCGATGTAGATGTTTCCACGCTTGATCAGATCCGTCATGTGTCGGAAGAAGAAAGTGAGCAGCAGGGTGCGGATGTGCGAGCCATCGACATCGGCGTCGGTCATCAGGATGATCTTGCCGTAGCGAATCTTCGTTGGGTCGAAGTCGTCCTTGCCGATGCCACAACCCAGCGCCGTGATCATGGCGCGGATTTCCTCGTGCCCGAGCATCTTGTCGTAGCGCGCCTTCTCCACGTTCAGGATCTTGCCCTTGAGCGGAAGAATTGCCTGGAAGCGACGATCGCGTCCCTGCTTGGCGGTTCCGCCTGCGCTCTCACCCTCGACGAGATAGAGTTCGCAGCGATCGGGGTTGCGCTCAGAGCAGTCTGCCAGCTTGCCGGGCAGTCCACCGCCATCCAGTGCACCCTTGCGCCGTGTGAGGTCGCGCGCCTTGCGCGCAGCCTCACGCGCGCGGGCGGCTTCAATTGCCTTGTTGATGATTTTGCGGGCAATCGGCGGATTCTGTTCGAGGAACATGCCGAGGCGTTCGTTGACGAAAGCCTGCACGGTTCCAGCGATATCGGAGTTGAGCTTGCCCTTGGTCTGGCCTTCAAACTGCGGCTGGGATAGTTTCACGCTCACAACCGCTACGAGACCTTCGCGAACGTCGTCGCCACTCAGGTTTTCCTTTACGTCCTTGAACAATCCCAGCTGCTGGCCAATGGCGTTTATGGTGCGCGTCAAGGCTGTGCGGAATCCCGAGAGATGCGTGCCGCCGTCCACAGTGTTGATGTTGTTGGCAAAGCTGAAGACGGATTCGGAATAGCCGTCGTTGTATTGAACAGCGATTTCGATTTCAACGTTATCGCGCTGTGCTTCCATCACGATCGGCTTCTCATGCAGAACCGACTTGCCGCGATTGAGGTGCTTTACGAACTCCGCGATGCCGCCAGCGTAGCGAAACTCAGTGCGGCGGGCCTCGCCGGTTTTGGGATCGGAGGTGCGCTCGTCGGTCAGCGTGATTTCGAGCCCTTTATTGAGGAAGGCGAGTTCGCGCAGCCGCTGCGCCAGCGTGTCGTAGTTGTATTCGGTAGCGGTGAAGATCGATTTGTCGGGCAGGAAGTGAACCTTGGTGCCGCGCCGCTTCGAGGTGCCCGCCATGCGCAATTCGCTAGTGGCGGCGCCGCAGCTGAAATCCATCTCCCAGGTGTGGTCATCGCGCCAAATCTCGACATTCAATTCCTGGCTGAGAGCGTTAACGCAGCTCACGCCAACGCCATGCAGTCCACCGGACACTTTGTAGTTGGAGGAATCGAACTTTCCTCCTGCATTCAGCTTGGTGAGCACAACTTGCACAGCGGGCATCTGCTCGCCGTTGGCCAGCGTCATCATGTCGACGGGAATACCTCGGCCATCGTCGACGACGGTGATCGAGTTGTCGACATGGATGGTGACGTCGATTTTTTTCGCATAACCGGCGAGGGCTTCGTCGACGGAGTTGTCTACTACTTCGTAAACAAGATGATGGAGGCCCATCTCCCCGGTCGAGCCAATGTACATGGCGGGACGGAGTCTTACATGCTCCATGCCCTCCAGGACGGTAATGTCTTCGCCGGTGTACTTGCCGTTCAGATCACGTGGTTCAGTCGCCATATTTTTCCATTCGCAGAATGTTCGCCTTCGGCGGTCTTGAGTCGGACCGGTCCGGGCGTGAGTCCGGACCGCAATTTAGGGGATTAACCGCTTGAAACACGAGGGTTTTGTGAGCACTCTGCCTGTATGAATTTTACCATGCGGAGCCGTGCAAAATCGCCGCCGCTGAGGCCTATTACGAGTGCGCAGGCGTAGTAACCAAATTGAGTACTTCAGGGTAGATTACTGAAGAATAATGTTACTTTTGTCACTTACCAGGGCGATACTTTCGATGTAGTTGAAAAAGCTGGACTTAGTCCGGCATTTGCACTACCATAAAAGTGCTAGTAATCCAACATTTTGTTTTGACTTTTCTATGAGGGGGTAACCAAATATGAAACTCGCTTTCCGCGTTTTTGTCCTGTCTGTCGTCGTCGCCGGTGCCGCCGCTGCCTCCGTTTCTTCGAGCCCGAAGCATCTACTTTCGAGCCACCAGTCGGCCACAGCCGGACTGCCGGTTCCGACGTGCGGACCTGGCATGGGATGCACTACCACAACCAGGTAGTCCCATACCGCTTAGCACCAAAGTGCTACACGGCGGGTGCAAGTTTTCATTTGAATCCAAAGGCTGCAAAGACTATTCTGAGAGAACCCTCAGAATGGAAAGGGCCTTGCATGCCTTTGGACTTCACGATATCGCTAATGAGCGTGGTTGAATGCGCTCTCTGGGCAACTCTGGGCTTTCTGTTTTGGAAGAAGGGATTGCAGAAGCGATTTCCCGCATTGAGCGTATACCTCGCTTTGCGCGTCGTCACAACGCCCGTACTTCTTGGGTTGCTTTATGTTCAGGCGCAACCTTGGGGCCGCCAGTATTTCCCATTTTATTTCTACCCCTACTGGGCGGTTTATATCGCAAGCGCGATTACTCTGTTCTTCGTCACGCTCGAAATCTTCCGTTCTGTGCTTTCCGCGTTTTCCGGCCTTATGCGCCTCGGCACCGTTGTCTTCCGCTGGGTCGCACTTGTTTCGGCGGTAGCGAGTCTCGGATCGATCTCCTACACGCACCCTAATGTGTCGTTGATTCCTGACTTCGCTCTCGCGTTGATGCGTTCGGTGAGTATTCTCGAACTCTGCCTGTTGGCGTTCCTTGGGCTGTGCATTAATGCTCTCCAGCTTTCCTTCAAGGATCTCGCAGTTGGTTTTGGTCTCGGCTTCGGTTTCATGTCGGCCAACGATCTGATCTTTGCAGCGTTGATCCCCGGCAATTCGTCACTGAACGCGCCACAACAGATCGCCTATGAGGCGGTGATTCTCCTTTCCGTCGGAATGTGGGTGGTCTATTGTGGAATGCCTGAGCGTGTGCGCAAGCCCGTGGTCATGCCGGCGAACTCAACGATTTACCGTTGGAATGAAATTGCCTCTGCACTGGGACACGGCACGAAAGTTGCCGTACAACAGCCGGCCAACGGCTTCTTCCTCACCGACGTGGAGCGCGTGGTAGAGAAGGTATTGACGCGTAATCTGCAAGGCAACGAATCGAAATCGTAAACCTGGTTGAATTCGTAGAACGGAATGGGCCGAACCTTTGGGTTTGGCCCGTTCTTTTTTGCTGAAGCCAAACCGGTGAAACATTACATCCAAAGAAGACGCAGGCAAACGCTGTAATTTTTTGGTTCGCATGGAACAACAAATTCCCCGCCTACTTGGTCGCCGCGGGCGTCGACGTCGCGGAAGAGTCGGCCAAAAAGCGTCTCGTACTCTCGTCTGATCGCGATCATCTGATCGATGGCTGCCGATTTGACCTGGAGGAGATGATGCGGAGCCTGCAGGATGCTCTGAAGGAGGCGCTGGATGCCGGTTTCGCGGGGCTGTGGACGACGGGCGACATGACATGGGAAGTCGTCCCGACAAAGACTTCTCAAAGCTCCTGGAGTACGAGTGTCGGCTCGAAGAGTTTATCCGTGAACACCCGCAGATCGGCGACGTCTACCAATATCACATCGAAACCATGCCACGAAAAATTTTGCGGGATGGCGTCGTCTCTCACCCTTCGATCTTTATTAATCAGACGCTGTCAATGATCAATCCGATTTACCGCCATTCGGCATCGATTGCCAACGCACAATCCGGGGCGCCGGAACTGGATTCATTCATTCATCGCATCCTGGAGCCGCAAATCCTGGCTTAGGCTTCGTTTTTCGTGAGTCACCGGAGAAAATACGAAGGCCACGGCGAACCGTGGCCTCGAATGCTCAGGTTTGAGCTGATCTTATTCGGCTGCGACAGGCTCGACGGAGGCATAGCGCCCGCGGTTGCCATGATCGGTGAACTTCACGCGACCTGTAACCTTGGCGAAGAGCGTGTCATCTGAGCCGATGCCGACGTTGGTGCCGGGCTTGATCTTTGTGCCGCGCTGACGCATGATGATGGATCCGCCGGTAACGAGCTGCCCGCCAAAGGCTTTCACGCCTAGCCGCTGTGCATTGGAATCGCGTCCGTTTGTGGAGCTGCCTCCACCCTTTTTGTGTGCCATTGCCTTGGTCCCCTTCTAGATCTTTTTGTCCGCTTACTTCTCAGCGGTATAGGTAACGCCATCGGCCTCGATCGCCTTGATGCGCACCTCGGTAAAGTTCTGCCGGTGCCCCTGCATCTTCTTGTACTGTTTTTTCCGCTTCAAATGGAAGACGAGGATCTTGTCGCCGCGGCCCTGTCCGACAACTTCGGCCGTCACCTTGGCGGCAGACGGCTTGGTCACGCTTCCTGCTTCGCCGCTGAAGGCGAGCACGTCGCTGAACTCAACCGTGTTGTTGTCAGAAGCCACGGACTCGATCTTGACTACATCGCCTGGCGCGACCCGATATTGCTTACCACCGGTGCGTATGACCGCAAACATAAACCCTCCAGAGCGTGATCGCGCCGCGGCGGAATCTGCTCTAAGAAATCAAAAGAATTCGGGCGGAAACTTCCAGTCCGCGGTACGCTCGAGCGCCGAAAACCCTGTGGGCGAGCGGTTGGCTCCGCAGCGACAGGCAGGAATCGCCAAACTAGAGTAGTTTACCGGGTTTGCGGGGCGGGGTCAATGCGAGCTCCAAGGATTCACGGCGATCGGTGGTCATCGTAGTTCTCTCAGAACCGGCGGAGTGCCGTCCCATTTGCGGCGACGACCCCGGAAGAGCGGACGCTCACCTCGGGAACTATATCGCTGCTCCTCAGCAGTTTAGAGCGAAGATGGCCTAAGACAGGTTCTTATGCCCTGACCAGAGCCCAGCGCATGGGTTTTGTGGGTGTGCTTGTCCCGGTAATCTCAATCGTCCAGTTTTGTGCGTTCTGGATGGGAAGCCGTTTTCCGTTCGCCTCAATATGCGAGAGTTTGCCCGCTGATTCTTTCGGAATGGCGATGCGAACGGTCCACTTTCCCGCCCGGGCTGGGGCATACCACCCTTCATAACCTCCATTGGACTTCACGACGCCTACCAGCGGCGAGTCGAAGCGATACGAATCCAACGGCAATGCCAGATTCAAACTCAGCCCTTCCGGGGTGAACTCCAGTCCCAACAGCTTGCTGGCGGAATAAAGAGAACACGCGTGCGAGTGGAGATTGAAAACGGGAAAGTCGGTGCCGTGAAAGAAAGGCTCGTTGGCTGCGCCGCCGGGATGCTTGTTCAGCGGAGAGTTATATGAGTCATTGCCGCTCCACACGCCATACCAGATGTCCGGATAAGCATCGGCGTGCGTTGCAAGCGAATTTCTCTTCCACTCCTCCCACGCCATCGCAGGATCAACGCCCATGAGCGCCCAGACGAGGATCTGATTGAGGGAGGGCCAGATGGCTCCCATTTCCAGGGTACCGACATTCGTTCCGCTCTTATCACGCATGTCGGGCCCATCGCTCATCTGGGCCCCTCCCAGGGGACCTCGCCGCAAGAGGTCATTCATAGTTCGCACGAGTTCGCGGCTCTGCGCGTCTGTAGTTGCACCTGCCAGCATGGCCCATGGTTGTGGCTCGATCCATAATGTCGATTCTCCGAGCCAGCCGAGTGTCGGTCCGAGCCACGCCCGTTTGAACCACCGTCCGTTCCATTGCGCGCGGGTTGCCTCGCGATGTCTGTCCGCACTCACTCGAAGCTCTCTCGCCAGACTTGCATCACCGCCGACGAAGTCGAGCATGCGCGCGTATTCGTCAAAGACCCAGGCTGCCATCGCGGAGTTCAAGACGCTTTCGCTGGTATCGATGCATTCCTTGAACGCCTTCTGCGCCCAGGTATAGATGAGCCCGTCGTTCCAGTCGTCCACCTTCATGCGCATGACGCCGTGTTGTCCGACGCCGACATCGTTCACCTGGTGTCGATAGCAGCGTTCGAGCAGATTGCGGACGCTGTCGGTGCTGTCCGCGGTCGCCGACAAGCGCGCAGGAATTTTTTCGTGCAGGAAATCGATGTCGCGCGTCGCCAGCACATACTCGCTGACGGTCCACAGCAACCACTGCGGAAGATCGCTGGCATTGTCGGATGCCATGGGCGCCACGACGCCATGTCCGACGATTCCGTAGGGAAGGGAACCGTCGTCGCGCACTTCCTTTAGGGTGTAACGCATGACGCTGCGCACAATTTCAGGATCGCTGAAAAGGAAGGGGAGACTGTGCTGCAGCGGATCGCGCGGCGCGCCCTGGAATCCCATCGTGTATTGATAGAAGCCGTTCTGATTCAGAATGTGCTCGCCGAAGAAGTCGTCGAAGGTCTGGCTGCTGCGGAGGTAGTAGTGATTCCATGTTGACTCGCGCTTCACCCACGGTTCTGCCGGGACATCGAAGCGCATGCCTTTCTGTTTCCATGTCCGGCTTGACTCCGACAGAATGGTGTCCGCACCCTTCTCGTACTTTGCGATGAGGGCATCGAGCGTGAAGCCCTCCGGAAGATAGCCGTACAAGAATCGAATCGTGCGACTCTGTTGCGGAGCGAGTTGCAGTGTGCGTTCGAGCAGAAGGCACGTATGTTTTTCACCCGTGTCGAGCTTTCCATCGAGGGGCTGCTTTAAGCCAGTGGGATTTGATGGGCCACCCGCGCCGAAGAAGGTAGCGGCATCGGAACTGGATCCGCTCACCGGGCCATCGAGCGAAACAAGGAATGTCTGGGGCAGATCGAGACTTTCGAATTCAGTACCGGGCCTCAGTTCCGCAACCGGCGCGATAAATCCGTTGGGGTTTGCGCGCAGATTTGCCTTTGCGCGCTCCCACGCAGTTTCTTCCTGAGGCGATCGACCCTCGAAATGCTTTGACTCAAGCAAGCCTTTGCTTCCATCGATCTGCGTGACGCGATGGCTGAATCGTCTGCCAAGATCGCGGCGGAGCTTTGTCTGGGTGCCAATCCCGGTCATCGATTCGATGGCAGCTCGATACGAAAACTGATACGGCTGGCATCCCCAATACTCCAGCCAGCGCACGGTGACGGCGGCGTCTGTGTGATTGGTCAGAGTTGCTTGTGAAATCAGTACAGGATCGTCGCCGAATGGCGCCGAGATCACCTGGTCGATGGAATATTTCGTGCCCCGCACTTTCTTGCGGTAATAACCCACGCCAAAGATCCGCTCAAACGCGGCGTTGCTCCCGTCGTAACAGGTGGTCAGCGTTTCTTCACCGTCTGTGAGATAACCCAGCCCGCCACCGAATTGGTGGGTCTCAGGATCGATGTCGTTCAGGAATTTCGGGCAGCCCTCATCCTGGCGAACGCGCACATGGCCGTAGTTGGAGGCAAGAGCGATGATTCGATCGTTGCCGACCTGGTGGACGTGTTCGGTCGGAGTCAGGACTCCGGACTGAACCTGCGTGACAGCCCGGGGATCTGTCGTTTGATTGCAGGTGTACTGGAAGGCGGGCAGTCCGAATTCATCCTCGATCCAAGCGCCAAAGCTGCTCGATCCGTATGCATTCTCGCGCGCACTTGCGGCGTGCCAGAACTCCGCGCCTCCGAGCTTGCTGGAAAGTGCGACTCCCAGAGATCCTCGCAAGAACTCCCTACGTGTTGCTTCCATCTACCGCCCTCTCGACGCAGACATAGTGGCCGACACGCGATTGTAGACGGTGCCGGCCAAGGTCTGCGAACCCGCGAGGTTCGCATCTCAAGATCGGGAACGGTGGTTTTGAAAACGCCTGATTACGACCGCTGCGCGGCGTGCCCCTTGAAGCGGAAATTTCCTGCCTTCACGCGGCGTTGGAACGGATCGCCGTCAGACTCTGTGGGCAACGGAGCGGGGACATCGAGAAAGGAGTAACCTCCCGCGGGCTCAGCTGCTTCGTGCGCTTCGGCTGATATCTCCTGTACATCTTGCGGGGTTTCGATGGATGCGGAAGAATGGGTTTCCTGGGCTGGGTCTTTCGTGGCAAATACGGGCTGCAGCGCGGTGACGAGGTTCTCAACCAGTTTCTTGCGGGCACTCAAGCGTTCGAATGTCTGGGAAATCAGCGTCAAATCTTCGACGGCTTTGTCGTATGCCTTGCGATAGGGATCAGGTGTCATGATCTCGTTCACTCCACGCGAAGTGTAGCATCGGAAATCCTGCAAAAATCAAAGGTCCAATTGCCAGTCCCACCCAAAAGTAATGTGTGATGACTTGTTGCGGTACAAAAGGCAGTCCGGCCCGTTCTCAGGCGTGCGGCACGACGTAAAGCAGGATGGCAAAATAGTGCGCTACGCTTCCGGCAAGTACGAATAAATGCCATGCAGCCTGGAAGTAAGGAATACGATCGAACGCGAAAAACACGACGCCGAAGGTGTAAGCGATGCCACCTGCGCCGAGCCACATCAGGCCCTGGGGACTGAGGGCATGCATCAATGGCCGGGCCGCGAAGACTACAACCCAACCCTGAAAGAGGTAGACAGCGGCGGAAGCGGCCGCAAACCGTCCGACGGCGAAGCTTTTGAAGATGACGCCAGCGATCGCGAGGGTCCATACGATCCCGAACAGAGTCCACCCGACCGGCCCACGAAGCGAAACCAGCGTAAAGGGCGTGTAGGTTCCGGCAATGAGCAGATAGATGGCGCCGTGATCGAGCACATGAAACACATGGCGCGCGCGCGTTCGCACCAGGGAGTGATAGAACGTGGAGCAGAGGTAGACGAGCACAAGCGTCCCTGCAAAGATCGAGCAGCTGACTACAACCCAGGATGAGCCGCGCGAACTGGCCACGATAAGATAGCCGGCACCTGCAATCGCAAGTAGCGCGCCCACGCCATGCGTAATCGCGTTGGCCAGAATGTCGCCGAGGCGGAAATGGGTGTGCACTGCTTGATGATAGCTCTGCGAGCGGAGGGTGGCATGTGATGGCTTCGTTCGGATGAAGCGAATATTCCAGCAAGGTGTTTCGTCCCCACGGCTATACTTGTGACTCAAAACCATCTGCTTTTCCGGGGGAACGAGAATGCGCCCGGTTACTTATCCTCGACGTCTGAAAGCAAGGTCTGCGATATGGTTCTCCGGCTTAGCTTTTGCGCTGCCCCTCGGAACGCTTCACTCTGAATCCGGAAGCCTAGCGGCACAATCGACAGCAGCGGCGATGAATCCTGCCGTCTCGGATACTTTGGCGAACGGACCAATATGGTGGCACCTTGTCCCGGCAAACATCCAGGATAGCCGTACCCACACGACGAGTCTGTACCACACAAATAACGCGATTGATCTTATGATTCCAGAGGGTTGGAAAGTCGTGGGACAAATGGATTGGCCGGCGCAAGGGGGGAGCCCTTCTCTAAAGTTTGATGTCGATTCGCCCGATGGTCTGGTCAGCCTCGGCTACCTGGGGCGTGACTCGTGGAGTTGGAGTGACGACGCAAACACGCGTGCGACCTTGCAGGCCAAAGGTGACAAGGTCGAGCCTTTGCCGCCGACTCTGGCAGCAGATTATCTGCGGACCGTGCTGTTGCCCAAGTTGCGGCCGAACGCCCAGGTGATTGCGATCGAGCCCCTACCGAACGTGACTGAACGCCTTACCTAGGATTTGCAAGGCACGAACATCGGCGCACAAACCAACGCGGAACAAACTCACACCGCTATTCCAAAAAGCACCGGCGATGCTGCGCGAGCACACATTGCCTATCTGCAGGATGGAGTACCAGTGGAAGAATGGGTCAACATTGCTGTTGAGCATCTGCAGCAGCACGCTGACAATACTCCGCCACCGACGCCTGGTGGAACGTTCCAGCTTTACGTTGGTCCGAGCGGTCCCATGATCGACACGTTCATGGTTGTCGAGTGTGACATTTTTCGCGCTCCGGGGGGAAAACTTGATCAATACAGCTCGATCTTAGCCACAGTCCTTCGAAACTGGGGCCAGGACTCAACATGGACTTCGATGGTGTCTGACGAGTATTGGCATGGCGAGTTTGACGACCTGGTCATCTACTTTTCCGGCGGCTACCTGGTAGAGAGCCAGTTTCTCTTTCACGCGGCTGAGGGAGGGAAATATGTAGGGTCAAGTTTCAAATACGCCTGGACAAACGACAAGGGAAGTGAGCTTGTGGTGACCGACACTGCGGATTTCAACCCTAATGGAAAAGTAGGAACAACAAGCTGGATACAACTCAAGTCTGCTAACGGTCAATGAGCTTTAAAAGATATGTATGTATCGAGCTGTAGGGCTAGATGGATTTGGTTGCCGGCGCGTTGATCCGGGCGGTGATGCTCCAATCAATCGAGCGGGTGCCCTCTGCGTCTGTGAATTGCAACTTCTCGATCAGCAATTCGCCTTCGATCATGTTGACCGAAACGGTGTGCCCCTCGAGGGTAATGGTGCCGTAACCGGACGCGGTGGAGAAGAAGCTGACAAACGGATGCACCTTGAGCTTCGGTCCAAAATGCAACGTCTTGTCGACGGCGGAGTAGCGGAAGCCGGAAAGAGCGCCAACCAGCGCGAAACTCGACATGGCGCGTGCGTACCAGTTACCGCACTCGTATTCATTCCATGGATTGCGCGTGCGTCCGTCATAACGGCTTCGCAAGGCCTTGACGATGGTGAGGCCTTCGTCAGCGAATCCTTCATGTATAAGGTGGGATGCTACCTGATATTCAATTCCCGTCCATACTTCATCGGAGTAGACGAAGGGGAGCGTGGGCTTATTGCCCCGCGGCCAACTGCAAAGAAGCAGGCCGGGCTCGTGGCCCATCGCGTAGCCGGGGCGCTGTGCGTTGGCGTGCTGGCTCAGGTCGGCTTTAAAGTTGTTGCGGAAGATGGACTGCAGGGTGGAGCGGATATTCTTCTCGGCGAGCGGCGTGTCGATGCCGTAGAGGCTCGCCATCCATGCCCCGATGACGCCGTCGGATAAGCACCCTGAGCCATATTGATACTTCGGTCCCTCACGCTTCAGCAGTTGTTGCATCTCGCTGCTCTTGTCATCCACGTGGGCGATGGGCTTTGCAAACGACTGATCGTGAAGCTCCTGAAACTCGACCGTCTGCTGGAAGTAGTCGCCATTGAAGAGCGTCTCATCCATGAACTTCGCGGAGCGCTGCGCAAGATCGCCGTAGAGCGCCGCATCTGCGGATTCACCAGCGGCAGTCGCCATCTGCGCCATCGCGGAAAGGGCTCCGAGATAGATGCTGGTGCACATGCCATCGGGTCCCCAGAACTCAATGTCGTAGGTGTTGTGGTGGGGCTCGAACAAAGCGCCGCGATGCTCCGGATCCCACGTGGCAATACCGTAGTCGATGCTGCGCTTGGCCAGCGGGTACATGCGCTTCAGCCATGTCGCATCACCGGAGATCTGCCAGTCGCGAAAGACTTTCATGATGCCGCCGAGTTGGCCGTCGGCTGCGGCGGGGCCGGTGTGATCGACAGGGCCTTCGGGAATCGCACCACGGAAATTCACATGTCCGCGATCGTCCATGGAGCGCACGAGTTCCAAATCGCGCAGGGTACGTTCGAGTTGGGGAAAGAGATGCGGCAGGGCCTGCGCGTAGTTCCAGACATGCGTGCACGATCCGTGGCAGCAGCCAGCGTCGGGAAAGCAGCCTTCCCATCCCCACACGTTTCCGTTGGCCTCGCGAAGAACGGTGGGCGCCTTGAGGATCGCGAGGTTGGCTGAGACAGCATCAAGCACGTAAGCAGGAAACGTGGAACCGAAGACCGCGTTCTTGAACTGGATGGTCCGGGTGCGGAGTGTTGCGTAATTCTGCTCAACATACGCAGCCACATCACGTGCATCTTTCCATTGCGTGGAGTAATACGGATGCCAGGGCGGTGGCGCATCGGCCGGTACAGTCCGGCAGCCCGCCGGCCCTTCAATCACGGCTGCGTTCTGCGCAGGGGAGATTCCGCCTTCGCGCAGATAGCAGTTGGGGAAGTGCCAGGTGATCAAGATAGGGTAGGTTCGCGACTCGCCGGTGCCGAGATGTCCTTCCAGCAGAATGGAAGCGCCGTTGCGGCCAGCATTGTCGACGGTGTTGGATCCATCGTTCGGGGTGAAGGCGCCGGTCGAGACTTCGCGCCAAATTGCCGAAAGGGAGTCGAATTCCCAGCCGGGGCTGCGCAGCCACATCGTTTTGATCCGGGGTTTGGCGCCAATAGCCGTGAGCGTGGCACTGCCATAAGCCTCGGCGTTGGGCGCCTCGCGATTGAAGAGAAAGGCACCCTTACCGGCGATAACGGCATTGGCGCTCGCAGCCTGATCTGGACGGCAACCGGGCGCAAGGTGCGACAGGTGGTAAGAGAATTCGTAGTCGACAGAGCGCGAGGATGTGTTGTGCAATGTGTATTCAAGAATCGCGCAGGGAATGCCCGAGTTCTTGTCGTCCAGGGGAATGAGTGGGTTCCAGGCGATCAGAGAAACGTCCAGCGGAATTGAAGCGTCGGCGAAGCGAATTTCGGCGAACGGGAATTCTCCACGGAAGTTGCATTTCTCGAAGCGGGGAAACCCTTCGGACCCTCCGCGGCGCAAGCCCTGTCCTTGCAATCCCTGGTCGAAGATCTTGAACGGTGGAAAGGGACCTTCCACCAGCTTGGTAACTGGTGCTGGTCCTTTGATATACAAGACAGCAAATCCAGCTTCAGGCGAGTTGGAGGTAAATCCTGCGGGCAGTGCCGTCGTCTCGGGCCTTGTACGGATAGAAAAATCCTGCAATCCGCCTGATCCGTTAATGCAGATGCAACCGGCGCCGAGGCCGCCGATGGGCATGGCCACTTGCGTAGCTCGGTCCCCGCTGAAAGTTCGCTGTGGGCCTGGCTGGAAGAGCTCTGTCGACGAGAAGGGAAGCGATTCGCGGTCGAAAGGTCCGGCTGCCGGGGCTTCGTTTGTCGCAGAAGCGGCATCGCAGGTAGTAGCAGGTACCGCGGCGGCCAGGGCCGCGGTGGAACCCGCAACGAGGAATTCGCGGCGAGTTGGCTTTTTCACGGACATAAAGCTTTGGCGCTAAAGCTGTTGAAAGGGTAACACCGGCCGGGCAAAGCCGACCGCTTCACAACATTTCTGAGACAATTCGCAACCATAATTGCGCTAAAATCAAGGGCTAACGCGGAACCCGGATCACACAGACTGTGAAGATAACATACGATCCGCGCGAGCTGCCGGGAATAGCGACCCCGAAGGAACCGGAGATGGCTCGTCCCTCCTGGAAATGCCGAGACGCTCGTTCCCGAGTGCGGCTCGGGACGTTTGACGCCATGCGTGAGCCTTCAAGTCGGACGACAAGCGCGCGCTCCAGTATGCAAAGACGACCCGGCTCGGTGAGATTTCTGGTGTGCGCGGCAATCCTGGCAGGGCTAGTCATGCCGTCGTATGCGGCCGAGAAGATGACGGTGAGTGAGCTTGAACAAATTATTGCTCAGCACGCGGCGCAGCCCCACGAAGCGGCAAAGAAGCACACCCCCGCTGCCTCAGATGAGATTCCCGATATCGTCAATGGGGACTTGCTGCAGCAACTCGATCAGGACGACGAGTTGCTTCCGCGACTTGCAGGCATCGAGCTGACCGAGCGGCTGAGCACTCTCAAGATGTATCAGCTGATTGGGAAGTACAACCTGGGCATACACACGCAACAAGCGCTGGAGCAGTTGGCCGACCGCGCGGCGCTCAAGAATCTGCCCACGGGCGAACTGCTGCACCGACCGTCTCCTGATGCGGAGGCGCAGCAGACAATGCTGAAGAAGGCGCGCGCCTATGTGCTCGGAGAGCTGTCGCATCTGCCAAACTTCGTGGCAAGCGAAACCACAACGCGATTCGACAACTCCCCCGTGATGCTGAAGTACTTTCAGGCTACGACGGATCAGGCAGGCTTTCATCGCGTGGGAACCGTGCAGGGGCAGATTTCGTTTCAAGATGGAAAGGAAGTGACAGATGGCGCACGCGGCCCCGGAGAAGCCAAGCGCAAGGACATTGGCCTGGAGAGCCGTGGCGAATTTGGAACCGAGGCGGCAGTGGTCTTGATGGACATCGAAAAGGGAACTGTGGTGTTCGATCACTGGGAGCAGTCGATGGTGGGCCCGGCAGCGGTCTATCTCTATTCGGTTCCGCGGGAATCCTCTCACTACGAGGTCGCTGACGCGTGTCAGGACCATGTTTCGTTTCATGACACCCCTGCGTACCACGGCGAGATCGCCCTGGATCCAAAGGCGGGAGCGATTTTGCGCATGACTCTCGAAGCGGAATCGAGGTCCAACGATCCGGTATCGCATGTTGCGAGCGTTGTGGAATATGGTCCGGTTGTGCTAGGGAATCGCCGCTCGATCTGCCCCTTGCGCAGTTTGACGTTCATGGTTGAAGAAGCGAACGGTTGTTCGCACGGGAATCACAAACTGGATAAGCCGGTCGCGATGATCAATCAGACGATCTTTTCCAACTACCATCGCTTTGGTTCGAACGCGACCATGATTTTTGACGAGGCGCAGAACGGGCGAGCCACGCCGGAAGGTACGCATGGAAAGGCGGCGCCCGGCGCAGAGAAGGGCTTACCGGTTGGTCCGGCGCCGAGCGGCCAGAATCGGCGACCGGATTAGAAGATATGCCGGGACGGCAGCATAATGAAGGTGCTAGTCTTTCCGTGCGTTGGAGGGTCCTCATATGAAGCTCATCCACCTGGGTATTGCTGCATTGGCAGCCGCACTTGCAACCTCGTCGATGGGTCAGAGCACCGATGCGGCAACCAGCACGCCACAATCCACGCTGAAGGTGAACAGCCGGGCGGTGCTGGTAGACGTGGTTGTGACTGACAGCAAGGGCAACCCGGTGAAGGGATTGAAGCAGGATGACTTCAAGGTGCTGGAACAGGGAAAGCCGCAGAATGTCGGATATTTTGAAGAACACGGCGCCGACTCGTTGGCGCGCAGCGGCGAAAACAGGGCCTTCCCGCAGCTGCCGCCCAACGTGTTTACCAATTTCTCGCCGCTGCCGACTCCCCCAGCCGTAAATGTTCTGCTGCTCGATGCACTCAACACCCCCATGAACGACCAGATGTATTTGAAGAAAGCGGCGCAGCGTTATCTCAAGACTCTAAAGCCGGGAACGCGTCTGGCCATCTTTACGATGTCGATGAGGTTGAGTTTTATCCAGGGTTTCTCTGATGATCCAGCCGTCCTCGCCACCGCGATGGGCTACCGGAAGAACGACAAGTCAGAACCGGCCATTCTGCTGCAATCGCAAGGCGAATCCGACGCGCAGAATACCGTGGTCGAGATGATGGTTGCGATGGAACAGGCTGGCGGGAATAACATCGTGTTCACCGTACCACCTCAGACCATCGAGGCGTTTCAGCAGTTCATGCAGGAGACGCGTTACGCGCAGGACAGCGATCGCGAATATCGGACGCTGCAGAATCTGAATCAGCTTGCTGCATTTCTCGGATCGTTTCCCGGCCGCAAGAATGTGATCTGGATGTCAGGTGCGTTCCCCGTAGAGTTGTTTGGGCAGACCTCGATGCGCTTTGACGATTCCATCAATCAGACAATCAATCTACTTTCCGCGGCACGCGTGGCGATTTATCCAGTCGATGTGCGGGGCACGAATGTTCCAACCTACTACACCGCTGAAAACTCGCTCGATCCGACGATCACGTCTGCTCCGCAACTTCTGGGACCCCCGCCCGGAGTGACGGCGGATGCTCCCAATGCCGGACAGGGCGGCTTTGCTGGCGGCTTGCAAGACGAGAGCCAGGCGAAGAACTCAAGCAATTCCGCGATGGATATGCTGGCCAGCCTGACTGGCGGCAAGGCCTTCTACAACCAAAACGACCTCTCGGGAATCATTGGAAAGGTTTCAGATCACAGTTCGGATTTCTACACGATTTCGTATTCTCCGACCAATTCGAAGATGGATGGCGGTTTTCGAAAAATCGAAGTGAAGATCGGGGACGGGGAACATTACGCGCTGTCGTATCGCCGTGGATACTTTGCCCGTGATCAGGATTTGCCGGGAGCCGCTCAGACCCGTCAGGATCAAGCGGAGCAGCAAGCATCGCAAAATCCGACAAGGATCGATCCGCTCGAACCTTTCATGGTTTTTGGAATGCCGCAGTCTGAGCAGATTCTCTACAAGACGCTGATTCAGCCGATGCCGCAGAAGGCCGATGCAAGGCCGTCGCTGAAGGGGCCAACGGATCGTTATTCCGTCGATTTCGCGCTCGATTTGGATGACTTGCACCTGAAGCTGGCACCCGATGGGTCCCGCAAGGGCAAGCTAAACCTGTCGATGATCCTTTATGACAGATATGGACAGGTCACGAGCAGGGAAGACCACCTGGTCGATCTCAGCATCAAGCCCGACGTCTATCCGGTCTTCCAGAAGACAGGGGTTCAGATGCATGGCGAAATACAGGTTCCGAAGGGACAATACTGGCTGCGCACAGGGGTTTATGACCAGGTGTCGCGCAAGGTGGGAACGATGGAGATTCCGCTGAGTTCCGTCAAGGAAAGCGTCGCCAGCAAGTAGCTGTGTTGCAAGGATCGAGATTCGGGGCCGACCACGGTTTGGCGCGCCCGATTGTCAGTTGGTATACTACCCAAGTCGTTGCAGCGCACTGTTCGTGGAGCCGCCCACCCTTCTCCGGCCAAGCCGGATTCCCGCGCAGGAAATGCAACTGAAAGTCTGCACTGAGGCCAGGTAGCTCAGTGGTAGAGCGCGGCCCTGAAAAGGCCGGCGTCGGCGGTTCAATCCCGTCCCTGGCCACCATCCTTTTCCATGCATTCCCACGTTAAAACTTGAAGCAACTCTAATTTTGCGCAAGACTTTTCTTCAGCGCTGGTCTCATCATTATCTGTCGGGGTACCAGTGCGAAAACGGAACAAGGACGGCGGCTGCTCTTTGGCAAAGCCATCGCACTGTTAAGTGACTGGTTCTAATCCTCCGCCTCATAGCATTTGCGCCCTGGCACACAGCGGGCAAGATGCACGTAGTTCTCATCGGGCCCTGCGGGACTCAGGGTGTGCAGGCACCAATAGCTTGAAGATGTGTGCACGCCGGGAAGCCAGGACTCTGCGTCGGTCGGAATGGAGCCGTACGGATTCTTGGTTCGCAGGCACTGGCAGGGAAGCGGTTTTGTATCGGCTGTGTTCATAAGGTACCTCCTAGCCCGCCGCGCTCGGGTCGCGGTCCATTTGCCCAGCAGCCAGCAGGACGGTGCGATAGATGGCGACCGGGAAGAGTTGTACTTTGTAGGCGTTCATCGAAAGCGGCTGCACATTGGTCATAGCCGCTTTGCCCGCGGCCCGCGCCACTTCTTCATTAATCGTCTTGCCGGCGAGCAGAGCTTCTGCCTCCACCGAGCGGCGCACCACTGGAGATGCCGCGCCCATGGTGATCACGGCTTTGCGGCAGACGTTGCCGTCCATCTCCAGCACCACGCCCGCATCGGCAATCGCCCAATCAAAGCTCTCCTTCTCACCATATTTCTGATAAGCGGAGCGCGTGCCCGGCGCGGGCTTGGGAATCGTGATGGCGGTGAGCAATTCGTCGGGTTCGACAACGTTGAACTTCGTGGGATTCGCATCGGGCTCGACGTAGAGGTCCTTGATTGCGAGCGTCCGCTTGCCCTTCTTCGCGGATTCCAACTCGACCGAAGCGCTCAGCGCCAGCAGCGCCACGGCAGCCGATGACGGAGCGACCGCGGGGCACGTGCCGTAATCCATGATGGCGTGATACTGGTTGAGCCCCGCGATTGCGAAGCAGAACTCCTTGCCTTTCCTGATGCATTGGAAGTCCGCCGAACGGAAGTACCAGCATTGAACCGGTTGCAGCAGATTGCCGCCCACCGTCGCCATATTTCGTAAATGAGGTGTGGCCGCGTGTCCGCATGCGTCCGAGAGAATCTGATACTTCTCTCGAATCAGAGGATGGTCGCTGATCTCAGCGAGCGTGGTAAGCGCGCCAATCGTCAGTCCCTTCTCCGTCTCATGAATTCCGCGCAGCGAAGGGATGTTGCGGATATTCACAAGCTTTGTCGGCTGGATCGTGCCGTTCTTCATTCGTCCCAGAAGATCGACACCGCCGGCCTTGACGACCGCACCGTCTTTCAACTGCGATAATGCCGCGTCAACCGTGGTGCAATTCGTGAGCGCAAAGCTGTTCATGCCAAACTCCTCCCCGGCACAGGCTGATTCAGCGCGGCCAGAACCACCGCGGGCGTCATCGGCGTCTGGCGAATGCGCACGCCGATTGCGTTATAAACAGCGTTGCCAATTGCGGCTCCAATTGAAACGACGCCGGCTGCCTCGCCGATTCCCGATGCATCCGTGGAACTCTGGCCGATATATGCCTCCACAAGCCGCACATCAATCTCGGGTGTCTCGCGCGATCCGGTGATCTTGTATTGCTCCAGGTTCGGATTCACCATCAGGCCGTAATCCGGATCGAGCAGACGGTTTTCAAATAGCGTGTACGAGATGCCTTGCAGAACCCCGCCATTAATCTGGCTGATCACGTGCCCCGGATTCATCGGGCGTCCGCAATCGTGCACGGAGAGGACGCGCTTGACATGAATCCGGCCGATCTCGGCGTCAACTTCAACCTCCGCAACGTCGACACCGCCGTAGGTCAGATACTTGCTGCGATCGTAGTCCGGTACGCGTTTGGATTGGACCGCGATCTGATCGGTCTTCATTTTGGCGGCGGCTCGTTTGAAGCTGACAGGCTGCATCTTGCCCGACTTGCTGCGAACCTCTCCGTCCACCAGTTCCAGATCCTCGCCGGTCGTGCCGAATGCAGGAGCGACCTCCTCCAGAAATTTCTGTGAAGCCTGCCATGCCGCGTCCCGCACCGCAGGCGTGAGCGAAAGCGTGGTCATGCTGCCGCCGGAACTGGGACCCACCGGGTAATTCGTATCGCCCACTTTCACCGAAATCTTCTCCGGTGGCACGCCGAACTGCTCCGCCATGATCTGGGCCATCACAGTTTTGATGCCGGAACCGATGTCCTGCACAGCGGAGAGTACTTCGACCGATCCATCCTTGTGGACGCGTACCTCAGCGGCAGAATCCATGTTCACGAAGCGATACCACACCGACTGCGCGAATCCAACGCCACGCTTGATGGGACCGCGATCCGAATTGGCCACGGGATTTCGAGATTTCCAGAGCGCGCTCTCGCGAACGACCTGGCGCTCAACTTTGCGCACCGGATGCGTGTCGATCCGCTCACGCAAATCGAGCGGATCAAGATTGAGCTTCACCGCAAGGTCGTCGATTGTCTGCTCCAGCGCGAAAGCTCCTGGCGGATGTCCAGGCGCGCGCATAGCCGCACCCGGACCCGCATTGGTGAATACGTCATTCTCCTCGGTGTGGAGCGAGGCGTACTTGTAGAGGTTCGAAGCGGGACCCGCACATCCCGCCCCGGTTCCGCAACCGGCGGTGCCGTAGCTGACCAGGTGAACGGCAGTGAGCGTGCCATCCTTCTTTGCGCCGATGCGCAGCATCTGGTCGGAACTGGGGCGATTGCCGACAGAGAGATGCTCTTCCTCGCGATCGAGCATCAGGCGGACCGGTGCTCCCGTCTTTTTTGATAAAGCCGCCGCGACCACGCCGGGATTGCCTGCTCCAAACTTCGCTCCGAATCCTCCGCCCATGAACTCGGTGAGTACGCGAATCTGTGTCATGGGAATCTTGAAGAATCCTGCTAGTTCTTCGCGCACGCTGGAAACCGCCTGGGTCGAAGCCCAGACCGTCAACATCTCCGGCTTCCAATCCGCGACCACGCCGTGCGTCTCCAGCGCAGAATGTGTCTGCACTTGCGTCACGTAGTGCCCTTCTACAACGACATCGGCGTCACGCAAGCCCTGCTCTGTATCCGCAACCTTGCGGATGGAAGGCCCATGCACATTGCCGGTTTGCGGAACTCCGTGCGGGCCACCGCCGCCACCCGCGGTACCTCCCTGGTCGGCGGCGCCGGGGTAGACCAGCGGCGCATCTGCAGCGCGTGCCCGGTCGAGGTCTACGACAAAGGGAAGTGGTTCGTACTTCACTTTCACCAGCGCGGCCGCTTCTTCCGCTGCGTTGGGACTGATGGCTGCGACGGCGGCGATCGGCTGCCCTGCGTAGCGCACCACGGGATAATTTGCCTTCTCAAGCGCCGGATCACGCAATGAAGCATTGCCCAGCACATGCTCGATCACGTGCACGGCGCGAATCCCTGGATGGCTCTCTGCCGCGGAAGTATCGACGGAGACGACCTTCGCATGAGGAACGTTGGCATTCACAAATTTCGCATAGAGCATTCCCGGGAGTTGCACGTCGGACGTGTAACGTGCGCGGCCTGTAGCTTTGGCATAACCGTCCCACCGCTCGGGGGATTTTCCGACGTATTTCAGGTCCTTGTTGATCGGCCAGACGGGAGGCTCTGTGGCAGGTACCTCGCGCGGTTCATCGCGAAGCGTGTAGTCCGGCACGCCGACCGGCATGTTCACGGTCGTCTTGTCGGATTTTCCACTCGCTGCGGCCCCTGGTTGCTGGAGCATCGATTCCTCATTCCAATGAGTCGGCATGATCTCCTCCGTTAAGCCTTCCGCGTGTTGCCAGCCGCTTCGAGGGTTGCGGCAAAAATCTTGGGATACGTCCCGCAGCGGCATAAATTTCCTGAAATCGCGTGGCGCACATCCGACTCGGTGGGATGGGGATTCTGTTTGAGCAGCGCCGCGCAGCTCATCACCATGCCCGGCGTGCAGAAGCCGCATTGCATGGCATCGTGTTTCACAAACGCGGCCTGCAAGGGATGCGGTTCACCGTCGACGGAAATTCCTTCAATCGTTGTCACCTCGTGACCGATTGCATCCATCGCCAGTGTCATGCAGCTGTTCACCGGCATCTTGTCCAGCCAGACGGTACAGCCTGAACAGGCACCTCGGTCGCAAATGACCTTGGTCCCGGTCAGTCCGAGATTGATCCGAAGAGCCTCGGCCAAGGTGGTGCGCGGCTCGATCTCCAGGCTTTGCTCTTTGCCGTTGATCTTGAGGCGAACGGGAACTGGACCGGGACCTAGTTCAGTCACACCCGGGTCGGCTGCGGCTGCAGTTTCACGGCTGAATGCCTGAACTCCATCCAGCAAGGCGGTTCCGGCAGCAGTCAATCCAGCGCCCTTCAGAAAGCCCCGGCGGCTGATGCCGTGATTTTCATCTTGATTCTCTGGTAAAGAGCGGGGTGATTTCGTGGGATCGGACATTGACTCCTCCCGAGGACTTTCAGGATTAGGCACCTGGGATGCAGGCGGCTGGTCGGATCGGATTAATGGCACATCTTTCGGAAACAAAACTGCCGACGCAAAAACTATAGCTCCTGACGAGCCGTAACGCACGCGGAATTCGGCAGATCGGCAGAATTTAGCAAAATTGCGACATGATCGTGAGACGCGAGCAGATTTCAGTTCTGATCAGACTCTCCTTTCGCTCCCAACAAAGCCAAAATCTTCTGAAGAAAGGAGAAACAGGTCGCATGCGCAAACCGCCAGAAGATATATTGGTCCATTGCTGGTCTGGAAGAGCGGGAGTGTTTTTGAGTTTCGAAAACTGAGAATTCGCAAGGACCAAAGGCCAGAAGGTGAGGAAACCCTTCGCTCGCACATTTCTTCACCGGAGGGAATCGATGCTGCAATTGAATCCGCTCAGAAAAGTGTATGACGTCTGCATCATCGGTTCTGGCGCGGGCGGCGGCACCGCTGCGAAGGTACTCACGGAAGGCGGGCTGAATGTCGTGATGCTCGAGGCCGGACCGCGGCTGAACCCGGATAAGGATTTCAAAGAGCATGTGTGGCCATATCAGCTTCCTCATCGCGGCGTCGGGGTTGGTGGCAAACAGAGTGGAATAGGCAACGAATTCATGGCGCCCAATGGATTTTGGGAAATTGAAGGCGAGCCATACACGACCGCACCTGGCTCATCGTTTCGCTGGTTCCGGTCACGCATCGAGGGAGGCCGCACAAACCATTGGGGACGCATCGCTCTCCGATTTGGACCAGCTGACTTTCGTGCCCACTCCTCCGACGGAATCGGCGACGACTGGCCCATCACTTACGAGGAACTCGCGCCTTACTACGACAAGGTCGAATCCTACATCGGCGTGTTTGGCTCCAAGGAGAATATCCCCAATGCTCCGGACGGTGTGTTCATGCCGCCACCGAAGCCGCGCTGCACTGAGACCCTTGTAAAGAAGGCCTGCGACAAGCTGAATATCACGTGCATCCCATCGCGCCTTGCCATTCTTACCAAGCCGCTGAATGATCGTGATCCCTGCCACTACTGTGCTCAGTGCGGTCGCGGCTGCAGAACCGCTTCGAATTTCAGCTCCAGCCAGGTGATGATTCCGCCAGCAGTGGCAACTGGCCGCCTGACGATGATTGTCAATGCAATGGCCTGCGAAATTGTGATGGGCGCCAACGGCAAAGTCGAAGCGGTCGCATACATCGACAAATCCACAAAGAGCGAACAGCGCGTCTACGCCAAATCCGTCGTTGTCGCAGCGAGTGCCTGCGAGTCCGCGCGTCTCCTGTTGAATTCGCGTTCGCAGAGTTTCCCCGCCGGGCTTGCGAATTCCTCAGGAGTCATAGGCCGCTATTTGACAGACTCAGTCGGCAGCGATCTGACCGGATACTTCCCTCAACTCGAAAAAATGCCAGTGCACAACCACGACGGCGTTGGCGGAATGCACATGTACATGCCATGGTGGCGTTTTGGGAAAAAGAACGATTTCCTCCGCGGCTACCACATCGAGTTTGGGGGCGGACGCGACATGCCCGGTGTGGGCGGCTTCGACTATGTTTGCGAAGAACAGGAAGGCTACGGCGTCAGCCTGAAACAGAAGTGTCGCAGTTCCTACGGCACATTCATCGGATTTAGCGGGCGCGGCGAGATGATCCCCAATGAAAATTCTTTCTGCGAACTCGACCCCGAAGTGAAAGACAAGTGGGGCATCCCCGTATTGCGCTTTCACTGGCAATGGGGCGACAACGAAACCAGGATGGCTGCGGATATGCAGCAGACTTTCCGCTCCATCATCGAGGCTGCCGGCGGAACCGTTATCGCCGGCACTCGGAGACATCCCCAGAAGAGCAGCGCCGGTGCGAGCAACGCGCTCGAACAGCAGCCGGTCGGACACATCTCTGAGGGCGGCGCTATCATTCACGAACTCGGCACAGTACGCATGGGCAGCGACCCAAAAACCTCTGCGCTGAACAAGAACTGCCAGGCACACGACGTCAAGAATCTCTTTGTCGCTGATGCCGCTCCGTTCGTAACAAATGCTGATAAGAACCCCACTCTGACCATCATGGCGCTGTCGTGGAAGACATCGGAATACTTGCTCGACCAAGCCAAGAAAGGAGAGCTATAGCCAATGGCCGCGGATACCCTGTCTCGTCGCACAATCTTGAAGTCTCTTACCATCGGAGCCGTGGCGGGTTCCGTACTGCGTGTGATCCCACTCGAAGCTGCCGAGTATGCACACACCATGATTGCGTTAGAGAAAACGGATGCCAAAACCGGAGCGTACACCGCAAAGGTCTTCGACGCTCAACAATATAAGACTCTGCAACTGCTATGCGAGACCCTATTTCCTGCGGACGCGGACTCTGGCGGCGCAATCGAAGCCGGGGCACCGGAATTCATCGACCTGCTCACCAGCGAGAATGAGGAATACAAAGCCAAGTTGACAGGCGGCTTGAAGTGGCTCGATTCCACCTGCGCGACCCGCTTTAGCAAGGCCTACCTGGATTGCACACCCCAGCAGCAAAAAGAAATCCTTGACCTCATCGCCTATCGCAAGAATTCGGAACAGGATGAAAGCCTCCGTGAGCCGGTAGATTTTTTCTCCTTCCTGCGCAATTTCACTGCAGACGGATTCTTCACCAGCAAGATCGGGATCAAGTATCTCGGATACAAGGGCAACACCTACCTCACCGAGTTCCCTGGATGCCCGCCAGTTCCCGACGTATAAATCCAAGTTGTCGGATGGTCGCAGCCTGTAAGTGTTCTTTCGCTTCGCCAATATCTCTGTGCTCAGGCTCTCTTCAGCACGAGATGGGTCGCGTAGTCCGTAGCCTTGCGATCGGTTACTGAGAATCCAAGCGCATGCAAGTCCAGACCTTCAAACAGCGGTTCACCTTCGCCGAGGAGAACGGGCGACAACGCGAGGTGAAGCGAGTCAATGAGTCCAGTTTTGAGATACTGGCGCACCGTCGACACGCCACCACCGATCTTGACGTCTTTACTGCCGGCGGCTTCCTTCGCGAGAGCAAGTGCCTCCTCGATTCCCTCGGTGACAAAGTAGAAAGTGGTTCCACCTTCCATAACGATGGGCTCATGCTGGTAGTGCGTGAGAATGAAGGTTGGCGCGTGGTAAGGCGGATTGTCGCCCCACCAGCCCTTCCATGGGTTGTCAAGCCACGGGCCACGCACGGGACCGAACATGTTGCGGCCGAGAATGAAGGCGCCAAAATTCTCCATCGCCCCGCGTGCGAACTCATCGTCGAGATCGATTGCGCCGCCCTCCTGTTCGTGCATCGCGCGGAATGTCTTTGTCCGAAAGAACCACTGAAAAATTTCGGTCCCACGTTTCCCTAACGGATCACTGAGGCTCTGCTCAATGCCCGCGCTGAAACCGTCCAACGAAACACCAAATCCCGCCACGCGGACTCTCGACATGAATGCTTCTCCTCTCAAAATGTTTAGCTGCAAGCACGCAAACTGGCAACCGGACCGACTCAACACAACTGGGCTGGCTGACCCCTCCAGCGTTACAATCTAGAATTCTTGCAGGCAGTCGACGTGCCGAGTTTCAACTATTAGTTCGATGCTGGAGGTCAATGCAATGAAGGTCAGTGCTCGCAATATCCTTCCTGGGATTGTCAAGCTCATCACAAAAGGTGCCGTGAATGCAGAGATTGTTCTCGCCTTACGCGGCGGCGAAACCGTTGTTGCTGTCATTACGAACTCGAGCGTTGAAAGACTTGGCTTGCAGATTGGGACCGACGCATTCGTAATTATCAAGGCGTCAGAAGTAATGGTAGGTAAGGATTTGGAGAGCGCAAGACTCAGCGCGCGCAATATCCTCGCCGGGAAAGTAGTTGAACTCCAGGACGGTGCGGTAAACAGCGAGGTCGGAATTCAATTACCTGGTGGCACAATGCTCATCGCGTCAATCACCAAAGAGAGTGTACGCTCGCTCAATTTGAAGCAGGGCGATGCAGTGAGCGCGATCGTAAAGGCATCCCACGTGATGGTGGGGGTGTGACTACGGTTTGACGTCAATCACAGTAATGGATGTGAGGTTGCGAACCCATCGCGCGGGGCGCTTTTCTTCGGTTGAAATCATCTTGAAGACGCCGTCTTTCCCGAGTTTCTGCCCATCAACCGAATCAGCGACGATCACGTCCCCTGTGTGGATCGAAGGGTCGACCTCAGCGAGCGCAAACAGCACGCTGTAGTGATCCGTACCCTCGGCAATGACACCGATTAAAAACAGCTTGCCTCGAACGTTCTCTCCAAGTGGTACGCCCACCTTCCCGAGCAAGTCAGCCAAGGGTACACCGGAGTACGTCTCATTGGCTTTGGTGTGATGGTTGTAGACAGACACAGTTTTGTGCGGCATCGAGGCAACGTCTTGTGGCGTGAAGGTCATCGACTTCCCGTCCACCGCTCTAATCGTCAACTCGGTCGATGGAACGGTGGGACGGGAATGATCCATGTCCTGCGCAACGGCATCTACCTGCGCAACGAAAAGGACGACTGAAGCAATCGAAACCAGGAACGCATGGGAGAATGAGTGGAACCGGCGATTCATAGCGACATTCTAGCGTGAGGAGATGACCGGATCCTCTGATCGGCAAAACGGTGGGCCTTTTTTCTCAAGATCTCACACGGGAAAGTGCTAAAAGATTAATCCATGGCCAACCAGAAACAAATGATGACACCGCGGGAAGCTTCCCGCATTCTGGGAATAAGTTATCCCACGATCAAGAACTGGATATTGTCCGGGAGACTGAAAACCATCAAGACGCCTGGAGGACACCATCGCGTATCGTTCGGAAGCCTCAAACCGTTCCTCGACCAGGATGCTCTCAAGTCCGACACGAAGTCCCGCAAGCGCTATCGGCGCGTAAGTGGAAGAAATCAACTTGCCGGGAAAGTCGTCAGCGTCAGAGTCGAGGGGCTGTTGGCAGAGGTCATCCTGGCAATCGGAGACGCTCAGATTACCGCGATCATCACCGCGGCGGCGGTCCGTGAACTGGGCTTGAAAAAAGGCGACACAGCTGCTGCTCTAATCAAGTCAACCGACGTCATGATTGAACGCTTGGACGGCGAATTGCGCTAGTTCGCTGCGGACCTGTTGACGATACGAATCGAAATATATAAATTCGATAATACCGGCGGGCCCGACAAGCCCCTCCCCCACGCTGTTGTTCGAACACGGTTGAGCATAGCCCGCCGGCGCCTCGCCAAATCCAGCCGTCCTGGAGATTGAATGCTCAGGCACCACGCTCTTCGATTTGCCTTTTGGCTTTTGCTTGCAATCTGTTCAACGGGCCTGAACGCTGTTTCCGCATTCGGCCAAGTCTCTGCGAGCTTGTCCGGCCGAATCACGGATCCAACCGGGGCTGCAATTCCGACAGCCACCGCGACCGCAACCAATATCGAAACAGGACTCTCGCGAACCGCACTCACCAATGCGTCGGGCTGGTACCAACTTCTGGAATTGCCGGTTGGACGGTATGAAGTTCACGCCAGTAAGGCGGGATTTGCCGATGAGATACGCCAGGGAGTCTTTCTGGTCGTTGGTCAGGATGCAAATGCCGACCTCGCTCTCCAGGTCGGACAGATCAAACAGCAGATCACTGTCAACGAGAATGTCCCCATCGTCAACTCATCCACTCAGGAGATTTCGGGCTTGGTAGGAGAGCAGCAGGTGAGAGACCTCCCGCTCAACGGTCGCAGCTACGATCTTTTGCTTACGCTTAATCCTGGTATCGTCAACTTCACATCGCAGAAGACCGGCGGGATCGGCGTGTCGAATTCAAGCACGGGAAACAACTTTGCGGTTTCTGGAAACCGCCCTCAGCAAAACCTGTTTCTGTTGAATGGAATCGAGTTCACTGGCGCTGCAGAAAATAACATGCAACCGGGCGGTCCGAGTCAACAGTTGTTAGGCGTGGAAGCAGTCCGGGAATTCAACGTGCTCCGCGATTCCTACGGTGCCGAATATGGTAAGCGGCCTGGTGCGCAGGTAATCATCGTCACGCAGTCAGGCACGAATCAGTTGCACGGTTCGGTCTATGAGTATTTGCGCAACAATGCGCTCGATGCTCCGAACTACTTCGATCAAGGATCGGCGCCACCCTTCCAGCGTAATCAGTTCGGAGCCGCACTTGGCGGCCCCTTGAAGAGGGACAAAGCATTCCTGTTCGGAAACTATGAAGGCTTCAGGCAGAACCTGCACCAAACCTCGGTCGCATTTGTGCCCGATTTGGCTTCGCGAGCGGCAGCCGCGCCCAGCGTAGCGCCGCTTCTGAACCTCTGGGTCACTCCCTCTCCGAACGCGCCTGACTTTAACGGAATCGCCCAAGTTTTCGGCAGCCCTCTTCAGACGATCCGCGAGGACTTTGGAACGGCTCGGTTCGACCTTCCATTCTCACCCGGAGACACACTCTCTGCGGTGTACACCATCGACGACGGTGGCGACGTCACTGCGACGACCGCCAATCCCTACAGCACCGACATCCTGAATCTCCGCGAGCAAGTGATTAGCCTTGATGAAACGCATGTTTTCTCTCCGTATCTGAACAACGTCGCCCGCGTGGGCTATTCGCGTGCCGCCTATTTCTTTACGGGAGAGCCCACTCCGGGCACTCCCGCCACTCAAGTTCCTGGTTTCGTCAGCGGACGCCAAATTGGCGCTGTGGTAGTTGGCGGGAGCGCCGCGTCCAATCCGCAGGCGCAGATCGGACTGGCTGGAAGCAATAACGGCAGCAATCTGCCCATTGTGCGGAACATCTATACCTATGAGGATCGCCTAACCTTGTCGCATGGCCCGCACCAATGGAGTTTCGGTGCGTGGTTTCAGAACTTCCAATCCAACGAAACAATCAATCTGAGCCAATTTGGTCAGGCCACCTTCACCAGCCTGCAAACATTTCTCACTGGAACGACGAGCAGCTTCCTCTATAGCCCCGCGCCCACCGAGATGAATTGGCGTGCTCTTTTTGGTGCGGTGTACGCGCAAGACGTGATTCACATGAATCCGAAACTGACGCTTAGTCTTGGCTTTCGTGGCGAGTTCTCTACTGGCTGGAACGAGGCTCACGACCGCGCCGCGAATTACACGTTCACCAACGGAGTTATTTCCAGCCAGCCGCATATCGGCCACAGTGCTTTCACTGAAAACAATGCCAAGTTTCTCGCCCAGCCACGAGTTGGTCTTGCATGGAGTCCACGGAAGGATAAGACGGTTGTCCGCGCAGGATTAGGTATGTACAACCAGCTGCTTGACGATCTTGGATATCGGATGGATCAGAATGCGCCTTTCAATCCGACATACAGCATTGCTGCACTTCCGGTTTCGAGCCTGCCGATTAACCCCACGGCTCCGACGCCCGCCAAGGCACTTCTCGTACCCGGTGGTGTTCAGCCCGACGCCAAGATGCCCACTCTTATTTCGTATTCGTTGAGACTTGAGCAGGAACTTACTCCGAATACGTCGCTCACGTTGGGATATGTCGGATCCCATGGATATCATCAGCTCATCGGCATTGACGGCAATCCGTCTGTCCCGACAATCTGCCCCGCATCCCCCTGTCCGGCCGCGTATCCGGCAAGTTTCCCCGACGCGCTGGCCAATGCGGCGATCCCGGCTGGATCTTTCTACATCCCAGCGGGGACGCCGAAGGCAAATCCGTCCATCGCCAATACGTGGACGTGGTTTTCCAAAGGGAACAGCAACTACAACGCGCTCCAGGTCGATGTGAATCATCGCTTCAGCCATGATCTGACCCTTCGCGGGGTGTACACGTGGTCAAAGGCCCTCGACAACGGCGATTCTCTGAATGCGACTACAGCGGGAAACGCGCCCGGCCTTGCCTCAAATCCCTACGACCTGCACGCCGATTGGGGACTGGCCACATATGATGTCCGGAATATTGGTGTCGTCAGTGCTGTCTACTCGTTGCCCTTTGGACACGGTAAATCCTTCAGTCACGATATGCACGGATTCGCGAATGGCGCGATCAGCGGATGGTCTGTGAACAGCATCGTCACACTTCAGTCGGGATTTCCGATGACTCCGCAACTCAGCTACAACCCCTCAAACGATGGCGACACCCGCAATCCGGTGAGACCATTTGTGAATCCTGACTTCCACGGGCCCATCACTCTTGGCAAGCCTGGACAGTGGTTCAATCCAAGCGCGTTTCTGGCGCCTCCGGCCAACAGTGGATTCTGGGGCAACCTGGGGAGAGACACCTTGAAGGGTCCAGGTTTGGGAACGTGGGATTTTTCCACCTTCAAAGACACCAGAATTCATGAGCGTACCGAAGTCGAATTTCGGGCTGAACTCTTCAACCTGCTCAACCGCGCCAACTTTAATACTCCGAACCTGATCGCATTTACGCCGACCGGTGTGTCGGGCACGGCTGGCGCCATTACAAGCACATCGACGACTTCCCGGCAAGTGCAATTTGCCTTGAAGCTTCTCTGGTAGGAAGCCTGCCTGGGCATCGAGAGAAGACTCAGTGCCCGGACATATCCATGCGCTTGTCTTTTGTTGCGGGCTTCGCTCCCGCATCTGCAGAAACCGCCGCTCCGGGTTCGGCCGCAGCAGTCTTCCAGGCAGCCAGGACGTGTGGCGGCAACTTATCCATGTTGCTCAAAAAGGTAGTCACCTGCCACATTTCTGATTCCTTGAGACTCGTCTTCCACCCTGGCATCCCACTTAGACGCACCCCGTGCTGGATGATGTAAAAGTTCTGATTCTCCGGCATGTCTGGCGCATCCTCAACGAATTGGGGTGCGCGCGGATAGAACGAATCGCCAAACGGAGAATGGCTGTGAGAGATATCGCCATGGCAACCCGCGCAATCGGATTGATAAATCTTCATGCCGGCAAGCAGGTTTTCCTCGTTGAGCTGAATGGGATTCTTCACATCGGGTGCGCGCCGATCTACTGAAGCATCCAGAGCCGGCATGGCAAGCTTCGTCTCCAGCGAACCTGGCTCGGTGTCCGCGCGAGGGTCGACAAATCCAAAGCGCACATAGCAAAACACCACCAGCAAAACCAAAACGACCGCGGTCAGAAATCCAACGAGAAACCTGATCATTTGGAGTCTCCATTCAAGGGACTTTGGCCAGAAGCCGATTCACTGTTCGATCCCCGTGAATCGGTCGTCGAACGCCGTAGCCGTCGCGCCACCAACGTTCGCGATACCGCTGGGCATTCATTGTTTGATGCGGCGTCGCGGCCTCTGGCATGGGGCACTGTCCATTATCGAGCATTTCCGGCCACAAGCGAAAAGCAACTCCAAAACGAGCTCACTTCACCGTGCTGCAAACGGCTTGCCGCGCACTGTTGAGTAGACTGAGTCGAATGCAGTCAAGCCATGTATGTTCGCGACTCCACCGACGGTGACGGGATCGGCGAGGTATTGGACCTTGCTTTCAGTGTTGATGAATGCTGGCCACATGGGAAGCCCAGCGCCGTTCGGATCGCCCGTCTTGGCGAAGTTCACCCAATAGTTTGATATCTCGCCAGCCAATTTCCGATCTCCCGCGCTCCATTTCCAGGGCGCCTGGTCAAGATGGTCAAAGACATACCAGAGCTCGGCGAAATGGCTCGCGCCCCAACCCGCATAAAAAGAGCCAGCGGGGAACGGTGGCTTCTGTCGAAAAGAGTAGTAAAAGACAGCACGCTTGCCAGTTCCTGCTTGTAACCTCGCCCAAGCCCACATGTCCCAGCCAAAGCGAAGATCGCGCTCGAGGCCGAGCTGCGCCTGCTGCGCCTCTTCGTCGGTTGTGTGAGGGTATGCCGCAATTAGCGCTGGGGGAAGCTGGCCAACTCTATGCTCCAGATCGCTAGAGAAAGTCGCGGCCGTCTCGTGGGAGACATCCACCATCGCACGCGCCTCGTCGGCGTTCGAGCCGATCAGCAGTGGGACATCGTTTTGCTGTCCCGAAGCAAATGTCTCGTATGGAGAGGCGGGAAGAACATACGGTTCGATCACCGCATGAACGATGCCTCCTGCATTCCCTGTAAGTTGGCTCGCGGGCAGCCGACGCAACTCCTTGAGCGAGGGCGCTCCCACCGAGACTGCGTACTTCCCTCCGTCGCGTTCTGCATTGGCCAAAAGGAACTGTGGTCCGAGCTGCAACGGCTCGAACAGGCCGCCGCTCTCGCCGATGGCGCGCTGGAACGAGCCCTTCCCAAGGGGCGAGGCCATGAGGATGCTCACCGATATTGAACCCGAGGATTGACCCGCAACGGTCACGCAGTCCGGATCGCCGCCAAAGGCTGCAATGTTTTTATGCACCCACTCAAGTGCAGCGATCTGGTCCATCAGGCCGTAGTTCCCCGACGAGTGGTGCGGGGACTCCTGTGTCAGCTCAGGAAGCGCAAGAAAGCCCAGCGGGCCAAGTCGATAGGCGATGGTGACAACGATGACGCCTTTGTGTGCAAGCTCGTCACCCCAGTACAAGGGCATCGATGCCGATCCGTTGATATATCCGCCGCCATAGATCCAGACGATCACCGGCAGACGATCATGCGGGCCACTGGCCGGTGTCCAGATATTTAAGTAGAGGCAATCCTCGCTTACCTCTGGCGGCGCCTCGCCCGGCATCGACACACCAACTTGCATGCACGCAGGCGCAAACGCATCCGCTTTGCGCGTCCCAGTCCATGGTGCGACAGGCATCGGTGGGCGCCAACGCAGGTCGCCGACCGGCGCGGCGGCGAAGGGAACTCCTTTATAGACACTCAAGCCGTTCGCGCTGACCCCGGATATCGCTCCGGAATCCGTCAAGACTTGTTGCGAGATGCCGGCGGCGGACAGACTTGCCGCCGCTGCCACCAAACATGCGAGTTTCCATTGATTCTGCAACGGGTCCTTCTTCTTGGAGTTCTTTCGTAGAGGGCGGGATAGTTGTTTCTCAAACCTCTGCATGGTGGGCGGGCAAAGCCGGAGGCTCCATCTTGAATCTCTGCGTGCATGCTACCGACATCCTGGTGCATTCGCGCTGAGCAATATTGCTCAAGTTTCCAGCAATTGGAAGTCAGAACCCTAGACTCTGGTGATCCTTAGACACGGCTGATGCCACAATTGTGCTCGCATGCACATGCTGCGCTTCATACGGAAGGAATTTGAGGAATCGACTCACTTGCATTTGGAACAAAGGCGAATTCGATCGAAGGGGAAATCGCCGCAAGCTGGCCAATGTTCCCTGTGCGGGTTGCTTATTGGACCAACACCACAACTTGGGCTGCGGTGACGATCTGGCTGGCACCGGTGCCGGTAGTAGCATTCACGATGAAGTTATAGGATCCGGGAGAAGTGCCGGCGTCGATAACTTTACCTCCGCTTCCGCTGGGGCTGCCGCCGCCACCTCCGCATGCACCAAGACCGCACAGGACGGCAAGAGAGATGAGTACGAGCCACGCCTTACTCCTGCGACGCGCCAAAGGAATGCAGATGAGCAGGATTCCGGCCAAGGCGATGGGACGGAAGCCGTTGATGATTCCAGGATTCTCCTCGGCGGCGGCGGTCGTCGGAGCGGTCGTTGAGACGTTCATCGTGACGGCAACGGCGGATCCATTCACGTTGATTTGGATTGACGATCCAGAAGTCGCTCCGCTGCTGAGCGCACACTTGCTCTCGGGGGCGGAGGCTACGCAGGAAAGGGTCACAGCACCGGAGAAATTGAATGGATCCGCCGTTGCCGTCATCGTGGTTCCGGATTGTCCCGGGCTGGGGATGTTGATATTGCCGGTGGGTGCGACGCTTACCGGACCAGCAACATTGATCGTGTCTCCGAACACAGTCTGGACAGGCAGGTAGTTGGAATCCCCCGAATAAGAGAAGTTGAGGCTGTGGGACCCCGTGGTAGTGAAGGTGTAGGTTGTGGATACAGTAAGAAGCTGGCCAGCGGAGGACGTCGTGATGGGAGCCTGGATCAGGTTGCTGCCGTCGTAGAACGTGAACGTCCCGGTGGGCTCGACGCCGAACTGCGAGCCTGTGATGTTGGCCGTGGGAGAGACGGTTTGGCCGACTGCAGCGGTGGGCGTGCCCCATCCCCATCCAAGAATGAGGGGCTGCGCCTTGGTGACGTTGACCGGTACGGTAGGACTGGTGGAAGCGGCGTAGTTTCCGTCGCCTGAATACTGCGCGAAGAGTGTGTGGCTTCCGACACTCGTAAAGGCTGCTTCTGACTGAGCGTCAGCCCAGGCAAAGGGAGTGCTGGTATTGGTCGGTTGATATCCGCTGCTTTCGTAGACGGGGACTGGACTTCCAACTGGAGAGCCATCGACAAAGAACTGGAAGGTGCCGGTGGGAGCGGCACCATTGCTCTGCGTGCTGATGTCGACGTCTACCTGGTTGTAGTTGCCGTAGTCCACTGTCAGCGGGCCGACAGCCGCGCTCGCTGTCGTGGGTGCCTTGTTGATGACGAAGCTGGTGGACGCCTTGTTGGAGGCATAGCTGGGATCGCCGGGATACGTGACCGTGATGGCGTAGTTGCCTGGTGTCAGCGGCTGGGTTTCTGCCATGCCCTGGTTGTTGAGAGCGAGACTGACGCTATCTAGAGCGGTGCCGGGAGCCGCGAGCGTGATGGATCCTGTGGGGCAACTGGCAGTGTGATTCGAACACGTGCTCGAGATTCCGCCGATGGAGTAGGTCGCGGCAGCGTTGCCGATGTCCGCACGGAAGAGTGTCCAACCGGAACCGTATGTTCCCCCGGTGGCAGAGCGGGAATCGATGTTGCCGTTGATGTTGATGGCGATGAGATTGGCAAAGATCTTGCTCTGTTCCGCGGCGACGACAACGGGAACGGTATTGGAATAACTGCCGCCGTAGGCGGTATCGCCGCCATAGTGGGCCATCACACTGTAGCTGCCGCCGGGCAGCAACTGCGTGGAACCGGTGATCGCTCCGCCGGCGAGTTTGAAGGAGGCGAAGCCAGGATCGCCGGGCTGACCGGGACTGGCCATAAGCGCGACGTCGCCGGTGGCGACCGCAGGGGCGACCTGGATTCCCACCGGGACCGATGAACCGTGCTGCACATTGACGGCAGTGCCTCCGTTGAGTGTGAGGTTCGTGGATGAAGGCGAGAACGAGATCTTGCTCCAGTTGTTGACGAAAGAGGCTGCATCGATGGAACCGAGGCCGGTGGCGAGATCGAAGCCAGAGGCAGTGTCATATCCCGAAAGGACTCCGTAGGCGTCAGAGGGGGTGGTGGTCTTGCAGCCGGAAGAGCCGGTGACACAGGGCATGGCAATGGTAGTGCCGGCGGGAACGTCGTGGAAGGCTGCGGGTTGCTGCGCGGCAAGCTTGTAGAGGACCAAGCCACCGACGCCCTGGGGTGATCCAGTTTTCTGATTCACCATTGCCATGATTCCAGCGAATGCTGGAGCCGAGACCGACGTACCACCGAAGCCCACGTTCGGGTTCTGGCAGTCGTTGTTGAGGTAGTTCTGGCAAACGAGATAGTAACTACCAAGAAAGCCATTGCTCGCGAAGAGGGAAACGTCGGGGAGATCGCGTGCGTTGTCAGCGGGAGTGGAGGTCTGCCACGTGGGCTTGAGCCAGGATGAGCTTTTGCCGCCGCTGCCCCCGGTCGAATTGAGAAAACCGTTGAAGGCTGTGTTGTTGCAGTTTTGTTCGACCGAGGCGGCGCCTCCCTGAAGTTGCTGGAGAAGGCCGTTGGTGCAGGAGTCGTTCCATGTGGTTTCGGGAATGTAGCCTTTCGCTGATGCGTGCGTGACTGGATCGTTGGTGACGTTCCAGTAGGTGGTCCAGGTCTGGTTTTGGTTGAAGTCGGTACCCCCGACAGCCGTATTGAAGGGACTCGATGCAATCCCATTTACCGCGAGTCCATTTTTGGCTACGGTCGAGGGATTGTCGCAGCCGGCGGCACCATTGTCGCCGGTAGAAACCACCGCGGTGATTCCCTGCGCCGCGGCCTGCTCCCACAAAGTGCCGTAAAACTGTACTCCCGCTGTCCCCATGCCGGCTTCGCACTGGCCGTAACTTTGGCTCAGGACCGGGGCGAGATTGTTATCCACGATATAGAGCGCGGAGAGATCAACGCCGTCAGTGGTTTCGGTGGAAGCGGAGATTACGAGGTTGATGGTGGCGCCGGGCGCGACGGCACCGGACCATTGCGTGTCGATGTCTGCTTCCGACTCGTCTTCGTTGATACCGGGACTGACGCCATTGTAGGTGCGCACAAGAGTCGGCTTGGGAGCGTGGATTCCGTCGAGGGCGTAGACCTGCCAAAAGGTGGTCGTGTCTCCGGGATCGATGTCGGTGCGTGCGACGATGGCAATATTCTGGCCGGCTCCGGTGATCGGAGTGGGTGTGGCATCCCACAAAGGAAGCACGTCGTAGATAGTCGCGAAGTCGAAAGGAACAAGCGGGTAGTAGTTTCCTTGTCCGTTATTGAATGTGTACTGAGGCTGCAGCTGTTCGAGGGACGAGTTCCCCTGGGGAGGGTGCTGGAGCACGGGAGCATTGGAGGGCTCGCGCCGGAAGCTGTGCAGGGAATCGATTCCAGCGATGACGGGAGAAAGAGCAGCAGGCACGGTGGGATCGGAGATGTTGGCCCAGTGATCTGCTCCGTTGACCGTAAATCTATGAATGGGAGCTCCGAAGGCTGCCTTGATGTCGCCAGCGGTACCGGAGAACTCAAGGAACATGCGACCAGTGCTGACGTCAGTGACTTGGAGACGGTTTTGCAAGAGCCATTGCGTGAGAGCGGTAATATCGCTCTCAGCGGCTCCGAATCGTTCGCCGAATTCCTGCGGCGTGAGCCACCGATGGTAATCGGGAGAGGACTGCGACTGCTGGTTCTCGATCAGAGAGCGCAGAGCCGCTTCGCGCTGGGGGCTGCGCTTCAGCACGAGCAGAAGGCGATGCAGCATGAGATCGGATGGAGCTTCGCCTTGATCGTATTGGGCCCGCGCGAGAGGATGAACGTTTCCGATCAGCCGAATGCGATTTGCATTGTTGACCGGTTGGGTGATCAAGGCAGGCGCGGACTGCGCGAAGAGAGAGGACTGCGCGCCGGAAACGAATGCGGTGATAATGACCAGGGCAATAAGAGAAGTACGAAGTGCAGCAGGCATGAGCGATCCCCAAAGAAAATATGTTCATCTCAGGCATTCCTCGATCGCTTTCTGAATGCCCCAAAATTTGCATGACGACCTGCATTTGAGAATTCCGGCCAGTCAGATCACCGACGAAGTCAATTCGCAAGTGCAGTGAAGTTTGATTGGCCGAATCATACAACAAAAGTGGGTCCGCGAGGGATAACTCCTTGCACAAAGAGTGAAACCATAGGCCAGAGGATTTTTAGTTTAGTGGGCGCTGACCTCGGCGGTAGAGCGGCGGCCTGTTAAGCAGCGAGACGTCAGTTCGAATCTGACTCCCGGAGCCAAACTGTTTTGCATCGTTCCCGGTTCGTTCAACTGTTGAGGACTGCACGTTCTGAATGTGCAGATGAGGGTTAATCGTGGATCACGTTTTAGTGGGTTCGACTCCATCCCTTTCCTCCAACAAACTAATATGTGGGCCTGTAGCTTCAGTTGGTAGAGCGCGCATTTGAAATCCGGAGGTCGAGAGCTCAATATTCTCCAGGTCCACCAAGTCGCGGCTTCGTAGCTCAGAGGGTAGAGCATCAAATTGAAGGCGTGCGTGTCGGATTCGCGCTCTTGCACACAATGTTAGGCATTCAAGAAAGGGACGCGCAGACGTTATAAGACACAGGCTCTAACTCGAATGCGCTCAACAACAAAACGGCCCTGGAAAACCGATATAGCACCCAGTGTGAGGAGTTATAATTAGAACATTATGTATGCCACCTCAAATCCCGACCTTGTGAATGAGCTTCGATACGCCCTTGACGTGATGGAAGAGTACTCGCACCTTGGCCTGGACAACGAAGCAGCCGGCAAACTCAGGGGAATCCTCGTTCGCCGCATCAATGAGGCTGAATCTGCACTCTCTTGCCGCCCCGCTGCTCCCGTTCGCTTCCCTGTGGAAGATACGAAGGTCCTGGCCTAGAAGCCTATCGACTTCCTCGAGCGCATTAGTTGCCGTCGAATACCAGATGACGCTTGCCGGTCTGCCTTTTTCGCAGAGCTAAGGCCGGCTCGTCGTGGACTCCTATTGGAGATTGGTGTCGGGCTGGAGAGCTTCATCGTCATCGCCGATCGGCATACCCGGAGGAGCCTCGATGGGCTTCTCTGGGACAAACTTGTCGGGGTCATGTGTGAATCGCTCGACGCGATCGATTAACGCTGCGCGGTGAATAGCTTCGGCAGTATCCTGCGGCATCGGAGTCGAAGTCCACTGCTTGAGCAAGTCGCGCATGTGCCAGCTAGCGATGGCGCGTGCCTGGCTCGAGGCGGCGGGATTGACTGCCAGCGCCAGCATCGCTTCGACGGCGCGAACCTCGACGGCGCGCTCCACTTCTGATGACATGCTGTGTCCTGCTTCGGGGCGTTCAGCGACAGTGGATGAAACTGCCTCCAGAATGCTGCGGAGCGATGGAGATGCAGGAACTCTCATGTGGTACTCGATCAGGCGGCTTGCCCGCGCTGGATCGAGAAGCACGCCAAGGGTCAGATCGGCCGCAGATTCGGCGGCGGCGATCGGATCGAAGGTGAGCCCGGTGTGGGAGGGAAAGGACTCCTGTGTGCGCGGATAACCGGGAGGGACCGGTGGCAGAATCTTGAGAATCGAGTCCGGCAGGGTCAGCGTCTCCGGCTTGAGCGTCTTGAGGACCTCGTCAAGCGCCTTGCGTTGTTGCACCGGATCAAAAATCGAAGGATCGGGGAGACCGTCGCCCCGCAGGTTGTAGCGATAATCGAGTCCGCCGATCTCCTTGATAGCTGCCTCGGTTTGATAACGGTGAAACAGGTAAAGCGGGACGAGTGTCTTTTCCAACTCGGCCATGGGCGTGCCCGGCTTGATGGCATTCTCGCCAAAATGCTTTAATGCCGCTGCTCGAACGGACAGGACGCGCTCAAGTTCCTCGGCGGGGTCGGCGCCGTTGTCCCACAGGTGAGCGTGCGGATGCGCAGAGCCGAACGGACGCGCGTCTTCATCGGTGATGAAGATCTGCCCTGCATGGTCGGCATCGGAGAGAATTTTGTCGAGCGCAATCTGCTGCTCGTCGGCAGTCAGTTTCGGAGCAAATTCCCGATAGCCATAGTTGATGGACACCTTGTCCCAGTCGCCGATTTCGGTTGCATACGCATGAGAGACGTCGACATGTCCACTGCTGTCGAGCTTCATGTAGGGATGCGGGTAATCCATCACGCTGTCGCTCTGCGAAACCATCGAGGCGGCAAAGTTGTGCGCGAGACCGAGCGTGTGCCCCGTTTCATGCGCCGATAGCTGCCGGATACGCGCGAGCACCATCTGCAGCATCGGATTGGCGGCCGGGTCGGCGGTGTCCTTAGGTGAACCGTAGGGCGACAGGAGCGCCTCGGCGATCATGTAGTCCTGGCGCGCTCGCAGCGAACCGAGGGTGACGTTGCCCTTGATAATCTCTCCGGTGCGCGGATCCACGACCGCTGCGCCATAACTCCAGCCACGGGTATAACGATGAACCCACTGGATGATGTTGTAGCGGACGTCCATCGGGTCGGCGTCCTCAGGGAGAAGATCGACGCGAAACGTTCCCTTCGCCCATCCTGCTGCCTGAAAGGCCTGATCCCACCAGCGTGCGCCTTCGAGCAACGCGGTCCGAACCGGCTCAGGCGCACCACGATCCACGTAGTACTGAATCGGCGTCACGGCCTTGCACTCCGTGGTGCAATTCGGGTCCTGCTTGATCAGCCGATGGTGGATGATGAAGAGCTGATCGAGCGGATCGCCGAGCGGTGCCGTGTAGTCGCGATAGCCGGTCGGGAAGTAGCCGGCGCGGGGATTGAAGCGGCGCGATACGAATCCCGGCTGAGGCAGTTCGATGAACGAGGTTCGCTCCCGGACCGTCATGGCGTGCGGGTCCGGCGTGACGTTGCGGACATACTCGCCCTTGGGCGGTGCGTCGGTGGTGAATGTGAGCTCTGCTTCTACCTCAGTGTTCTTTGGAAAAGCTTTTGTGTCGTCGAGAGCGATGGCCGACCGCGCAGCCTCGACGCGGTATGAGCCCTGTTTCAAATTCGTCAGCCTGTCGGCGATTCCGTGGCCGTCGTGCAGAAAGAAATCCGTTCCATCGACAAGCACGGTTCCATCCGGCGACTCGGCGGCAACACTGAATCCCCACAGGATCGACTGGGCGAATGACTGCTTCACCGCAAGTTGTTCAGCGGGGTCGCTGCTCGACGCGCGGAAGGCCAGGTTGGGTTGAACGAGCAACACCTTGGGGCCGCTGCGTTCAAAATAGACGAGGCGGCCCTCCGAGATCTGTCCGCGATCGAGGCTGAGATCATTCGAACCGGTTCCGAATGGAAGGGAAGTTACATAAACGATGTCGGGTGACTTTCTGTCAGGGCCGAGATGTTGGATCTCAAAATAGAGCTTGCCGGTCCTGGCATCCCAGTCGAGCGGAATCAGTCCGTCGAAGTGCTTCATGCCGGCGATTTTTTCCTGAACCGTGGGCGGTGCCGCCGGCTCCCCGGCTGGGGCCGCGGGCTTGGCGCCTTGCGCAGAAGCGAGAATTAGAAAAATGAGCAGGGCAAGAATGGGAAGCTTGGCCATGTTTCCTTCTATCACGGCTCGGCGCGGTGGCGGAGAGATTTCAAATCAAGCGAGAGACGGTGTTGGCTTAGAGCATGTCCTCAATTTTTACGGGGTCCATGTCCGCGTAATCCTGGTTTTCGCCGCCCATGCCCCAGCAGAACTTATATGCCTGGGTGCCGGCACCGGCGTGAAGTGACCACCCTGGTGAGACCGCAACCTCGCGATCAGACATCACGATGTGGCGGGTCTCCTCCGGCGGCCCCATGAAATGGAAGACACGCGCAGTCTCTGCCACGTCGAAGTAGCAATAGACCTCGGAGCGGCGCATGTGCCGGTGTGCAGGCATCGTGTTCCAGGTGCTTCCCTCGTGCAGGTGTGTCACACCCATCACGAGCTGGCAGCTCTTTGCGCCCCCAGCGTGGATGTACTTGTAAATCGTGCGGCGATTGCTTTGAGCGGAGCTTCCCTGGTCTGCTGGTTGAGCGCACTCACGTTTGACCAGCGTGACGGGATGGGCCGTGTGGGCGGGATAGCTGAGGATGTAGAAGACGGCAGGAGGTTCCTTTGACTTGGATTCGAAGAGGATCTCGGGATTGTCGCGGCCGATGTAAATCAAGTCAAGGTTATTAAGCGGATACGTCGAGTTACCCACGTGAACCAGGCCCTCGCCCCCGACGTTCAGCGCACCGAGTTCGCGCCGCTCCGTGAAGAACTTTGCGCGCAACTCTGGGGTGGCGTTCAGGAGTATCGGTCCATCCGTGGGCACCGCGAAGCCGACGACCGCTCGGTCAAGATCCACGTAGGTCAAGTGAATCTCTCCGGGACGCGCATGATTGTCGATCAGAAAGGATTCTCGAAGCTCCCGAGTTGTCATGCGCGGAAAACGGACAGGGTCCGCAAGCAAAAGTGTCTTCATGGAATTGCACGACTCAAGCGAGGAATTCGCATATTTCCAGGAACTAGCACTTCCGGTCTATCACAGCCGGCATTGAACTCCATAGGAATAGTTTAGGCGCTGTTCCGGCCAGCGGGATCGCCATTGCTTCGAAAGCAGGAATAACACCAGGGGCCTTAGTAAGCCGAGAAGTTTCGTGAGGTTCAGATGGAATGGAGCGTGAAGAGAGTGATTTCGGGACGGCAATTGAAGCGAAAGGGGGCTCCCACGCTGCCGATGCCGCGGTTCACGTAGAGTTGCGTCGTCCCCAATTGGAAGAGTCCCTCAACGTATTTGCGTCCGCCGGGTGGAAGCCACAAAGGGCCGAGGACCGGCAATCGCACCTGGCCGCCATGGGTGTGCCCGCTCAGAACCAGGGAGACGGCCTGACCTGCCGGCTGCTTGCGCAACTGATCGACATAGTCCGGCGCATGACACATCAGGATGATCGGTTCGTTGGCCACGTCTCGAATTCGGGAAGGAATCGCCTGGTCGGGGTCCGGTTGTCCATCGCACGGATCATCGAGCCCCGAAAGCCAGATCCTGCTTTCCCCGCGCTCAATGGGCACATACGCGTTGCGAAGCACGGTCATGCCGTGGAACTTCAGGGCTTCGCCAACGTGTTCCTCGCCAGCCCAGATATCATGATTGCCAAAAATGGCATATCGCTGCTTGCACTGGAGACTGCTAAGCATTTTGCCGCATTGCCAGGCCGCGTCGACAGTTAGCTTCGCAGGCAAGACCTGCGCGGTGACATAGTCGCCCGTAAGCAAAACCATGTCCGGATTGGCCCGGTTGACCGCATCGATGGCTTCCCGCAGCAGAAACGGCTCGGTGAACTCGTCCAGGTGGATGTCGCTGAGTTGCGCAATGGTCAAGCCGTCAAATTCAGCCGAAAGCCCGCGGATTCCGATGTCTTTTTTGACAACCTCAAGCCAATGCCGCTCGAATTCGCCTGCATAGAGGGCGAGGCCGCCTGCGCCACAGAGAGCTCCCTTGAGAAAAGACCGTCTTGAAACAACCTGCTCATTCAAGCCAGCCACGGATGATGCCATGTATTTTTGACCGATCTTAGATTTTTCGGAGTGAATCTAGGAGAAGCTGATTTGTTCCAAGCAGATTGGCATTCCCGCAAGTTCGATCTCATTTTGTTAGATGCAGGATTCAAGAAGAGTGTATGTCGAGCCGCGAGATAGGCCGTACACCATTCGTGGGATTCTCAATTCCAGGTCCTGAATCCCGCTGAACTCGAGGAGTTGCAGCAAAGGCGCTGCTGGAAGAATGGAAGTGCGAACCTCGTAATGACCCCTTACACTGGAGTGCAACCATGCGTTTGTCACCATTAAAGCTGTTCGAGTTGGCTTCCATCGCGCTGACTGCACTCGTTTTTTCAGCTCACACAGCCGATCTTTGGGCCGCTGTGCCTGAAACTGGCGCAACGAAAGCGGCGGTTCCCGTGGCGAGCACGGCGGACAGCCGTACATCGCGGGCTTACCAGGCTGCAGTTCGTGAAGGGCCGCTGGCGGTTCAGGCCTTTCTCGCTGATTTTCCGAAAGGCGCGGATCTGCATTTTCATCTCGGCGCTGGGGTATATGCGGAGACGCTGATCCGCGTGGCCGCTGAAGACAAGGTTTGTATTGATCCCGCGAAGTTGGAGTTCGCACGCAATGAACAGGGCAAGACCGTAAATGAACCATGCATGCCACCATTGGTACCTGCGAGCGAATTGAATGGAAGTACCCTGACACCAGCACAACAGGGGCTGTATGACAGAGTCATCAACGCGTTTTCGATGCGCAACTTTGTGCCGACGCCTGGCTATAGCGGGCACGATCAGTTCTTCTCGACCTTCGATCGTTTTGGCGGGCTCGACAAAATCCATACGGGTCAGTGGATCGATGAAATCACGCGCCGTGCCGATTCTGAGAACAATCAGTATCTCGAGTTGATGGAAACCCCGTCCTTCGGACATGCCGCGCGGATTGCGCACGAGGTGGGATTCCATCCGGACCTTGCACAGACGCGGCAGGCGCTGCTTGATCGTGGTCTGAGGGATGAAATCGCCGCTGATCGTGCGGATGTAAAGGCGGCCATCGAGTCACGCAATCAAATCCAGCATTGCGGAACCCCGCAGGCTGTGAGTGCATGTCGGGTGCAGGTGCGTTTCATTTACCAGGTTCTGCGCGCGTTCTCGCCGGAGCAGGTATTCGCGCAGACACTGCTGGGCTTCGAAACGGTGCAACAGGCGATCGAGCAAGGATCAGACGATTGGGTCGGCATCAACTTCGTGCAGCCGGAAGATTATATGGTGGCGATGCGCGACTACACGTTGCACATGAAGATGGTGGAGTATCTGCACAGTCTTTATCCAAAGGTGCATATCACCCTGCATGCGGGCGAACTGGCGCCGGGAATGGTGCCGCCCGAGGGCATGAAGTTTCACATTCGCCAGGCTGTGGAACTCGGACATGCTGAGCGCATCGGGCATGGTGTTGATGCGATGTATGAGGATGATGCTCAAGGCCTGCTGAAAGAGTTGGCGAGGAAGCATGTCATGGTCGAGATCAACCTGAGCTCGAATGAGGGCATTCTCGGGATCACTGGCGAACATCACCCGTTCCAGTACTATCGCGCCGCGCATGTGCCGGTGGCCCTCTCGACAGATGACCAGGGCGTGAGCCGCATCAATCTTACTCATGAATATGTGCGAGCCGCGAATGACTATCATCTGAGCTACGCAGATCTGAAGCAGCTGGCGCGCACCGGAATGGAACACAATTTTCTGCCCGGAGAAAGCCTGTGGGCTGCGCCCGATGTCTTCACTGCGCCAGCTGTTGCATGCAGGGGGCAGATTCTCGGCGGATCGAAACCTTCAGCGGGGTGCAAGAGTTTTCTCGATGCCAATGAGAAAGCGGCGGCGCAGTGGGAATTGGAAAGGCGCTTCCGCGAGTTCGAAGCGAAGTTCCAATAGAATTCCGCGCAGCACATACTCACCCGCTAATCTGTATGTGGAGTCTTCGATTCGATGCCGCCCATTACTTATCTTGAATGCTCGCGCTGCCATGCGCACACCTCAGCCGAAACACCGCAGACCGTCTGCCAGCAATGTAAAACACAGCCTGCCGGATCGCTTTTCGTTCGTTATGACCTCTCTCATCTCAAAGGGAGCAAAGCGCCCGATGTGATTGGAAAGGGCGCAGAGGGACCATGGGCGGGGATGTGGCGCTATCGTTCGGTGCTGCCCGACGTAACTCCTGTGACGCTCGGCGAGGGATGGACGCCGATGCTGAAGAGCACACGGCACTGTGGAGCATACGTAAAGGAAGAGGGCGCCAATCCGACGGGCACATTCAAGGCGCGCGGATTGGCAATGGCAGTTACGATGGCGAAGCATTATGGCTTGGGCAAACTCGCCGTGCCTTCGGCAGGGAATGCGGCAGGCGCGCTCGCGGCTTATGCCGCCGCAGCAGGGATTGAAGCGCACATCTTCATGCCGCTCGATGTGCCATTTGCCAACTACGTGGAGGCGATTGCCTATGGCGCGCATGTGGAACTGGTCAACGGGTTGATATCCGACTGCGCACGTATTGTCCAGGAGCGGAAGCAGCAGGAGGGATGGTTCGATATCTCAACGCTGAAGGAGCCATTTCGCGTCGAGGGCAAAAAGACGATGGGCTACGAACTGGTGGAGCAACTGGGCTGGGAGTACCCCGATGCAGTTTTCTATCCAACCGGCGGAGGCGTCGGCCTGATCGGGATGTGGAAGGCGTTCGAGGAGATGGAAGAACTCGGTTGGGTGCGACCGGGCAAACGGCCGAAGATGATCGCGGTGCAGTCGTCGGGATGTGCGCCGGTGGTGCGTGCCTATGACGATGGTGCGAAGGTAAGCACGATGTGGCAGGACGCAGCGACGTTCGCTGCAGGACTGCGTGTGCCGAAGCCCTATGGAGACTCAATCATCCTCGACATTGTGCGCGCGTCCGACGGGCTTGCGATGGCGGTCAGTGATGACGAAATCCTCGCATCGATTCTCGACTGGGCGCGAAACGAGGGCATCTTCCTTTCGCCGGAAGGGGCGAGCGTGACTGCCGCTTACGACAAGCTGCTCGCGAATGGATATCTGAGGCCGAGTGATCGCGTCGTGCTCTTCAACACCGGGGCAGGGCTCAAGTACACAGACGTGACGGCGGAAGCAATGAAGCTGAAGCGTCCGGCGGCGCAATAGATCTCGATGACAAGTTCGACGACAACGCGCGCCACTAGCACAGACCGGATTGCACAAGCTTTCGCTGCGGCGGGCGTACTGCTTCTGGTTGCCGGCATCGCGCTTTCGTTGGCGCACTTTCTCGCCGCGGGTGAGACGCTTCGCTGGATCGGCGTTGCGTGCTTTCTCGTGTTCGCGTATCGCAAGCCATCGTTGATGGTGTGGACGTTCTTCGCGATGATAGCGGGAGTCGAGCTCGGACTTGACGCACCACACGTGGCGGCGCAGGTGCGACTGCCTGGTGACCTGTTTCTACGCCTGATCAGGATGATCGTCGCTCCGTTGTTGTTTGCGACAATCACAACAGGGATTGCAGGCCATAACGAATTGCGCTCGGTGGGCCGTGTCGCCATCAAGGCGTTGATACTTTTCGAGGTCGTCACGACACTTGGCTTGATTATCGGTGTTGTTGCCATGAATCTCTCGGGGGCGGGCTGGGGCGTCGTGATTCCCGCATCGCTGGAAGGTGCGGCTCCAGTGGCGGCACAGGCTCCGCAGACGTGGCAGCAGATTGTGCTGAACCTCTTCCCAGAAAACATCGCGCAGGCTGTGGCGCAGAATCAGATTCTTCAGGTTGCGATTTTTTCCATTCTCTTCGGCTCGGCGCTGGCCATGCTGCCGGACAAGAAGCGAGCGCCGCTGGTTTCGGTGCTGCAATCGCTCGCCGATGTGATGTTCCAATTGACGCGGATCGTCATGTACCTTGCGCCACTGGCTGCTGGTGCCGCGATGGCGTACACCGTCGGCAGCACCGGTCTTGCGACACTTCTGCCGTTGGCGAAGCTGGTTGTGACTTACTACATCGCACTGACGGCGTTCGCGCTGCTCGTGATGATTCCGGTCCTTGCATTGTTTCGAGTTCCGCTGGGCAGGTTTATCCGCGCAGTCGGCGAACCTGCGGCGATTGGGTTTGCGACAACGACTTCGGAGGCTGCACTTCCTTTGGCGATGGAGCGCATGGAGGAGTTCGGCGTGCCGCGGTGGATTGTTTCGTTTGTCATTCCCACGGGCTATAGCTTCAACATGACGGGTGGCAGCGTATATCTCTCGATGGCGGCGGTTTTCGTGGCGCAGGCTGCGGGCATTCATCTCACGTTTGGCCGCGAGCTTGCAGTGGTGCTTGTCTTGATGGCGGCGAGCAAGGGGATTGCCGGTGTGCCGCGTGCGTCGCTGGTTGTCCTACTGGCAACGGCGAGCGCCGTTCATTTGCCGACTGCGCCCATTCTGCTGATTCTTGGCGTCGACACGCTGATGGACATGGGCAGGACGATGATGAATGTCGTCGGCAATTGCATGGCAGCCGCCGTGATCGGCAAGACGGAAGGCACGCTCCTCACTTCCCGACCTGCTGATGAGTTGCAGGTATAACGAGCGAGGCCGATGTGACCGAGGGTGACGCGTCGCAACCCTGGTTCACAAGGTGTGCGCAGAGTCCTGCAGGCAGGCGCACAACGTGTATTGTCGTTCCCGCGATCAAGAGAACAGTTGTCTGGTCCTTTGCTCCGACGATCTCGTAGCCTATCGTGAGGGCATGGGCGCGGACCTTCTCGTGCCGATGGGATATTGGTGCATGGACAATCGCCACGAAAGTCATACCCAGAATCACGCCAAGCAGTAGAGAGTTGAAGTACGTAGTCAGACGGCGCATAAATCCTCCAATGCGGGCGCCCTCGTCCGCGAGTGATAAAGCGGTATCCAATGGAGCGCGGCCAGTGACATCAGCCGCGCGATGGCTGAAACAAGGGAGGTCTACTCCGCCGCCAGGCGAGCGCGGCGGGCCTCCCAGGCCCACTTGCCTACATCAAAGATGAGCTGCAACAGGACGATGGCGCAGATCACGACGAAGGCGTAGTGGATTCCGTTGTTGATCTGGTCGAGGTTCTGGCCGTAGCGCGCCTGATCGAGTGCGGGATTCTTGAGTGAGACGTAGATGTGGCCAGGAGCCATGAGCAGGATCACGACCGGAATGAGCCCGAAAACCTTGAGGACGATCTGCTGAAGGCGGCCGGGCTGCTGCCATGTGTTGCGTACGAGGTCGACGCATCTCGAGACGATCTGCACGATGTTAAGGGCGATGATCCACCAGAAGAATGTCCACCATGCCGGCGATAGCTCGTATGGCATGACCTTCAGAAAAACAACGCCAGGTCCGAGCATCAGGAAGGGATGGCTCGGGATGAGGAGCAGGTACACCAGGAACAGGGAGGAGAAGATGATTTCAGCGACTGCCTGAGCGAACGAGCGGCGCTTGCCCGGCCGGTTGCTGTCTTTCTCGAGCGGCGGCAACGTACTGGGATTCCAGTTTTTTGTGACGCCGGTGGAGATGCCGGTGGACGTCGGAAAGGAGTTTGGATACCGCGCTCTGAAGAAGTCGAGGGCCACGAAGACGAGGGTGATCCAAGCCGCGGTCTGGATGAGGATGCCCGGCATGCGCAGGAGAGACTCGAAGATGGCCCTGGCGCCAGGCGATGTGAGAGGGGTGACGACGACAGTCACAATCATGCAGATAACGAACGCCCACAGCATGGTGAGTCGCAGCACGTACAGATACATCGGGAAGAGCGTGGGACCGATGAGGAATTGCTGCGGCTGATAGCGCGAAGCAACAAGCATGGGATGGCCCATCTTGCGGAGAAGGTCTTCCATTTCGCCCTGGGTGAGCGGACGACCGAGCTCTGACTCTTTGTCTTCGATCTGCGACTCCATGTTGGCCCGCAGTTCGGCGATGATGTCGTCCTGGCGGCGAGCCGGCAGGTATTTTCTTACGGCTTGGAGATAACGGTCGAGAAGGTCCATGGCTGTTTCCTTACTTGCTGCTCTGGGATTCAGGGTTTTCGAAGATGCGGTTTATAGAAGCGTTGATGGTTTGCCATTCGTCCAGCAGCTGGGCGAGGATCTGTTCGCCCTCCGGTGAAAGGTGATAAAAGCGCTTGTTTCGCTTGTCTTCCTCGCGCCACTGGCTTACCAGCAGGCCTTGTGTTTCGAGGCGGCGAAGAAGCGGGTAGAGCGTGCTTTCATCGATCTCGAGGCCTCGTTCGGCGAGGTCCTTGCGGAGCGTGTAGCCGTAATGCTCCTGGCGAAGCTGAGCCAGGACGGCGAGCGTGAGGCTTCCGCGGCGAAGCTCGAGACGAAGGCTTTCAAAGAGGTTTTCAGCTACGGTCATTGCTGTGCCTCATATACTGTACTTCACATACTGTATGACAACTAGTGTATGGCGTCAAGTAGATTTTTTGGGATTTTTTGCACAGTTTCACAGGGGCTTAGAATTTCGGGCATGGATAACGAACGCATCCGGGCGATCTGCATGGCGCTGCCGCATGTGGCGGAGACGGTGAACTGGGGCCATCACTTGGTGTATTGGGCAGGGGATCGCGATATTGGTGGCAAGATGTTTGCCATGACGGATTTAGACGGGACCGGCACCGGGGTGCTGTGGTTTCACTGCGGGTCCGAACGGTTCTACGAATTGCTTGAAGTGGACGGCATCATTCCTTCGCCGTACATGGCAAAGGCCTATTGGGTGACGCTGGTGCGGTGGGATGCGCTGCGGCCGAGGCAGATTGAGGAAGAACTGCGCATGGCGCATGCGCTGATCTTTGAAAAGTTGCCGCAGCGGGTGAAGACTTTGCTGGCATTGTCGGAGAAGGAGCGTAAGAAGGCAATCGGCGAACGCAAGCGAGGGCGGAAGTTGCCTGCGAAAGTTGTCAAGAGTGCGAGTTCCAGTCGCGGAAGGTCTGCGGTCTCCCATGTCTCAAAATCGAGACATGGGGCACCCGGCGATAGAGGCAAGAGTAAAAAGACGGCGGGTTAGCATCTGGATGTTCCCAGTTCTCGCATTCGAGACTTTTGGGCTCCCAGAGATCGTGCTTGTCACACTCATGACGCAAAAGACGGTCATTAATGGGGCACCAGCACTGTATCGAGTCGCTGCTTTTCGCTGTATGGAACTGGAGCTGCCGAATGAACGTATGGTTTGGTGATCGAGTTTGAGGTAGATGTCATGGCGAAATTTCTTTTGTTTTGCATTCTCCTGGTTCTGTGCTGGCCGCTCGCTTTGCTGGCGGTGATTGCGTATCCGTTTGTGTGGCTGCTGCTGCTGCCGTTCCGGATCGTCGGAATTGCGGTGGGTGGAGTGCTCGAACTGGTGAGCGCGATTATCTTTCTGCCGGTGCGGATGGTGCGGGCAATCTGACCCGCAACAACTTCCAGCGATATGGTAAGCAATGCGCCCACCCGGTCCGTTCCCACTACTTGGGGGGGATCCTCCCCCCCATACTCTGTAAATAAAATTGCCGTTTTCATGGACTTAGAGCGAAGTGTCGCCGCAAGGTCCTCTTTCTGAATATCGTTAGCCGTAGAGTCTTCTGGCCAAAAGGCTTGCGGGCCGTTCCGGAGTTTCACCGTTCCGCAACGCTGGTGCACGCGCTGGGAACCACACGTGTGGTTCGCAATCAATCTTCATTATGCGCCAACCGGTTGAAATTACCTGCAAACACAGAGCGGATAATTTTTCGTTTTGAATCATATAGTTAGGACGAGTGTACGGTGGGGCGCTGTTGACAAGTTCAGGCACGCAGGCTGGAACTCGAGGGGCGTTGCCGGCATATCGGCATCATCGTTCTTTGGTTTCTTTACCCGGACGCTGATTCCCGGAGTTTCGCGTCCAAGAGAGAATCAGAAGTTCGTTTCCTGGGCTCATTCCGCTTTCAGACATCCCGAGGAAGCGCAAATCATACGGAGGCCATTATGCGAGCAAGATGGACGTGGTGCGTGATGCTGTGTGCAGGGCTGGCGCTTGCCAGTGCCGTTGCGGTGGAGGCGCAGACCGATGTGGCGCTGAGCGTGTACGGGGCATTTCATGGAACGACGAATGGGAATGGAACGATCCAGAGTCCCGCGAACTCGGCGGGCGGAATGATCGAGGTGCGGCACATCTCGAATCCGCTGGTGGGGTGGGAGGCGACGTACTCCTACAACCGGGACAACCAGGTTTATAGTTCGGCCTGTGCCGTCATTACGTGCACCTCGATAGCTCCGCAGGCAGTCTCTGCCAATGCGCATGAGATTAGCGGAGACTGGATCGCATCGGTGCACATCGCGAACCTGAGGCCGTTTGGACTTGCCGGCGTTGGCCTACTGTTCAATCAGCCGACGGGCAGGCAGAGCAATACAACCAGCGAAACCAAGCCGGTTTTCGTATATGGCGCGGGGTTGGATTGGGGTGTATTTCCGCATCTCGGATTGCGGTTTCAATATCGCGGCAATCTCTACAAGGCGCCGGATCTGACGCGGCTTTACACGTCGACGAACGCATTCACGCATACGTCGGAGCCGATGATCGGAGCGTATATCCGGTTCTAGGTGTGGTTTTCGGCGCCGAAAATGACGCGTGATTTCGGTCGGCCCTCCGGGGGGAAGGGCATTGTGCGGGGTAGCGTCCCAGGGTTTCGCTGCGCTTCACCCTGGGCTATTTTCGCGTAGTCCCTACGGGACTGGGTGAGGGGGCAGGGCGCAATTCGATGCGAATTACTTTGTCGTGTGATCTCCTGGCCCTGCCCTGACAAGTTAGGACGGGGCACCCACATGTCGTCTGATGTCGTGACCCGCCCTACCCAAGTTGCACACAAGTTCCGAGGCGAGGTTTATTCGTGTGCGCCGTGCTTCTTGAGGAGGCTGACGGCGGAATCCAGGTTTGCCTGCATGGCGTAGGCCAGGGGCCGCTGCTGGGCCTGGTCCACCGCATTGACGTCGGCGCCTTTGTCGACGAGCAGACCGACAGTGCTTTCAAAACCGAGTCGAAGAGCGCAGTCGAGAATGGTGTCGCCGTATGTGTCGGGGGTGTTGGGATTGGCGCCGTGATCGAGAAGGAATTTCGCGTCGTCCTTTTGATTGCGCATGATGGCCCAGAAGAGCGGAGTAGCGCCGCTGGCAGCGCGGGCGTTGACGTCGGCTCCATGGGCGACAAGGAGCTGCATCACCTTGTTGTGGCTCGTGGCAAATTCGGCGAGGTCGAGAGGCGTGTAGCCGTCCTTCAAATCCTTCGAGGTCACTCCCTGGGTATTGAGTTCATTGGTCGTGTTGACGGCCTGGGAGTGGAGGAGGATCACGGGATCCTGATGGTTGTTGGTGGAGAACTCTTTGCCCAGATCGTCGGGGATGAAGGGCGGGTAGTTGTTTTTGAGATTCACGTTGGCGCCGGCGTCGATGAGGGCCTGCGCGACGGCGAGCTGGCCGTGCAGAGCGGCCTGGTGCAGAGGAGTGTCGCCGTTCTTATCCTTGTCGTTGACAAGCCTGGGATCGGAGGCGAGGAGTTCCTTGACCTTTTTGACGTCGCCTTTGCGCGCTGCGTCCTGGATAGGGCCGCAGAAGGCTGGAGTGGCGATGGTGAGAGTTGCGAATGCAAGTGCGACGGCGCACACAAGGCGCCTGGAAATAGAAGAGCGAATGATCAACGTTTTCATTTTTGAATTCTCTCCGAGCGAGATGACCGGCAGGTTCTACCTTTTGGCGGACGTGCCACGACCATCGTGCGGCCGGGGCACACTTCTAGAGACGGGAGAAAGCGGGCTGGGGTCGCATGCGATTTGCGGAAGGTGGATGGAACCATTGCCACGAGAGGGCGGGGCAGGTTGTTGATCGACCAGTAGCGTCAGAGTAGGCGGTGATTGGATCGGAACTCAATTTCGCGAATCAGTTCGTTCCCCGTACAGCCATTTGCGCTCAAAGTAGGCCATTCCCAACGCGCCGAGACAAAGACAATTTCGGCGAAGGATGTTTTGGCTCTGCTTGTCGGACGAAAGGTATCTGTTATCCAGAACGGGAGCGTCGGAATCATGTAGGTGCAAATCCGATAACAGCAGAGAAGGATCGTCAGAAACATCGCGTGCGCCAGCAAAACCTGTGACCTTGTGCGTACATTATTTCGGGAGAAGATGAAGGGTCCATCTTTGGCGAATTCGAGCCAAAAGACGAAGGCAGAGTAGACCACAGCAATGACGACAAACAGCGCCCAGGAGAAATAGCGCAATGATTGGGCGGGATCAATGTTTCTCGTAGTTCGCTCATTGGCGATCAAAACGAACAGCCCAATTGTCGGCACGCTCTTCGCCTCTCCGTCAACAGCAGAGTTGAGTGCAATTCTAAGGCAGCACGCCCGTTGCGGTCGGTTTGTGGCCTATCGTCAATTACTTTTTGGTAAATGCTGGCGGGGGCGGAATCATCTGGTACTGGCCCACCGGTCACATGAGACGACGTAATGAAGGCCATGACTGCGAGCTCTGGTTTCCAGCTTCCCGATGGAGGTGGAACGGTTGGCTGCCTCGACAGCAAATCGACAGATCGTCTAACTTGGCCTTATGGCTGGTGTGTCGTTGGTGTTGGACGGGAAGGTGGCGCTGATCACGGGCGGGTCGCGCGGGATCGGCGCGGAGACGGTGCGGCTTTTTGCTGCTGCCGGGGCGCGCGTGGTGTTCAGCTACCGGCAGGCGAAGGAGCAGGCACTCGCATTGATGGGCGAGTGTGGAGGGCCGGTTCGGTGTGTTGCGATTGAGCAGGATTTGCGATCGCCGTCGGATGGGCGTGCGCTGGTGGGTGCGGCAGTAAAGGCCTTTGGGCGGCTGGATGCGCTGGTGGTCAATCATGGGGTGTGGCCGGCGGAGGATGCGCCGATCGAGCTGATGACCGAGGAGCAGTGGCGCAGTACGATTGCCGTGAATCTGGACTCGGTATTCGGGCTGGTGCAGGGGGCGGTGACACAGATGCAGTTGCAGGGGCCTCCGGCGACGGGTGATGACGGAACGAAGGGGCATATTGTGCTGATCAGTTCAACGGCGGGGCAGCGAGGCGAGGCCATGCACGCGGACTACGCCGTGACGAAAGGCGCGCTGATCAGTCTGACAAAGAGCCTGTCGACGGAGTTGGCGCCGCGTGGAATCATGGTGAACTGCGTGGCTCCGGGATGGGTGGCGACGGACATGTCGGCGGGAACGCTGGGAGATCCGGCGCTGGGTGGACGGATCCGGGCGGGGATTCCGGTGGGGCGCGTGGCCACAACGACAGAGATTGCGGGGCCGGTACTGTTTTTGTGTACGCCGCTGGCGGGGTTCATCTCCGGCGAGGTGGTGAATGTGAATGGAGGAGCGGTGCTGGTGGGGTGAGACAGTGGACGGTGAAACAGTGGACAGTGAAATGGTGAATTAGTGAACAGTGGACAGTGGACAGTGGACAGTGAACAGTGAACTGTGGACAGTGAACAGTGGACAGTGAACGGTGAACAGTGGTCAGTGATGCGGCCAGATAATTTGGGATCAGGGAGAAAGTAAATGCGGAAGGGATTGGCGGTGGGGCTGGCTTTGGGGTTGCTGGCGATGCCGCTTGGGGTGTGGGCGCAGGCGGACGATGCGGGTGCGAAGCCTCCAGCGCAGGCGATGGATGTATCCGGCGAGAAGAACGCGGCGAAGGCACGCGCGGCTCTGGACGCGATGGTGAAGGCGCTGGGCGGCGATGCGTGGCTGAACCTGAAGAACGTCGAGCGTGAGGGGCATATCGCGGCGTTCTTTCATGGCGAGCCGGATGTGGGTACGACCCTATTCTGGGAGTTTCACGTGTGGCCCGATCATGATCGGATGGAGTACACGAAGCATCGCGATGTGGTGCAGTTTTATATCGCGCAGAAGGGGACCGAGGTCACATATCGAGGCGCGAAACCCCTGCCGCAGGAGCAGGTGGATGACTTTATGCGGCGTCGAGCGCACTCGATTGAGATGGCGGTGAAAGTGTGGCTGAAGGATCCGAAGACGATCCTGGTATATGAAGGGCAACGCATGGCGGAGCGGCACATGGCGGACCAGGTGACGATGATCTCTCCGGAGAATGAGGCGATCACGATCCAGATGGATGTGCAGACGCACCTGCCTCTGTCGCGGAGTTTCCAGTGGCGCGACCCGGTGTACAAGGACAAGAACACGGATGTGGAGGAGTACGCGGACTACCACGACGTGGAGGGGTTTCCGACCGCGTACTCGATTACGCGGGTGCACAACGACGACACGGTTCGGCAGTTGTATATCGACAAGGTGCATTACAACCAGGATCTGCCGGCGGAGTTCTGGGATGTTAGTGCAGTGGCGAGGAAGATCAAGAAATAAGCTTCTAGCTGTCAGCCTCTAGCTTCCAGCTCCCGAGTGCCGGTCGTACTGTGGCGGTATCAATCGGATGGATTTGTGCTTTCCCACCCTTGCTGCGCAAGGATGGGGCACCCCATTTCAATGAAGTCAGCTTCGCTATAATCCTCGGGGAGTGCGTGGTTCGTTTTTTGCGCGCTTTGTGGAGCCTGAGCATGACGTTCGACATCCAGGAGATCCTGGAGTTTCTTCCGCACCGCTACCCCTTTTTGCTGATCGACAGGATCACGGAGTTCGAGCCGACCAAGCGCCTGGTGGCGATCAAGAATGTGACCATTAACGAGCCGTTTTTCCAGGGACATTTTCCCGGATATCCGATCATGCCGGGCGTGCTGGTGGTGGAGGCGATGGCGCAGGCGGGCGGCATTATCATGCTGCACGAGATCGAGGATCGGCAAACCAAGCTGGTGGTGTTCACGGGAATTGAGCGCGCCAAGTTTCGCCGGCCGGTGACGCCGGGCGACCAGTTGCGGATTGAAGTGGATGTGCTGTCGTTCAGGTCGCGAGCGGGGAAGATTCATGGGCGTGCGACGGTGGATGGCAAGCTGGCCTGCGAGGCGACGCTGACCTGTGCGGTAGTGACGCGGGAGCGCGAGCGGAAGGCGCATGGAGACAGCCCCAGCGAGGCGGCGGCTCCGGAGGCGGAGTGAGTATCCATCCCAGCGCGGTGGTCGCCGAGGGGGCGGTGGTTCCCGACTCTTGCGAGGTGGGTCCGTTCTCGACGATCGGGCCGGATGTGGTGCTGGGCGAAGACTGCCGGCTGATTTCGCACGTGGTGCTGGATGGGCGGACACATATTGGGGCACGGAATGTGTTTCATCCGTTCTGCGCTGTGGGTGTGTCGCCGCAGGATTTGAAATATGGCGGGGAGCCGACGCAGTGCGAAATAGGAGATGACAATACGATTCGCGAGAGCGTGACCATCAGCCGCGGGACCGCGAAGGGCGGCGGCATTACACGCGTGGGCTCGAAGAACCTGCTGATGACGGCGGTACACATTGGGCACGACTGCATCGTGGGCAATGGATGCATTCTGGCGAATGCGGCGACGCTCGCGGGACATGTGATCATCGAGGATTTCGCGACCGTGGGTGCGTTCAGCCCGGTACACCAGTTCTGCACGGTGGGGAAGTATTCGTTTATCGGCGGCGGAACGATTGTGACGCAGGACGTTTTGCCGTTTTCAAAGACCTCGGCGCGGCGCGAGAACAAGGCATTCGGCGTGAACAGCATTGGGCTGGAGAGGCGGGGTTTCAGTCTGGAACGGATCAAGTCGCTGCAGAAGGCCTTTCGGCTGTTGTTGGTGTCGAAGCTGAACACGACGCAGGCTCTCGAGAAGATTCGGGAACTGGAGGGCGAGGATGTGGCGCTGCTGGTGAGGTTTATCGAGCGCAGTGAGCGCGGGGTCATCAAGTAGATATGAAGCTTGGGCTGATTGCGGGCAACGGACGGTTTCCGTTTTTGCTGCTGGATGCGGCGCGGGCGCAGGGGTACTCGGTGACCGTGGCGGCGATTCGGGAGGAGACGGAGCCGGAGATCAACGATCGGGCGGCGGTGGACCCGAAGATTACGGTGCACTGGCTTTCGCTGGGGGAGCTGTCGCGGCTGATCGAGGTGTTTCACAAGGAAGATGTAAAGTCCGCGGTAATGGCGGGGCAGGTGAAGCACAAGCAGATCTTTTCAAGCATCAGGCCGGACTGGCGGCTGGCGAAACTGCTGCTGAATCTGCGCACTCGCAATACAGACATGTTGCTGGGTGCAGTGGCGAAGGTGCTGGCGGATGAGGGCATCGAACTGATGAGTTCTACGCAGTTTCTGGAGCCACTGCTGGCCGAGGAGGGCGTTCTGACTGAGGTTTCAGGAGGCCGTGCTCCAACTGAGGACGAGCGGAAGAATATCGAGTACGGGCTGGGCGTGGCTCGGGAGCTGGCGGGGTTCGATATCGGGCAGACCGTGGTGGTGGCGGCGCAGGCGTGCGTGGCAGTGGAGGCAATGGAAGGCACGGACGCGACGATCGAGCGCGCTGGGTTGCTGATGAAGTCGCTCGAGGAGGATGCTGATGCGCCTGCTTCTACTCTTGAGCGCCGATTGACCGTTGTTAAGGTCGCGAAGCCGAACCAGGATATGCGGTTCGATGTGCCGGTGATCGGGATGAAGACCATCGAAACCATGGTTCAGGCGGGGGCGAGTTGTCTATCGGTGGAGGCGGGGCGGACGCTACTGTTCGATCGCGAGGCGTTGCTGAAGCGGGCGGCGGAGGCGGGGATCGCGGTCGTGGCTACGCCACGACAGGGACATAGGGACGCAGGGACATAGGGACTCAGACAACAAGAGCGTAGGGAGGACAGGCGCGGGGGCTTTGCCTGCAGACCTTTTGATGACAATTCTGCCGGGGGTCTGGAACTATACTGGCCGGGTGTGTGGCGTCCCTATGTTGATCCGCCACGTCTTATGAATGCGGTGTGTGAGCCCGGATTCTGAGGTTTGATCCCCGTTTTTTGAACAGGAGGTTACAGATGAAGAAGACGATTCTGATTGGTTTTGCCGCGGCGATTGCGCTGTCGGTTTGTCTGGTGACGGTGCGGGCGGCAGATGATACACAAACGATGCCCTCTGTTGGGCAGATGGCGCCCACGTTTACCCTGCCATCGCAGGATGGAAACCAGGTTGCGCTGGACAGTTTTCACGGCAAGTGGGTGGTGCTGTACTTCTACCCGAAGGACATGACGCAAGGCTGCACCATCGAGGCGCACAACTTCCAGCGCGACCAGGCGAAATATGACGCCGTGAATGCCGCCATTGTTGGTGTGAGCGTGGATACGCCGGACAGCCACAAGCAGTTCTGCACCAAGGAAGGGCTGACGTTCAAGCTGCTGGCTGATCCTGAGCACAAAGTTGTGGATCAGTACGGCTCGCTGGGGCACTTTGGCAACATGACGATCGCAATGCGGAATACCTTCCTTATCGATCCGAAGGGAAAGATCGTGAAGGTGTGGACGAAGGTCAATCCGCAGGTTCACTCGGAAGAAGTGCTGGCGGCGATCGCAGAAGCACAGAAGGGGTAACTGAGAGCTTTCGGCTGTCCGCCATCAGCTTCTAGCTAATCCCAGGTCTCAAAATCAAGATCTCCCACCCCATCGACGAAGACGTGTCGATGGGGACCCCGGACCTGGGGCACCCAGATTCATAGAGCACGGATCAGCAAGGCATCAAAACCTGAACAAAAGAGCGCGCATGAGCGAAGTGGCGGAGAAATTTCGCGCGGGGCTGGATGAGGTGCATCGGGCGCTGATTGCGGTGCCGGAGACGCTGGCGGATGTGCCGTGGCGTGATGGCGGGTGGACGCGGAAGCAGATCGTAGGCCACCTGCTGGATTCCGCGACGAACAATCGCCAGCGGTTTGTGCGGGCGATGAGTGAAGGCTTTTTCAATGGGCGGAATTATGAGCAGGATGCCTGGGTAGCTGCGCATGGCTATGCCGATCAGACGTGGGAAACGCTGCTTGGGTGGTGGGAAGCAGAACACGAGATCCTGATGGCCGTTGTGGATCGGATTCCCGCCGAGCGACTCGAGGCCCCATGCGTGATGGATGCGGATACTCCGGTGACGCTGCGGTTCCTGATTGAGGACTATGTGACGCATCAGCGGTGGCATTTGAAGCAGCTGCTGGCGACGAGCTCCTAGTCTGGACGCGAAACCCAGCAAGGTTGGGGTCGTGCTTTCCCACCCATGCTTCGGATGGATGGGGCACCCGGCATTTGGCCGCTAGCCTTCGCGACCATGGGTCTGCCGGCGGCGGCTATCGAGAATCTAGCTTTCCCTCCCTTGCTTTGCAAGGATGGGGCACCCAGGGCTCATTGGCGCGATCGGATAGAAAACTGCAAGTACAGACGCAAAAATGCCCGGCGGGATGCCGGGCATTTTTGCTTGCCTTTTGAAGATTGCGATTGCCAGCTTACTTCTTTTTCTTGGCAGTCTTCTTGGTTGCCTTCTTGACTGTCTTCTTCGCCGCCTTCTTTGCAGGAGCTTTCTTCGCTGCTGCCTTCTTGGCGGGCGCCTTTTTTGCTGCTTTTTTAACGGCCAACTTTTTACCTCTTTTTGTGGTTTTGCCGGCGCGCTTTCCCGCCGCGGACTTTTTCGCCGCGGCCTTTCCGCCCTTAGCGCCAGCGGTTTTCTTGGCGGACTTTTTTGCGGCCTTTTTGGCCGGAGCTTTTTTGGCAGCTTTCTTCGCTGCCTTCTTGGCTGCCTTCTTGGCTGCTTTCTTGGCCGGGGCCTTTTTGGCCGGGGCGGGAGCAGCAGCTTTCTTGGCGGGCGCTTTCTTGGCGGTCTTCTTCGGCGCCGGAATGGGTATCGCTTCCACGATAATTACGCCCTCTTCGACAATACCCTCGTCATCGTCGGAGGAGGTAAGCACGGTTGAGGTTTCCACCTCGTCGTCCTCTTCCATCTCATCGTGATCGGCGCTCATCTCTGCCGGTTCCAAGTTTGGATTACCGTCATTCATTGCGTACATCTTGATCACTTCGTCCATCCGATTGCCTCCAGCGGATTGCCGCTGCCCATGTGGGATTTCGCATCTCTGCGTTGCGGACAAATCATCTCCGCATGCGGAGCCATTCTACCAACAACCCTGAAAGAAAAGCTATCAAAAGAGGTGAAGAGAAATGCGCATGGAATTATTTTTGCGCATGCGAGGATGGTTTTGCGTGCGACGGGCGCTTCGTGGAACCCGCGCTGTGCGCGCGTTTCGACGCTGTCGCCTTGCCGGTGTGAGTTGTGTGGCTGGTATGGGAGGAGGATGTCTTTGCATGAGAGCTGTGGGCGCCGGAAGAAGACTCGCCGGCCGGGGGAGTGGCATTGGCGATTTCGTGGGCGCTGCCAGCCTGGGCCTTTCCGTGACGGCTGTGGCTGATGCTGGCGCGGGCGAGGGTAGGTTCGGCAACGTGAAGACGGCGGCCTGCCGCGATTTTGATGCCGGAGGCGGGGAGCTTGTTCCAGCGACGGAGCTGGGTAAGGGAGATGCCGAAGCGGTCAGCGACGGACACCAGGGAATCGCCACGGCGGGTGGTGTAGTAGACGGCGTGTGCGGACGGGGTAGCGGAGGGAGCCACGGGCACGACAAGCTCTTCGATGCCATCGAGTTTTGAGGTTTCGCTGAGCTGGTTGACGTCGGCGAGCTCGCCGAGGGATACGCGGTAGGTGTGGGCGATGGCGGCGAGCGTGTCGTCGGGCGTGACCTTGTGATAGCGCCAGGAGTTGCGCTTGCTCGCGGGGATGGCGGCGATCTTTTCCTGGAAAAGGGAGGCGGTGCCGGCGGGAAGGCGAAGGTCAAAGGCGGTGTCTGGTGGAGTGACGAGCCGCAACAGGCTGGGGTTCAGGGCAATGAGCTCGTCGATTGGTGCGCCAACAATGTCAGAGACCAGACGGAGGTCGGCGGAGTAGTTGATGGTGACCGTATCCGTAACGACAGGCGGGTCGAGCGTGATGTCGTCGAAGCCGTACTGTGTGGGGTGGTTGGCGATGATGATGGCGGCAAGGATTTCCGGGACGTAGTTCTTGGTTTCGCCGGGAAGATTGTTGCGCTTGTAGAGCTCCCAGAAATCCGCGTAGCCGGTTTTCTGGACCGCATGCTGAATGTTGCCGGTACCCCAGTCGTATCCCGCCATGGAGAGATACCAGTCGCCGAGCTGCGCGTAGATGTACTTCATGTAGCGGGCGTAGGCGCGGGTGGATTTCTCCGGATCGAAGCGCTCGTCGACATAGCTGTTGCGGGTGAGGCCATAGTTGCCGTGGGGCATGAACTGCCACATGCCGCCGGCACGGGAGCGGGCGTTGACGGCGCGGGGCTGGAAGCCGGATTCGGCAACAGCGAGATAGATGAGGTCCTGCGGAACACCCTCCTCGCTCATGACGCGCTGAATCATTGCCCGGTAGCGGCCGGCGCGCTGGAAGGAGTGAAGCAGCGTGTTGTGACCTTTGGTGGTGTTGGCGAAGAAGTTGATGTAGGCGGCAACGTAATCGTTGACGACGAGGGGAAGATCGGACTTGGTGGTGGCGAGGTCGGCGTTGGCCTTGGCCACGATATTGGGGTCGACGACGAAGGTGACGTCGCTTGCGGCCTCGGCAGGAGTGTCTTCGGTCTTGGGGGTAAAGCCGTTGCCCTGCTTGAGCGCTTCCGTTTCGAGGACGTTGATCTGGTCGACGATGTGGTCGAATTCATCCTGCAGTGCCGGGGTCGATTTGATATCGATGCCACTGGTGAGCATGAGGTCGACTGCATTGTCGAAGTTGGAACGGGCTTCAGGCAGGTTGCCGCGTTTATAGGCAGCATCGCCGAGAGCGTAGGCCTTCTCGACTTGCTCGATGAGCGCCTGCACGCGCTGTTGGGACGCACTGGGCTGTGGCGGCGGCACTGGAGCCGGAGCCTGCTGGGGAGCAGGAGCAGAGAGAGCGGGTGCGAACGCCTGGGCGGCAGGAGTAGCGGATGCCAGGGGTCTTGGGGGATCGCATCCTGACAACGACACGGCCAGCGTGAGAGCCAGCGCGGCGCAACCCAGACTACTCATGCGATTCAAAATCATGCGCAACAGTTGATGCTGTGACAACATTACCCCGAAGGACGGAAGGCACTACGCCGATGATAAGCTATGACCTAGAGACATCGCTGACTTTCGTAATGTTCCTGCAGTGATTTGCTACCCCTGATGGACGTAAAATTCCTCCGCAATTTCGCAATTATTGCCCATATCGACCATGGGAAGTCGACGCTGAGCGACCGTCTGCTTGAATTGACGGGCTCGGTGACCGGTCGTGAGATGCAGGCGCAGATTCTTGATGCGATGGACCTGGAGCGCGAGCGCGGTATCACGATCAAGGCACACGCGGTGCGGATGATGTACAAGGCGCGCAATGGGGAGACCTACCAGCTCAATCTCATTGACACGCCGGGGCACGTGGACTTCAGCTACGAAGTTTCGCGATCGCTGGCTTCGTGCGAGGGCGCACTGCTGGTGGTGGATGCGACCCAGGGCGTGGAGGCGCAGACGCTGGCGAATGCGTATCTGGCTATCAACCACGGGCTGGACATTATTCCGGTAATCAACAAGATCGATCTGCCGTCGGCCGACATTGTGCGCACGCAGGAAGCTATCGAAATGGCCGTGGGGCTGGACGCGACTGACGCGATCCCGGTGAGTGCGAAGACCGGGCAGGGCGTGGATGAGGTATTGGAGGCGATTGTGCACCGGCTGCCTCCGCCGACCGGAGACCCGGACGCTCCGCTGCAGGCGCTGATTTTCGATTCGTGGTTCGATGCGTATCGCGGCGTGATCGTGCTGGTGCGCGTAATGCAAGGGACGATGCGCAAGGGGCAGCGGATCCGGCTGATGTCGAACGGGAAATCGTTTGAAGTTGAGTCGATGGGCGTGCTGATGCCGAAGCCGGTGGAGATTGCGCAGCTTTCGGCGGGCGAGGTGGGTTTCTTCGCGGCGACCATCAAGACGGTGAGCGACACGCGCATTGGCGACACGGTAACGGAAGAAGAGCGGCCCGCGACAGAACAGTTGCCGGGATTTGAAGACATCAAGCCGATGGTCTTCGCCGGACTCTACACTGTGGATTCGCACGAACACACGCTGCTGAGGGATGCACTGGAGAAGCTTCGGCTGAATGATTCGTCCTTCTTTTTTGAGCCGGAAAGCTCTGTGGCGCTGGGTTTTGGATTTCGTTGCGGATTTCTCGGGTTGCTGCACATGGAGATCATCCAGGAGCGGCTGGAGCGCGAGTACGAGCTGGACCTGATTACGACTGCTCCGGGAGTGCGTTATCACATCACGTTGACGGATGGCTCGGTGCTGGAGGTCGACAATCCTTCGCGCTGGCCGGAGCCGACCAACATCGATGCGATCCGCGAGCCGGTCATCACGGCGAAGATTCTGACCAATGAAGAGTATGTCGGCGGGATTTTCAAGCTGGTGGAGGAGAAGCGCGGGAAGCAGATGAATTTCGAGTACGTTACGCCGACCCGCGTGCTGCTGACGTATGAACTGCCGCTGAACGAGATCGTGCTGGATTTCTACGACCGCTTGAAGTCAATCTCGCGCGGGTATGCGTCGCTGGATTACGCGCTGGCGGGCGAGTGGGAATCGCCGATGGTGAAGCTGGACATTCTGGTTTCGGGCGAGCCGGTGGATGCGCTGTCGATTATCGTGCACCGGGACTTTGCGTACGAGCGAGGCAAGGCGCTTGTCTCGAAGATGCGGGAGCTGATTCCGCGGCAGCAATTCGAGGTGGCGATCCAGGCGGCAATCGGGGCCAAGGTGGTGGCGCGGGAGACGGTGAGTCCGCTGCGAAAGAACGTCCTGGCCAAGTGCTATGGCGGCGATATCTCCAGAAAACGAAAGCTTTTGGAGAAACAGAAGGAAGGCAAAAAGCGGATGAAACGCATCGGAAAAGTCGACATTCCGCAGGAAGCTTTTCTGGCGGTGCTGCGGGTGGGGGAAGACCAGCAGAAGTAACTCTCCGATGGTGACTTCGCTCACATCGCTGTCATCAATCATTCATGGGGAATTGTGGAAAGCTCCGTGCTGGCGCGGCTCGGGGTTTGAAGACACTTACAATGCGGGCCTGGCGGGGATAGTGCGTGCTTGTGATAGATAAATAAGGGGCTTCCTAGATTTATCAGAGCAGGTAGTTATTGGCAAGTGGGAAAAAGCGGCTTATTTTATGGATTGTTCGGCACGAAATCCACATTTTTTTCCACAGATGGGTCGATGAGATTTCGCAAGCAAAAGGGCTACCGGGAATTGCAGGGATTCAGATTGAAGTGGATGTGAAAAGGCCCCGAAATCCGGGGCCTTTTCACGTCGACGGAATAATCTTAGTTGAACCCAGGTGACGCTTTTCGGCGCCGGCTACTGAGGAGTGGTGGGCCTTGGAGCTGCCGGCTTGGGAGCCGACGGGAGCGGGGCTGTGCCTGAAGCCGACGGCGGCGGAGCGGGAACGCCCGATTTCACGTTATAGGCATCGATGATCGCCTTGGTGATATTGGTGGAATCGGTGGCGAAGAGAACCGGGCTCTGTTGCTGGGCCACATCGAGGACAAGGGTGTATCCGCGCTGCTTGGCGTAGTCGTTCAGAACGTCGTACACCTTCGACGCGAGAGAGCTGTAAAGCTCCTGCATCTCGTTTTGCATGTCGTTCTGGTCGTCTTCGGCGCTGCGCTGAAGCTGCTTTTTCTTGTCATCGATGGTCTTGGCGCGTGCCGCGCGCTCGTCTTCGCTGAGCTTGTCGCCCTGCGCCTGGAGCTGTTTGGTAAGCGTGTCGATTTCGTCGTTAAGCGACTTGAGTTGCGCCTGCTTGGGCTGGTACTTCCGCTGCAGGTCGGCAAAGCTGCGCTGGCCCTCGTTGGTCTGCGCGACGGCGACCTGGAACGCGATGACTGCGATCCTGGCCGGGCCGGCAGGGGCAGCAGAAGCTGCGGCTGCGGTGCCGGGAGCGGGAGCGGACGGCGTTTGGGCGGTGGCGCTGAGGGCAAGGCCTGAGGCCAATATGAGAACTAATGCAACAGAGTGCTTCATTCGGCTTGAAAACTCCTTAGGAATTCCTGGGGCTGTCCGCGCATTCGAGGTTGAAAGGCAAACCGATGCTCTCACTGCGCGCACCCTCTGAGAACCTCGCGACAAACTTTCTCGAAGGACTTCCATTAGACGTTTGGAAGGACGAGAAAAGAAGCGGACGGAAACATCAGCAGGAACTAGAAGGATTATAGGGGTGCGGAGTAGGGGGGTCAAACGGCAGAGCAGGGGAATTAGGGAATAGGGACCAGGGACCAGGGGACGGCTGGAGAAGCGAGAAGGCCTCGCGCGATGGCGAGGCCTTTTGGTGAATGGAGCATTTCTGGTTAGTGGCCGGCGGGCGACTTGGGGGTTGCACTCTTGGCGGGAGCAGAAGCCGCTCCGTGCGTGGCAGCAGGGGCGGCGGTGTGCTCGGGTGCCGGGATACCTGACTTGACGTTATAGGCTTCGACGACCGCCTTGGTGATATCAACCGCGGGGTTGGCGTAGATGACGACTGGGAGCTGCTGGTTGCCGCCGTCGAGCACTACGGTGAATCCGCGTTCCTTGGCATAAGCTTCCAGGGTCTCGTCGAACTTGCCGGCTACGGCGGCGAAGGTCTGCTGCATGTCCTGCTGATAGTCGGTTTGTGCGTCTTCGCCGGCGCGCTTCATGTCTTTCTGCTTGTCGTCGAGAAGCTTGGCCTTGGTGGCACGATCGGCGTCGGTCAGGGTTGCAGACTGGGCCTGAAGTTCCTTCTGGAGCGAAGTGATCTGATCGTTGAGGGTCTTGAGCTCCTGTTTCTTGGGCTCATATTTCTTCTGCAGGTCAGCGAAGCGGCGCTGAAAATCGTTGGTCTGTGCGACGGCTTCCTGGAAGCCGATGACGGCGATTTTTGCCGGTCCCGCGGGCGCGGTGGTTACGGCTGCGGCGGGGGCCGCCTGTGCGCCGGCATTCATGGCGAGGCAGGAAGCCAGTGCGGCTATGGTCATAAAAATGCGTTTCATGTGGATCGATTACTCCTTGAAATCCCTGGAAGGCAGCCCTGCAGCCAATTTGGCGCAAAGACGAACCTGTGCCTCCTGAGCAACCTTCATTCGTCTTTTCGTTTGAGGGCTCCGCGACAGTTGAAGCAGAGGTAAAAAGACGCGGACGGAGACGTCAGCAGGAACTAGCAAGGATTATATGAGGGGCGAGGGAGGGGGTCAAACCGGGAGATGCAGGGAAGAGGGAATGAGGGAACAGGGAATGAAAGTTGGGGACATAGGGACCAGGACCGAGGGACCAGGGGCCACGGAATAGGAGTGGAAGACAGGAAGGCCGCTCGCAATGAGCGGCCTTCGTTTGGGGTTGATTGCGGAAAGCAGCTAGAACGTGGTGGACACGCTCAGGCGGAAGGTTTTGCGTGGTTCGCGGAAGAGACTCTGCGCGCCAAACCCCTGGATGGTCTGCTGATAGGTGTAGTCGCCCGCGCCGCCCGGCGGGAACATATCGCGGGTGATGAGTTCGGCGGTGCAGCTCTGCACCTTGGCGCCGAGGACCACGTCGTTGCAAAATGGCCGCTCGTAGAGACGGAGCGGGTTCCACGCGTAGTAGAGACGGAATGGCGCGTTGATGACGGGCATGATGATGGAGAACTCGCCGCCAAGAGACATGCGGGGGACAACGTTGGTGCCAAGCACAGGCCGGATATCGCGCTGGAAGCCGACCTGCGAACCGGGGATGCCGCCCTGGCAGGAACCGTTGTTATAGACCGGGCAGCCATAGAGCGGAGCGGTAAGAGATGCAAAGCCTTCGGGGCTCTGCTTGAGCTGACCACGGTTGGTTACGACGTCCATGCCGAAATCGTCGAAGAGGGCAAACATCGCTGAGCCGACGATGGGAATGCGGTATTCCAGGTTGCTGGTCAGGTTGGTGTCGCCTCCGATGGAGACGACGCCGTATACGGGAATGGGAACCGCGATGCACTGGTTCAGCTGCGGATTGTTGGGGTCGCGCGGTACGCACGAGCCATCAGGATTGGTGAGCTGCACGGTCTGGCGCGTGGGCACATAACCGTAGGGCGTGGCGCTGCGCACGTCGAAGCCGCGCAATTCGGCGTCGCCGCCGGCGTAGAAACGGCTGTTTGGAGGCGCCACGTCGCCCCCGAATCCCTGGATATAGCCGAGCTGTGCCTTAAAGGCGAGCACGTTGTGTCCATTGGGATTGGGGGTAAGGTAGCGGATGGACCGGTAGCTCTTAATGGCCACAAGGGGCGAGAAGTAGCGAACGTTGCCCCAGATGCCGGCAGCCTGCAATGCCGCCGTGAACTCCATGCCGGTACGTGGACGCACGGGGTTGTTGACGGTGTTGTAGGTATAGGTGAGCGAAGCCTGGCTGGTGACGATGCCGGCCAGCGCGTTCGAGCCCTGAATGCCCGAACGGAAGCTGATGGTCTGGAAGTACGTTTGCGAAGCCGTGCTGAACGCGGTGATGTTGGCGCGGGAGAGCGAGTAGGTGAAACCTACGCGCTGAAAGGCATGACGACGGAGCGGGTAGTTCAGCGAGAAATTCAACCCGGTTGAAGCCTGGTTGTAATTCTGCGTGAGGGACTGCTGCGCGGAAGTCAGGTTGAGAGCCGCGCCACTCGTGGTCTGGTAGGACTTCGCGGCATTGAAGTCGGACTTGTTGTTGTAGATCTGGAAGCCCACATTGAGCGGCTTGTTGCGCACGTAGGGCTGCGAGAAGCCGAAGAGGAACTGGCGGCTTACGTTGCCGATGTTGCCCTGCACGCTTAGCGTTTCACCCAGGCCGAGGAAGTTGTTGGTCTGGTAGTTGACGCCCAGGAAGGCGCCAGAGAGTCCGCTGACGCCGCCGTTGAGGCCGATCGAGTTCTTGCCCTTCTCCTTGACTTTCAGTAGAAGGTCGACGGTGCCGGCTTCGGCATTCTGGTGCGCCTCCGAATCCTGGTCGACCTTGAGGGGATCGAAGTATTCGAGCTGGTTGAGGCGCAGCAGGCTGTACTCCCAGAGCTGGGAGTTGTAGACCTGGCCTTCGTCGAGAAGCAGCTCGCGGCGGATGACGCGGTCGCGGGTAATAGTGTTGCCCTCGAACTCAATGCGCGAGACATAGAACTGCTTGCCTTCATCGATATCGATCTGAAGCGAGACGGTGTGTTTCTGCTCGTCGTAGACGGGCTTGGGGATGGCGCCGAAGTTGATGTAGCCGAGCTGGCCGTAGGCCTTCTTCAGATTTTCGAGTCCCTTGCCGACGAGGGTGGCGTTGAACCATTCGCCATCCTTGAGCGCGAAGGTGGAACGCAGAGCCTTGGTGTTGTTGAGGTGGACATTGCCGGTAAAGGTGATGGACCCGAGGCGGTAACGCGCTCCCTCTTCAATCGGCATCAGGATATCGATGCGCTTGCCACGGTTAGGCCGGAAGGTAAACCAGTTCAGGCCACCTTCGTCGCGAATCTGGGTGCGGGGCGCCTCGACGGCTGCGTTGGCGTAGCCCTTGTCGCGATAGGCGAAGCGGACGCGCTCAGTGTCTTCGTCAAGCTTGGACGCGTCGAATGTGCGAGAAAAGAGATTTTCAAAAATGACCGAATAGGGAATGCCGACGGGCTTCAAATTCTTCATCGAGCGGCGCAACTGCAGGCTGCCGATGTGCTGGTTGCCGGTGAACTTGATCTGGCCGACTTTGACCGTCGGGCCTTCCTTGATGCCGAAGTTGATCTGCACCGACGCGGGAGGAATTCTCTTGACGTCGGTTTTGACGCTGGCGAACTGGTGGCCATGCTCGGCGAGGAGTTCCTTGAGGACGGTCTCGGCGCGCTTGACCTTGGTGGGATCGTATTGGCCCTCGACGGAGAGGCCAACCTTTTCCTTCTTGAACCGGTCGAGGATATCGGAAGTCGAGACGGAACTGTTGCCCTTGTAATTGATCTCACGGATGGTGGGGCGTTCCACGACGAAGACGTCAAGGATGACTCCCTTCGCCGTGTCTTCGCGCTCGATCCGGAGGTTTTCGAAGTAACCGGTATTCCAGAGGGAGTTGAAGTCTCGTTCGATGGAGACCGGATCGTAGGTATCACCCTGATGGGTGAACATGCGGGCGAGGATGGTCTCCTTGGGAATGCGGCGATTGCCGATGACCCGAATGGATTCGATGGTCTGCGGTTGCTGGGCGAGAACGGCGCCGGCCGAGAAGGCCAGAAACAGCACCAGAAGCATCCGGGAAAACAGGAAAGGGATCCGCAAATTGCGGTCAAAAAAGTCGTGCTTGATCTTCACCGGGCTGGAGTCCTGCGGCGAGCACAAGTACTGGTGCGGTCCAAGGTAAGGCTTCACGGGAAGAATATGCACACCCTCACTGCGTAAGTTCTGTTACAGCCTCTAGGAAAGATTGATTTTACCATCTCAAAGACGGTGTCTTCTGACCGCAACCGCCTCATCGAAAACGCTGATGAAGCGCCCGGCTCGGAAACCGAAACCTTCCCACATTCTCTGCCGCGCCTACGAAAACCTCACAGACGAGTAACTGTCCGCGAGATCCTCGCTATTCACGTCATTCGGGACACCGGGCATATTGCGACACAGATGACGAGGAGAGGATGCGGAGGAAACAGAACTTCGATCCGGCAGCCCATCTCATCGCCAACCGCTTGCTCATTCAGGTCCTAGATCAGTTTACCGGACCGGAATGGGCTCGATAGCCCCTTCAAATCGTCTCGCGGAAGAAGACTTGTCTGCGAGAGACTCTTGAATGACTGAATATAGGCGAATGCACGATCTTTAGACGCACGCGCCATCAACATGACATCCTCAAAGCGGCAGAGATTGAGGAGAAAATGGCAGAAACTTCGACAACGGTGTACGAGTTTTCGGCGGAGACGCTGGAGGGTCGCGCTGTAAGCCTGGCGGAGTTCAAGGGCAGAGTGCTGCTGATTGTGAATACGGCCAGCCAGTGCGGATTTACCCCGCAGTATGCCGGCCTGGAGACGCTTTATCGGACGTATCAGGAGCGCGGGCTGGAGGTACTGGGGTTTCCATGCAACCAGTTTGGCGGGCAGGAGCCGGGGACGGCCGCCGAGATCAGCAGTTTCTGCAAGAAGAACTACAGGGTGACCTTTCCCCTGTTTGCGAAGATTGATGTGAACGGTGACAAGGCGCACCCGCTATATCGGTTTCTGAAAAAAGAAAAGCCGGGATTGCTGGGGCCGCTCGGAGGCGGTGCGATCAAGTGGAACTTCACGAAGTTCCTGGTCGACCGGAACGGGAACGTGGCGGCGCGGTACGCCTCCACCACCAAACCGGAGAGCTTGGCGAAGGACATTGAAAAACTGCTGGAGAACAGGTAGGCGAGGAGAATTGTGCGCAAAAACCTTCCAATGATTCTGATTCGGGTGATCGTGGGAGTTGTGTTTCTGACCGAGGGGATTTTGAAGTTTGTCTACCCGGGGGAACTCGGTGCGGGACGTTTCGCGCACATCGGTCTGCCGTTTCCGCATGTGCTGGCGCCCTGCGTCGGGGCAGTGGAGATTGCGGCGGGCGGAGCGCTGATTCTGGGCGTCTATGCGGGCGACGCGGCACTGCTGCTGCTTGTCGTGATTCTGACCGCAATCGTCACGACCAAGGTGCCCATCCTGCTGGGGCATCCGCTGGGGCGGTTTGCGCCGGCCAGGCTCGACCACTATGGGGTGCTGAGCTTCATCCACGAGGCGCGGACAGATTTGTCGATGCTGTTTGGGCTGGTGGCAATTCTGCTGGACGGTGGGATGAGGCTTGGATTGAAGAAGCGATAGGCGCGCGGTGAATGCTGTGAGTCGGCTTGATGCGGAGAGTGGCGTTGAAAGTCTACCTGGTTGACGGTACCTACGAGCTGTTTCGGCACTACTTTGCAGTGCCCAAGGCGCGGGACGCCAAGGGCCGCGAAGTGGGTGCGGTGCGCGGCGTGCTGGCATCGCTGCTGGCCATGATGCGCGGCGGCGTCGAGTACGTCGGGGTGGCGACCGATCACGTTATCGAGTCGTTCCGTAACGATCTCTGGGAAGACTACAAAACCGGAGAGGGTGTAGAGCCCGATCTGCTCGCGCAGTTTCCGTTGCTTGAAGAGGTTTTGAGCACCGCCGGTATCGTGGTGTGGCCGATGGTGGAGTTTGAGGCTGATGATGCTCTTGCGTCGGCTGCCGCACTTTCGCTCAAAGACAGCCGAGTGGAGCAGGTAGCCATCTGCACACCCGACAAGGATCTCGCCCAATGCGTCCAGGGTTCGCGCGTGGTGCAGCTGGTTCGGCGGACTGGGATCACTGTGGACGAAGCCGGTGTGATCGCCAAGTTCGGCGTGGCACCCGAATCGATTCCAGACTATCTGGCGCTGGTGGGCGACTCAGCCGATGGCTATCCGGGGCTGCCGGGGTGGGGAGCGAAGTCGACCGCTGCCGTGCTGGCAAAATTCGGGCACATCGAGTTGATCCCGGAATCGGCGCGGGACTGGCATGTGAGTGTTGTAAATGCGGGTTCGTTGGCAGACACGCTGGTGCGGGATCGTGCGCGCGCATTGCTGTTCAGAACGCTCGCCACGCTCAGGAGCGACATACCTCTGTTCGAAAGCGTGGATCGCCTGCGGTGGAACGGGCCGACGTCGAAGTTTGACGAGATCGGGCGCTTGCTCGACAAGGCTGTAACCGAGAAGAAGTCGAAGCCGGCCGGCGATAAAGCGCCAACCCGCAACCGGGGTGGGGCCGGGAAGACGCAGAAAGCCTGAAGCGTGAGCGGTATTCCTGCGGGATTCTCGGATGCTGGAATTATCCGTCGAAGCGATAGGCGCTGATCTTTGCGCCGGAGAAGACGCGCTTGCCGGGTGCCACGCCGCCGGCACCGGCAGCGACCATTAGCGGCATCAAGTGCTCCTCGCGCGGGTGCGCGTAGGCGGCAAATGGAGCTTCGCGCCATTTGGAAAGCGATGCATCACGTTCCGGCGCGGGCGATTCGACGGCTGCGGTAAGCCAGGTATCGAAGGCGCGGGCGCGCTCTGGTGTCTCCGGGTGAAGGTAGACGCGAAGATTGTGGAAGCTCATGCCGCTGGCGATGATGAGGACGCCCTCGTCGCGCAGGGGAGCGATCGCACGGCCGGCGGCGATGTGCAGCGCAGGGTCCAGCGAGAGATTCAGCGATAAGGTGACGACAGGAATATCCGCCTTCGGAAATGCCACCTTGAGTGGAACAAAAACACCGTGGTCGTAGCCACGATTGAAGCTGGCAGCGGCCGGGAGGCCGGATTTGCGCAAAAGGCCGACTACTCTTTCAGCAAGCGCCGGATCGCCGGGTGCCGGCCAGGTGAGCCGGTAGGTGTGTGGGGGGAAACCGGAGTAGTCGAAGATGAGCTCGGGTTTGGCTGCGGCGCTGGCGGTGAAGGCCGGCTCCTCCCAGTGGCCGCTGATGACCAGGAGAGCTTTGGGCGGCGCGGGAAGTGAAGCTGCAACCGACTCAAGGAAGCGCTGGGTGGCGTGCCATGTATCGGCCGGCCCCCAGGTCCAATCCATGAAAAAACAGGGACCTCCGCCGTGGGGAAGGAAGATAGCTGGCTGACGTTGGGGATTGGCGGACAAGGGAACTGCCTCCGACACTCGCGACCGAGTCTGCCGGCCGAAAGTTATTTGTTTCAACAACTATCTGATGCATCGAAAGACAGATGGGATTCAAGAAGTGGCTTTCCTGAGGGGAGCGAGGAACGTCACGAGCGTGCGAGGTCTGGCGTGTCGCGAGTGTTTTTGGGCAGTCGATTATTGATGGGCGATTTGCGGGAGCATGCTGATACGGAAGCATGCGAACTGGAGGATGGCGAAGAGGGCGGAGAGCGCCGAGCGACGCCAACTCCAGCGCAGATGCCAAAGACACTGAACGAGGCCGATGGTGCTTGCGATTCCGATGACAACGGTCATTGCGATCTCGACTGCCGAAAAGTGACCAGAGATGACGTGAGCCCATCCGAGCAAGAACAGCCAGATGAAGATCATGCAGAAGAGCCAGAAGAGGAAGCAGGGAAGAGCGCACCAGCGGCTGAACTCGCGCGAATTGAAACCGGCAACGATGGGAACCCAGAGCGGAAGCGTTTGCACCTCGTGGCGCAGTGAGCCGTGACTCACTGCGCCAACGACGTAGAGCGCGACCAGAACTGCCAGGCAGCACCAGCCGATTGTCTTGAGATTCCGCGTCATGGCGAGATTCACCTCTACTGGATTGGAGAGGCCAGGAAGTAGACGTAGATCAGCATGGCAGCGCCGACGAAGGCCGGCACCAGCCCGACGAGGAATGGGACTCCGCGCTCGTGGCCGGTCAAAACGGACATGAAAATGACCATGGCGATGCCGACGCCGAGAGTGATGATGCCGCCGATCTTCAAGCCTTCGATTTTCTTGATTTGCTCCTGACGGCTTTCTTCGCGGAGCAACTCGACGGCGGCCTTGGCTCCGTCCCCAGAGGACTCGGAGAGGCGCCGAAAGGTTTCGGCCCTGTAGAACGCTTCGCGCTCCTTGCGGCGGTGATCCATCCAAGTCGTCAAGGGCAAAAAGATGCCGAAAAGGGCAACCGCGCCGACAGCGAGAAAGAGCCAGAGACCGTAGTTGGAAAAGACCTCTGTTTCCGGTCCCCCGATTAACTGAAGTACGAGGTGCATCATAGAATCCTCCTGGTTGGCTGAAGCCGCCTTGTTTCCATTCGTACGGTGGGACAAGGTGCGATGCCAGACGGTTGCATTTTGTTTGGGGTATGCCAGCCCACGGCGACACTCCGGTAGAAAATGCAACCGGGTGGAGCGGACTGGTGTCCCACAGCGCAGAGAGTAGCGGAAGTGATTACGAATGCCGAGAACGCGAGCATTGAACGAGGCGGCGAGGCTGACCTGGCCGATGTGGAGCGCGTGCTCGGCGGGGATGTGAATGCGTTTGAAGGCATCGTGCGCAGGTGGCAGGGGCCGCTGGTGAATATGGCATGGCGGTACTGCCGCGATCGCGGGCGTGCGGAAGAGATGGCGCAGGAGGCGCTGGTCCGTGCATGGCGTGGGCTGGCGCAGTGGCGGCGCGAAGGCAGTTTTTCGACGTGGCTGTTCGCACTGGCGGCGAATGTGTTTCGCTCGGAGCTGAAGCGGTTTCCGACAATGGATGTGCGGATTGAAGATGCGCCGGAACCGTCGCGAGGAGCGGCACAAATGACTGACCTGGCGATGAAACAAAGCTCGGATTTAGTCAGGCGGGCGGTGCTGGCGCTGCCGATGCGCTATCGCGAACCGGTTATTCTGTTCTACTTTCACGAGATGGATGTGAGCGCGGCGGCACGCACCCTGGGGATGCCGGAAGGCACGGTGAAAGCGCGGCTGGCGAGAGCGCGGGCGTTGTTGAAGCGGCGGTTTCCGCATCTCGAAGATGAGCAGGCGGCAATGGTTCACGCCGAAAGGGAGGCATGATGATGGAGCCGGCAAAGCGAGCGAATCTTGATCGGATCATGGCGGCGGAAGAGGAGTTGGCGCCGTCGTCGGGGTTTGTTTCCGCAGTGATGGAGCGCGTGCGGGAAGAAGCAGCCGCGCCGGAACCTATTCCTTTTCCGTGGAAGCGGGCGTTGCCGGGTGCGGTGGTCGCCGTCGGTGGTTTGGCGTGGCTGGGGGTGGAGGTAGCGCGGCAAGGGCTGAACGGATTGCCGAATTTGGGCTCACCCGTTGCGCTGTGGGCGCATATGCCGCAACAGATGGTGGCCACGCTCGAGAGTGCCGGCTGGCTTGCGGCGGCGTTGGGCGCGTCGTTGCTGTCGTGGTTGCTGGCTCGCCGAATGGTGGGGCGGGGCGGGCTGATCTAGCGGTTACTCGATGGCGAAGACGGCGTAGACGGTGGCTTCTTCGCTTACCTGGTGCGGTTCGATGGAGAGCGGCGGGGCAGGCGGAGCCGCGGCGGTCTTCATCGCGAAGCCGAACATTGGCCTTGGAGTTTGGGGAGCTGACATCTGATTGTTGACGTAGATCAGTGCGCCCAGTCGGACTCCCATCCCTTTCGCAAGCACGTCTGCATTCTGCTTTGCACGCGTGGCGGCGCGGTCTAGCGCCTGGGATTCAAGGGCGGGCACGTCTTTCACCGTCCAGTCGATTTCCCCGCTGCTGGTGGCGCCGGCGGTGACGGCGATGTCGAGAATCTCCGCGGCTCGCTCGGGCGCAACCTTCACGGTCCACTGCTGGTGAAGTACGAATTTGTGTTGCTTGTTGGAGAAGTCGCGATCGAGGTACTGCGATTCGCTGCGGATCGAGGTCTCAGGAATTCCCGCCTGCTTGACAGCGGCGATGATGGCGTTTGAGGCGCGCGCTCCATCGGCATAGGCCGCCTTGGCATCTTCGGGTCCCGTGTCGAAGCCGATGTGCAGGATGGCGAGATCGGGTTCGACCGACACCGTTTCTGTAGCAGCGACGCTGAGCGTGCGATTGCTGGAATCGACTTTCATTTGCGGCTGCGTCGTTTGTTGAGCGCCGGCTGACAAGGTTGCGAAGAGAATTGACGCGGCGACAAGTGCCAGATTGAACTTCATGATGTTCTCCTTACGCAAAACAATTCGAGCCAGCAGTCCGCCGCTCGCTACTAAAGGAACGGAGAGCGGCTACTTTCTTGCGTGCTTTTCGCCGAATATGCGGAGCTTTGCCAGGGTGGCGGCGGCCTGGCCGGAGTCGATGGCCTCGGCGCCGAGAGCTACACCTTCTTTGAGATCGCCGGCGAGGCCAGCGGCAACGAGCGTGGCGGCGGCATTGAGCAGGACAATATCGCGGCGGGCCCCGGGGATGCCGGTGAGCACATCGTAGAGCAGCGCCTTGTTGGTCTCGACGTCGCCGCCGGTAAAGTCGGCGAGGGCTGCGCGGGGCAGGCCGGCCATTTCCGGCGTGACGCGGGCGGCTCTGAGGGTGGGTTCGTCTCCTGGCTCCGCTTCGATGATGCGGGCGACTACTGACTCACCTGTAGTCGTGAGCTCGTCGATGCCGTCGGTTCCATGCACAACAAAAGCGCGCTTCGATCCGAGAGCCAGGAGCGCGCGTCCTACCAGGAGAACCCGGCTGGGCGCGAGAACTCCGACGACCTGGATGCGGGCATGCGCGGGATTGGTGAGCGGTCCACAGAGATTGAGGATGGTGCGGAAGCCGAGCGCGCGGCGCAGAGGGCCGAGGGTTTTCATGGCCGGGTGATAGAGAGGCGCGTAAAGGAAGACGAAGTCGGTTTCACGCAGGCACTCGACTGCGAGTTCCGGCGAGAGATCAATGGGAACGCCGAGTGCTTCGAGGACGTCGGCCGCTCCGCAAAGCGATGTAACCGCGCGATTGCCATGCTTGGCGACCTTGGCGCCGGCGGCAGCAGCAACCAATGCAGCGCCGCAGGAGATGTTGAAGGTGAGCGGGCCGCCGCCACCGGTGCCGACGCAGTCGACGAGTTCAGCACGCTCTTCGTCGGTGAGTGGGACGGGGACGCACTGTTCGCGCATAACGTCGACGAAGCCGGCAAGTTCGGGGGCTTGTTCGCCGCGAGTAGCCAGGACGGTGAGCAGTGCGGCAGTTTCAACTTCGGGAACCTGGCCGGAGAGTATCTGGCGGAGCACATCGGCAGCCTGCTCGCGGGTGAGTTGTGCTCCATCTTCGGCGAGGGGCTTGAGAAGGGTCTTCAGCGAATCCATATCTCTCAATATGGTAATTGCACTGCCAATTCACTCGGCCAATAGCCGAAACGACCGGCCGTCGTTGCGGGTGGTTCGTGCCGCAAGATAGTATTTGGGTACCGCTGGCACGATCGCGCTGATCGGTATCTTTGTTGTTCAAAGCTGGTTTCCCGGAAATTCTCAGCGGACGTGGCGGTCCCTACCAACATGAAAATTCACGAGTATCAGGCAAAAGAAATCCTGGCAAAGTATGGCGTTGCCGTGCCCAAGGGCGAAATGGCGAACACGCCGGAAGAAGCGGCCGCAGTGGCGCGCAAATTATTTGCCGAGGGCGCCAATGGCGTGGTGGTGAAGGCACAGATTCACGCTGGTGGCCGCGGCAAGGGCGGCGGCGTGAAGGTGGCAAAGAATCGCGATGAGGCCGAGACACATGTGAAGAACATTCTCGGCATGCAACTCGTGACGCATCAGACTGGACCCGCGGGACAGAAGGTGCAGCGGCTGTTGATCGAGGAGACGGCGGCCATCGATCGCGAGCTGTATCTCGGCATCGTGCTCGATCGCGCGACGGGCAAGCTGGTCTACATGGCTTCGCAGGCGGGCGGCATGGAAATTGAAGAAGTCGCCGCAAAAACGCCGGAGGCCATCTTCAAAGAGGCAATCGATCCGGCGGTGGGATTCGGCGCATGGCAGGCGCGCAAGCTGGCTTTTGCGCTCGGGCTGAAGCCCACGCAGATCAATGCAGCCGTTGCATTTCTGCAGAGCCTCTACAAGGCGTTCATGGATACCGACGCATCGCTGATCGAGATCAATCCGTTTATCACGACGAAGGATGACAAGCTGTTCGCGCTCGACGCGAAGATCACATTCGACGACAACGCGCTCTTTCGCCACGCGGACATTAAGGCACTGCGCGATACGGCTGAGGAAGATCCGCTGGAAGTGGAAGCGAGCAAGTACGCGCTGAACTACATCAAGCTCGACGGCACCATTGCCTGCATGGTGAACGGCGCTGGCCTGGCGATGGCGACGATGGACATTATTCAATACGCCGGCGGGAGTCCTGCAAATTTCCTCGACGTGGGCGGGGGCGCTACGCAAGAACAGATTGAGCACGCGTTCGAAATTCTGCTGTCGGATGCACATGTGAAGGCGATCTTCATCAATATTTTTGGTGGCATTCTGCGCGTCGATCGGCTGGCAACAGGTGTTGTGGCCGCGGCGAAGAAACTGAATGTGAAGGTGCCGATTGTGCTGCGGCTTGAGGGCACGAACGTCGAAGAGGGCCGCAAGATTCTTGCGGAGTCGGGATTGAATTTTCAGGTTGGCGCAACGATGAAGGAGGCCGCCGAATTGGTTGTGGCCGCCGCGAAAGGGGTTAAGTAATGTCGGTCTTGGTCGATAATGATACGCGGCTCATCGTGCAGGGCATCACTGGAAAAGAAGGAACGTTTCATGCGCTGGGGTGCGCGGAGTACGGCACCAAGGTTGTGGGTGGCGTGACTCCGGGCAAGGGTGGAACGAAGCATGAGGGCTGGCCGGTGTTCAACACGGTGGCCGATGCGGTGAAGGAGACAGGCGCGAATGCAACGATGATTTTTGTGCCGCCGCCGTTTGCCGCCGATGCGATTCTCGAGGCCGAGGACGCGGGCATTCCGCTGATTGTTTGCATCACCGAGGGCATTCCTACGCTGGACATGGTGAAGGTGTGGGCGAAGCTGAAGAATTCAAAGTCGCGGCTGATCGGGCCGAATTGCCCAGGGGTGATTTCGCCGGGCAAGGCGAAAATCGGCATCATGCCGGGGCGGATTCACAAGGAAGGCAATGTGGGTATCGTGTCACGCTCGGGAACGCTGACGTATGAAGCGGTGCATCAGCTGACGCAGCGCGGAATCGGTCAATCGACCGCGATCGGCATTGGCGGCGATCCGATTATCGGAACAACGCATATCGATGCGATGCGGCTGCTGAATGAAGATCCGGGCACCGAGGCGATCATCATGATTGGCGAGATCGGCGGTACCAACGAAGAAGCGGCGGCAGAGTATGTGAAGCAGCACGTGAAGAAGCCGGTCGTCGGATTCATCGCAGGACAGACTGCGCCTCCCGGCCGGCGCATGGGTCATGCCGGCGCCATCATTTCAGGCGGGCAGGGAACCGCTGCAGACAAAATGAAGGCGATGACTGCGGCGGGGATTCATGTTGTTGTGTCGCCGGCAGAGATTGGGGCAACGCTGGCGAAGGTGATTGGAAAAGGTTAGCTCTCAGCTTTCAACCGTCAGCTATCAGCCAAAACAGAAGGCCCGCCGCGATGGTGGGCCTTTGTGTTTGGGTAGAAATCTTCCAGGGGTTAAAACCCCACATCTTTCCATCCGTTTGCGGCACGACTGAAGTCGTGCCCTGACGGATTGCGGCAACTCAACATGTTAGCTGAGAATTGAAGGCTGATCGCTGACAGCTGAGAGCTAATGACTGATAGCTGAAAGCTGACGGCTGAGAGCTAACGACTAAGCCGATAGCTGCTTGTTACCAGATGCGGCAGGGTTTCGCGCTGACCATCTTGTCGTTTGGTTTGCAGCTGAAGCTTTTCGCGAACTCCGGCAAATCCTGCAGGATGGAGTTGGTTCGATACTCGTCAGGCGCGTGGGGATCGCCTTGGGCCTGATTTCGTAACTGCTCGGGACGAGTGTCCGTGCACCACTGCTGCGCATAGGCGATCCAAAAGCGCTGTTCGGGCGTGTAACCGTCGGTCTTGGCTGCCATGTCAAGATGCTCTGCCTGGGCTTTGTCCTGCCAGGCGACCCACGCTAGCCACAGGCCACCGAGGTCGGCGAGATTCTCGCCGAGGGTGAGCTTGCCGTTGAGGTGTACGCCCGGAACCGCCTCGATGGCGTCATACTGATCGACCATGCATTGCGCCTTCTGCGTGAACTTGGCTTCGTCGTCCTTGGTCCACCAATCCTTCAGATTGCCGTCCTTATCGTATTGCCGACCCTGATCATCGAACCCGTGTGTAAGCTCGTGACCGATGGTGGAGCCCATGTCGCCATAATTCGCGGCGTCGTCTTCCTTGTCGCTGAAAAAGGGAGGTTGGAAGTACCCGGCGGGGAAGTTGACGTTATTTTGCTGCGAGCTGTAGTAGGCGTTGACGGTGGGCGGTGACATGGACCACTCGCCCTTGTCGACGGACTTGCCGATTTTGGCCAGGTCGCGCTTCTGGTTGAAGTCGTGCACGCGCTCCTGGTTGCCGAGCGAATCGCCACGCATGATGTTCAATGTGGAATAGTCGCGCCACTTGTCGGGATAGCCGATCTTGTTCATGACAGTCTTGAGCTTTTCCTTCGCCTGGACCTTGGTAGTCGGGCTCATCCAGTCGAGCGCGTCAATGTCCTTGGCCATGGCCTGCTCGATGGCGAGTGTCATCTCGAGGGCTTGCTGTTTTTCGGCTGGCGGGAAGTACTTGGCGACGTAGACCTGTCCCAGCGCCTCGCCCATCTCGCGGTCAATGCGGCTGGTGCAGCGCTTCCAGCGTTCCTGCTCCTTCTCAGCGCCGTTGAGAATGTGCGCGTAGAAATTCCAGGATTCGGTTTCAAAGGCCTCGGGCATGCTGGTGCCGGCATAGGAGTGGAGCAGGTGCCAGCGGAGATAGGCCTTGATCTGGTCCGGCGACAAGTCCGCAACGATCGCGTTGAATTCAGCGAAATATTTTGGCTCGCCATCGTTCGCCTTGCCGGTGGAGGGAGCGTGCACAGCCGCAACGTAGTTCGGCAACGAAAAATTCGTGAGCGATTTACCGAAGGTGACAACGTCTGTGGGGTGGTTCAGATTTTGCGGGTCGCGCCGCTGAGTGATAGTGAGCGATGCCTTGGCGAGGCGGGTTTCGATGGCCATCACCGTATCAGCATCTTTTGAGGCCTGCGCATCGGGCTCGCCTGCGAGGACAAACATCTTGCGAACGTGATCGACATACTGTTTGCGCTGTTCGATCGATTTGGGATCAGTGCGGAAGTAGTAGTCGCGCTCGGGCAGGCCAAGACCGCCTGCTCCGTAGTAGCTGATGACCTGGCTCGCGTCGGCAAAGTCCTGGCGAGAGCCCATGCCGAAAAATGCGTTGACGCCAATGTTGTGCAGATGGCCCAGCAATGCCGGCAATTCAGCAGATGACTTGAGTGAGGCGACGCGATCCAGCTCCGGCTGCAGAGGGGCAATGTCCGCCTTGTTTATGGCCGCCGTATCCATGCAGCTCGCGTATTCGTCGCCGATCTTCTGCTCGTTGGGTGTGCGGTTCGGATCGGGTTTTGAAACGTCTTCGAGGATTTGACGGAGGTGAAGGCGATTGAGTTCGTAGAGCTCGGTGAAGCGGCCGTAGGAGGTCTCGTCGGGAGGCAGCGGGTTGCGCTTGAACCAGCCGTTGCAACTATAGCGGTAGAAGTTTTCGCAGGGGTCGACGGCTTTGTCGATCAGCGAGGAATCGAAGACACGCAATTCGCGCGAGGTCTGCGCCGATTCAGGCTGACTTTGGCTCAGTGCGGGTGCAGCGGCGAGAAGAGCAACGAGGGCAAGGCCGGAGAGAGGGAAGGCGGCGGCTAAGCGTGACATGGCGAAACTGTAGCAGATTGGGGTCGAGTTGGTCGCCGGATGTGACCAGTACAATAGTGGACGGGATAAAGCCGATTTAGAGGAGCAATCGAGTGGCGCAGCGGACGTTCAGCATTGTTAAACCAGACGCGGTTAGCAAGGGATATGCGGGGGCTATTCTGGCCGAGATTGAAAAGGCCGGATTCAAGCTTGTGTCGATTCGCAAGCAGACAATTTCGAAGGATCAGGCGAAGGGTTTTTATCACGTGCATGCGGCACGGCCATTCTTCAACGACCTGTGCGAGTTCATGTCATCAGGGCCGATTTTTCTGATGGTGCTGGAGAAGGACAACGCGATTGCCGATCTGCGCAAGCTGATGGGCGCTACCAATCCAGCGAATGCGGAAGATGGAACCATCCGCAAGAAGTTCGCAGAATCGATCCAGGAGAATGCGATTCACGGATCGGATGCGGCGGAGACGGCGGCGTTCGAGATCGGGTATTGGTTCGCGGGGTATGAGCTGCTCTGAAGATTGTCGCGCCAAGACCGGACGGAGTGGAGAGTCCTGGCACGTGTGAGCCGGAGCAGGGTTACAGATGAGGACAACTTGAAACGCATCCTGGTTGTGCTCCCCGTCTTGATCCTTGTTCTCTTTTCAGTTGTCCGGGCTCTTGGTCAGAGCACGGATCCACCGCCGGACGAACTGCTCGCCAGAGCGCGGGCGAGCTTTGCCACATTCAATTCTGCATTGCCAAGTATTGATTGCGATGAGTCGATCCGTTCTTTTGAGGATCAAAACGGCAAGACCACGAACGAGCAAAGGGCAACCTCGTTGATCTGGGTGCGGCGACAGGAAGGGAACGCGAAGGAACCATTCCGGGAAGAGCGAGAGTTTCGATCGGTGAATGGCAAGACTTATCCGCCAGGAACGAAGCTCAAGAATCCATTTTCTCTGCTGGTCAACGGGGCCTTCGGGGAAGACTTCCGCTGGCTTCTTTCCGAGGATGCTGTTTTGTGCAACCGTTACGAGGTCCTGAACTACAGAGGCGGACTTGCGCTCAAGGTCTCATTTGGTGAGAGTGCGTTGAAAACTGACACATGCGCCAAGTTGCCGACACCGGGTGTGGCGACCTTTTGGCTGGATCGCGGGACGTGGCAACTCATGCGAGCCGAATTCTATTATCCAAAGGATGGCCTGCGAAAATTCAAGGGCTTCAGCATCAATACCGATTTCGGAGTAACGCCCTTCGGTGGGAAGTTCTATGTGATTCCGACCAAAGTATCGGCTACTTTGGGCCAAGCATCGGGCAACGACCTGTTGGTTTATAGCGCCGAATACAGCAACTGCCACAAATTCGACGCGACGATGCGAATTCTTCCCGACACGATTGAGACGCAGCGCTGAACTTCCGAGGCGGCCCAATGACTCTCGCTCACTGTTGAATCTGAGCTCACATTCTCAGTCACCGAAAAGACTATCGATCTTACGCTTCAATTCGGCGACTTCGCGCATCAGTTCGGCGACATCTGATTCCAGTTGCGCGAGGCGGTCATTCTGCTCCGGTCCGGCTGCCGGGTTTTGAGGCGCGGCCTGCAAAGCCGTGGGCATCTGAATTGATTCAACAGGGCCCGAAAGCAGATGCGCGTAGCGCGCTTCCTTGGTGCCGGGTTGACGCGGAAGAACAGCAACCAGGGCCGGCTCTCGTTCCATCAATTTTTGCAGGCCGGCGAGTACATCAGTGATCTCGCCAAACTCGTGAAGCCTCTCGGTGCGGCCGCGGAGTTCGCCAGGCGTCTGCGGACCGCGCAGCAGCAACACACATATCAGAGCGGTTTCAGCACGGCTGAAGTTGAATGCCTCGCCAAGCCAGTGCTCGTATTTGGTTACGCGACCTTCGGCGGAGCGGGCACGGCCTGCGAGCTCCTTGTTTTCGAGGCCATGTAAAGCCTGGCGTGCGTCGTCTTCGTCGACAACCATTACCGGCTCGCGGTTCGAGCGTTGATTGCAGGCGTTGATCAGCGCGTTCAGGGTAAGCGGGTAGTACTCCGGCGTCGTGACTTCTTTTTCGACGAGGGCTCCCAGGACGCGCGCTTCGGCAGCGGTGAGCTTGATGGGCTCGGTAACCATGGGTCTATTGTGACAGAACAGTGATCAGCGAACAGTGGTCAGTGAACAGCGTTCAGGCGAGGCCGGTTCTCTGTTCAGCTCTCACTGTAGTCACGCCGCTTTTTCATGCAGTGGGCGGTTCTTTGTCAGCAGGAAGTAGACGACGGGCGTTACCACCAGACTCAGCACCATGGAAACGGCGAGGCCGCCAATTACGGCGATGGCGAGGGGCTGCAGCATCTGCGATCCTGCGCCGAGTGCGAAGGCCAGGGGCAGCATGCCGCACACAGCGGCGATGGCGGTCATCACGATGGGCCGCAGGCGGCGCTGCGCGGCGTGCATCATGGCTTCGGCGGCGGAAACGCCTTCGGCACGAAACTTCTCGTCGGCATCGAGCAGCAGGATACCGTTCTTGGCGACGATGCCGATCACCATGATCAATCCCATGAACGACGCCACATTGAACGTGGTGCGTGTGATGAGCAGGGCAAGGATGACGCCGGAGATCGATAGCACAGACGAAGTGAGAATGGCAATCGGAGCAGGGAAGTTGCGGAACTCGGCAAGCAGGACACCGAAGACCAGCGCCAGCGCCAGCAGGAGCACTTTAAGAAGATCGTGGAACGATTTCTGCTGCTCCTCGTAGGTGCCGCCGTAGGTGACGCGGACAGAGGGCGGCAGATGCAGCCCCTTCACGGTCTGCTGTACTTTGGCCATCGCGGTGCCGAGGTCTGAGCCTTCGAGGCGCCCGGTGACGACAACCATCCTTTGCAGGTTTTCGCGGTGAATCTCATTTTGCGGCGGCAATTGCTGGATGGTTGCGAGTGAACCGAGCGTGGCAGTGTGTCCTGAAGCGCTATTGAAGACCGTGTTCTCGATGGTATCGAGCGACTTGCGGTGGTCGTCGCCCAGTCGAATCCTGACGGTGTACGGGCGGCCGTTGGCGATCAGTGAATCGTTAGTTGGCAGGCCGTCGAGGATCGACGTTGCATCTTCGGCGACTTCAGTCGGTGTAAAGCCCAGGCGCGCTGCGACGGTAGGGTCGACCTGGAAGTTGGTTGCTGGTCCGCTGAGGGTATTCTCGATGCCGTTCTCCACGTCCACCACGCCTTGGATCTTGCCGATGGCATCGCCGACTCTCGGGCCGAGTTGCGTCAACATGGCCTCGTCGTCGGAGAAGAGCTTGATCTGGATGGGCTCAGGTGCATTTGATAGATCGTTGATCATGTCCTGCAGCACCTGGGTGAATTCAACGTCGAGTTCGGGTTCGGTGGATTTGATTTGTTGGCGCACATCCTCCATGACGTCGTCGATGGCGCGGCTCCGCTTCGACTTGAGTTTGACCGTGAAGTCGCCGGTGTTAGCTTCGGTGACCGCAGCAAGTCCCATTTGCAGGCCGGTGCGGCGCGAGGTGCTTTCGACTTCGGGTGTGTCGTGCAGGATGCGCTCGACGTGCTGGAGGACGCGATTGGTTTCGGCGAGCGAACTTCCCGCGGGCATGATGTAGTCGAGAATGAATCCGCCCTCGTCCATTTCCGGCAGTAAGTCCGAGCCTAGATTCCTATATCCGATATAGGTTGCGATCACGAGCAACAGGCACGCGACGCCGAGCCATAGCGGCTTGGCGAGTGCCCAATCGAGCACGCGATGATGAACCTTGAGCACGCGGCCCATAAAGCGGCCGGTGGTGTGTTCTTTATGCTCCCGTGCATCGCCGCTGCGATCACGCAGGAGTGCGAGGCTGAGTCCGGGCGTCCAGGTCAACGCCAGCATGAGGGAGGTCAGCAGCGACGCAGCCATCGTGATGGCTAACGCGCGAAAGAAGCTTCCCGTCACGCCGCTGACGGAGATGAGCGGCAGAAAAACGACTACTGGCGTGATGGTAGAACCGATGAGGGGGACGGTGATTTCGCTGAGCGCCTTGCGTACAGCACTGGCACGGGGTTCGCCGTTGTCACGATGCATCACGATGTTCTCGACGACGACAATGGCGTCATCGATCACGAGGCCGATAGCGGCGGCGAGTCCACCGAGTGTCATCAGGTTGAAGCTTTGGCCGATTGCCCAGAGTACGAGGACTGTGACCGCTACGGTGACTGGGATAACGAGGCCCGCGATGAGCGACGAGGTCCAGTCGCGCAGGAAAAGAAAAAGGATAATGCAGGCGAGTACGAGCCCGATGAAGATGGCGTCGCGCACGCTGGAGATGCTGTCGCGCACAAGTTGCGACTGGTCGTAGAAGGGCTCGAGCTTTACACCTTGCGGCACCTTCTGTCGCAATTGGTCGATTTCCGCACCTACTGCGTCGGCGACGGCAACGGTATTGGATGAGGGCTGTCGAGCAATGTTGAGCAGCACGGCATTTTTGCCGTTCGCCGTCACCGTTGTGTAGACAGGAAGCGTCGAAGGCGCGACCGTTGCAACGTCGGCAACCCGCACCGGCGCGCCGGCGGCTGTCGTCTTCACGACGAGTTCGCGCAGCCCTTCGACGTCGTGCACCTGTGCGCCCACGAGGCCGAGAATCAACTGATGATTGGCTTCGTAGAGACCGGGCGAATCGATAATGTTCGAGGCCTGGATGGCGTTGACGAGATCGGTAACGGTGATGCCATCGGACGCAAGGAGAGGGAGATTCGGCGTCACGCCAAACTCCGGCACCTGTCCACCCTGCACGGTGACGGTGCTGACACCGAGAACCCGATTGAGCGGCGGCTTCAGGTCGTAGGTTGCCAGTTCCCAAAGCTGTGTTTGCGGTACTGTGTCGGAAGTGAGGCTGTAGCCGAGAATTGGAAATGTGGCAAAGGTAAGCCGATTGGTGGTGATGTGCGCGGTCGATGGCAGTGTCTGTTCGACTTTGCCGAGAGCCGCATCGGTAAGCTGGAGCGCCTGGAACATGTCGGTGTTCCAGTCGAAGAACAGGCTCACTTCGGCCGATCCTCGGCTGGTATTGGAACGCACGGTGACGAGGCCCGGGACGGAGTTGACCGCATCCTCAACCGGCCGCGTGATGGTGACTTCCATCTGCTCCACGGGCATGACGCCGTTGTCGATGCCGATCACAACACGCGGGAAATTTGTGTCGGGAAAGACGGAGATGGGCACCTGCAACGAGGCGTAGATTCCCGCGAGCGTGAGTACGGCGGCAAAAAAGAAGATCGGCCGAGTGAAGTGGGAGAGCCAGAACGCGTCGTCCTTCGATGCGGGAACTTGGGTAGAGGTCGACATCAGTCCTTGTCGCCTCCCTTGCCGGCTGCGGGCTTGGCGTCGTCATCGTCGGCGGGTCCCACCTTTACCTTGGCTCCTTCGTCGAGTCCATACGAGCCGTTGGTGATTACCATGTCGGCTGTCGAAAGGCCTTTCGTGATTTGAACGTCGTCGCCATCCTGGATGCCGACCTCGACCGCCTTCTTGTGTGCGGCGCCATCCGTGCCGACGACCATTACGGACTTCGATCCATCCTGCGCGGTGAGGATCGACGAGACGGGAACCTTCAGCGCCTGTTCGACAGTCCTTCCGGTGATGGAGACCTTGACCGGGGTGCCGACTTTGAGCGCGCCCTTTTTGTTGTCGACCTTGAGCCAGATTTCGAGCGTGGTGCTGCCGGGGTCGAGAGCGGGACTGATCAACGTGACCTTGGCATCCACGGGATCCTTGATACCGGGCACAACAAGGGACGCTCCATCGCCGATCTTCATCTGCTGCGCCAGGTTCTGTGCGATGTGAGCCTTGGCGAGCAGTGACGAGGTTTCCATTACAGTGATCAGCGGTGCGCCCGCGGCCGGAGTTTCACCGGCGTAAAGTGACCGGTCAGTGACGAAACCGTTGATCGGACTGCGAATCTCGGTGTAGCCAACCTGGGCGGTTGCGTTCTTGTATTTGCCTTCAGCGGAGGTGAGCTGGCCCTGCGCCGACTTCAGCTCTGCGTCGCGATTGACGCTGCGCATGGACTCAAGATGCTTGGCAGCCGTGTCGTAGGCGGCTTGCGCCTGCACCAGCGCGGCTTGCGCGGTATCAAGATCGCGGCCCGGAATGGCCCCTTCAGCAAAGAGCTGCTTGCGGCTGTTCACGATGCTGGTGTTCAGATCGAGATTAGCGTGGGCCTGCGCGTAGTCGAGCTCGGCCTTCTGCACATCTTCAGGCACCTGCGCCTTGGTAGCCGTTGCGTATGCGGCTTGCGCGGCTTCGTAGGAGCCCCTGTTGTCCTGTGCGGTGGCAGCGAGATCGGCATTTTCAAGCACCGCCAGCAGCTCGCCTTCCTTCACCCGCGCACCGCGCTGGACATAGAACTTTTTAACCGGAGCGGCGATCTTGGGAACGATGGCGGCCTGCGCCAGCGGCGCAAGAATGGCGTCGGCGGTGATGTGGTCCGAGATCGATCCCTGCTCAGGATGCTCGGCCTGCACTGTGATTTCCGTAGCGGGCGCCTCTTCTTTCTTGCAGCCCGCTGCCAGCAGTGTCGTGATCAGAACAAGGAAAAAAAGCTCGTGCATATGCCGAGCAACAGTATTCCTGCTGTTGCCGTGAAGAGGGTCAGTGATTCGAAACGCTTCGTTCATGGGTTCACATGGTTCCCGTCAGAGTTTGCAATGCTGCCAGCGCCGATTCGTAACGGACGCGCCCGTCTTCACGCGCATTCTGCGTCGTGATGAACGCTGTTTGTGCATCGACAACTTCGAGCACAGTGGATTCGCCGCCGGTGTAACGCAGCCTGGTAAGGCGCAGGCTTTCGCCGGCAGTCGAAACGCTCAAGTCGAGCGAAGCGAGCTGATCACGCGCGGCCTGGGCTTCGGCGTAAGCTTCATCGAGTTGGGCGATGAGCCGGCGCTGTGTTGCCGTGAGCGCCACCTTGGCCGCATCGCGCCTGATCTCGTTCTGCTTCACCTTGTGCTCTGTGGCGAGCCAGTCCCACACGGGAATATCGAGTGTGATCGAAGCGGAATAGCCCAGATTATTTACCCCTTCGGGCCCCTTCACGGCGAACTGCGGTGCGTCGATGCCGTAGGTGTAGTTGAGGCCGAGGCCAGGCAGATACGCGGCGCGCGCCGACAGAACATCCGCGTCGCTCACGCGGACAGTGGCCAGCGCACTCTTGAGTTCGGCGTTGTTTTTGGCGGCGAGCTGGTCGACGTCCGCACGGGATGCCAAGGGCCGCGGAGCATCGGGCACGCTGATGGAGTAACGCGTGCGCGGATCAGGGAAGAGCAGCACGGCCAGTTCAAGGCGAGCCTTGTCGGCGTTGATTTTTGCGTCAGAGAGATCGCGGTCACGCTGTTGCTGCTCGAGCTGCGCCTTCACGGTGTCGGCATGCGCGGCTTCGCGTACCTGTTCTCGCTGGCCGGTGAGCTTCACGAAGTCATCGGCCTCTGCTTTGGCGCGTTCAGCAATGGCGAGTTTTTTATTTGCGGCGGCAAGTCCGTAATAGAGGCCGGTAACGGTGGAAACGAGCCCGCGACGTGCGATCTCCAACTCGGCAGAGGCAACAGCCGCGGCGGCATCGGCGCGGCGCAGGCCCGAGATCTGCGCCAGTCCAATATCTTCGTTGATGACGGCTTGGCTGGCGTATTCGCGAACCGCGTTGTTCGCTATGAAGATTGGCGAAGGCTGCGCGCTGACGCCCTGGCCCGCCTGGTTGGTGAGACCGTTGGGCTGGGTGTAGAGAGCCTGGTTCTGATAGGTGACGCTGGGCAGCAAGCCGGCGCGGGCGATGCCGCGATCGAGGCCGGCGACCTTGCTGTCGGCCAGCGCCGTGGCATAAGTTGGCTCGCTGGATTGCGCCCGCTTCAAGGCCTCATCCAGCGTGATCAGGACCGGCTGTGCGGTTGAAGCAGAGTCCGGTTGGGCGGCTTGCACCGTGGTCTGCGCCGATGTTGCAACTGTAGAGAGAGCGAATGCGGCGAGAAGAGAGGCGCACAGTATTCGAGAGAGAGCGGCACGTTTAGGACCGCGATAGGGATGGGGACCGATCTGCACAGGAAGACAGGATAGCGACATAACCTTAATTTCACCTTAGCCCTGCATGAAACCGATGCATTTGTTGACAGCTGTGTCGCCTTGCGCGCTTAAGATGTTTTTGCATGGAAACCACGAAAGTTGCGGGGGCTGAAGTTTCTCGTATCGGCCTGGGAACCTGGGCCATCGGCGGTTCAGAGTGGGGTGCGGTGGCCGAGGATGCGGCGATTGCAACCTGTTTGAGCGCCGTTGAACGCGGCATCAACCTCATCGACACGGCGCCGATCTACGGTCGCGGCCGCGCCGAGGAGATCGTCTGCAAGGTCATGCGCGCGCATGGCCGTCGCGATGCATTCTTTATTGCCACCAAGGCGGGCCTCGAGTGGAACGAGCGAGGGGTGTTTGCCAACTCTACGCCGGCACGGCTGCGGCGGGAGATTGAGGACAGCCTGCGCCGTCTCGGCACCGACTACATCGACCTGTATCAGATCCATTGGCCCGACACGCTCGTGCCCATGGCCGAAGTTGCCGGCATTCTCTCGGGATTCCAACGAGAAGGCAAGGTGCGCGCACTCGGCGTCAGCAATTTCAGCGTGGCGCAGATGGAGGAGTTTCGCAGTGTTGTTCCATTGGCCTCGGACCAGCCGCCTTACAACATCTTCGAGCGTGATATCGATCCCGAAACCCTGCCGTGGTGCGCGGCGAACAATGTGGGGGTGCTCACCTACAGTTCGCTTTGCCGCAGCATGCTGGGCGGGCGTGTGCGTCGCGGCATGACATTTGAGGCCGGAGACATTCGCGCCGTCGATCCCAAGTTTCAGGAGCCGAGGTTCGGTCAATATATGACAGCAGTCGAGCGGTTGACGGTGCTGGCCCGGACTCGCTTCGGCAAATCGGTTGCGCAGTTGTCGGTGCGATGGGTCCTGGACCGGCCGGGCATTTCCGTGGCCCTGTGGGGAGCCAAGCGGCCCGATCAGCTTGACGCGGTTGCGGGCGTGATGGGCTGGCGGCTGGATACGAATACGATAGAAGAGATTGATCGCATTGTCGCCGAAAGTGTTACAGATCCGGTGGGGCCGGAGTATCTGACGCCGCTGGTACGCAAAGTTTGAGCAAGGTTGCAGTGTGTGCCCGGCGTCGAAGAATTCCGCACCCGCCACCCCGGCCAATTCTGCGATACTAAATCGTTATGCCAATCGACGACCTGCAGCAGGCTGCACAGAAAATTGCCGGATTTCTTGCTTCCCTTAACAAGCTTGGCGGAATGCGATTGAAATATCGTATTACCGCGGGAGACGGCGCGCGCGATCCGCAAGGACTGGAGGCGCGGCAGATCTATGTGGAACTGGGCGGACCGGATGTTCCGCTGGTGACGCAGCACAATGGCGAACTGCTGAGGGCGCTTGAAACAATTGCCGCGCAAATGCTGCGCCTGGAGCAGCGCGAGAACGACCTGGTCAGCTTCGATGCGGGCAACTTCAAGGCACTGCGCGCGCAGGAATTGCGCCTCCAGGCCGAAGTGGCCGCCGACAAGGTCATCCGCACTGGAGTGCCCTTTGCCTTTGCACCCATGAATAGCCGCGAGCGACGTCTGCTGCATATGTCCTTCCGCGATATCGAAGGCGTGGAGACGGCAAGCTCCGGCGAGGGACAGGATCGTTTTCTCGCGGTCTTTCCCGCCGGCAAGACCGATCTGCCCGTGACGCCCCCCACCAGGCCTCAGAGCTTCGATCGCGGCGGTGGGCGCGAGCGTGGCGGCCGTGATCGGGATCGCGGGGGACGCGATCGGCGGCGGTAGGCCGATGGGTCAGAATACGGAAAAATGAAGACTGCAATTTCTCTGCTGATTGCCTTCGCGGCGCTTGTGTGCTCCGCGCAAAAGCGGCTGGTCCTCATTGACCAGGACGGCTCCGGCCCGGGCGGATCGAACCAGATGGCGATGCTCGTGCTGCTGCAGGCGCCGCAGGTCGAGGTACTCGGCATCACCATGGTGACCGGGAATGCCTGGCGCGATGAAGAGACGCTGCACACGCTGCGCATGCTCGAATTGACGGGCCACTCCAACATTGCCGTCGCCAAAGGCGCGGTTTATCCGCTGGTGCGCACGGAGTGCGAGACGCTGCTCTCGTCGGCAATCGACGGCAAGGTGACCTGGCTGGGCGCGTGGGGACAGGGGCCGATGACGCTCGTCGAGGGCAAAGGCGGCGTCATTCCGATTGCGCCCGATAAGCTCGACAAGCATGGTCCTTATGCGATTCCACCGCTGCCCGAGGGCATGCCCGCGCTTAAGCCGATCGACGAAGATGCGGCGCATTTTCTCATTCGCCAAGTGCATGCGCATCCGCACCAGGTAACGATTTATGCGGCTGGTCCGCTGACCAATATCGCGCTGGCTGTCTCAATCGATCCTGATTTTGCAGAGCTGACGGAGGGCATCGTGATCATGGGGGGCAGCTTGAATCCGCAGACCGATGATCCGGAATTCGCGACTAGCCCGCGGCACGAATTCAACTTCTGGTTTGATCCGGAAGCCGCGCACATCGTGCTGCGCGCTGCGTGGCCGCGCATCGACGTGACGACCGTGGACGTCTCCATCAAGGCGCCATTCACACAAGAAATGCTCGATGAGATTTCCAAATCGCAGTCGCCCACGGCGAAGTACATCGCAGCATGGAGTCAGAATCGCTACTACCTGTGGGATGAGTTGGCAGCCTGCGCATGGCTCGATCCGACCATTATTACGAAAGAGACGGTTGAGTATATGGACATCGACCTGAGCCACGGACCGAGCTATGGTGATACGCTCACGTGGACCGAGAAACTGAAGCCGCAAACCGGCGTGCGTCTTGTTCACGCTCAACTCGATCTCGATCTTCCACGCTTCCTGAAGTTGTTTATCGAGTTAATGTCGCGATAGGGTAGGATTCCTCTGCGGATTGCGATCCGCCTGGGGGTGGCGAATGGCGGCAGATTCAATTCTCGGTGGTCAGAAGCTGGTCGCATTTGCGCCCACCATCGATCCTGAAAGGGCGCGAGCATTTTATGAAGGCGTACTCGGGCTGCGTCTTGTGGCGGATGAGAAGCCGTTTGCGCTGGTCTTCGACGCGAACGGAACGATGCTGCGCGTAACTACGGTGCCTGAACTGAAGCCCGATTCGTTTACCGTGCTTGGTTGGGATGTCGACGACATTGAAGGGACGGTTGATCGTCTCGTCAGCGCAGGCGTTGTGTTCAATCGTTACAAGGGAGTGAACGATGGCGATCCACGCGGCATCTGGAACTCGCCGAGTGGCGCGCGGGTAGCTTGGTTCAAGGATCCGGATGGGAATGTGCTAAGCGTGACGGAGTTTCGATCCGCGTAAATCTCAGATATCCCGAGTCTCAAAATCGAGACATGGGGCACCCGCGAAAGCGATCGCTTCTTGAGCGGCCGGGAAGCGAAAAGCAACTGCAGGTTCCTCCACTACCCCTTCACTGACGTTCCGGGTCCGTTCGGAATGACAGCCGTTGAGAGGAAGCAAGTCTCCCGCCGCATATAGAAAGGCCGCGCTATGCGCGGCCTTCTGGTCACTGGCCTCTGATCTGCTTTTTACCCGTTCAACTGTTCCTGCAATTTATTCAGCGTGCGGTGCAGGTCCTTGTCGGTGCGGCGCAATTCATCGATTTTGCCGATGGAGTGCATCACCGTGGTGTGGTGCTTATTGCCGAACTGGCGGCCGATTTCCGGCAGGCTTGCTTCGGTCATCTGCTTGGCGAGATACATGGCGATCTGCCGCGGCACAACGACGTTGCGGGAGTTGTTCTTCTGCTTCAGGTCGCTCACCTTCATGCCAAACTGCTCGGCGACAGCGCGCTGGATCGACTCGATCGTGATCTTGCGCACCTGCATGTCAATGAACTGTTTGAGGCACTGCTGCGTGGTTGCCAGCGTGATCTCAGTGCGGTTCAGGTTGCACCAGGCGACCAGCCGGGTCATCGCGCCTTCGAGTTCGCGCACATTGGTGCGAACGTTGGAAGCGATGAACAGCGCCACATCCGTTGGCAGCTGTACTTGTTCGTTCTCGGCCTTCTTCTGCAGGATGGCAACTTTCGTTTCGAGATCGGGCGGCTGAATGTCGGCGATCAAACCCCACTCGAAGCGCGAGCGCAACCGGTCTTCAATTTCGGCCAGTTCCTTGGGCGGACGGTCCGAAGCGATCACGATCTGCTTCATGCTCTCGTGCAGAGCGTTGAACGTATGGAAGAACTCTTCCTGCGTCCGCTCTTTCTGCGCGATGAACTGAATGTCGTCGATGAGGAGTACGTCGACGGTGCGGAAGCGATCACGGAAGCTGGTCATGCGATCGTTGCGCAGCGAGGTGATCATCTCGTTGGTAAACTTTTCCGCGGAGACGTAACAGATGCTTGCCGACGGCTGCCTGCGCTTCACCTCGTGGCCGATGGCGTGCATCAGGTGGGTCTTGCCCATACCCACGCCGCCATACAGGAAGAGGGGATTGTAGGCGCGCGAGGGACGCTCTGCAACGGCCAGTGAGGCCGCGCGGGCAAACTGGTTGCCGTTGCCAATCACGAAGGCGTCGAAGGTGTAGCGCGGATTGAGCTGCGCCGCTGTGGACCAGTCGAAGCGCGTCTGCTCGGGTGTACGCAATGAGGGCGCGGTCGGTGCATGCGCGGGCAAGGGGCCGAAGCCGCCATCCCTGCGCTGCGGAGGCATCGACGGATCCTCTTCCACGGTGACGAATTCCACGTCGTCGAACTCGAGCGACTGGAGGTCGATGGCTTCCTGGATCAGGTCGCCATACTTGTCACCGATGTGTTGAAACTCTTTGGACGGAACGCGAACAAAGAGTGTGCGGCCATTGGCATGGCTGAAGCGGGTCGGTTTCAGCCACGTCTCAAACGACTGGCGGATAACCTTCTTTTCCAGGGCTGCGAGAATCTGCAGCCAGGGATTGAGAGCCGAAGCCGGCGAAATTGCGAATGCCATCGAGCGAGTCCTTGCCGGCGCCACCTGTCTACTGCCGTGTAATTTTCAGCCCGCGCGGTTGAGACAATGGCTCACGCAGTGAGAGAGCCGTTGCTCACCCACATTCGCGTTTTGAGAACATGCCTGATGGCCGTTGGTCTGCCTCGGAATAATACTGCGAGGCACGGGTTGAACTTCACTCCGTGGGACGCTCGGAAACTTTCTTGAACGGTCCCGATGGTAGCACATTTGGGGTGTGTTGCAATGCCTCTTTCACATAACTTTTGGGAACATGCAGAAGGTTGCACCACACACGGTGAAACAGAACACACACGATCAAAATTCTCGCGCTTCGAACGCAAAATTCTACTCAATTATTGCTTTCATCGAGCTCTGTCTGGATTGGATGCCAGACTCGCGCGTCGCGTTTTCGGTGATCCGCATCGGCAAGCTTTGCCGGAGTCCTTCCGCATCGACGCTCCTCACATCGAGTCCCCTGATTACCAGCGTGGAGTCGCCCCGCTGGCTTCCGGGGCCAACCTCCGATATACTTAATACTTGCCGTTCAGGCGAAGATTTCAGACAGGAAACAGGAGCGCATTTTTATGCCCAAGCGCACATTTCAACCCAACCGGCGTCACCGCTCGAAGACGCATGGCTTTCGCTCACGTATGAAGACCAAGTCGGGAGCAGCCGTGCTGAGCCGTCGCCGCGCCATAGGTCGTAAGCGCGTCTCAGTCAGCGCCGGTTTTCGCGACTAAAGCGGTTCTCCAATTGATGTAATGCGATACTGCCAAGCGGCTTTTCACTTACCGGGGTCCCCGGCGACAGGTCTTCGTCTCTGGGGTGGAAGCAAAAGCCACCTTCTGCGAACTAAAGATGCCAAATAGTAATTGGAGAATCGCTCTAAGTTCTTCCCGCCGTGTTGTTTCGGCTGGAGCACGTTCCAGAGCCTACCATCCTCTGGCCGAATTCCTTTCAGTTTTGCGATGAGCATCTCCATCAAGCCTGAGCAGGATTCCGTTGCGCCGACGTCGTGCGTCGCGGCTGCTGCGCCTAAGGTCCGCGAGTCTCTGGCGGGGTCGCGGCTGCGCAAGCACGCGGACTACCAGCATGTGTATGCTCAAGGCCGCAAACACCGTTCCGCTTCGATGAGCTGGTTCCTGGCGCCGCAATCCGAGGTGTCGGCTCCGCGCGTCGGACTTACGGTGGGCAAGGTGCTTGGTCCGGCGCACGAGCGCAATCGGATGAAGCGGCGGCTGCGCGATGTGCTTCGGCGGCATGTTGGCCAGTTACCGGCCGGCTGCGACCTGATCCTGCATCCACACCGGACCGTGCTGACGCTCGAATTCACGAAACTTGATGCCGAGATTGTGCGTATTCTCCAGCAGGCAAATGCCGAACAGGCCCGCGCAAACCCGACTCACTCTCCGCGTTCCGGCAAGACAGAGCCCGTTCGATGACGCGCGTCCTTCTTGCCATGCTCGCGTTCTACCGCCGCTGGCTTTCCCCGGCGCTGCACTCGCTCGGTTCCGGTGGCGGATGCCGTTTTGTGCCCACCTGCTCGGAGTACGCATCCATCGCGATCGCAACGCACGGCCCTGTCCGCGGCACGGGACTTGCGCTCTGGCGGCTTCTGCACTGCCATCCATTCAGCCGCGGGGGCCTCGATTCCGTGCCGCCCATACGACACGCAACGCATCCGCCGCACGAACCATTACCATAGAAGGAGCGGCTCCCTTTCGGTGAGCCCCTCCTTGGAGACAGGAAGTTACCTTTGCCAGAAATTCGTAATCCCAACCTCGAGTCGCAGGGTTCCGGCGGCGGCGGCGCCAGCGGCGGCGATTTTCGCAGCCTGATCCTTTTTACATTTCTGGCCCTTGCGGCCCTGATGGTCTATCAGTATTTTCAGAAGCCGGCGGCGAATGCTCCTGCGACACAGAACCAACAGGCACAACAGCAGGTAGCGCAGCACCCGACGAGCGTGCCGGCTCAAGGTCCTGGAGGTTCTGGAAGCACTGGCCCGAGCAGCTTCGTTGGTCCTATCGCTAGCGTAGGCGCCGCGGCCGAGACCACAACTACCATCGAGAATGAGAAGTTCCGAATCACCTTCAGCAACAAGGGCGCGCAGGTGGAGCATTGGATCCTCAAGGGCTTTACAGACTCCAGCGGCAAGCCGCTCGACATGGTGCAGCAGGATGCGGCGAGCCGTTTCGGACTGCCGCTCTCGCTCTTTACCTATGACAACGGCCTGACCACGCAGCTCAACACGGCTCTCTACGAGGCTTCGGCGACCGGCCAGCTTCTGGCGCCAAACTCAGTCACGTTCCACTACGCTGCTGGAGGTCTCGATGTGGTGAAGACTTTCAGCTTCGATTCAACCTACGTCGTGAGTGTGCACGTCGCCGTGAAGCGGGATGGCGTTCCTGTGCGCGCGCTGGTGGCATGGCCCGCCAGCCTTGGCGACATGGAAGAGTTTCTCGCCGCCAGCGGCAAGCACACGACGTTCCTCGTACCTACGCAGTCGCAGCTGGCATGGTCGATCGACGGCAAGCAGGACACGATGGCGGCGAAGAAGGTGAGCGGCGAAGCCACCCTCGATCAGCCATTCGAATACGCCGGCGTCATGGATCTCTACTTCGCCGCGGCGTTTATGCCCGACGACCCATCGCGCGCCACTGTGGTCACGCTCCACCACACCATCGATCTGCCAAGCAGCTTGAGCGACCCCAACAGCGCCAAAAAGCCTGCGGACGTGATTGGTCTCGCCGTTGGCGACCAGAGCGGCGATACGCAGTTGCGTCTGTATGCCGGTCCGAAAGAGACCAGCATCCTCAACTCCATCCACGCCATCGGCACCGATGGGAAGCCCACAGGCGAGGCGCTCTCATCGCTTATCCAGTACGGCTGGTGGGGCATCATCGCCAAGCCTCTGTATCTTGCGTTGCGCGCTCTGCATAACATGATGGGCCCGGGACAGTACAACTGGGGCTGGGCCATCATCATCGTCACGGTGATTTTCAACCTGGTTCTGCTGCCCACGCGCATCTGGACCATGAAGTCGTCGTTGAAGATGATGCGCATCCAGCCGCGGCTTGACGGGATCAAGAAGAAGTACGCCAACCTGAAGATCAACGATCCAAAGCGCGCCGACATGCAGGCCGAACAAATGGCGATCATGAAGGAAGAAGGCGTGAACATGTACGGCGGCTGCCTTCCCATGCTGCTGCAGATGCCGCTCTTCTTCGCTTACTATCGCGTGCTGCTGAATGCCGTCGAGTTGCGGCAGGCGCACTGGTTCTGGCTTACCGATTTGTCGCTGGCCGACCCTCTGCACATTCTGCCGATTCTCATCATCGGCACCATGTTCCTGGTGCAGTTCATCACGCCTTCGCCCGGCATGGATCCTGCGCAGCGGCGCATGATGGCGATCATGATGCCCGCGATCATGGGCTTCACCCTTTGGAGCTTCGCCTCGGGACTGGCGCTCTACTGGATCACCGGAAACATCATCAACCTGATCATGCAGGTGGCTATCAATCGGTCCAAAATCGGCAAGGAAATGCACGAGATCGCTTCCCGCCGCGCCGCAAAGAAACTCGGCAACAAGGGCGCCAACGTGAGTCCCAAGGTAATCCAAGGCCGCCGCTAAGCGAGTCTGTTCGAATCAAAACCAATCTGGGTGCCCCATCCATGCGCGTTCTTTTGCGCAGGGGTGGGAAAGCACGATCTTTACGTGAGCGCCTTTTCTAAAGCGACGCGTATCTCCGGCAACGCAAACCGGAACCCCGCTGCCTGCAACTTCCCCGGCTGCACGCGGGCACTGGCCAGAAGCGCCTCGTCGGCCATCTGTCCGAACATCACACGTAACGCGAATGCCGGCACGGATAAGAAAGCGGGTCTGCGCAGTTGTTTTCCGAGGGCGCGGGTAAATTCAGCATTGGTTACGGGATTGGGTGCAGTCACATTCAGCGGGCCTGACAGGTTTGAGCGTTCCGATGCAAACAGAATGGCCGCCACTACATCTGCCAGGCTGACCCAGCTCATCCACTGCTGTCCGCTGCCGAGACGCGCACCCAGGCCGAGACGAAACGGAGGCAACATCTGCTGCAGCGCGCCTCGACCCGGCCCGAGCACGACACCGAAGCGAAGATGCACGACCCGGATTCCCGCCTGAACCGCAGGCGCCGCCGCCGCTTCCCATTGTTGGCAGAGATTGGCGAGAAAGCCTGTTCCAGGCGCCGACGTCTCCTGCAGCACCTCATCGCCACGATCGCCGTAGATCCCGATCGCAGATGCGACCAAAAAGACCCTGGGCGGTTTCTGAAGCCCCGCCAGCACCCTCGCGAGCCGGTTTGTTGAGTCGACTCGGCTGACGGTTAATTCGCGCCGATACGCCTCGGTCCAGCGATGGGTGGCCACGCTGGCCCCGGAAAGGTGAATTGCGGCCGCTTTGCCTTCCAGCGGTGCAGGGTTTTCGATAGGACGGTCCAAACCAGGATTCCATTGCAGTTGTCCTTGGGAGGTCGGAACCCGTCTTAGTAATTGAAGGGTAGAAATTCCCCTCGCCGTCAACGCTCGATGCAGAGCAGCGCCCAGCATTCCTGAAGCGCCGCTCAGAACGATTCCGCCCGAAGCGAGTGTGGAATCCATATTTGGCATTGTCGTTCCTGTTAAGTGTGAGGAGTTTCGCCCGTTTGCTCAGACTATACGAGTTTGGTAGGATGGGAATAGGTTTTGATTGGGGCAAAACACGCCCGTGAATTTCCTGGAGGGCTGATGACTGAAGCAGCGGCTCGCAACGAAGAAACGCAGAAGTCGCAAGTGGACACCGAAACCACCGAGAAGTTCATTGCCGAGAAACACATCGGCGAGCGGATCAAGCGTCTGCGACTGAAGAAGTCAATGGGCCTGGTGGAATTGGGTAAGCACACAGGTTTGTCAGCGAGCTTCCTCTCGCAACTCGAAACCGGCCGTGTGGTTCCTACCCTTCGCAATCTCGCCCGTATCGCGATGGTGTTCTCAAAAGACCTCTCGTATTTTTTTGAGGCTGAGCCCCAATCGATGTTTCGCATCCATCGCCGGAAGGAACGTGTGCGGCTGCCACAGACCGGCGTCGAAGAGCCGACCTATTTTTTTGAAAGCCTTGGCTACATGGTGCCCGACCGGCACATGGATCCCTACTTTGCCGAGTTCATACCGCTGGATAGTGCCAAGGAACCGCGCGCGCACATGCATCCGGGCTACGAATTCCTCTACATCCTTGACGGCGAACTCGAATTGCACCACGGGGAGCACCACTGTACGCTGACGCCCGGCGATGCGGTTTACTTCGACTCGAGCACGCCCCATTCCTACGTCTGCGCGGGCAAGAAGCCAGCCGACGCCCTGATCGTGACCATGCACCAGCCACCCGCTACGCAGCCGGTGACTCTTCTGCGGTCCGGAAGCGGTGCAACGCTGGTGCAGCGGGCAGTTGCGGGGCGCGGCGTGCTCGGCGTGCGCGAGCCGGCTGGAAGTTAAGACTCGTCGCGAGAGTGGCTCTTTCAATCGAACTCTTCGCGCACCACACCCTTACTGTTGGGGTTTTGTTGGCGGATTGGCTGGTGGATTGGCAGGCGTGCCCGCAGCCGGCTTCGTCGTGGTCGTCTTTGCCACCGGCCGCTTCTTCTTTGCAGGCGCAGGCGGCGCTGGACACTTGGGAGCCGGCAGCGGCGTTGCTGCAACCTTCAACGACGCAGCTTGAGTCTGCACCGTGGTCCGCAAATCCACGATTTGCTTCTCCTGCACCGTTGCAGTCTGCACCAGCTGGTTTCCGAGCCTGACGCGTGCCTTCTCCAGGTCAGCCAACGTCGTTTGCAACTCGCCTACCTGGTCGCCTGGTGCGGCCACGCGAGACCCTTCCACCACGTGGACCAGCACGTCGTAGAGCGCGTCCACGTTGCGCGAAAGCGGAAGCATCTTGCTCAAGCTGCCGGGCGCGGAATCGGCCTCCTTCAAGAGCGAAGGGAGCGTTCCCTGCATATCGCGCTGGATTGCGTCGACATTCGTTTGCGCCTCGTCGCGTACCGATCCGCGCTTCCACTTATCAAGCTTCAGGGCACCGACGGTTTGCTGCACCTCTTCGAGCGAGTGCCGCAGTATGTCGGATGCCGCCGAAGGCGTAAATGCAGCGTTTGCGCCGGCGGAACTTGAGGCAGCCGAGGCGGCCGTGGGCCCTGTCTGTGCCCGCCCGGGCAGCACCAGCTGAATCAATGCGCTCGCGATCAAAACGGTCTTGGGAATTCGCATGGGGGAATTTGCCTTCCTGCAAGTTGCGGGCATACGCGGCTTAAGAGAATGTACGATTTAGAGCGCGGTTCAATTTGCGAACGCAAGACCCGTCCAACCAGTATCAACAATCGCCTCTCCTTGAACAAGTAGCGGCCGCATCCGCGGCACGCACTTAAATCGTTATCTTGCTTCAAGGCAACGGCTGTATCTCCAAGGCCATCTACAAAGCGGATGCGTCTACAACGTAGAACGAACCTGGATTTAGCTATTCGATGCCGGCAATGTGCCGCCGTGTTGGTTTTCGCCTTCTCGATCCTTACTGCGGCATCGCCGATCGCAGTGCGACATCCTGAGGGGACATTGCACGGATTTCTCGCCCTGACCACGGACCAGGGCCAGGTCCTCGCCGACGGCGACCTCATCGAAATTGTGCGCGGCGATCGCGTGACCTCTCATCTGACCTTCCACTTCAAAGACGGATCACTCGACGAGGAGACCACCGTCTACACGCAGCACGGGTTCTTTCGACTCATCTCCGATCGTCATATCCAGCGCGGACCCTTCTTTCCCCATCCGATCGACATGACAATCGACGTCGCAAAGGGAGTCGTGATGACGAGCTCGCTCGGCAAAGATGGCAAGGACGAAGTCACAACCACAAGGGTCAAAATGCCGCCCGATCTCTGCAACGGACTCGTCATCCCGGTGATCAAGAACATCTCCCCCGATGCCGGTGAAACGAAGGTCTCAATGATCGTCGCCGCACCCAAGCCGCGCGTGGTGACGCTGGACATGATGCCGCAGGCTCCGGGAACTTTTTATCTCGCAGGCATGCCCCGCAAGGCGACGGTCTACGAAATCAAAATCGAGATTGGCGGACTAGCCGGCATCATCGCGCCCGTCATCGGCAAGCAGCCCCCCAACATTTTCATTGAGATCATCCAAGGCGAATTGCCGGCTTTCTTGCGAGAAAGCGGCCCAATCTTTGAAGGCGGAGAGATCCTCACCATTTCGCTCATCGGCCCTACGTGGAAAGCCGAATCTCACGATTAGTCTGCGCAATGAACGATCAGTCTTCGATTGTGGCGAAGTATTCCGCGACTTCGTGCCAGTTGTTCACGCGCACGAAGCCCGTCGCCGTCAGGTTGTGCGGCGCGGTGTACAGCAATCCCCGCCCTTCAAAGCGCAGCAGATTCTTCGGCAGATCGTCTACCAGGTAATCGGCGCGCAAGATGCTCTTGTCGCCGCAGAAGACATAATGCGTGGGCGGAATGAAAGGGAAGTGCCGCTGCAGCCAGCGATACTTCGGCCCAAGTGAGTTGGGCACCGCCATCGCCTGGGTGGCGATGAAGATCTCGAAGCGCGACGAAAGCTGCTTCAGAACCTCCTGCGAGTCCGGCATCAGCGGCAGATCCTCGAAGAAGTCCTCCGCATCAAGAAACGCGCGCAACTCCTTCTGGCGATCCTGCGGCGTAATCTCCCACAGTCCCTTGCCCGCCAGATCATCGACCGTGACATCTTCTTCGAAGGCCTGGTTGTAGCGGCGCAGGTGCTCGGCCAGCGTATCCGCCATCACTTCGTCCATGTCCACGCATACGCGTTTCAACTTCCGCTCTCCGGTTTTTGCGATCTGGCTTCGATTGCATCCCTAAGGCGAGCCATAGCCATGCAATGGCTCGTCCATAGCCGCGTGGAAACTCTAGGCTCCGGCCTGCCGCGGCTTGCGGATCGCATGTCCCGTGTCGGCGACTGCCGGATCCGGTTGGGGCGTCTTGGGTGCGGGCGCCATCGCAGGATCCCAATAGAGTAGCCGCCCGCAACTGTCGCAGGTCAGCAACTCGCCCTCGCGCAGCTGGTTCCACATCTGTGGGCGCACGCCCATGCGGCAGCCTATGCACTGCTGGTTATCGACGCGTGCAATTCCGGTGCCGCGGCTTGTAGCAATCCGGTCGAAGCGGGAAAGCAACTCCGGCGCAATCTCCTTGCGCAGCGCTTCGCGCTCGGCGCCAAGCGTGGTCTGCTGCTGGGTCAGTTCGCGCTGGCTGGCCGCCACGCGCTCCTTTGTCTTGTCCAGTGTCCCAGCCAGTTCTTCTACCTGGGCTCGTGCGGTCGCGAGCGTCGTCTCCTGCACTTCGCTGCGTTCCAGGCTCGCGAATTCCTCAGTTTCCAGGCGATCGATCTCGGCCTGGGCAAATTGCACTTCATGCTCGATGGCCGAGGCCTGTGCCGGTGTGGTCACGCTATCCTGTTGCGCCTTATAGCGCTCCGCCTTCTGCCGGTGGCCCGTAATCTCGCGATCCAGCTTGGTGCGCAGCGAGTCCTCACGGTTCAGCGCATCGGCCGCAGCCGCCGTCTTTGCCTGCATGGCGGCCAGTGCGGACTCGGCCTGGTGAATTTCAGCGGGCAATGCCTTGGCCAATTGCATCAGCCGGCTTCGCTCCAGTTCCACGGCTTGCAGCTTCACCAGGTTCTCAATATTCGTGTCCATCGTTGCTATGAAGTCTAGTTCATTGGCCGTCGAATCAGAAAACGGGTGCGTAGATCGACCGGACGGCATCCAACCTCAAAGATGGAGCTTACTGAGACAAAGACCCCGCGTAGACGCCTGCCCCGCTGGCCATTTTGGATTGGCGGCTGCATTTTCGCGCTCCTGGTCGCCGTCGCCATCTTTATCAACATCGCGGCACATCGCGCCGAGCCATTTGTGCGCCAGCAGGTGATCGGGGCGCTGTCAGAGCGCTTTCACGCGCGCGTCGAACTCGACAGCTTCCATCTTTCGCTGGGCAATACGCTGCGCGGCGAGTGGGGCGTCTGGGGTGAGGGGAAGGGTCTTCGCATCTGGCCACCGGCCGACGTTGAGGGGGTTCACGTTCCGGAGCCCAACCCCTCGCTTCAGCCGCTCATCCGGCTCGATGAGTTCCATTTTCATGGACCGCTGCATTACTCGTCCGGGCAGCCGGTTCACATCACGCAGATTCGTCTCAAGGGTCTCGACATCCGGTTTCCTCCGCGCTCGCATATGCAGAGGGCGATCGACTCCGGGAACGAGAAGCGGCCTCCCTCGGATTCGCTGCATGTCAGCGTCGTGATCGATGCTGTCGAATGTACCGACGCGCGCTTCTCTCTCGAGACGGACAAACCGAACAAGCTGCCACTTCAATTTGTCATCAACCATTTCCGTCTCAAGGGTGTCCGCTCCGGCGCGCCCATGGTCTTCGACGCGCAGCTTGAAAACCCCAAACCCCCCGGAGCGATCCACACCACGGGCAGCTTCGGTCCCTGGATCGTCGAGGATCCGGGAAGCAGCTCCATCAAAGGCGACTACACGTTTAACCACGCCGACCTTTCTGTCTTTACCGGCATTGCCGGTCTGCTCAATTCCACCGGCCGCTACCAGGGAACGCTGCGCGATCTCACCGTGGACGGACAGACCGATACTCCCGACTTCCAACTCACGCATACCGGCCACACCATGCCGCTCCAGACCACGTTTCATGCGCGCGTCGATGGAACGAATGGCGACACCTGGCTTGAGCCGGTGGATGCAACTCTGGCCGGATCGCACTTCACGGCGAGCGGGCAGATTGTGCGCGTGCTGAAGACCGGTGACGACGGACGGTTGCACAGCATTGGCCACGATATCGCCCTCGATGTGAATGTGGATCGCTCGCGGATTGAGGACTTCCTGCGCCTTTCCACCGATTCTCCGACGCCCATTCTCAACGGCGGCATTCAGCTGAAGGCCCATCTCCACATTCCCCCGGGAAAGGGGCCTGTCGGCCAGCGCATCGCGCTGAAGGGGCATTTTGTGATGGACGATGCCGAGTTTACCAGCCTGCCGGTACAGAAGCGCATCCGCGAACTGAGTTTGCGCGGGCAGGGGAAGCTCAATGAGTTGAAGTCCTCAGAAGACGACAAGATCAAGTCGCACGTGGAGGGCGATTTTGCGCTTGATGCCGGTGTGCTGACGCTTCCTTCACTCCTGTATACGGTACCCGGCGCCGATATTCACATGCACGGCACCTATCGCAACGAAGGTGGGACACTCGATTTCACCGGCACGGCGAAGATGGAGGCGACGGTCTCGCAGATGGTGGGCGGCTGGAAAGGATTCTTGCTCAAGCCCGCCGATCGATTCTTCAAAAAAAATGGGTCTGGAACCGAGATCCCGATTTACGTTGCCGGCACCCGCGAAAAACCGCAATTCGGCTACGATTCGGGGCACTCCGGCGGCACCCATCCCCAGCGCCCCGACGCACAATAGCAAGAACTTGTACGGTGGTGCCGCACTCCTGTCCAAATGCGACATCTGGCCTTTCTAGCCTGTCTGTATAATTCTCCGCAGATTCCACATTTCAGTGTCGCGGAGGCTCCTATGGACGTGGTCATTCTGATCCTGCTCGCCGTCCTTGCAATTATCGTTCTCTCGCTCATTCTGGGCAGCTTCTTTACTGTCAGTACAGCCGAGGTCGCGGTCCTGACGCGCTTTGGCAAATTTCTCCGCGTCGCTGAAGCCGGTCTCAACTGGAAGGCGCCCTATCTCGACACTGTTGCGGGAGTTGTGAGTCTTCGTGTTAACCAGATCACGCTGACCATGGAGACCAAGACGAAGGACAACGTGTTCGTCACGATTCCGATATCGGTGCAGAATCGCGTGCGCCCGGAGCGCGTCTACGATGCGTTCTACAAACTTTCCGACCCCGTAGCGCAGATCAAATCCTACGTCGAACAGGTGATTCTCGGCCATGTCCCCGGCATGACGCTCGATGAGGTGTTCGCATCGCAATCGAGCATCGCCGCCGCCGTCAAGCAGGAACTCGACGCCGATATGGCGGCCTTCGGCTACGAGATCGTCAACGTGCTGGTCACCGACATCATTCCCGACGCCAAGGTAAAGTCTGCCATGAATGACATCAACGCCGCCCAGCGCGAGCAGGTAGCCGCGACCGCCCGCGGCGAAGCCGACAAGATTCTCGTCGTGAAAAAGGCTGAAGCCGAAGCCGAAAGCAAAGCGCTGCAAGGGCAGGGAATCGCCAATCAGCGCAAGGCGATTGTCGAAGGGTTGCAGAACTCCATCGAGCAATTCCAGAAGGCCGTTGAAGGCGCCACTCCGAAGGACGTGATGCAACTGGTGCTGGTCACCCAATACTTCGACACGCTGAAGTCAATCGGCGAGAACGACAAGACCAATACCCTCTTTCTCGCTCACTCGCCCTCCGCGGTAAAAGAAGTCTCCGACCAGATCCTCGAGTCCATGCTGATCGCACAGAACTCGACGGTGATGTCGCGCTGAGGATGTCGGAGTGAGCAAAAAAGGCCTTAGTCCGGGACGTCTGGAGGCGTTCTCCGACGGCGTTATCGCGGTCATCATCACCATTATGGTGCTGGAACTGAAGGTGCCGGGGCCGGATGGTTTAGCCGGTCTGCGCGCGGTGCTGCCTACCATCTTTCTCTATCTGCTCACCTTCGTGCAGATTGGAATTTACTGGGTGAACCATCACTATCTCGTCGACGAGGTGGAGACGGTCAGCCACGGTGTCTTGTGGGCCAACCTGATGTTTCTCTTCTGCCTCTCTCTGTTTCCGTTCGCCACGGACTGGATCGGCGTCAAGGGATTGTCATCGTTCACCACTGCGCTTTACGCTGCGGTCAGCATTTTCCCGGGGCTTGGATTTATGGCGCTGTGGACCCAGATTCGGGCGCAGAGTGGGGCGTCTGCGCACGCAAGCTGGGGCAAGCAGATCGCGTCCGTTTCGCTTTATCTCACAGCAATTCCCGCGGCTTATTACCGGCCAGCTGCCTCTCTGGCGCTGATCGGCATCGTTTCGCTCCTCTGGCTGTTGCCGCCGAAGGCCGAGGTCGGCCCCGAGTGAGCTAGTACACCGCTCCGCGGTGAACGCGAGAATTGCCCCCGCTGTGATACTTTGGCGTGTTCACACCGTTGCCGATTTTACGAGCAATGGAAGTTTGAGGGACCCGCAATGCACTGGACCAAATCTGTTGTAGCCGCTATCGCAACATGCGCTCTAAGTGTGTCCATTGGAGCGCTCGCGCAAACCGCACCATTACCGCCATCGACTCCGTCCGCGCAGTCACAGCCCACCGGCCCGGAGTGGTGGCGCCATGCGGTGATCTATGAGATCTACCCGCGCAGCTTTCAGGATTCCGACGGCGACGGCATCGGCGATATCAAAGGCGTCACGTCGCGACTCGACTATCTGCACGACCTCGGCATCGACGCTATCTGGATCACGCCGATGTATCCCTCGCCCGGCATTGACTACGGCTACGACATCTCCGACTACACCGCCATCGATCCGCTCTACGGCAGCATGGCCGACTTTGACAACCTCGTTGCCGAGGCGAAGAAGCGCAATATCCGCGTGATCATGGACTACGTCATCAACCACACGTCAGACCAGAACAAGTGGTTCCTCGAGTCCCGTTCCTCGCGCGACAATCCCAAGCGCGACTGGTACGTCTGGCGCGATGGCAAAGGCGAGACAGCGACAGATAAAGGAGAGTCGCCCAACAACTGGCAGTCGTGGTTCGGTCATTCCGCGTGGCAGTGGGACGAGAAGACGCGTCAGTACTACTACCACTATTTCTATGTGCAGCAGCCCGATCTCAACTGGCGCAATCCCGAGGTGCACAAGGCCATGGATGGCGTGCTTGATTTCTGGATGAAGCGCGGTGTTGCCGGCTTTCGTATCGACGCCGTTTCGCGCCTCTACGAAGATCCGAATCTGCACGATGATCCGTACCTCCCGGGCCACAATGCGTATGGGGATCGCAACATCCAGCACAAGTACACCGACGACTTGCCCCAGGTGCATGACGTCCTCAAAGAAGTCCGCAGCGTCGTCAACAAGTATCCCGGCGATCCGGTGCTAGTGACCGAAGCCGACGAGCCCAATGTCGAGGCGCTGGCGAAGATGTACGGCAATGGCGACGAAGTGCAGCTACCCATGGACTTCCAGATCGCCGACGTGAACAAGCTTTCCGCGCCGCGCTTCCGCGAACTCTTCAACGAGATCGAAAGCAACTCGGCGCACGGCCAGCCCGAATACTTCTTCTCGAATCACGATCAGCCCCGCCAATGGGATCGCTACGGCGACGGCGAGCACAACGATCAGATCGCCAAGCTGATGGCTGTGCTAGAACTCACCACGCGCGGCACTCCGCAGATGTACTACGGCGAAGAACTCGGCATGCGCACTACCGATCCCGCGCGCGTCGAGGATGTGCACGACCCCATTGGCAAACTTGGCTGGCCGAAGGAGAAGGGCCGTGACGGCGAGCGCACCCCTATGCAATGGGCGTCATCGAGCGAGGCCGGCTTTACGACGGCCACCAAACCCTGGCTGCCCATCCCACCCAGCGCCATTACGTACAACGTCGAAGCGGAAAGCAAGGATCCAAATTCAATTCTGAACACCTACAAAACGCTAATTGCACTTCGTAAATCGGAACCCGCGTTGCGCGATGGTTCGCAAATGAGCATCGGTAACGATCCCGATGTTTTCCTATATCTGCGCCAAAGCGGGAATGCCATCGTTCTTGTCGCGATCAACATGAGCGACCAACGACGTACAGTTGGCGTAAAACCGGACGAGTATCTCGGGTCCACCACGGCCCGCCTCTCCACTCTCTATAATTCGATTGGAAACGCCAGCGAACTATCGCCCGCGCACATTGTCCTTGAACCCTTCGCGGCGGTGGTAGCAAAGGTGCAATGAGTTGCACTTGAACCGCACAGCGTGGTCCGTTGCAGGCGGGCCTGGCTCGGGAAGATTCTGTCTTCGCAACCTTGCTTCGCTTCTAAGCGTCTAGGTCAGGAGCGGCCCGATCGATATCGTGCGGGCTCCTGGATCCTTCCCCCGTGGAGATCATTCCATGCAATCCGTTGTCGGCTGGTCGGCGATGCTCACCCTGTGCGCCACCCTGGCTCCCAGTTCCATTTCCGCCCAGGTGCAGGTCGTCGCTCGGGCATGCACGAAAGACGGCAACCAATACAGCTGCGATAAAGCCAATTTCGAAAAGATCCTTCACGTCGCCAGGACAGTATCGGTTCGCACGCCCCGGCTTCATTGCCCCGCGAGCGATAGACGCCCTCCACTTTGCGTCGGCCAAATGAACCCGATCCCGATCTATATCTCTTCATTTGCCAATCGCTGCATTGATTTGGATCGCACCCCGCTCTATCCCACTTTGAACTCCCCGAACCCCCGCCGAATGTGTTAGTTTTGCCTGTTCACACCGTTGCCAATTCAAGAGCATCGGAATCGGGGTTCGTCGACGTATGCCTTCGGCCGAATGACCGCCCCATGGACGAGGAGAGCGCAATGCATTGGACTGGAAAAGTCTTCAGGAAACTCCTAACCGCAACGACCGCAGCTTTGATGTTGACCCTCTGTATTGGTAAGACGGTGGCCCAATCTCCAGAACCCAGCGCTTCCAATGAGAAAAACTGGTGGCGCAATGCCGTGTTCTACGAGATTTACCCACGCAGCTTCGCTGACTCGAATAACGATGGCATCGGGGACCTGAAGGGCATCACCGCGCACCTCGACTATCTGAAGGACCTCGGAGTCGATGCCATCTGGCTCTCACCATGCTATCCGTCGCCACAGGTCGACTTCGGTTACGATATCTCCGACTACGAAGCCATCGATCCCAAGTACGGCACCATGGGCGACTTTGACCATCTGGTTGCGGAGGCCAACAAGCGCCACATTCGCGTGCTGATGGACATGGTGATGAATCACTCGTCCGACAAGCACAAGTGGTTCCTGCAGTCGCGCGTGTCCAAAGACAATCCTTACCGCGACTGGTATGTTTGGCACGACGGCAAGGGCGAGACTGCGACGGACAAAGGCCAGGTGCCCAATAACTGGCAATCCGACTTCGGCCACTCAGCGTGGGAGTGGGATGAGAAGACGCGCCAGTACTACTACCACAAGTTCTATATCCAGCAACCCGATCTCAACTGGAACAATCCCAAAGTTCACCAGGCTTTTAAAGACATTCTGGCCTTCTGGCTCAAGAAGGGCGTAGCTGGTTTCCGCTTCGACGCCATCACCACACTCTTTGAAGACCCCGAGATGCGCGACGACGACGTCTTGCTCGACAAGAACGGACAGCCGTTCCAGAACGCATACGGCGACACTGCGCTGAATGACACGCGCACCAACAACCTTCCTCAAGTGCACGCGGTGATGGCCGAGATGCGCCAGGAAGCCGACAAGTTTTCGACAGACAAATACCCCGGCACCCGCGTCTTTATCGGTGAGACCTATCTGCCCAACGTTGCCGAACTGCTCAAGCAATACGGAACCTTCGAGCACCCTGAGTTCCAGCTGCCCATGGATACGCAGCTCGGCTTCATCAACAAGCTCGATGTCGGTGCCTTTCGCGCGAGACTTGAGGACGCGGAGACCGATCTCGGCAGCAACGTTCCCCTCATCATCTTCGACAATCATGACAACCCGCGCCTCGATGCCCGATTTGGCGACGGAGTGCACGACACCGATATTCAGCGCGTCATCTCCACCATCCTCTTTGCCAATCGCGGCGCCTCGCTCTTCTACTACGGCGACGAAATCGGCATGAAGACTACTCCTCCCACACGAAAAGAGGATGTAAAGGACCCGGTTGGCTTGACCGGCTGGCCCAAAGAGAAGGGTCGCGATGGCGAGCGCACCCCCATGCAATGGGCGCCCGGTCCAAACGCGGGATTTGACGGCCCCAAGGCCACGCCCTGGCTGCCCGTTCCGCCAAGCGCCGCTACCATCAATGTCCAGATGGAAAAGGGAGACCCGGCTTCGCTCCTCACCTGGTATGAAACCCTCATACGGGTGAAGAAAACCAATCCGGCTTTTTCCGAGGGCTCCGACACCATGCTTGACACCGAAAACACCAAGGTGCTGAGCTGGAAGCGCGAAACCGCCGGCGCTCCTCCGGTCGTGATCGCACTCAACTTTACGGCCGAACCGCAGACGGTCAACCTGGTTGGCCCCGGGCTGCCGGATGGCACCCTCAACACTCTGCTGAAAACCCCTGGCGGCCCCAGCTCAGCCTCGCTGAAAGCTATTCAACTCGGTCCCTACGGCGTCTATATTGGCCAACTCCAGTTCATGATCAGCCGCTAAGACAGGTCGAAACAGAAGCAGACTCAATCGGCGGCTTCTCTTCCCTGAAGTCGCCGATTTCGCTTTTCCGCCCCGGATCAATTTCCAATCCTCAAACCAGCGGCCGCTGGAGTAATATGGCGGAACGTCCCCAGCCGGGGGCGCGGGCTGACCGTGGCCCATCCTCCTCAGGAATCCGATGCCGATGCCCGAAGTTACTCTCGACCGAGCCGCAATCTTCCAGGCCGCCCTCGCCGAACACATCCAGATCATCCAGGCCCTGAAAGATCAGCAGCGCGTCCTCGATCAGATCGCCTCCGAAATGGTTCTCGCCATTCGCATGGGCGGCAAAATCCTCTGGTGCGGCAACGGCGGCAGCGCGGCAGACGCGCAGCACCTCAACGGCCAGCTTGTCGTCCGATTTCGCCTGGACCGCCCCGGCATCCCCTCCATCGCACTCTCCACCGACACCTCCATCCTTACCGCCGCCAGCAACAACTACGGCTACGAGCACATCTTCCAGCGCCAGGTCGAGACGCTCGCACGCAAGGGAGATGTCGTGGTCGCCATTTCCACCTCGGGCAACAGTCGCAACGTCTTTCTGGCCCTCGAAGCAGCCCGCAAGGTCGGCGCTGTTACAGTGGCCTTTACGGGGGCCGGCGGCGGCAAAATTGCCACGGCGGCGGATTTTCTATTTGAAGTCCCGTCGAATGACACTCCCCGCATCCAGGAAGCGCACATTCTCGCCGGACACGTCCTGATCGAAATCCTCGAAAAGGAGATATCGGCTGGGCAGGGAACAGCGGCGCAGAATGGCGCAGGAGTCAGAAATCCTGTGCCGACTCGTCCTCAGTAATTCCGGATTCAGAGCTCGTAATCTTGTCTTCCGCTTCTCGTAGCCGGGAAAGCGTCTTGCGGTAGAACCACGCCGCTGCCAGCCCTCCCAGAACCGCCGATGCGGCGGCCACAGCCCCGACCTTCAACCAGCCAGGCGGAGGTGGTCCGCGCCGGTCAGCTTCCGATTCGGAACTCGCTTCTGTTGAAACTGAAGATTTCAAACTACTTGCCATCCTGTAAACCCGTCTTCAGTCTATCCTGGGCCGTTCTGCCTCAACCATCGTGGCGCACGTTAGATGCTTCTCGGAGGGAAAGGTTTCATATACCACATGGCGGGAAAATTTCAAATTTTGTATTTGCTTCGAAGTGGATCTATAGTATCGTGTAGATATTCCAGTGATGGAGAGCGGTCTTCCTGATCGCACCAAAGCTGGAAGTAGTTTGCGTCACTGGCCTCCCGGCACGAACAGCTAACCGTTCGTGCCGTCTTTTTTTGTCCTGAACTCACCAGCCATCTTACTGCGATATTCTCTTCGGATTCGAGGCATTCGTTCCCGACGGTGGATTCCGTTTGCTTCGTCGCGGGTCTAAAATGACCAGGAGAGAATACCGCCTCAATGATCATCGCCAATCGCCGTTTCTTTTTGGGCTTTGCCGTCTTCGCCCTCACTGCCGTCAGCTACGCGCAGTGGTCCAACCCCGCCGAGGATGTCCCTGCCTATCACCCCTCGGCACCGCTGAAGGTCGTCGCGCTGCCTGCGCTGCTGTCTGGGACGAAACTCACGGGCCAAAACTTCCGCTACCCCTGGCAGGTCCATGTCTATCAGCAGGCCGCGAAGATCGGTAGTGTGCTCTATCAGCTTCCGTGCAACTGCCGCTGCGACCGCGCCCTGGGCCACACCAGCCTGCGCAGTTGCTACGAGGGTTTGCACGGCACGGAGTGCTCCACCTGCGCGCAGGAGGCTTTTTACGCCTACGCGATGACCAAGGCCGGTAAGACCCCTGTCGAGATCCGCACGGGCATCGCGAAACACGCCTACGAGCAGATCGATCTCGAAAAGCAATAACCGACCAACAAATAACGGCTCGGAATAGCCAGTCAACTCCAACACTCGACGGCAGATTTTGTCTGCTTCGTGTTGTTTCCTCTCTCTGCGCCAGGACGCACCGTCAGTCACGCCCGAACAGGCATTCCGTTTGCTGTTTTGCTCGCAAGAAGCAGTAGATTAACCGTCTTTAGAGTTCTTGAGAGTTCCGTCAAGACTTCACGGCGCTAGTTCGATAGCGTTTGCGTACGGAACCGGGTCTGAAGACATTCTGCTCAGCGCCCGTTCGGCAAGTGCTTCCCAAGCACGCACAGCCAAAGTGTTCCAAGGTCCCTGTGACTAGTGAGGAGAGGTCAATGAGCCGACACTGTTTGATTTTGAACGGCAAAGACATCAGGAACTTCGGGCTAATTTCACTTGCCTGTTCAATCGGATTTGCCGCGTTTCTGGCGCCTCTCGCCCAGGCACAGACGCAGAACCCCATCCAGGCAATGAAAGATGCCTGGAAGAAGACTCGGGAACAACAGCAACAGGTAAAACAACCGCAATCGAAGAAGGTGGCGAACCCCGGCTCGGGGTCAAACAGCGCAGCCCCAACCCCCAAAAACCTCCCCCACTCGTCAGCCCACGTCGATGACCAATTGATGGCTGCGAGCGAAACGGGGCTGCAGTTTCAGATCAGCGAAACTTCTGCGCATTTTGTGGCGCCGGCGCATCGCGGTAGTCGCATGGTGATGCTCTTTGACGGCGCGGAGGGACCGAAATTCGACCAGATTGTTCCTATGGGCGGAGCCAGCGGACCGGTTGTTTTCAGTCCCGACGGCACGCGCTTTGCCTATACCGGACGTTCCGGACCTGAGAAGGTGGTGATGGTAGACGGCAAGGAGGTGCTTCGGTTCGACGAAAGCAAGACGGCACTTGCCCCCGGAGCCTTCAATGCCGCTGATGTGGAGTTCACCCCGAACAGCAAGCACTTCTTCTTCCGCGTCCATCCCATATCGACCATGGGGCACGAGAGCGATGCTGCGCACTTCTACTGGGACGGAGTCCCCGGCCCGCCCTTCGCAGACTATGCCGTCATCAGCCCTGATGGTGATCACTACGCCTATTTCACGCACGTGCCATCGCCGAACGGAGACGCCGTTCCGCACCTTTACCTGGACGGTAAGGCCGCCGGCTACATGGGCGGCAATCCGCAGTTCACGGCCGACGGAAAGCACCTCTTCACGGAAATGAATTATCCGAGGCCTACGCCCTATACCGAGGTCCTTCTCGACGGCAAACCAATCATGAAGGCCACAGCGGTCCAACTCTACATGCCCCCGACCGGATACAACTTTGTTGCCGTTCTTGGAACCGGCATTGGTGACAACTACCGATTCCTCGCGGTTGGCAACAAGAAGGTGGAAGGAAGCGAGTGCCGAGGCTCCGGCGGCTACGACCAGGTTTCGTTTACTCCGGATGGCAAGCATTGGGCAGCGCGATGCGAATCGAGATCCGGATACCACTTTGTCATCGCCGACGGCAAGAGAGGATCGGAATACGGCGACATTTCCATGCTGAACTTCACGGCTGATGGAACGGTCACGTATTTTGCCGGCCAGCTCAACAAGCACTACGTCGTGATTGGAGACCAGGAGTCAGAGGGGTACGACGGGGTGGGGCCCGCAGCGGCCCAGGATCTGTCGCAGGTCGGAATGCCCGGCCCGTCAGTGATCGGCGAGCACCTTGCCTATGTCTCTCGCACTTCTGGAACGCGTGGAGCAGTCATGCATATCGATGGCAAGGCATTCCCCGCCACGGACTTGGGAAAGCTTCAGTTCAGCCCCGATGGCAAGCACTTCGCCTTTGTCACCACCGGGAATGACCCACGCTATGGAACGGTTGTGCTGGACGGTGTGAACCAGCCGGGCACTTACATGGATATGTCTCAGATAGTTCGCAAGAACCGTGGATATATCCCAACTATTGTCTTCAGCCCGGACAGCAAACATGTCGCATGGTATGGCACTTCGCCCTCTGACCCGGAATCGTCAGGCATTTTTGTCGATGGCAAATTTGTTAGGTCTGGCGAAGCTGGGCTAACGCCATATCATGTGACCTTTACGCCGGACAGCAAGCATCTTGTCTACGGTTCGATCATGAGAACGGAACCGTCGAGCTTTGGTGTGTTTGTGGATGGCAGGCTCGCGGCACAATTGGACCTGAACAACTCACTGATGCAGAACGAGTCCTCATGGCAATGGGCTGACGATGGAAGTCTATTTGTGTTCGGACAGGATGCGGACGGCCTCAAGCGGTTGCGGATTAAACCTGCGGACGACACCAGCGTGGCAACCATGGTCGGATCTGGCGCAACCATTGCGGAGAACCGCTGAAACTTCTCACAGACGTTTTTGCACCAACGCGACCACCTCGGGGACTCTCGAGGTGGTCGCCGAAATCACCGTTCGATCCCCATCCAATACTTCAGGATCACGGCTCCGAATCCCGCAGCCATTGCGGCAACTTTTGGCCCTGGGTCGCCGAAGATCTCGAATCCTGTTTACAGAACACACGGCCGCCAGTTTCGGAACCCATTGCTGGACCACCGGACCCATGAAGTGAGCTTCCACGGCAGCCGCATCCACGTATGTCTCCAGAAGCGTGAACCGCTTGCTGCCGACATCGGCAAACCACTCGTAGCCGAGCGTGCCGGGCTCCGATTTCGAGCCCTCCGTCATAGCCTTCGCGATGCTATTGAACGCTTCGGTCTGTCCTTCGTTAATGGTCAGGCTCACTGCCAGGCGTACCACTTTCCCTATCACGTTGACCTCACTTTCCTCCCCAATCGCATTGAGATGCGAAGGGTTACATGCCACCGTAGCACCCCGCATCCAGCTCTCACATCAGATTTGGCGTAAAATAAAAAGAGCAGCACGAGCCAGTTGTCCGGCTCGCACCCTGCAGGGAGATTGGTTCATCCAACTGGGTGACAATCAACTCCGGCTTTGGGGGCGTCACGGTTTCGACGGGATCGATTGCGGCATGGGAGGCATGTCGGGGTGTGGGCACCCGTAATCGCCTGCAAAAACAAAGTTGCCAACGATAACCTGGCACTTGCTGCTTAATTAATTAAGCAGCCGTCTCTCGCAGCTTCGCCTATGGGCAGCGAATCGGACGTCATTCAGTAGGCTGGTGACTGCTTCTCGGTCCGTGTTGCAGCCATAAGATCATCGGACTAGCTTCAGGCGCATCTTGTCCGTTCTGAGCGTCTGAGGCGAAAACATGCGGAACTGGACTGAACATGGATCTTCCCGGCTGACAGCGATTTCGGACGCGGGTTCGACTCCCGCCGCCTCCACCAATTCTAAGCTACTTATTTTCAGTAGCTTAACTTCCAAGGCCAATTTGGACGCACGTTTTTGTACGTGATTTGTACGTAGCGCCCTTTTTGACCGACTTCTGTTCTGCGGGCAATCTCACCTGAAGAAGTGGGAGCCCGATGCTGCTTTTTGTCTTTACCCGCCACTCCACCGGCTGCAAATTTTCAAGATACCGCGCCTGTCGGAGGTGCAACTGTCCGAAGTGGGTCGGTGGGCAGGTGAACGGTTACTACTTTCGCCAGAGCGCCAAAACCCGCCAATGGGCCGTGGCCGAAGAGATTCGCCTCAAGCTTGAGGAGGCACTCGTCAAAGGCCTGCCGCCTTTCGGCTCCGCAGTTGCGAACGGTTCGGCGCTGTCACACCCCACTCCGGCCGATCCTCCGACGGCGCCCCGGACGGAAATCCCTGAGCCACGCGTACCGAAGCCGCGGCCAAGGGTCACGGTGGAGCAAGCGGTCGATGCGTACCTGGCCGATGCCGTGAGCCGCAGCGTCGAATCCTCGACCCTCAAAAAACTCGAGACCATTTTCCGCAAGCAGTTTCTTGTCTGGACCCGAGCGCAGGGGCTCGAATACCTGGATGAACTCGATCTCGATGCTCTGTTGAACTTCCGCGGCACCTGGAAAGATGGTCCCCTCGCCAAACAGAAAAAACAGAGCCGCGTGATTGGTTTCTTCTGGGCCTGCGTACGACGCAGATACTTGACCGAAAACCCCGCGATCGGTCTGGGGAAGATCAAAGTCGTTCAGATTCCCACCGACTACTTTCCTTCCGATGAGTTCGAGAGGATCCTCGCCGCCTGCGGGCGACTCGATAAAGGGGGCAAGCGAGCCTATGACATCGAGAAGCGCGGTCAGCGCATCCTGGCGCTTACGGAACTGATGCGCTGGAGCGGGCTGCGCATCCGCGATGCGGTGACCCTGGAGCGGCATCGCCTCCACGGCGACAGCCTTCTCCTCTACCAGGCAAAGACCGGCACACCCGTATACGTGCCGCTCCCACCGCACGTGGTCGAAGCTCTCGAAAGAGTTCCCCCCGGCCCCAAGCCCAACCCCCGCTACTTCTTCTGGAGCGGCAACGGAAATCCCAAAAGTGCGGTCGCCGATTGGCAGCGGAGCTATCGCCGTCTGTTCAAGTTGACGGACATCAGGACACCGGACGGCGAGCGAAAGCGGTGCCACCCCCACATGTTCCGCGATACGTTTGCGGTCGAGATGCTGCTCGCCGGCGTTCCTATCGACCAGGTCTCGCTTCTGCTCGGCCACGCTTCGGTGAAGATCACTGAGAAGAGCTATGCGCCGTTCGTGAAGGCCCGGCAGGTCCAGTTGCAGGAAAGCGTCCGCAACGCGTGGAAAGTGGGGCAGCCCACAGGGCGCGGTCCAGAGAACAGCCCGTCTGCGTCTTCGGCTTCGAAAAAGAAGCGCGCAGGTCTGCAGCTGATTCACACGCGGCCGAAAACAGGAACCGGCTAGTCGCTATTGGAATCGCAGCCCGGAATATCGGGCCATGTGCACCTGGACCCTGGCATGCACTTCATCCCAATTCCTGTCCAGGATTTGAAAAAAACGCTCCTCTGCGTGCCCGTTCACTACCAGCACGCGAATCCAGGAGCGAAGCAACATCGACTCGATCAGATCTGGTGCGACACCTTCGAGTTCGCATTGGGAGATTGCATTCTGGAGGTCATCGATCGTCAGAATTTCTTCCGGCTCCTCCTCGTCGAGCAAATCAGGCGATTTGCCGAGCCACGTCTTACGTCGGTCGAATTCCCTCCTTCACGCCGCCGGGCCGTTGAAGCAAGGGGCCCTTTGACCGAATCCTGAATCCACGTTACATCTAAGCCGCTCGATCTCGCAGCCCGCAGTCTGTTCGGACTCATCGGGCGGCGTTCACTACTCGCCGCAAATCCGAATTCTGAGAGGTGCTCAATGGAACCCATGCAACAGCAGATAAATGTTTCGATGACTCCCGAACGGCCACAGAATGGCTTCGCCCCAACGGCATTGGAACGACATTACAGCGTTTCCGAGCTGTCTAAGCTCTGGTTTTTCAGTGAGAACACCATCCGACGCTTATTCAACCGGGAGCCCGGAGTCATCAAGATCGCCCGTCAGTCCACCAGAGTCAAAAGAGGCTACACATCTTTGAGAATTCCGGAACGAATTGCTCAGCGTGTGCACCAACGATTGCAAGGACTTTCCTGAAATCTATCCGGGATGACGCGAATTTGACTGAGTTCCGGATTCGCCGCATGCTGCAACGGCAGTCGGAGGAAATCCCACGTGCGAGAAGAGCAACCCGAAACACAATGCTCGGCACATTTGAGCCTCCGGGAGCACGCTGATGTTTGATTCGATTGAACAGTTATCCCGCGAGCTCACCTCGACCGGTTACTTCATTGATCCGGTCATGATACAGGTCGTGTTTCTCGCTGCCAAGCTGCAGAAACCTCTTCTCCTCGAGGGGCCCGCAGGCAGTGGCAAAACGCAACTCGCCTTGTCGGTCGCAGCTGCCGCGCAGACCCATGTTGAGCGCCTGCAGTGCTACCGCGGCGTGACGGAAGACAAAGCCATCGGCCGCTTCGATGAAGGCCTGCAGCGGCTCTACATGGAGTTCTCGAAGGGCCAGCACGAAGATTGGCAGACCGTGCAGGCGAACCTCAAGGGGCGGGACTTCTTTCGTCCCGGCCCTCTGATGCGCGCTCTCGAATGTGAGCGGCCCTGTGTGTTGCTTATTGACGAGTTGGACAAGGTAGACGATGGGTTCGAAGCAATGTTGTTAGAAATCCTCTCCGCCTGGCAGCTCTCGATTCCCGAGTTCGGCACGGTCGCAGCAAGGAGCGTTCCCTTCGTCGTACTCACCAGCAATGAGGAGCGCAGGCTGGGCGACCCCATTCGGCGGAGAAGCCTCTATGTGCGCGTCGAACATCCAGCACCGGAGCGCGAAGCGGAAATTATCGCAAGCCGGACCCCGCTGGCTGATGAGAAGTTTCACCGGGAGATGGCGGGGATTGCTCTCTCCTTCCGCAATTACTCGCTCGAAAAGCCACCCTCGGTTTCGGAGATGATCGACTTCGCCAACGCACTTCAACTCCTCGGGACCGACCACGTAACTGAGGAGCACCGTGACGTGCTGTTGCCGTTCCTGGCGAAGACCGAAAAGGACCGCCGACACCTCCTGTTGCGCGAGGGATTCAAGAGCCTCCTCGACGACGGCGCGCGCTTCGCGAAGAGCCTCGCGCTCCCCGGAGGGTCACCATTATGAACCGATGGCTTTTCCTTTTGTTGCTCGTGTTTCCTCGGTTCGCGTGTAGTGAAGTTGATCCGGCGCATGCGGAGCACTTGGCGCGGCAGTACGCGGCGCACTACCGTGTGCCACCGGAGTTGATTGCCGCATTGATCGATGTCGAATCGAGATGGAATCCGCGAGCAGTCTCCAACAAGGGAGCGATGGGGCTGATGCAGCTCATGCCGGCGACAGCGAAGCGATTTGGCGCATTTGACGCCTTCAACGCGGAACAGAATATCGCCGCGGGCACCCGCTACGTGACGGCGTTGATGTGGGAGTTCCACGGGGATCTGCGCCTGGTCGCCGCGGCCTACTACGCCGGCGACCGCAACATTGCGCGGAAACAACTGGATTATCGCAATCCGGCGGTTGTGGCCTACGTTCAAGCGGTGCGAAGGCAGTACATGCTTCGCAGGTATCCGGCCGTTCGGCCATCAAGGAGGTCAACCCCATGAAACTTCGCTGGCTCATCCCTGTCGCAGTCCTGATTCCACTTCGTCTCGGCGCGGCCGACACTCCAGTTGGAGCACGCGTCGCAACTATCACTATCAACCCGAGAGACGTTACCGTCCTCCATCTGCGGCCGGAGTTTGAGTCGACCATTCGCATGCCGGAGGAAATCACATCTGTCATCTTAGGCAGTCCGGGTGAGTTCAAGGCCGAACATAACGAGGGCGAGCCGGAGTACGTCTACGTCAAGCCGATCGTCAAAGAGGCCGCGCAGTCGAACCTCCTCATCGCGACCAAATCAGGCCAGCATGTGACGCTGGAACTGGTCAGCGATGGCGCGAGCGTCCCAAACGCAACACAGCCGGTAGATTTCCTGATCGAATACAGAACGGCACGGAGCTTCCTTATCACCGCCGATTCTGAATCTCTGGCGATGCGAAGCGCGCCTACCAAGGAACCAAGTCAGGGTGTGAGTAGTGGAACCGCCGGCTTGCGTTCGGCGCCGCTGTCGAGTCTCGATGAGGCGTTTAAACAGCAGGAAAGCGTGAACGCTCCCAAGTGGGCGAAATGGGAGGACAAGCAGCTCGAGACATCGATTGGCGACATGCGGCAACTGAGCAACCAGGCCATGATCTCCTACTCCATTCTGAACACCTCGAATGAGCCTATCGAGATTGTTCCGCCGCAGATCCAGATCACAGGACGCAAGGTTACGAAGAAGAAAAAGAAGGAAAGCAAAGGGATCATCTCGGACCAACTGGAGATCCGGAACTACAGGTTGAGCACGACACGCCTTGAGCCGGGAGAGCGCGCCGACGGCGTGGTCGTCTTCGACAGGCCGAACTTCAAGGAATCGACCGAAAAGCTATTTCTGCAGATTGCCCAGGCGGATCAGGTGGATCATCCGATCTTGATCCATCTTCCGTTCACTCCACCCATGTCCGGCGATGACAAGTAGAAGGGAGTCCCAAGGTTATGAGCGCCAATGAGAACAACAGGAATGGAAACGGGAGCATGAACACTAGTGTCGCCGAATTATCAGAGCCGGTGGTTTCGCAAGGATCGATTCATGCGTCCGAATCGACCAACGGCACGGATAAAGCGGAGCCCGCCATCAAGTTTGCAACACGAACTGCCGCCAAAGGAGCTGAAGGAATAAGTAAGGGCAAATTAATACTCCTTGGAGGCGGACTTGCAGTTGCGGTTCTCTTCTTTGTTTTCGCGGCGATTGTCGGCAAGTCGCCGAAGAAACTGGTAGCAGCAAAGCCGCCGTCTCAGCAGGCCAAACAGGAGCAGCAGCAGCCGTCCAAAGGGAGTGTGACACCCCTCATGGATACCGTGCGCACGCCGGCGCCAGACAACAGCAGCGGGCAACTCGGTCCAGGGGATATTCGTCGGACACGAACACCGGATAATAGCTCAGGCACGAAGCCATTTGCAGGCAAGCCTGCTGTTGCCAGCTCCCTGGGAAATGTACCCTCTTTCGCAGACACGCAACAGAAATGGGAAGATCCGGCACCCTATGGCGGAACTCCCGCCACAGTCACCCCACAAACGCAGCAAGACAGCCTGAAAGAGTCGTCGCTCGTCTTCGTGCGAAGTGTGGCGCAAAGCCCCGTGTTGACTGCACAGAAGATCAATACCGACGAGGATGGTACTCCTCGCTTGGAACTGACACCGGGTACGCGCATCCAGGCGAAGCTTGAGACGCAGATATCGAGTGCTGTGCAGGCCCCTGTCGTAGCCGTAGTTGAATACACCTACGCGATCGGCGACAGAATCATCGTCCCAGCGGGCGCACGCGTGTACGGTCAGCTCCAGCAGGCCGACCGAAGCGGACTGGTGAGCGTGAAGTTCGACGAGATCGAACTTCTCGACGGAGCGCGGGAGAAGATCGACGCTGTCGGTACTGGGCTGGACCTCGGACCCATCAAAGGAAGCGTGTACGGGAAGAACACGGGCAAGAACTTTCTTGTGCGCGCAGCGTCGGGACTCGGTTCGGTTCTCGCGGAAGTGGCCGGAAACAATACCAGTGGGGCGTTCTCCGAGGATGACATGCTACGTGAGCGGCTGGCCGAGAATATCGGAACGGCGGGCGACTCCGAAGTGATGAGCCTCAATGTCAACAGCCGTGTTGTCGTTTCCGTTCCTGCTGACACGAAGATCTACGTCGTGTTCACCAAACATGAACGAACCCCTTCCGAGCTTCACAAGATGGGCCCAGCAGAGGCCCAGTAGACCGCTCGCACACATCACGCCTCATCTCTTCGCCCTGGCCCACATGCTAGGGCGTTTTCGTGTGCGGCAATCATATTCAACCTGCTGATTGCCTGTTGGCAATCGCTCTTGCGTCGGGCTTCCAATGATGCAATTGGCGCATGACTCCTTAAACGCATTCCCCTGTTCGGGTAAAGATCGGTCCGCTTGACCCAGTATGCAGTTGAGCAATTGTCATTCCCGAAGCCCCACTGTGAAAGTGAGCAAAATTCGGTCCGCATGACCCAGTACGCAGTTGGGCAATCTTCGCTCCCGAAGCCCCAATGTGAAGGTGAGTAAAGATCGGTCCCGTTGACCCACTTCGCGGTTGGGCAAGAAACATCCCCGATTACACAGTATGCAAATTGAGGCATCTTAGTTCCCGATTACCCAACGTCGGATTGGGCAAAGATCCTTCCGAATGCCCCAAAGTGCGATTTGGGTTATCGTCGCTCTCGAATACTCGGTGTGCTCATAAGAACGATCGCACGGAGAGTTTCAGAGACCCAACCGTTATGCCGATCGGTCCAGATGAACCAGCCAGGTCTCTGAGCTATGAAGGGATCAGACGGAACCGCCCGCAACGCCTGCAGATATATGTGTGCTCCCAGTTCCAATGGAGCCGGGGATAAACCTCTCGGTTGTAGCGGGCGATCCTTCGAAAATTCAGGAACATCCCACCAATGCACGCAGAACCGAGAAGCAAGAGAATAGCGACCGTGTTTCCCAAGGTTGTAGCGGACTTAGAGTGATCGAGAATGCCGACAAGACCGACGAAGCCCCAAAAAAGGGTAAAGCATATTGGTATTCCCCAAAACAGGAGCGGTCGTCCGTACCCGCGAGGATCTGGCGGCGCCGCTGCCTGCGCAGAATAACATTGGGTCGTCCCCGAATGGAATCTGGTGGAGTATGTGTGTGTGCCCTGTTGATAGAGGACGGGCGCAGCCACGATGTTCGCGGTTCCGCACTGGTCGCATTGATACGGGTTCAGCTGCGGTACGGATGCCATGCTGTTGTCCATGAGCTGGCGACAGCTTGCGCACCGGGCTCCTCGATTGAGATTTTAGCTCGATTCCTCCAAATTGTTCCAACACTCCAGAAGACCGAAATCCAGTCCTGGATTGCTCCGGTCGGAGAACCTCTTCAGTCGATTGGAGATAGGCCAATGGCCCATCCTGGTCCGACAAACTCATTTGACCGAGTTTAGGTTCCCGCACATTCTCTCGTTCGACACGGATGCCCCAGAGCAGCCGGGTCCAGGAGAGAAAACCTATGAGAACCGCAATGGCCTTCTGGCGGCGCTCCCAAGTGCCCGCTGCGACCTCCACACTCGTTCTTCACCGTCCCGATCAAATCAACTGGGTTCGCATCGCTATCCAGTTCGTGCTGGGATTGATACTCGCCGGCAACCTGCTCGTACCGTTTGCTGCGAGAGCGCAGAACCTCGGCACTTCCCCTCAACTCGGCCAAGCTGTGCAAGGTCAGCAGGCGACCACAGTCGAAGGCACCGTCCTCAACATCGTGAACTGGGGCTGCAATGTCATTGCGCCGGTAATCGCGGTTGCGTGCCTCGGCATCGCGGGATGGCACTTCAAATCCGGACGCGGCTACATGGGGTGGGGCGTTACAGGCGTCTCTCTCATGGTGATCTCCGGTCTCGGACGCATGGCTGAGGGCTTCATCACTCAAGCACAGGGCATTCAGTAGCTGAAGAAGGTGAGCGATGCAGACGCCACAGTTCCTCCTCGACCTTTTCCAGTTGCTGCTCGATCTCGCGGTGCCGGCGGCGTTCTGCACGCTGGCTGCCGCGGGAGTAAACCTGCGGCATGAAGGTGGGATCAACTTTCACGTAAACGGCCGCACGGGCAAGTGGATCCTTTGGACCATTGTTCTTCTGACACTTCCGCAACTGTTGTCGTGGGTTGCCGCGCAGGGCATCAACATACCGTCCGCGAGCGGATCGGTTGGGACAAGTTGGCTGGCCAGTATGGAGACGGTATTCAAGAACTTCGTTAGCCAAATCGTCGTCGCCAAGCTGGTGCCAGTTCTTGCGGCGTACTTCGTCCTGAAGGCAACACTGGACGGGGCCGCAGGCGAGAATCCGCTCGGCTCGATCGTCGCGGCTCTCTTCCTGATGTCGCTCTCGGCAACGATGCAGCTCTTTCAGGGATGGAACTCAGGAGGCCAGTATGCGATGACCGACATGCTCGCCTCTCTGTGGAACTATATCGCCGGACAGATCTTGCCGGCTGCTGCGGGCCTCGCTTGTGTCGGAGCAGTGATCAATTTCGTGCGCCACAGACCCTGGACCAGACTTGTCTTCGCCGCGATCTCTTTCCTAAGCGTAAGCGGTCTTCTCTCGCTCTTTCGGGCGATGGCGGCATGAGGAGCAATGCATGAGTCTCGATGGAGCCATTACGAACCTTGCGTCATGGGCGGGCAACACCATAATGCCCACGATGGCCGGGTTGTTCTTCGCCGGAGCGGTGTATCGCTATAGCAAAGGGAGCCCTTTCGAGCAGCCATTGTATGGAGGCTTCGCCTCCTTAATGTGCTCCGGGATTCTGCGCGCTCTGGAAGGGTTTGTGCAGCACGCGGGAGCAACGAATGCCGATGCATTCTGGATGGCCACGATGAGTCTGGTGAACTGGACGGCCAACGTAATCCTGCCCATGTTCGCGCTCACACAGTTGGCAGCGATGGCCATGCACATGGGCGGCGTGGTTTCGGAGATCTATCCGGGTTCGACGTGGATCAGAAAGTTCGTCGCAGCAATCGGCGCACTGATGGTTTCGGGAATGGTGCGCCTGGCCGAGTCGATGGTAACGCAAGCGCACGGAATCGGAGGGTAGAGCCATGAGTCTCGATATGACGCCGGTTCACCGCAACCTCCACACCAAGGTGACATTTCTTGGCCTCGAGTTTGAGGACCTGATTCTAGTACTCGCATTGGCGGCGGTGTTGAACCTCCTTGCGCACTTTGTGAACGGCAATGCTCATGTGTTCGGCATTCCGCTCAACATCTTTATGGAGTTCATTGTGCCTGCGTTGGCTGTGCCGTTCCTGATTCTGTTCAAGTATGGGAGGCCGCGCGGGTATCTCACCGACCTGGTCCGCTCGTTCTTCGCTCCCAGGGCCTGGTGCGCGCTTGAACGAGATTCGGAACTGACTCAACCTTACGTGGTCGACGAGGAGGAATAAGGATGCAGGCATCGATCACAACCGAGAGGAGCGGGATGGTCGTCGCAGTTCTCGACGCGGAAGCGGCACGCGTCACGTTCGCGTGCGTCATCTTCGCAGCACGCTTTCATGAGGAGATCGCTCCACTTGCGCGGATCGTGGAGCAGCAATTGCAGATCGAGGTGGACGGAACTCTAGAGGGAGACCTTAGCTATGCCGGTGACCCAAGCAGAACACGATAGAAGGCTCAAAGTACCGGCGGTATGCGAGTTGCTGCCTCTACGCGATCTCCCTATTGGAGACAACATCATGGTCCGTACCAATGGGGCTTTCGCCGCTGGTTACGAGTTAAAGGGGATCCTCGCGTACTTTGCGACCGACGGCGATAGGAATCAGAACAAGTCGATGCTTGAGGCGCTCTTTCGGAGCGTGCCCGATGTGAGGATGCGGGTTCAGTTCAGATACGAGATTTCCGAGCATCTCGGAGATCTCCTCAGCGACTATATCCACGAACAGCGAACTGATCAATCGGAAGTGATGGCCCTCGATGCGCACCGGCTTCGGATGTGGCGACAGAAGGAAAACAGCGGCTTCTTCTTCGAGAATCGGCTGCATGTGTACTTGATCTGGGACCCGCGCATTCACGCCACGCTCTACCACTCCACTCAACAGAACCGCAGTCTTGGTGGATTCACTCTGAGCCAGAAGAAGGCCATCCAGCGTGCGCGGAAGGAGCACGAGACCTATCTGGCCGAGTTCGAATCCATCCTCCGGGGCATCGAGGGGTCGATGGAGGCAGCCAACCTCGGGCCACGAAGACTCCTGACGCAAGAACTCTTTGAGGAATTGAAGCATGCGCAGCACCCAATCCGAAGCGATCGGCGGCCGTATGTGCCCGGAGAGGAGATGATTGAGTACCGCAGCGCACGGGAGCAGGCGACTGAGGCAAGCATCCTCAACGAGACCGAGACTTACCTGAACATCGATGGGTATCTCTATGCCGTGGTCAGCCTCAAGGAACTTCCCGATGCGACCTTTCCCGGGATGCTGCAGAACTTTTCGTCACTTGGCTTCCCGGTTGTCGTCAGCGGACAGGTCGTGATCCCCGACCAGGTGAAGGTGCTCAAGAGCTACAAGAAGCGCCTCCAGAAGATGACCGCTGCGCAAAAGGACGCCAACGGAAACTTCAAATCGAATCCCGAGGCCGAGGTAGCTCAGGCGCAGCTCATCCAGGTACAGCGAGACATCATCTCCTCCTCTCTCAAGACGGCCAAGCTCAGTCTTTCCGTCGTCGTGCGCACCTCGCAACCGGCGATAACCCTGCACGATCTCGAACGGTCTGAGCGCGAACTCGCCAACCGCACGCAGGAGGTCCTGAACGGCTTCACGCACATGAATGGGGCGAAGGCTGTGGCTGAGACGATCGCCAAGCGGCGGATCTTTCTGGGGACGTTGCCGGGCATGGGCCAGGAAGACAAGCGAGATCAGGACATGCTTACATCCAATGCCGCGGATCTTGTGCCCGTAGAAATGCCCTGGACCGGGACGCGGAGGAGCCCGCTCATTCTCTTCGAGACGCCCTATCGCCAACTTATTGCGTTCTCAATGTTCGATCCAGATCTTTCCGATGCTAACGGCCTCCTGATGGCAAAAAGCGGTGGCGGTAAGACTCTCGCCGCACAGCAAATGCTGCTGATGGCGGCCCGCGCCAACCCGTTGATTTCGATTCTCGAGCGCGGAGATTCGTATCAGCCACTGGTCGAACTGATGGGAGGGGAGATGATCGAGATGTCGCTCGACAGCGATCAGACCATCAATCCCTGGGACCTGCCCCACGGGGAGACCAAGCCTTCGAACGACCAGATTTCATTTCTGAAAAACCTCACCCGGCACATGCTGGGTGAGAACACGCCCCCGGATCTCGACATCGACCTTCTGGACAGTGTTCTGCTTGAAGCCATCGCTTCAACCTACAAGAGGTGCAGCGCCAAGACCTCCAATCCGATTCCGCTCTTCGGAGATCTGGCTGCGGAATTGGCGCACTGGCAGGACCGAGATCGAAATCAGAAGATCAATGCGATGGCGCAGATGGCCTCGACCAAACTCCGAGCCTGGGTTGACGAGGGACCGTATGCACGACTCTTCGACAAGCCGACCACGGTCCAATTGAACAATCCCTGGCTCTACTTCAACGTCGAGAAGCTCAAGGACGATCCGCGGTTGGAGCGTGCCATGAGCCTTCTGATCGCGCACACCGCGACGTACCGCGCGTCAGGGATGACTGGGCAACCCAGCATCGTCTTGCTCGATGAATGCTGGGCGCTGCTTGAGTCGCCGATCCTCGCCACCGTCGTAGTGCAGCTGTTTCGCACTGCTCGCAAACGCAATGCAAGCGTTTGGGGCATCAGCCAAACGCCCGAAGATTTCGTAGGGACACCCGACCGTCCAAATGAACACGGCGCCGGAATCGTGAAGAACGCGACCACGAAGATCATCGGCAAACAGCCCGGTGATATGACTGCGCTTCGCGAGCACGTTCATTTGAACGACACAGCGCTCAATCAGATCAAAACATTCGCTCACCCCAAGAAGGGACACAGCGCCGAATTCCTGATCGCGATTGGGGAGAAGGCGGAATCGACGCATGCGATCAGGATTGTTCCCAGCCCCGTGGACTACTGGATTACGACCACCTATGCGCGGGAGCGAGCATTCCGCAAATGGTGGATGCGACAGCACCAGCAACTGCCGCTGATCCAAGCTTACGAAGAACTTGCCGAACAGTATCCGCGAGGCCTGGCGGAAGTGGCGCCGTTTCCCGCAGAACTCTCTGGAGAGATGCAGGAGGCGATGAGCCAATGACTGAAAATGCCCAACCCGAGATGGATCTACTTCTGAATGGAGAGCCGTATACGGCCGATCCACAACGCGACCGAAGGCCAGGCACCAATGCCCGCTGGAATAGGAGAGTACTCATTCTTGTTCTCATGATCGAGACCTGCTTTGCTCTACCCAAGCTCGCTCATGGTCAATTCCTTAGCGTGTTCGACGCGATCTTTAGCTCGATTCAGAACGACATCGGCAGCTCGCTCAAGACGATCAACCAGATTGCCCAGCAGATGCAGAAGTTCTATCAGACAACGGTTGCGCCGCTGGCGGCAATCAACCAAGCCCGGGGCTTCGTAGCAAATTCGATCAACACATATCGCGGGCAGATGAATCAGGTGTTCAACACGCCGTTCACAAGCGCCGTGACTCCGGGGCCGCAACAGTTTGAGAGCATCCTGCATAGCCGCCTGTCGACAGAGATTCCCGCATTGCAGACGAGCTTCACTGCCAATTACGGCGCTATCCCGCAGGTAAATACCGCTTCGCCACAAGACCGCGTGATGATGGACGTGGACGACGCCCTTGGCCAGGAGAATCTCAAGACAACACTGATCGCCGATCAGGGGGCGGACGTCATTCTTCAAACCGCCAATCAGATGGAAAACCAGGTTGCGGTGAGCACACCCGGCTCGAACCCCTTCCTTACCGCTCAAGCTCAAGTCGCCAATCTCCGCTGCCAGGCATACATGCAGAAGATGCTCGCGGCGGAGTTGCGTCAGGAAGCCGGTCGCATTGCCCACGACAACGTTCTCGTTAAGCGCCGGACGGCCGCAACCGGCGGCGTCAACGGCCTGATCACTGGGGCGCTAACAGCGCGCTAAGGAGGTTTCGATGACCGACCCCAAGAAGAACCCGAACAAGCAGCGCAGGTCATTTTTCTGGCAGCGTAAACCAGCTTTAGCGCGGGAGTTGGCCAGACCTGTAAATGCCGTTCAAGCGAACGAGAGCAAGGCGCAACTCTGGTACCGACCAACCTTGCTTAAAGTGGCAGTGGTTGTGCTCGCGGTGGTCGCAATCCTGCCGAGGCATGCGAACGGGCAGTTCGGCATCGACACGGCTGCGATCATGGCGGCGCTATCCAAGATGCAGTCGCTGATGAATACCTATATTGCCGCGCCGCTCAGGACCATCAATCAATACGAACAGAGCACGGCGAAGTATCAACAAGAGGTCATGTACCCGCTTACCGCGATCAATCAGGCGAAAATTTCAGTGATGCAGTTCGAGAACCAGTTCAACCAGGTCAGCGGAATGTTTCACGTTAACGTATCGAGCGCCACACTACCGCAGTCGCAGAATCTCGAAGCACTCCTGCTCTCGCGCAGCGCGGCCAATGTGCCAACCGTAACGGGCCAGTTTCAGAACGTGTATGGCCTCGTGATGCCGCAGAATGCGGCGTCTCCGCAAATGAGAACGATGACCGACATGACGGACGCGCAGGCACAAGATGCAATGAAGCGGGCCATCGAGATCGATGCCCTCGCGGACGCGGAGTTAAACGAGGCCAACCAGATGGGACAGCAGATCTCGCAGGCAGCTCCCGGTAGTGCGGGAATCCTGGAGGCCGAGGCCGACGTGTGGGTCGTGCGGGCCAATGCCTACACACAGGCAGCTCTGGCTGAACTGATGAGGACGCGCGGCATCGATCTTGCCAACCAGAGCAAGGCTTCAAAACTTGCAACCGCCGACAACACGAACAACAACGGCCTCATCAACGGAGCGCTCACAAACAGGTGACAGCCATGCTGCATGCGAATCTACATCCCGAGGCGATGCTCGCGTTCTTTCAGTCGACGCAGCTGAATCTATTCGAGCGGTTTTTGACTCAGGCAAGGACCGGCATCGACTCGACCGGGATTACCTCCGGGATGCAGAACGTCGCATATGTGGTCCTGGTCGTGGGCTTTCTGTGGCAGGTCTATCAATCGGCCCTGCACGGCGGGGACGTCCGTGGATTGGGCACAAGTCTTATCAAGTATGTGGTCACTGCAGTTGTTGTAATGAACTACGGAACCATATTCACGACCGTCAATCAGGGCTTCGTGAACGCAGGCAACTGGATCAGCAATGCTTCAGGTGCGCTGAACCTCCTAGACAACTGGAAGATCGACCTGCAGACGCAGTTTAACCAAGTGGGATTTCAAAAAATGTGGGGGCTAATAACCGGGGACATTGCCGGGCTCTTAGATGCCCTTTTGATTCTCGTCGCCTATCTCCTATATCCGATCGTCATCGTGATCTTCGGCTTCTTCTACATCTTCTACGGCAGCATCCTCTATATCTTCGGCCCGATCGTGATTGCTCTCATGCCCCTCGGCGGCGCGAATCGCCTTGCCAAGTCCTATGTCGAGAACATCTTCATTTGGAATGCATGGACCATCCTTTACGGCGGCTTCGGCGCACTGTTGAGTGCCGTACAAATGGGCCAACTCGGACAGATGCTTAGCCAGAACAATTTCCTCGGAGGGCTTGGCAACCTCGAAGGTTCAATTCTGATCGGCATCGTGAGCATCGTCTATTCCCTGGCGATCGCCATCATTCCGTTCATTGCCAAGCGCATCGTCAGCGGCGATGTGGGTAGCACTGCGGTCGCGATGGTGGGGACGGCAGTCACTGCACTGACAGCAGGCGCGGCGGGGATTGAGGGAGCTGCGGCGGGTGTAGCGGCAGCGCGAGCGGGATCTGCAGGTGCAACTTCGGCGGGAGCATCCTCCGGCGCTGCGACCGCTGGATCTGCGCGCGCGCTCACGACCGCTGCAGGCGGAAACATGCCCGCGGCACCGCAGTCGGCACCCATCGCGGCTTCCTCTACCACAAGGGGGTTTTCGCTTGGCGACGGCAATCCTTCGCTGGAGAGCCATGCCGGCCAGATTCGCAATTCAATCAGTGAAGTGATGGGCACAAGCAGCGCCGGGGAGGAGAGCAGCGGAGCAATCACCGTGGCGGCCGAGAACTCCGGCGCTCTCGAGAGCCATCCCAGTGGCTCAGGCGCAACCCCGAGAGTCGGCGCCAGATTATCGGCAACAGCGAGAAAAGGTCCCAGCATACATCGCTACAACCTCGGCACATGGACTGCATACCATGCCGCCCGAATCGCAGCTGGCAGCATTGCTGGAGTGACAAGGCGCTCGGCAGATCAGGAGTAGGAGGACACATGAAGACCGGCATGGTTGCAACAGACGACGCGGCCCTCCCAAGGCCGAAGTACTACGAGATGGATGGAGCGCTCAGGGCGAACGCGAATCGTGCCTGGCTGCTCGCCTTCCTGACAATCCCGATTGCGCTGCTCGCAATCGGATTCGCGATCTTCGTCCGCATACAGCCGCCGACAGTGATTCGCATTGGTCCAAACGGCGACGCTTCAGTTTTAGGCAAAGCAGCGAGAGGTGTCGTTGCGGATCTGGCCACCGGCGGAACGGATGAGTTTCTAGATGAGGCGTTCGTCAAGCGTTTCCTGACGAGCTACCTCAACTATTCGTCCTCCGACGTAGACGACCACTGGGCCAGCAGCCTCAATATGATGACGCGCAACCTGCGTGCGAACACCCTAAAGGCAATGGCGGACGACAATACGCGCGGCAAGATTGATGACGGGCAAATCCAGTCCGCATTTCATCTGCGCGAGATCGAAACAGTCAGTGGTGAGCCCCTAACTTATCTGGTCTATGGCGTGAAGGACGTTCACCGCCTGAGCAACGGAACAGAAACTACGGACCATTTCATCAACGAGTACCGTGTGCGCCTCATCGCCGACAAGCGTTCGGACGTGAACCCGGACGGGCTCTGGATTGCGGATTACAGCGAACGCCCGATCGACGGCGAGCGCCGCGACCGCATCCTGAATTCCCCCGATGCTGTTCCGGAGAGTAGCGCCGCTCAAGACAAGGGAGGTCAGTGATGGAAGCTACGCTCGCACGGGTTGCGGAGATACAGTCACAACCGACACAGGTATCGAACCCCAGGAACACGCGCAAATCTCGCCGGCAGACGGAGGAAGGTATTCGATACTTTCTCGCCAAGGACGGATCGTCGATTGAGAAACCGGAGCTTGGTGCGGAAGTGGCAAGCGAAGGCGAGGCTCTAATCAAAGCGTTTCAGTCGAAGAATGGCGTGATCTACACCGTTCTCGCCTACAAGGCGGAAGCGGAGATACAGGGAGGATCTCCGACATTGGTAAAGCGGCCCCTGCGCAAATAGGGCGCCGACATAAGTAATAGCGGTCAGCTCGGATTCAAAGAGGAGACAAACCTGAAATACGGCTCATGTCGCCTCATTTGACGCCTTATCGCTCAAGCGCGATGAGGAATTCCGCTGACCCGGTTTGCACCCTCAAGCCTGGTTCGGCTAGCATCCCCACCCCTAACCCGGGCGGCCAGGCGAGGAGATTGAAGACCGGCGATCAGCCAAGTCTCTAGTCACTTCGTCTCGAAGCGCCAGACAAGTGAGGAGAACATGACAGCGAACAGGACACAAAACGCGGCACTCGATCAACAGCTCATTCTCGAACTGAGGATCGATGCGTCCGGTGAAGTGACCCGCAAGCCAACCAAGCTCGGACGAAAGGATACGCTCGAGGGAAAGCTCCTCGGTCAGCTTTATCCTGGCATCCGAGTCGCGCGCGTCAGCGTGCCGTATGAGTTGACGCCGTATGAGCAGTCTGTGGTCGAAAACCGCATGGCGAGCCTTCATTACGGCGGGGTTGAGTACAAGCTGGTGGGCGCCAGCGGTTCGGCGAAGGATGGCAAGTTCTACTTCGTTGACAAGGTGCATGCCGGCCCGATAGCTGAGCGCTTTCAGCATTGGCCCGAGGCGGCGATCGTGTACTTTGCGATCCTCGTCTCCGACTGCAAGCTGATGGTCGAGGAACCCGACCTGCGCATCGCTGTGGTCAAGGATCACGTCCTTGGCACCAACGATTGCCGTGGCTGGGCGCGTGAATCCCTCTACCGGAAGCTCAAGATCGGCACGAATCGTTTTTGCCAGTTTCGGCTGGCATTCGACGCAAGCGAACCGAAGCAGGCGAAAGGCGCATTAAAGGCGATGAGCGATCGTGTGGCCGACAGGCTCGCGGTCGATGTCATTCTGCCCGAGAGCGCCTGCAAACCAACCCTAAGGGGAGGAGTGCGATTTCTTCCCAACTTGGGCACATCGGGCCGCCTGTATACGGGTCCGGCGATTCTCGGGATCAAACAGATCTCCCGTCAATCGGAGTTTGGGTCAAGCTACACGTTGATCGAACACGCTTCGGAAGAGGCGCTGCAGTTTGAACTGAAACTGTGGGCGCTTGAACGAATCAAGGCAATGAGAAAGGCATGGGACGAAGGTGACTACCAGGCTCTTTTCGAAGTAATCGGCAAGTCCGAGGTTACAACGATGGAGGATGGTGTCGGCTTTGACCCCGACTCCCTGGAGCGAGAGGACGATCCGGCTTCAGAGGGATGCGACCCGGCGGAGGCGGTTCTGTTGGCGGACCGTAGCGGAAATGCAATCAAGATTCCCTATGTCTTCAACCAACTGAACCGCAAGCTGGCCCGCTGGGCATTTCGTGCCTGTACGAGCGCGGATCTGAAGCTGCCATCGTTCGCTCTGGCGGACGACGGTGTCCTGATGGGAGCACCGGGGAAAGATTCTCTCGGCCTCCGACTGGATACCTGAAGACAGTGCGATTGCATCGTTGGCGGCGGAGAGGGGCCTTTGCATCCGGTATCCAATACGGATGCAGGAGGATCTCTTGCCCGTTCGTCATCTCACCAACACAGAGCTTGTTTCGGCGCTCAAACAGGCGCTCGGAACAGCCGACCTTGACGAATCGCAGGTCGCCTATCTTCTTGATCGGCACCTTCGCATGGAGGGGACGTACATACTTCATTCGAAGACCGCGAGCAAAAACGGCGGCGACTTCGACTTCGACACCATCTGCGTAATGCCATCCGATCGGTTCCCGAAGTTTGTGGCGGGAAGGGTCGCATATGGGGAGAGATTTCACCAGGAAAAGACCAAACATCAGAAAGCCAAATCTCCTTGGTGGAATGCCTGCCCGGTTGCCATGAAGGCGCGTGGAAACCGGATCGGCTCGATCACCGATCTGAAGACCTCATGTCTTTCGGCGGGACGGCCAGACCTGGCCTACAAGCTCGTCGAGCAACTGCAGAACGCTCTCGATTCCCTGAAACACAGGGTCGAGATCGATGAATCCGTTGTCAGTGAAATCAGGAAGGAGGTAGCGCCGGCGCCCTGGCTCCGCTACAAGCGTGAGCGCAGAGTATCGGACCTGCCGTCCCATCTTGAAGTCGCGGACACGGATAAGGTTGGGAGGCTCTATAACGTCCTGCGCAAGGAGGTTGGCTTTCTTCCCGACGAAACTGGTAACGGTTTCGAAGAGAAGATGTCGATAGAAGACTTCCGAGGACTCTTTTCGGGTGAAACCGTTACCCGGGAGATGTTCGAGGAATGCCAGTTGATCAATTCGATTTACGGGGATATCGCAAGCCGGATTGTCCAGCGCGAGGATGAAGTCAAACAGCAACTCAAGGACGCTCAAGCGCAGTGGGAAGTTGTACGCGGGAGCGAAGACAAGGAGAAAAGAAAGTCCGCAGTGCTTGCGCGAAACAAGGCGCAGGCGGCTCTGTGGGAACACGAACAGGATGCACGGGATCAGTTCAGCTCGTTGCATCTATTCGTTCACTACTGGGCGCAAGGAAAACAGGAGAACCGTCGGGCATGGGCGCAGGCGATGAATGGTGTCGTCTCAGGTGGCTCGGGTTCCGGCGCCGTTCTCTTCCAGTCGTTTCCGCAAGAGGTGATCGATGCCTTCGCGGAGGTTACCGGTGGTCAGCGGGTACGAGTGCGACTTCCGAAGACTGTGAACGGCTATGTCTGGTTCGACAATGAGCAGCGGGCATTTCTGGTCGAGCGGATGGCGAATCCTCAAGGCCCTGAGTGCGAGAAGAGGGTATTTCTCTTTCAGTACAAAGGAAAACGCTCGCTTGTCTTCGAAAATACGAGTGTTCCAACGTCGATGGAGCATTCCTAACCGGCAAAAGAGAAGCTGCGGCCTCGAGCCCCGGCTTCTCTTTTCCTTTTTGTGACTCACCCCACGCCCAGGGAGGCCGCCATGAAGACGATCCCGATCTTTTTTCTTGCTCTCGGTGCGATCGCGGCCGGGGCACAGACCACCAGCCAAAGCCAAATCCGTCACATTGAGACATCGTTGAATCATCTGACGGTTCTCGAATTTGGTGAGTCCGTGACCACGCTTGCGATCGCCGATCCAGACAGCTTTCAGGTCGAGCGACATGACGACAAGGTTTTTGTGAAGCCTCTCCGCGAGGGCGTGTCCACCAATCTCTTTGTCTGGACCGCGTCTCGGGAGTTGAGCTACGAACTCGATCCGGCTGGCCAACTCGCTCAAATGGACGTCCTGGTTCGCACCGAACCTGTGCCCAATCCGCACACCAGCACACAGGCTTCGGCTGAGCCCTCAGATGCAGAGATTCGCAGGATCGCCTCGCTGGTCCTTACTCAGGCAATGATGGGAGCCGAGAACATCGTGCATGACGCAGAAAAACGCGCCACGGGCCGCATCGAGGTCGATCTTGAACAGGTTTATCGCGCGAAGGATCGCATCTATATCCGCTATTCGGTTGCCAACGAGACCAAGGCTCCGTTCCGGGTCACGACTCCGGACGTGTGCGCCCCTGTCCCGACCGAGCAGCCTATCTCGCTCGTGAGCCTCAGGAATCATCAGATCACGTCTCGGACCTTCACGGCCTTCAAAGCGAAACAGGTTTCAGGCATCGATGTGATGCAGGCCGAGTCAGGTACGCGCGATCTTGCGCCGGGAGAAAAGACGACAGGTGTAATCAGCATTGGAGCTTCGACAGGCAATCCGCCACAGATTTATCAGCTGAACTTTGGCGTCGATCAAAACGGACCTCTAAAAATTGAGACGGTTCTCTAGTCATGGACACCCAGGGCTACATTTCGCAGTACGAAGTGCGCCAGTCGCTCAGACAGATCTACCGTAGCGATGCCGAAACCAGTCTGCAAAGCTCCCTCCTCAAATCCCTTTCTGATGAACTAAAATCCATCGACGAGAAGGGCCGCTGGAAGCCCAGCCCAGTGCTCATTCTCACCTTTGTTCTGCTGTGCGCCTTGCTCGGGGTTTTTCTGTATTTCTCGGTGGGAGGACGCGGATGAGCCCCTACTACGATCAGCCTGCATTGCATCAGAGAGGAACAGAAGATGTCGTAGGCGTTCTGGTTCTGCTCGCTTCTGCCGTGCTCGCCTTCGCGTGGTACGTTGCTGTTTCACGCCTCCATCTCCGCAACCAGCAGTGTCTTGAGATCTTCCTGTACGTCGCCATCCTGTTTTTCGGCGGAGGCCTGCTCTTCGCACAACTGGTTGGTCGGAGACGAAGGAGAGAGGAGAACTGGCCACACCCGGCCATCCTAATTCCAGCATCGAAAGACGTGGCAACAGTTCGTCACATCAATCAAGGCGAAGCTACATTGCTCGGATACAACGTGCACAAGGAGCCCTGGCTCTGGCCCGATATCGTGCGAATGAAGCACGGTATTATCGTGGGCGGCACGGGTTCTGGCAAATCAACGTTTCTCGAAAACATCATCGCGCAGGATGTAATGCGCCGCTTCGGCGCGCGCAAAATGCCGATGATCATCTTTGACGGCAAGGGAGAACGGGAGTTTCTTCATCGCCTTCTGCCGCATATAGAGGCTGCCGGTCGCCTGCAAGATCTGCGAGTGATCGATCCAACCCACCCCGCGGAATCGGCGCGATACAACCCGTTTTATGCACTCGAGGATGCTTACCAGGAGCACGTGAATTTCATTTTCCGGTCCTTCGGGCTGCGCGAAGACTTCTTTAAGGGACACCAGGAGGCATACCTTTCGGATCTTGTCCGCATACTCCAGTACACCGGAAAGCTGTTCAACGTCTACGACGTGCTGGTGATGGCGCTTGATGAGAAGGTGCTGGAGGAACAGATCGGGATTGCGAAGGCGCGCCTGGCCTCAGTGGCTGGTATCTCCATGCAGAAGCGGTTGAACTTTGAGATGTCGGTCAAAATGCTTCAGCGATCGCTTGCGGACCGTGAACGGGTAGAGAAGATTCAGGGGCTTTTGAATGAACTTTTGAGCTTCCTGGAGGACGAACTGTCGATTGTTACCAGCTCCTATCAGGACCTGCTTACGCTCGACGATGTGCTCGAAAACGACCTGATCCTATTTGTCTCCCTCAACGCCAACCGCAATCAGCGTGCGGTCGAAGCCTTGGGAAAGATCCTGCTCCAGAACATCCAGTTGATGGTAGGTAAGCGTTACGCACAGCCAGCCAGCGACCGGAATGTAGACGAGCCCATGCTCTCGGTGATCCTCGATGAGTTTTCGCCGTTCGCCTATCCCGGGTTTACACAGGTGCTTCAGACGGCGCGCGGGGCGCGCGTCTCATTCCTGTTTTCGTTTCAGAGCATTCCCCAATTGCAGCGTGTGAGCCAAGCGTTTGCGGACGAAGTGTCGTCCGCTCCGGGAACGAAGATGATTATGAACGTATCGGAGGAACACACGGCCCAGTGGTTTTTGAAGGCATCTTCCCGAATTGCGAGCAAGCGTCGCAGCCTGTCGGTGCGTAGAACCGGGATTTTTTCGACCAAATATACAGAGACCGGAACTGGCAGCGAGAGCGACATCAAGGAAACGCGTGCGCGCGAGGACCACATCAAGAACCTGCCTGTCGGCCAGATGGAGATCCTGATGGTGGACAGCCGCGAAGGTACCCGCTACTCCCATTTGCACGTGCGGCGTGTTCCTCGGTTCCAGGTGGAGGGCCTTGAGCCTTCCCTCTATCCGAAGATGCACAGCTATTTCGACCCTGAGATCGGAGTGAATCTCCGCTTCAAAGAGGCGGAGAACCGGAAGCAACGGCGCAGGAGAACGGCAGGATTGTTTCTCGGAGAGGCAGGTGGAGATTGAAGATGCGAAGTTCAGCCGTCATCCGATGGGTACTTATCGCGATCGCATGTTGCTGCGTGGCCGGCCAATTTGTCGGTCAGACTCCGAACGAGCCAGACATTCGAACCGCGCAGTCGGCGCCCAGACGCCAGGGACTCTTTGACTACGCTTTAGGCAAGTTCAATCCACACGATAAGAACTACGGCGCGTCGATCGAGTCCGCGCGGAGCGCCCTTGTCGGATACACAATCGACGATCTCTACTTCTGGTCGAATGTGGTGACGCTTCTGTTGCTCAGCGGGCTGGTCGCAGTTGTTCTTCTCCAATGGCGCGCCATGGACAAGCGCGGACTCATCGCAGCGTCTCTCATCGCGCAAGTATGGAACGGCCGTGTCAGCGACAGGATCGAGATAGAGCGTCGGACCCAGCAGTTTAATCAGCTGGTCGAAGCGCATAACGCCGAGGCTGAAGCAACTCTATCCCACAAATCAAGGCCCTCGGAACAGGAAAGCGATACGAACGGGAGCTTGACAAGGAGCGTTCGCACATTGGCGGACAGCAAAGGGATTACGCCAGCGGAGGCAGAGAAGATTGCCGCCGTCGCGCCGGATGCGACCGCAGCGAGCGTGCAACAAAGCAATCTCTTGCTGCGGCGGCGTGTTGAAGCGTTGCAGAACAGCGAACAGAATCTGAAGCAGCGCCTGAATCAAACGACTGTTTTGCTCGACCAGGAGCGGCGCCGTAATGCAACTCTGAAAGGCGCATAAGAAGGCCAGAATGATCAGAAAAAGACCATCCAATTTCGGAAGCCATGATGATTGGCTCGCGCATGTCCGTAGGGAGATTCCCATCCTGGAGCAACCTTATGCGCTTGCTGTCGGCCGCATGGAGCTCTTTCGGAGGTTCTACCGGATGCAGGAACTTTCGTTCCCAACTCAATTTACAGAGGAGCTGCAACGTATCGAGACAATGCACGACCCCGAGCGGACACCCGCGTTGGAGGCCCTGAACGACCTGATCTTCAGAAGCCTCACGATGCATCTGTTCAATCGGGCGCGGTCGATAACTTCAATCGATGATCGGAAGGCGCCGGCATCTCCGCGCAAAGAAATTGAGGAACTGTTCAGCCATGTTGCGAAGAAGAACCGCTATTTCGCGCTCTGGACTGTTTACAAAAGAGGTGTATCCGACCGCTCGGTTGCCGAGGAATGGGACGAGTATCTCCTTCAGGAACTCGGGACACAAAGCCCAGAGGCAATCGTCTTCACTCGAGCAATGGTCGAATTGGATCGGCTTCTCACCCTTTTTCACGACGAAAATCTTGCGCTTCCCAGTCTCGCTTTCGAGCGTATTTGGTTCCTTCACTACCTTCGAGGACCCGAGCGAATGGCCCAAACGCGCGCTGTCCTGGGAATGCTTATGGCGGAGTTGGAGGCATGTACATCCGCGTAATCGGCTTCGGGACAAACTGGTGGGCCATGCGTTCACACGACACGAGCGATCCGTTCTGCTTCCGGCGAAGGGCGGCCTACTTCAACGCTGCCGCCGTGATGTCGGGAAGACGTCTCCATCACAGCGCAATTTTCCCTGGACAAATTCGCTTCAACGCGAAGAGTGGATTTGATCCAGAGTTCCCGTTGCGCACGCTCGGCAAGACATTTCTTTGCTCTGCGCCACGTCAGTTCGCCGGAAAGATGCATTTGCTATTCGAGCGACGCACCGGCGAGATGATGCCAGATGCCTATCTGGTCACCCTCAAATCTGCGGAGCATGGCGCAATCCAGTTCGCTAAACCCGGTTGGAAATCGGCTGGAGTCCGGCCAATTTCGATCAGCCTGCGCAGTGAAAGGTACGAAGCAATGTTGCTGTTCGGCCCTGGAGATTGGGTCGAGAGCGACTTGGGACGGTGGCAGGTTGTTCAGGCTGAATGCCGAATCCGACTCAACGAAGTCACCGAAGGAGTGCTCCCGTGAGGTATTACAAGGGGTATATCGCTCTGTCCGAAACATGCGATGTGCCAGTTCTGCTCCACGTCCGGAACTCGCGCGCGATCTGTTTCGATCAGCTTCGCGAGTTGCTATCGCGCGAGATGCTGGCGGCGATCGTTCGCTCTTTGCGCTGGCGGGTGACACGGCTCGAAAAAGTCGGGCTGATCGCGAGGCTGAATGGACAGCGGTTTCTGGGTAAGCCTGTCTATGGAATTACCCAGCAGGGCCTTGAATGTCTTGAGTCGCGCGGGCATTACCTGGTCTCGTTGCCCAGTGACACGGAGCAGATTCTCCATCCGTCAAAGGTCGCTCACGCGCTGGAGTTGGTCAATATCCGTCTGGCTCTTGCCCGATCAGGGTTGCTTCGTTCGTGGAAGAGTGACGTGGAGATCACCTCCCGGAACCTTGTTGCCGCCAACGGAACGACCAAAGACTATGACGCCGTCGCGGCGATCGAAGTCGACGGATGCACACGAAGTATCGGGATCGAATACGAGAGAAGCGCGAAGTCCGCGTCCCGATATGACGCAATTCGCGAGGCTCTTGATAGAGACAAGACCAGTGATACGGTCTTGTACTTAACGGCAAGTGACGATATTTTGTATTTGCTCGCCATGGAATTGCGCGCGACTCGCAGACGGATCGGCTTCGCACTCAGCGAGACATTCCGCCATTCTCTCCTCGAAACGCGCACTCTGACCAACACGGAGAGCTCAGAAATTGTGCCTTTCCGCGAACTCCTAGGATTACGGAATCCGTAATTGCCATTCTGCATGGCGAGCCATTCCTTCGACTGTCCATTGTGGTTGTATTTACGTCGCATTGGCGTTTCATTGCCGTTGCTTTGACCTCCTTTGCCTCGTTATTGAACGGAATCGGCACCCTCTAAGTCATGACCTCTCAAGAACTTCCTTTCTGACTATCCCCTTGTAGACATGGCAATTTTGAGGTGACGGGAAGGAGTTGAGGATAGAAGAACGCATGAGAGTGAGACTGATACTTGAACGCCTGTTGAGGAAGCACGCTAGCAGAGATCTGCTGGTGAAAGCAGAACTCGCTCTCAGTTCCCGCTCCTAAACAAGCCAATTCCCGAAGCAAGCGCATAGCTCGCCCTTGATGGGTGGTGTGGGTCGCGGCCACCCGTTCGCATTTTTCACGAACGCCATCCGGTACTCGTGCCACGAAAGGAAGAAATCGCCATGCCCAACTCTGACTCCGTCGCCTCCACTCAAGCGGTGGAAGCAGCATCTCCCACGGACCACTTCCGGCGTCGCCTGGCGATCTGCCTTGTGCAGACCGCGTTCAACACGATCATCGTCGCAAGGTACGCTCGAACGCTCTATCTAGTGACAGTACACGACGCGCTTCAGCAGGTCGGAGTGACTTTGCTGTTCGCAGCCCTGCTCGGATCGCTCGCTCGGATGTGGTTCCTCACACTGAAGGGCCGGGCACGATAACCAACTATCCGTCCCGTCAACCTCTACTCAGAAGGAAGGAGAATTGCCATGCAATCCAGCTTAGGAAAGATGTCCGCCTACAAGATGTTCAGTTGGCGGGACCGGGCCGCGGGCTCAATCGAACAAACGGTCACGATGTTCCTGGAACTTGGGGAAGCCGTCGCTACGCGTTGGATCGAGACCCGAAAGGGTGTCCTGCTCCTCCAGATGGTCCCGGACGACCGTGCGTCGGGGGCAATCTACCTCTTCGATCGGCAGCGCGAGCAATGGTACATGCTGTCGTTCGAAGATTGCGAGGACCGGTTCACTTCGGAGAAGTTCGACCGCGCGTTCTCCGAGTACGACCTCTTCCGATTGGTCGAGCAGCCCGGCCTGCTGCTAACCGAGTTCCAGCCAGCCAACCCCTAGCCCACCTCGTTACAGCCCCAACAATGAATTCCATCCCAACTCCAAGAGGAGCCGCCATGCGTCTGTCCGCAAGTCGTATTCGCTCGATCAACCGCGCGATTGCCAGGGTCCAGTCGTCCGCCTGGTCCGCGCCAGACAGAAACCACTGCCACTCGACCCCTAACCCGACGCCTGCTGTTCCTGTCAGCGCGACAAAATTCGTGAAGATCGTCGCGGTACCAAGGAGTGCAGCATCGTAGCGTCCGCAACGGGAAACGGCGAGCAAACTCAGGCGATAAGCGCGTTTCGCTCGCCGCTTTTTCGAAATTTGACCGAGTTTTGGACCCGGGATACAACCACACAGCGGATGAAGGAGGCAGAACACCATGTATGCCAAATTCTGTGTAAACCGGGAAACGGCAAGCAACTTCATACGACTGTTCGTGAACCGGCGTGCTTACGCAATTCAGGGAGAGCGACCTCTGCCGAACGGTTCTGTTCCCTATTACCCGGCACGGGATTGGAAGACCAAAGAACCAAAGCCGCTTGATGATGGCGTGGCACGCATGCACCTCAACGGCGACATCACCATCAGTCTGTACGGGATCAATCCGGAAACGCAGCGCTCGAAGTGGGTCGCAATTGACGCCGATTTCGATGGAGCTTTGGAGTCCCTGTTTCAACTGCAATGGGAACTCAAGCAGGATGGAGTGGATGCTGCCCTGGAACAATCGCGCCGTGGCGGTCATCTGTGGATCTTCGGCGCCGAGCCGTTGCTGGCGTCCGAGTGCCGGATCTATGTCTACAACCTGGCGCTCCGGCTGGGCGTTCCGGTCAAAGGTGGTGGTCTGAAGGAAGGCATAGAAGTCTTCCCGCGCCAGGACCGGGTCGAAGACGGAGAGTACGGTAACGCGATCCGCGCCCCGCTCGGCGTGCACCGGAAGACGGATCGGCGCTACTGGTTTTACGAAGCCGAGCCCACTCCGGAAGCGCAGCTTGCCTATGTCGACAGGTTGACAAAGCTCACGGAGGCTGAGCTCAGGACATTTATTGAGGGGATGAGTCTGCCCGAAGCTTACAGGCCGGTGTCGCTGGCCCCGTACACTCCACCCGTTTCATCTCCCCGCTACCCAGAGTTCCGGATTCTCGACTACGTCCGGACGACGCGCAAGGACAGCCGGAACTGGTGGGCAAGATGTCCCTCCTGCGCAGGAGTCGGGCGCGACCGCACAGGCGATAACCTCGCCATCCAGATCAAGGATCCCCGCTTCTACAAATGTTGGGCTGGCTGCACCAAAGAGGAGATCCGCGCCGCGCTCGGTCAACCCATCCGAAAGCGCGCGATGGTTTAGGGAGCGAGAATGACAAACGTCTTGAAAAAACCGAAGCCCCCACGTGCAGCATCTAGTCATGGACTCGTACTCCCGCTCGGCACGCTCAAGGCGCTCCAAAAGCGCGGCATCTACTGCGCGCCCGGAGTCTCGCTGGAACACCAACACCTGGCCAGGCGCTATGTACTGCGCGGCGTGGAATCGGGCGGCGCAGTCTCCGACATGGGGAGAGCCTGCGCTTTCGTCGCGGAGAATGGGTCGCCGCTGCCGTGGCTTCAGTCCATCCACTCGATTGCCGTGAATGGCCGTCATGCCATCTTACTGGCGGAAAGCATGGTGCGCATTGAGATGCTTCGCAGCGAACGGACCTGGGAGCTAGCGATCACGTTCCATACTTTGTCGCGCGTTCCGGAACGAGCGCGCCCACAGATAGTCTCGAGGTCGCTCTTTCGTGGAAGGGATGGAGTTCTCTCGGTTGATCTCTGGAAGGAAGAACATCGGGCGCTCCGCGGGAGGCTGGCTCCAATCTTTTATAGCCGTGCCGGCGAAGCCCTGACTTACCCACCATCGTTTGAAGATGCGATCCGAAAGACAACAGCGGCCGCCTGCTGCATCGGTTGCAAACACACGCACGTCGGAGTGCCCCCAACCGTGGTCAATCACGAACAAGGGACAACTAGCATGACAGACCCCAATCAAGTTGCGGTTACCGTCGGCGAACCGAATTGGGCTCCGCTTGAGTGTGCTGTTCCGGCCAAGGAACTGGAGAACTTTATGTATATGGGCTGCGCCGGAGAGATCGAGCTCTATAAGCATCGGTTTACGCGGCGTTACCTCAACATTGGGCGGAACTCAGAGAGATTTTACCGGTACCTCAACGGAGACTACGTCGAAATCTCTCGAGCAGCTGCGCTCGAACACGTGCGCAGCTGAACCCTCAGCAAAAGGAGCACGGCTATGTCAAAAGGTGTCAACAAAGCAATCTTGCTAGGCCATGTGGGCAAGGACCCCGAGATCCGTTCTACAAACGGCGGGACCATCGTTGCTTCATTCTCACTCGCCACTGCCGACCGCCAAAAGGACGGCCAGGGAAACTGGCAGGACAGGACGGAGTGGCACAACCTCGTCGCTTTCAACCGCACCGCCGAGATCATTCGCGATTATGTGAGGAAAGGCTCGCAGCTTTTGATCGAGGGCAAGATTCAGACCCGCACGTGGGATGACCGGGAATCTGGCCAGAAGAAGTACCGAACCGAGATTCTCGTCCATGACCTCACACTGCTGGGCGGTCGACCCGGAGACGAAGGCCGGGCCTCCAATGGGAGAAGTCATGCCCGAGCGGGAAGCGTCGGCTTTGGTCATGCGCAACCTGCGAATGGCGAGGAGTACTCCGATCAGGGCATCACGGCGGACGATATTCCGTTCTAAATCGGGGTTTTGAGCGAGTGTTCAGTTTCCTTTCTCCCCTCTATGGATGAGAGCATTCGATTTCTTGTCTGGTTGTGTGCGCAAGTCACTCCGGCCTACGGCCGGCGCGACTTGCGCACACAACCAGATTCCAAGTACACCTCGTGTCCAGTTATCGCCGATTCGGCTTCAGTAGAGCAGGGCTAGCACCAGTGTCCAGTTTTCACCGGAACATCATTGTTATTTTGGGGCGTCGGCGGTCGGATTGTACCAGGCGTATCGGTAAGGCGAGCGGCTCAGGTGGTGTCCTAAGAGTGCGTTGCTGCTAACCAATGGCATCATCGCAGCGGTCGTCCCTGCGATATCGGGAGAGAACCCCTCCAGCCGCATCCCATCCCATACTGTTTAGGGCATTCAATGGGCACAGTTGCAGCGGGATCATCCTCGGCGGCTTGCGCTTCAAAATGAGCCAATAGAGTTTTGCCGCAATGCGGGCAGGTGAAATAAAGACTCGGCACGTGGCAGAATTATACGGACAATCAGGTGCAAAAAGTGAAGCCACTCCGATGCAATTTACGTCGAAGTCCTAGCATCATACCTACTGGGAAACAGGAGGAATCCCATGCCAGAATTCATCCCTCGTCATTACGAGATTCATGCCTGGACAATTAGCGAAGCTAGAAAATATCTCGACGTAAAACATCAACTGGGATGGCGCGTAGCGAGGATGGTGCCCCAAGTTGGAACCCGTAAAATCGTCTTCCTTTTCAAAAAAATAGCCCCTCGTAAAGAGGCAGCAACGCAGAACTAGGACACTACCGGCGGCTCACAACCGGCTACAAGATGCAATCTGCCGGTGGTCGGATTACAACTTTCCTTATCTCTCACCGGCGAGGGCCGCTTCTTCGGCATCGTAATTGAACTGCTGCGGCTCAACGATGCTAGGCGGGTGTTTCCGCTCCGATGCGACGGTTCTGTTTATCGCTTCGCCTATTTCCACTGATTCTCTGTATCCAAGTTCGGCCCGAATGCGCTCAGAGCTGGCCACAACATGCTGCGCTGCATTGCCGGGCTGCAAAAGGTGCTTTGGAGTTTGCTCTCCCGGCAGCACCACGAACCTCCCATTCCATCCCACCCGCTTTGCAATCATCTTCTGCCATGCCAGTTCCGACAACGTAGGTTCCTGGCAAATGTTGTAGACACGTCCAGCCGCTTGGTCCGATGTAGCGGCAAGTTCGATCGCATTGGCAACGTTCTCCACATATCCCCGCGGTCCACGCCAAGCGGCCAACTCTTCTGAAAGCAGTATGGCGGGTCTTCCGTCAGCGAAGCGTTTCACCAGCGGAAAGAATCTATGCAGGCGATCGCCCGGACCGTATACCATCGGCAGCCGTACCACCGTTCCCGAGACGAAGAAACTACTCATGATTACCTCTTCGACCGCGATTTTGTCGTAATGGTCATCAAGCCGGGTAAATGTGCTCTGCAGCATCTTTACCGTCTCTGGCGGGTAAGCTGTCGAACGGTCCGGAGCGGTGAGTCTTCGGTCAGTGGTAACGGCTCTAAGGGTCCTGTTTCGCTTCCGTGTACTACGCCCCACGCGCGGTAAACGTCCATGCTGCTGATCGCAACCACACGCCTCACAAATTCGCGGGACTCGTCCATAAGCTGCCGCGCCTGCTCTCCGGAGCTAAGGATCAAGTCGATGATCACGTCCGGCGAGAATCGCTGGATTTGCGTTCGGCATTCGGAAAGGCGGTTCCGATCTCCCCGGATCGCAAGTACCCCGGCACTGCGGGGACCCATCGGCGCTGCGTTGCAAAACCGTTAATTCGTGTCCGGAATCGCACAGTTGTTGCACCAGATATCGACCGATGAAGCCGTTCCCACCGATCACGAGGATTCGCTTGCGAGAGTAAGGGAGAATTTGACTTTGCTCACTGAAGTGGTTCGACATCCCATACCCTTCGTTTGGAATCAGTCAATTCAGCCACTCGCGCTCTCATCCGCATCCTGCGGATTGCCCAAAGAGGCACCGCACCGCCGGGCCGAGAATCGTCCCAAACGCATCCCGCTCAGCTTATGCCCCTCCTCATATCAGCGGCAACAATGAAACCGAACAGCCAGAATGCCACATATTGCACAGTGTTTGCAGCCACTTGGGCTAGCAACCTGAACACTGCGGAAAACCGCGTAAAACCCTTTCAATGGACTTTCACGACGGCGACTGAGGCGCTCTTCGAAGCGCCATTTCTATTTGAGGAGATACGACGATGACAACGGAAGATGTGAAGCCGAACCCAGAACCGGACACTCAGTTCACGCAACTGGCGGAGCCCTTTGATCCTTCGGAGATCAAGTGGCGCGTCACGCACACAAATCGGGATGGCAGCCGTGGAGCGGTCATCGCATATGCTGATCCGCGGGCGTACACCGACAGGCTGAACCAACTCTTTACTCCTTCGGGCTGGACCCGTAGCTACCAGGTCTCGACGGTTTCGTCTGTTACCCGGAAGCGACGGGACAAGCTCATCCAGACGGGCAAGGTGCTGGTGACCTGCACGTTGACGATCACCGGCTTGGGTTGTCATACGGGCAGTGGAGAGGAATGGGCTGATGAACAGAATGCAATGACGACGGCGGAAGCGCAGGCGTTCAAACGGGCCGCGAGTTGTTACGGCCTGGGACGCTACCTGTACAACTTCGCCGAAATGTGGGTGCCGCTCAACGAATATCGCCAGCCCGTCCAATTCCCAAAGCTCCCGAACTGGGCGCTGCCCAAAGGGAGCGTGCCCGCAAAGAGCCATCCTGCATCTGGCTCACACCCCCCGGCGGCGCAACGGGGGCCGATCGATCAGATGACAACGGTGAAGATTGAGGGATTTCGGCGGATCCTGGGAGATCCAATCTATGGGGAGATCCTCTGGCGCGTCGCGCATGCACGCCGAGCAAACGCCATTCCGAATGCACAGTTGCAAGACAATGTTGCCGAGGCGATGGAGAGAGCCTCCCGCGGATTTAGCAAGGCACACTCTCTCGCCGACCAGATTGGTGAGACATCCTTCATTGCGATCCTTGATAGGTTGCGAATCGAGTCCATGACGACGATTCCCAGACTCGAAAGCCTCAAGACTCTGGTGGCTGAGCTTGAACGCGAGGCGGCCCGAACCGCCGCCTGATCGCACGAACTTCCACCTTGGACCCGCTGGAGGTCTTATGCGCAACGTAGTGATGATTCGCCGCGAGGCAGGCTTGGTCGCCATTCCTGTGGAGAAGGCCGTCTATTGCGAAAACTGCCAAACAGTCTCGACTTCGGCCAGGCAGCGCTGTGGACTCTGCGGATCGGAGCAGATCACTCGATTGGTCCCCTTGATTCCAGAGCCATGGGACCCGGGCCCGGCTCCAGCCGCGGTCCTGGCCGCATAACAAACCAGACTGGTTCGCGGCGACATGGGCGTTTTCGAGGAGTCATCCCGACAATCGAACGTAAGCGGATGTCGATGAGTGGTTTGGCCTGAAGTCTGCACTTGAACCACCGACGGGCCGCTGGCTGTGTAGTCTTCGAGGCCAATCGAACCGACCCCGGGCACTTTTTCTTATTTGCTACATGCAGCGAGTCAAGAGAGATTAGTGCAGGCTCGCGAACTCGATTCTAGCTTGCTTCAGGATGGGAATGTCGGGGTCTGCGCTTTTCCAGAGAGTAAGGAAGTGCTGGTACGCGGCTTTCGCCTTGAGCCTGTCGCCGGCGAGGACCTGGGCTCGCGCTAATTGCAGGTGGGCCAGGGCACCGATCGGATCGTTCACCACGACGCCCGGATGATCGATAATCTTCTGGAATTCGGCGGCGGCTTCGATGCCTTGACGAGCGGCGAGAAATGCTTCGCCGCGCGCATAGACGGGATACAGAGCGCCGAAGAAACCGTAGTCGGCGCTCTGCGGAGTTCCGAGCTCATGGGGAGTGGCGATCTGCAGGGAGTCGATCGCCTTTGCGGGGTCATTGATGTGCAACGCGAGAAGTGCCCGCAGTGTCGGCATGTAGCTGAACTTCACCGACGTATCTTCGGGATACCGCTTCTCTAACTGGTCGGCGATCATTTTCGACTGAGGGGCATCACCGGCGAGAACGAACGCGAAGGCTGCACCGTACTCAACTTCCTTATCCCTGCCATGCTTCAGCGCATCGCGCGCTGTTTTGCCGGCCTCGGCAGCATTGCCGAAGAGGGCTTCTCTGACCGCTTCGCCGGCCTCAAACAAGGCGGCTCGCTCCGTCTGGCCTGACTGCCCTGCGATGACAGCGGCATTGGTTGAACGGCGCCGAGCTTGTTGGAGATGCCCCATGTAGGCGAAGCTGAAGGCAGACTGATTGAACAAGAGATCTTCGACTCCCGAAAGACCTTGGCTTAAAGATAGTTCGCGATCCATCGCTGCCTGATCATTCTTGAGAAACGCTATCTCGAATCGGTCGACGAAGAAGTCGGGGATATCAAGCTTTCGATCTTTCGCCTGACGGAGTGTGTTCTCCGCCTCGGGGAGACGGTCGCGCACGATGTAGCTCAGGGCGGTGATGTTATAGCCGATGGCGAAGTCCGGATCGAGCTCGATGGTTTTAAGGCCGTGTTCGCCTGACTTGTCGTACCTGCCGATCACGGGATAGATACCTCCGGAGAGAAAACCGTGCGGCTCCATGGCCTCGGGATATGTCTGTGCCCAGGCTTCGCAGACCTGTTGCGCAAGTTCCAGGTTTCCTGTCACCTGCTCATGATAAGAAACGGAGATAAAGAACTTCTCTGGTTCACTGACGTGGCCATGCAACTCATAGGCTCGCTGAATGCTTTTTAAAGCAAGTTCGGATTCACCCATGCTGGTGTAAACAATCCCAAGGTGCGCATAGGCCATCGCAAACCCAGGATCGATGTCGATGGCATGTTTGAAGAAAGGCAGTGCGGCCGCCGAGCCGCTTGAGGAGAGAACTCTGAAGCCTTCGCTGTAAGCCTTGAGTGCATCGAGAGAACTAGTTGTGGCCTGGGCAAGCGGTGTTGAGTACCTGTTTATCGTCGACTGCGTTTCTCCCATGCGGGTGCGGAGATTGACGGCGATTTGTCCGAGAGCGTTGAGGACTCCCTCTTTTCCTGCTGCTTCGGATTGTTCTTCGGCCAGAATTTCGCCCGAGCGACAATCCCTGGCGCGCAGCCCCAGCACGTATCTGCTTCCGATGCTGGTGACGGAGCCATCGACGACGGCTGCGCCTCCGGTTCGTGCGCAAATTTGACGAGCGGTCTCCGGCGTGAGCGGCGCGTCTTCCGCTTGACCCATCAAGTGCAGAGCCTGCTGCATGCGCTCATCGGAGATCAGGCTCAGGACTGGCGATTGTTCCAGTTGTACGCGGAGGCCCTGGCGAAGCGTGCCATCGAAGACCGGATCACCAGTGCGATTTAAGAAGTCGGCGAGCACAATCTTGTCTCTGCCGGCCAAGTTGCGAGGATGCAAAGTGGGCCTTCGAATATAGGCATAACCCGTTGCCAGGCAGCCGATCACTATGGCGGCTCCGGCAGCGACCTTCCAATGTCTTGCTGTTGCAGGGGCCGGTGTTGGCTGGATTGCCGTTGACTCGAGGCTCAAGGCCTCTACGGGTTCTGCTCCCTGCGGAATATTGCTGACCGCCAGCAGGGGCTCGACCGGCACCATGAGGCGGTATCCCCGGCGCTTGACGGTTTCGATGTAGCGCGGCTCGTCGGCCGAATCTGCGAGGGCGATGCGCAGCTTTTTGATCGCGGCGTTGATGGCATTTTCAAATTCGACGATCGTGTTATCGGGCCAGAGGCGGCGGCGAATGTCTTCGCGCGTGACAAGCTCGCCGGGGGAGGCGGTCAACAGGCACAGGATCTGGAAAGGCTGCTCCTGAAGTGGGACCTTTTGGCCGAGGTTGCGGAGTTCGGCGGAGCGGGTATCCAACTCGAAGGGACCAAAACGGAGGGCTATTCCTCGAAGCTCGCTCACCATGAAGCGAGCTCCGGCAGCGTGTAGATCCCGAAACGGCTGCCGTTACGAGATCTACACGCAAGAGATGCGCGGTTGCGAGACGAAATCACGTTGAAGTCACCCACAAGTCACGTCCTGCACATGGTGCTTCTGAAGCCTGCGCCAAAGAATAGCACCAGAATCTCGGCAATGGAGACCAAATGAACTTTCAGCTATCAAGCAGGATCGGCGGCGCAGCCATTTCGGCGGTGCTCGTGATGTCGGCCAATATGGTCGCACAGCAACCAGAACAGTCAAACGCAGTACACGTTCCTCGATATACGCTTCGTGATCTTGGTACTTTACCGGGCGGCTCGTTCAGCCAGGCGGGCGCTCTCGCGAAATGGGGCTTGGTGGGCGGCGTCTCCACCGTTGCAGATGGAAGCCAGCACGCGGCGCTATGGTTCCGGGGATCCAAACTGGACATCGGCGTACCGGGGCTGGGAGGGCCCAATAACGGCGTGTTCGGCATCAACGACCGGGGACAGGTGGCGGGCCAAGCGGAGACGAAAGCCTCAGATCCCAACAATGAGAACTTCTGCTCCTATGGCACGGGGCTGAAGTGCAAGCCGTTTCTCTGGCAATTTGGCACCATGACACAGCTTCCGCTGCTAGGCGGCAACAATGGCACGGCGGGCAACAACGTCAACAATCGGGGAGACATTCCTGGCATCTCCGAGATTGGGAAGCGTGACCCCGACTGCTCCGCTGGCGTCGCCATCAACGGCAGCGGACCGCAGGTTCTGGATTACGAGGCAGTGGTATGGGACGGAAGGCAAGGAAAGGCCCACGAACTCAAGCCGCTCGCAGGCGACACAGTTGGTGAGGCTTTCTGGATCAACGACAACGGCGTGGCGGTCGGTACGACTGGCCATTGCTCCGATACCCAGCTTCCTCCTTTTGCAGGCGGCGCTCATGCCGTGCTCTGGGATCAGTACGGCACGCCACACGATCTCGGCGATTTTGGTGGAAAGGCCAACCCCGCAATACGTGGGATTGGGAATATTGCCTTCGCCGTCAACAATCGGAACCATGTGGTCGGGACCGCGGTTCGCTCTGGCAACATGAACGATGAAGCTTTCATCTGGACGAGGGAGACCGGCATGGTGGATCTGGGCCGACTCGAGGGTGACACAAACAGCGCCGGACTCGGCATTAACAGCGAAGATGAAGTCGTCGGGGGTTCGGTCAACGGTGATCTGCTCACTGGCGACTCGCATCCCTTCCTTTGGAAGAAAGGCGTACTGACCCCCCTTAGCACACTTCTTTCCCCTGACACGCAGTTTATTCCCCTGCTTGCCAACAGCATCAACGATTCCGGCCAGATTACAGGCTTCGGTTTCGATCTCATCACTCAGGAGATTCACGGCTTTCTCGCCACACCATGCAGGCACACAAGTACTAACCAGTGGTGTGAAGAGGATGGCGACGGGTCTTATCTGCAACCAGACAACAAGAGCGATGGCACGAAGCTTCAGCTGCCGGAGTCTGCTCGGAAGCTGCTTCAAGACCAGCTGGGCCGCGCCAATCACTAGGCTCAGCTTAATCGTGTGACCACCGAGCGCAGCATCGGGTAGATAGTGGGCTAGGTCGATTTGAGCACCAACCTAGCCTGCTCTACAGGGCAACTTCGTTTTCAAAGGTGATGCAGTCGGGTATAGAAGTACCGTTGCCGACCAACGACGATCCTATTGGACTGATGATGACCGACCCGTTGCCACGGAGAGGAATTCTCGCTTTATGCGAAATCGCCAAGCCGCGTTTCCACGCTCTGGAGGTCTGGAAACGTGATTTGCCCTGTTCGCAACAACTTAAATCCATACTTCTCGAACGGGCCGACGAAGTTCTGGCGGTGGACCCCAGAGACTGAGAGGTCTATGGGGTCTTTTCCCTGTGCCATTGAACGTAGGTGGTGATGAACTCTAGCCCCGTAACGCTTCCATCCGGGTTCACGTCGAAGATTACGCGCGTTGGGACATCGCGAAGGAAGTATTGGGTCTCGGACTCCGGAAATAACTCCTGCGCCTTTGATCCGAGCGGGATCTCGGCCATTAGATGGCTCCCATCCTGGGTGACTTTGATGAAATCGTAGGTTCCAACATAGTGCCCGAACTTCGATGGATCCACGGGTACCACTGTATGCTCAAGCGGCTGGAAATCCGGCCACGCGTAAGCTTGCGCAACACTCCGGACAATCTGGTCGGAGAGCGAGCCGCCCCCACCGCCGTTGGTGAACACGACCACTCCGTCTCCCGTGGGATACCCCACCATGTCGCATTGAAAGACTGCAGACCCGCCATGCTCGAAGTAGATATGCGGCTGGGTTCCTCCTACGCGTACGCCCAAACCCCACCGGATGCTCTCCGATGGCCCCAGGCCTGCAGTCACCATCATCTGTGCCATCTTCTGATCGAGCACGCGGTGAGATTCTCCCGCGTACGCCTTCTGCAGCTCGATCACAAACTTTGCATAGTCGGTGGCTGTGGTCCACAATCCGCCGGCCGCTGCGTTTGGCTCGACAAAATGTGCAGCCGCGGTTCCGCTCGTCCCACTCTCGTCGTAGGCCATTGCCGCGGCCGCTGCTTTCGCGGGAGACAGCGATGCTTCATAGGTGCTGTGTATCATTCCAATAGGCGCCAACACTAACTCTCTCATGGCTTCTGCGAAAGACTTACCCGTAAGCTCGGTAATCAAGAGTTCGAGGATCATGTACCCGCCATTGGCGTACGCATACTTTTTACCCGGCTCCGAATCCACGCGAACTGGAGTTGTCGTTGCCGGGGGCTTTCCGTCCAACACTTCAAGCATGGACGGCACGCCCTTATCCGGATCGTAGATCATGCCATTATGTGTTCCGATGCCCGAGGTATGGCTTAGCAGCTCCCGAACCGTGACGGGATGGTTCTTGGTGTACTCATTGGCCGGAATCTTCCATCTCTTCAGATAGGTGTTTACATCCACGTCGAGATCGATCTTGCCCTCCTGCACAAGCCGAAGAACAGCCATGGCGGTCACCGGCTTGCTCATGGACGCAGCGCCAAACAAGGTCGACGCAGAAACAGTCGGTCCACCGAGGCGCGCCACCCCGTAGCCCTTGCTCCAATCAATTCGTTTGTCGTGAATCACCGCGATACTCACACCCGGCACATGCAGACGCAACATCTGATCCTCCAATGACATTCCTGGATCAGGACGACCTTTGATCACGGCTAAGTAGCGGAGATTTTCTTCCACAGCCTTTTCGTGACGCGCCGCGGAGCCGTCAGTTTGACCGATCGCACACTGGACAAATAAGCTGGCCGTTAGCGAAAACCACAAATGTTTATGCATCACTTCCCCTCGTCACCCGACCCCTGTGGCCCTGGATGGTTAGCATCGGACAAACGGAGACGCTGCTATCGGCCTATAGAATACTACATAGCTATTAGACACCTACCGATGCCAAAGTGTTCCCGAAAAGGAAGACTGCGAACGGAGTTGAACCGTGACAGTCGCGCCAGTTTGCTTTGCACCCTGAAGGTGATATAGGTCGCGGCAGGCGCGCTTTGGTTCTGGCGATCTCTGCGTCTATGAGCGCCTAATCGCCGAGTATCAATTTCCAGCGGGTTTCTGGCTGGAAACGCGGTTTGGCCTGAAGTCAACAATCTAAATCGGTTTTCTGGATTTCAGTCATGCATCAACGCAAACAAGATGATCTGGAAAACTGCTGGCGTTATACTGGAACTGGCGTATCGGACGCCTCCGTGTCCGCGGGTAGGGCTGAGCCCATCGACAACAGATGTCTCCAACACGCTCCTATCATCTTCTTTGAGCCCGTTACGCGGACGCCGGGCAGCGATCAAGGGAGATTGTCATGTCCGATTCACATTCCGCATCTGCGTCCCCTCGCCTCCTTCCAAAACATCCAAGTCTCGAACAGCTTAGGAAGCAAGCAAAAGAATTGCTTGAGCGATTTCGCTCTGGCGAGCTAGCTGCTGTTGCTGAGGTACGTCAGTTCGAGCGCAACCCAAATCCCTCCCATTTCGCTCTTAATGATGCGCAACGGGTGCTCGCCCGGGCCTATGGCTTTGAGAGCTGGCCGAAGCTCAAAGCCTTTGTCGATGGCGCGACCGTTGCGCGCTTCACTGATGCAGTAAATGCGGGGGACATGGCGCAGGTGAGGTCGATGTTGGCCTTGCGGCCGGAGCTGGTTGGGATGGACGGAGCGGGCGGAGATGAGCGTCGTGCTCTGCACTACGCCGTGATGCGCGGCGATGCGCCCATGGTGAAGCTGCTGATGGAGGCTGGAGCCGACGCGCACAAGGGCGTCTTTCCACACCGCGATGCAACGTCAGCGCTAGTGCTGGCCCGCGACCGCGGATTCCCAGAGATCGTTGCCATCATCGAGGAAGAAGAGCGTCTGCGCCGCGAGGAGATGAGCTGCCCCAACGCCACTGTCTCCCCGGTGCAGGACCAGATCAGCGCGGCCATCGTGCATGGCGATACGGCCACGGCCATTGGGCTGCTGGAAAAAGATCGGTCGCTCATTCAGGCATGTGACCGCGACGGCGCAATGCCGCTGCACGTCGCTGCGCACATGGCGAATGTGGAGCTGGTGGAGTGGCTGCTGGAACGCCGGGCCAACGTTCGCAAGCAGGATCTTCGGGGCGATACTCCGCTCGATCGTGCAGCCGATGCCGCCGGTCCCTACGACAACTCCGGGCGGCGGTTTCCCGAGACTGCAAAGTTACTCCTCGATCACGGCGCGGAGATGACTATTGCTGCTGCCGTCGCGCTCGGCGATGTGGAGCAGGTGCGCTCCGTGATTGCCGCCGATCCTGCTCCGCTGAAGCGTACGTCTCGCAACGGTGGCCTGCTCACCCTGGCAGTGAATCACGACCAGATAGCAGTGGTGCGAGTGCTGCTCGATCTGGGCGCGGATGTGACGAGCGCGTTCTGCTAGAGGAATTAGAAGAGCCAACGTTGAGCTGGGGTGCCCCGCTGTGGCATGCGGCACGCAACAACCAGGTAGAGATTGCGCGTGTGCTGCTCGACCGTGGCGCAGACCCCAATGCGAATGTCTATGCCTCTGGCTGGCCTCTAGGTCATACGTTGCATCACGAAGACGGCGAGCTGAAGCGCCTTCTACTTGAGCGCGGGGCGAAGCTGCAGCCGCACACTGTGGCATACAACCACGACGTCGCGATGGCGAAGCAGATGCTCGAAGACAATCCTGACGAGCACACGATTGAAGAGCTGTTGTGGTCGGCGGCCGATCATGGCTGTCCGGAGATCGTTGCGATGGCACTGCCGCACATGACCCTGGCCAAAGACGATCCGCGCTGGCACTGGGTGTTGATGCAGCCGCCGCGTGGCGCTTCGGGCGATCCTGCGGCAAACGAAGGCCACTTCCGCAGTCTCGAGCTGTTGCTGACGTACGGCGTCGATGCCAATGTCGGTCGGAAAAGTGCGACTGTGCTTCACTTCACCGCGGCACGCGGCGGCCTCGATGAAGCCAGCCGGGTACGCTTTGCCGAGATCCTGCTGGATCACGGCGCCCGCACCGACCTCCGCGACGACATCCTGAAGTCCACTCCGCTGGGGTGGGCTTGCCGGTGGGGACGGTTAGAGATGGCGGAATTGCTTCTCAAGCGCGGCGCTTTGGTCGAAGAATCTAACGCTGAGCTTTGGGCCGCGCCTATCGCTTGGGCGAGAAAAATGGGCCATAGCCAAATTCTCCAGCTACTGGAGGGCAATCCAGGTGCAGAGCACAGCTGAGTAGAGGCTCTGCGGACATGCATCAGTCATCTTGAAATAATGGAAAATCGCCAAGTCACTTGTTGAAGATCTTGGCCTTGCCAAGAATGTATTGCCCGGCTTCAAATCCCGTAAAACTCATCTGATCTTTATTAGGTCTGTGGCATCATTCATAAAAAGGGCGTCTCTGCCCAAAATCACCAAAACTGCACGTCTCTACTTGGCCGCGACTCAAGGGCCCAACCTTACAGGCGAGAAAACTCAAAATCTTTGCATGTGGAGGATTCCCTATGAAACGGGTTCTCATACTCTTCGTGTCTTTTTCTTCGATCTGTAGCTTCTTTTCAGCGTCGGCGCAAACCGCCGGGCAGCAACAACAATCACAGTCACAGCCGTTTGATCTGATCCAACAGGGACAGCTGGATCAAGCCATTGTCGTTCTCGAATCCGCGGTCAACCTACCGAACCTCACAGCTGCGCAACGCGGCAGAGCCTACCTGTTACTAGGTTATGCATACAAGGAGAAAGGAAAATTCCAGTCCGCGCAGCGCTTCTTCGATCGGGCCCTTCGGTTGATGGATGCGGCTGGTGACCGATCCAGTGATTACGCCTCAGCTCTCGATCTGTACGCGGGGCTTCCCACAACCGATCTGGACAAAGCTTCGAGAGCCCTGCATGAAGCTGCCGACGTTGATAGGCAGCTGTCGAACCACGCGGATCTGGCGAGAATTTACTCGCACACCGCGGAGCTTGAGATCGAGCGGAAGAAATACAAAAAAGCCAAAGACACGCTCCTGGCCGCCCGAACTCAAGCTGAATTGGCACACAAGCCAGGAATAGCGATACTACCGGATATCGATGCCACGAGTGGATCGCTCGCGATTTCGATGGGAAATGTTCATGAAGGCGTCGCCGCGTACTCGACAGCCGTGGCGGAGTGCGAACAGCAATTCGGCGAGACGAATACCACTACCGGCTGGTCTTACCTCTTGTTGGGCAAGGCGCAGGAATTGGATAACGACCTCACGGGCGCTGTGCGGAGTATGGACAGGGGTCTCGAGATCTTGAGGCAAACCGTAGGAACCGGCAACATCCGGTATCTCGCCGGAGAACTTGCTTATTCTTATCTGCTTGAACACACAGGTTCGCAGGGCGAGGCCCTTCGCGTGAGAGCCGCGGCGAACCAGTCACTGAAAACCCTGGGAGTCCAACAGTGTGCCGGCTGCACGGTGAGTGTGTGGAGCCTTCGGCACCAAGGACAATAGCCAGTCTGCGCAATCGAACGCAATTGAGCGACCGGAGCTTCGTCGTGACCGGCCGGGGTGCCCCGGGTTGCGATTTCGTGACCTGGATTTGAACGAACTTCGAGATCCGGTTCCGAGAGTGAGTATCGTAGCGTCAATCCATCTGTGCTGGTTTCTCTTCCGACGAGTTGCTCGATCAGACGCGCCCTCTGGTTCTTGTCGGCGAGCAGGCTTCAGACAGGTCCGAGAAAGCCACGGGGATGTAGTTCAACACCTGATCGAACACGATCGATCGATCTCGGACCTAGCGCGGCGCATGGGCGTGACACAGCAGGCCGCATCTAAGATAACCGCGGAAATGATCAGGTTGGGGATATTGGAGGCAAAGACGGCGCTCGACCGGCGAGCGAAGGTGATCCGGATATCGAATCGCGGGTGGGAGTCCATCCGATTCGGCCGGAGGGCACGGGCCCATATTGATCGCAGGCTTGCGACACTGGTCGGGGCCAAGAGTTATCGGTCAATGAAAGCTAGTCGAATGCCTCACGTAATTGGGCGGCGTGCAGAGAAGTTCGTTCGCGAAGAGTGCGCGAGCCTCGGTAGCAAAAATCTCGCTGGCCCGAAGTGTCGCACGACAGCGGCGATAGGGCTTGGAATATCGTGCGGATCGACTTCCGCGGCGAGCGCCAGTTGAGATCGCGAGGGTTTGACTCGTGACGGGGCCGATGGGGATGACTACGACTCCATCGAAACTGGTCATTTTAACCAGGAGATTCGAGACGATCGATGCAACAGATTCATAGTTGGGGAGTTACGGGCTCTTTCCGAGATAGATCCTCGAATGTCGGCATCGCGCAACTTTCCTTAAGCCAGCGCAGCCTTGCTTGTCCGGATGCTGCGGCGTTTGCGGGGAGCAATCCTGAGAATTACGCGTAACCGATGCTCAACGAGTGATTTGCCCCGTCATCGCAAATTCAGAAGCCAACGAAACGCGTGTCATTCATCGCGCAGAGCGACCATTGGATCGACCGCGGCTGCTCGCCGCGCGGGGATATATGCCGCTGCCATGCTTACCCCACACAGGGCCAGCACGGCAACAGCAAGAGCTACGGGATCATTGGGATTTATTCCGAAGAGCATGCTTGCAACCAGGTGCGAGACGAAGAACGTGAGGGGCAGGCCCACGCCGATACCGAGCACGGTGAGCATCAAGGTCTCGCGCAGGATTGACGAAATGACGTGCCTCTTGCCTGCGCCAAGAGCCATGCGTATTCCGATTTCATGAGTTCGCAGCGCGACAAAGAAAGAAATCACGCCATAGAGGCCGACCGCGGTCAGCAGGGCCGCCAGGATCCCGAAGAAACCCGAGAGCGCCGCCATCAGCTTTTCGGGGAGGAGCGACTCCTGGATTTGCGTCTTGAAGACTTGAAAATCCACGTTGATGTTTGGGTTCAATCCAACAACCGATTGCTTGAGGCTTGATGTCAAGCCTGCCAGAGGCAACGCGGAATGAACTATGACTTGCTCGAAAAAATCGGGATTAGGGTCCTGAGCGATGGGCAGGTAGACGATTGGCAGCGACTTCTCGCGGAGATCTTTGTATTTGGAGTTTTTTACTACCCCGACGATCTCGAACGCCGTTTCAGGCTCGTGCGGCGTGGCCTCCCGGCGAATTCGCAGGCCCACTGGGTTAGCTCCTTTTCCAAACTGCCGCACGAATTCCTGGTTGACGATTGCAACCTTAGGGGAGTTGGGGGTGTCCTGCTCGTCAAAATCGCGCCCGGTCAGCAGCGATGTGTCGAGCGTCTTGAAATAGCCGCTGCCGATCCGGTTGAAATCCGGATCGAATCCAGACTGGCGATTCTCGCCATCGGCCCAAACCCGGTTATCTATGCCGGAGCCGCTCAAAGGAACAATGCCAACCTCCGCCGCAGCCTCGACACCAGGGACGCCGCGCAGCCGGTCGGCGATCTCCTTCTTCACCGCCTGACGGCGTGTGACAGGGATGCGAAGCTTGGACAGGTCAAGCTGAGTAATCAGGATATTGTCCTGGCGAAAACCGGCGTCAACCGTGAGCAGATTTGCCAAGGTTCGCGCAAAGAGCAATGCGCCGGTCACCAGGACCAGAGACAGGGCAACTTGAGTAACCATCAACCCCCTTCGCAGCCGATTGCTCTCGTGCGAAGCACCTGTTCTAGGCGAGCCGCTTTTCATCGCCGCGCCTGGGGCCAGCCTGGTAGCCCGAAAGGCAGGGATCAATCCAAAAAGCAGTACCGTGATCGCCGCCAGCATTGCCGTAAATCCCAACATCCTCCAATCTGAATGCAGGTCCAAAAACAGCGAGTCGCCCTGCGTGCTCAGCAAAGCTATAAGGGACTTGCCGAGTACTCTTGCAAGCACCAGCCCCGAGAACACCCCGAGCAGAACCACCAGCAGGCTTTCCCATAGGAGCTGCCAGATCAAGCGGCCTCGTGTTGCCCCAAGAGACAGACGCACGGCAAACTCCCGCCCGCGGGCACTGCCACGCGCGAGCATCAGGTTGGCAAGGTTAGCGCAGGCGATCAACAGCACAAAGCCGGCAAGACCCAGTAGCATCCACAGTGGAGACTCGTACTTATCGCGCAGCCACGAGACCCCTCCCGGCGCTGAATCTGCCACCAGTCTGAAGTGGAGATAGTCCCGGACGTTCTCAGTGGGATAGTCCTTGCGAAGGCTTGCTTCGAAGGAAGCGGGCGAGAAAGTCTGAAGACCAGCATTCGCCGTCGACAAGGACTCGCCGGGTTTCAGGCGCCCCATTACGGTCAGCCACCAGTCGGTGCTGGAGTCGAGCGAGTTGCCGTCGGTCCAATACGCGGATTGCGAGCAGATCGGAGCGGCAACATCGAAGGAGCGGCCGACTTCCGGTCCCGTGAAACCGGGAGGTGTCACTCCCAGAATTGGAACTGGATGCTGGCCAATCATGAGCGTACGGCCTACTGCTTGCGAATCAGCCCCGAGCTGGGTTTGCCAGTATGCATAACTCACCACGATACCTGCGGCGCCGCAGCCCGGCCGGTCATCAGAAGAAGTAAACACTCTCCCAAGCACAGGTCGCACCCCAAGGGTATTGAAGAAGTCTCCACTCACCCACAAGCCTTGCAGCAACCGTTCATGGTCGCCTTCAGTAATTCCAAGGTTCGTGGGACTCCATGCCAACACCTGCGAAAAGACATGTTGATGGTCGCGGATGTATTCCCAAAGAGGATTGTTCAGCGCCGGATAGGCTGACTCCTGGCTGCCCCTTTTACCCGGAAGGTCGGCAAGGCGGACCACCGTGAGCTCGCTGGGATTGACGACCGGCAGGTTTCGCAGGCGCACAGCATCGATCAACTGGAAGATCGCCGTATTCGCACCGATACCCAGCGCAAGGGTCAGGACCGCGACGGCGGTGAAGCCAGGGCTGCGGGCGAGCGTACGGACTCCATAGCAGAGATCGCGCCAGAGTATCTCGGCCCTCGATTCCCATGCTCCTGAACGAATGCGGTGCTTGACCGCATTAGTGCTGCCCATCTCGGCACGCGCGGCACGAGCGGCTTCGTTCGGCGTCATCCCGCGGCGCAGCTTGTCCGCTGTGGATGCTTCCACGAATGCGCTCAGTTCTTCATCCATCTCGTTTTCGATTGCGCGTTTGCGAAAGAGCGATCGCAACCCCTGAAAGACATTGGCACGCAGGCTCATCTCAAATCCCCCAAGCGGGTTTTTCAGGCTTCCATAATGCGGGCAATCGCAGACACTTGACGGTTCCAGGACGTGGCCTCTTCGGAAAGCGCCTTGCGTCCGCGGGATGTCAGCGCATAGTACTTGGCCCGCCGGTTGTTCTCGCTCGGGCGCCATTCGCTTTTGACATTTCCGGCGCGTTCCATCCGGGCCAAGGCGGGCAACAAGGATCCTGGATTGACGCGAAATACCCCCTGGCTCACCTGCTCGATGCGGGTCGCGACGCCGTATCCATGCATGGGCTCCAACGCCAGCGTCTTCAGAATCAGCATCTCCAGAGTGCCTTGCACTACATCAGTCTGACCCATAGGTTTACTCCTCTTGATAATCAAGAGGTAGCACACCCACTACTTGACGGTCAAGAGGTAAATGAAATCGCGAGAACGCCTTACCGCGCTTTGAATTGGCGGATAATCGTCAATCCAATCAATGACACCGGATTGGGACCGGAACGTCGGCATTGCACCTGGAATCTCGTACCCTGCCACCGGACGGGACCGAGGAGGCTCCCTGAGCCTTGCGCGTTTCTCGGGACAATCGCCTGCTCGTAAGATAATGATGCGGATGGTTTCGAGGAGGCGCATGCGTCAACTGTGGAAACTCTCATTTTTGTTCAGCACCTCATTCTTGGTTTCTGCACATATTGACGCGCAGGCTGACTCATCTCCGCACAAAGTCCAAATGGTCACCGTCGAACCAGGTGTTCGGCTTGAAGTGCTGGACTGGGGCGGGTCGGGAAGACCTCTCATCTTTTTGGCCGGGAACGGCGATACGGCGCATCGCTTTGACGGCTTGGCTCCCCAGTTCACCAAGCAGCATCATGTCTACGGCATCACGAGGAGAGGATTTGGCGCTTCTAGCAGTCCCGCACCAGCCAATGGGAACTATTCGGCGGACCACCTTGGCGACGATGTGCTTGCGGTGATGAAGGCGCTTGGCATAGATCGTCCAGTACTGGTCGGGCACTCAATGGCAGGCGAGGAGCTGAGTTCAGTCGGCAGTCGCTTCCCTGACAAAGTTTCCGGGCTTATTTACCTCGATGCCGCAACCGACTTCGCCCTCGATGATCCCGAGCATCCGCTCCTCGCAGTCGAGATGAACGACATCAAAGGACGTATCGACGAGATCGAAGCTGGTGTGGTGGATGAAAAGAAGAAGCTGTTGGAACTTGAGGCTGCTGTTGCAACGTTCGAAACCGTTCTTCACCATGACAACGCGGAAGTAGCCAATATGCCGCCACTGCCGCCTCGTTCGCCGATCGGCGCTGCGCTCAACTTTGGCATGCAAAAGTACACCAGCATTCCTGTTCTGGCTCTCGCCATCTATGCTTGTCCACACAACTGGGAACGCCTGCCGGATAGCCCTCGCAAAGCCGCTCTGATCGCGGACGACAAAGCGCGCTGTACCGCATGGGCTGACAATTTCCGCCGCGGCGTTCCAAGCGCCCGCATCGTCATAATCCCAAACGCCGACCACTATGTGTACCTCAGCAACGAAGCTCAAGTCGTCGGAGAAATGAATGCATTTCTAAATACGCTTCACTGAGCGATGGAAACGACGATTCTCCTTGGGTAGATAGACTCCTGTTCCGTCGAAGAGAAGCGCCCTCTGATAAGTAATGGGAAGTCGGCTTGTGGCAGGTCATTCCCATTTCGTAGTAATTGTTAGTTAATAATTCATAACGGGTCGGCCACGACGCGGCGCCGCCTCAATTCCTGACGCTGCGGGGTTTGCCGCTGCCTAGGTGTCGGGCCCGCCGACCGGCCGCCAGCTGGCCGGTGCCAGTGCGACAACGCCGTGCGATTTTCAAACAGGCAATGGGCGTTCCGGCAGCCGGACAAACACGGGTCCTTCCAGGTTCGCACCACCCGCATCCAATCCGGCTATTCTCCTCTGAGGTTCTCGATGAGCAGGCGTAGGTAGGACTCGGCGCCTATTTCCTCGATTAGCTTGGCGCCGGCCGCAACCCATTCCTCGACGGAAATCATCGGTCCGGGTGGTTCAGCGATCCAGGGAGCAACCCGGTCCAAGCAGTAAACGGGGTTGCAAACCATCTTCCTGATGTCTTCGGTCGACATCTCCTCGGGAATCCCTGCGGTTGCCGCCGCATGCCCAGCCAGATGTTCGAGCACAACTCGGGGCATTTGCAATTGATCTTGAAGGCCGGCAACCGAGGGGTTGGAAGAGGGCTCCGGCACCTTTCGGTATATGGGGTTCTTCTCGTGTTTCAGCGCTTCGGTCAGCTCCTTGACCGTCGGGTCCGGCTTCGTGCAAATCTCGTTGAATACCGGGTATGCTCGCTCGTAGATCGAGGACTCCAGCTGCTCGCTCAAATCTTCGAAATGCAGAGGCAGCGTTCCTTCTTCACCGGGCCTCGTGCCGAGCTTGAAGTGGATAGCAATCGGGTGGTCTAGCTGCATCAGCTCGGCGGCGTCGGGATTGCCGACTTCATCCAGAACATCGGCAACTTCAACCTCGGACTCCCCGGCGGCAAGTGACACATCTCCATGAGGCCAGCGACATAAGTATACGGGCACTCATTCTCCTTTCCGCTCAAGGTCTCGGCTGTCTGTTATCGCACGCTTCAGGTCACGCCGTGGATGCTCTACCTTCTGTCAAATTCTCCACGAAAGAACCCGAGCAAATGGGATCGAGCATCGTCGGAAGCAGGGAGTTTAGCGACAACACGAACCGACACGCCGAGAGATTTCATGAGTGGGGTGAGGCAGTCCTTGAGCTTCGGGCTGCGCACTCTGACTTCCCTAGGCAATGTGCGACTCGCTTGAATCGCTTTGAGAAACACCTTTGCAACCGTGTCTCCGGCCGCGATGCTGGAATCGGCCACTTCCGGCGCCAGGACCATTCCACTCTCTGCATCCACAGCCATCGCAATCGCAGCGCAGGAATTGCGTTCGCCCTTCTTTCCAATGGCTGCGCCGCTGTAAGTAAGGTCAAGCTCCATCACTCCGCGCACGGCATAATCTTGGCCGCGTACGGTCAACAGGGTCTCTTCAGCCACGCGCGCCGGCGCAACAGGCGGCTCAGGGGGAAGGATGGATTGGAACATTTCTATGTGGTATCGAGGCTCTGGTCCCTCAACGCGGGTGGTCATCGGATAAGTGTCGGCCCGCTCCCAAAACTTCATGCTCTCTTGGCTCGCAACAGCGGCGCAGATTACAGTCACTCCGCGAATGCATTCGGCAAGCGTCCGCGCCTCATCCTCAGTGACAAACCAGGGGAGAAAGCCGGGGCGCATGGTGCGGAAGATGGGTGAGGCCAAGCCTTTGCCCTGCGGATGTCCCAGAGCGACAAGCAATTCTCGATCCTGCCGCTGCAACTCACTTCTGGGCACGAGCTCTACATAGACGCAATGCGTGGTTGCGAAGAATTCGCCGGGATCGGCGATCTCTTCAGCTTCCATCTTGCGAAACTGGCGAAGTCCGTCCGCACCGATGTAGGCGTGCATGGAAAGAACTTCGCCGAGCGCGCCCATGACCGAGCAGTAGCAGAGTTCGCCGCTGACACTGTCGCGAACCACAATGAGGTTGCCCTCGTCGAGGACTCGCCACGGGCGCAGACCATAGAGGTCCGAGGCCAATCTATATAGACTCGCCATGGCCTGGAAAGATGGCGGCGTCTCACCTACAAGCTCTTTGACAAAGCATCGCTGCGGAGATACTGAGACAGATGCAGTTCGTTTCCTGGGCATGATCGTAGGACAATGCTCCTGTTAAGTTAAGGTCGACGCTGCTATTCTTTCGTTTTCAGTTTGCTGTCATTTTCTCGGATGAATGTTTCGATATCCGAGGCACTGGCAAGAATTCGAAGCCACTGTTCCTTGTAAAGAGTGACCGGGAAACGCCCCATTCCATAAAGAGAAACGGCGCCCTTCTCGCTGACCTTGAGGCTCAACCCGCCAATGCCCTTGCTCTTGAGCTGCGCATTCTCAGCTCGCAGTCGTTCCAACTCCGCCTTCAGTTCCGATTCGCTCAATCTATTTCTCCTAATTGGTTTTACGCTTCAAGCCTTTCGGTCGAGCCGCCGTAGTTTAGCCGTGCCGGTTAGCTGCTCCATCTGGTCGCTATCAGAGGAGAACTCGGGCACACTTCTATCCACCCGCGCTCGTTCTCGAGTGTCGCACTGAGCGAAGAGTCAAGTGCTTTTATGCTCTCATCCCTTGGTGGACTCATTCGGAATCAGTCTACAGTCCCATCCCTGGATTGATTCGCGAAGATCAGCTGGCTCAAGTCTGCTGAGCTTCCAAGATATTTGGTTCCAGGCCAATTCGATCCTTGACAGCGTTGCGGAATCGCTGTTTGCATCCTAAGTAGCGTTCAGTTGTCGCACGGAAACGTGTCCCAACAAAAACTGAATTGCTCCAGCCGCAGGTTGATGGTAGTTGAAGCATAGTGCCGCTGTTCCAGATATTCGGTACCGGGTAACCACTGTTTTGTTGAAAGCAAGCCTAGGTTCCGAGCAATACCATTCGATGAACTCTCGGATTGCATGATCGCGTTGCCATCTCCAACCATCGGCTCGTGGACTTCGAAAACGATCGCGTCTCCTTCCGCTGGCGGGATTATGCCCACGGCGGCAAGAACAAGATCAAGACAGTTTCCGCTCATGAGTTCCTGCGCCGCTTTCTGCTGCACGTTCTGCCCGGCGGCCTGGTTCGCATCCGCCACTTCGGTCTATTCGCCAACCGCAGACGTGGTGCTGCGCTCGAACGCTGCCGCGCGCTTCTCGGTGTGGCGGCCCGCTTCGATTTGCTCCAGCCATCCAGCTTGCGATGCCCAGCCTGCTCCAGCGTCATGCTGGTCGTCGAACGGCTCACCTGCGCTCAGTTGCATTTTCGTGCAGGCCTGACCTCGCGCGAACAAAGGGAGGTGCCGTATTGACAGCTCATGAGAGATTCATCACTCCCGACCTTGTTCTCCACCTTTCACGCTGTTGTGCTCGCGCACGAAAAGCCGGCGTGCGTCTTCACGGCGGCTACGACCCTCGCGAAGCCTTTGAGACTGCCGTCCCGGACTCCACTTCCGTTGCAACCAGCGTGCGCGCACTCCGATTCGCCCACCTCGCCGATCCAATGCCCGCAAAGCCCATTTGGCGCCTATTGAAATCCCATAGGTAGATCACCGCGTCCGTCGCGCCAGCGACTTACTTCAAACGACCCTATCCGAACTGCCCCGGCAAAACATCCTGGGACAAACCACCTTCATCGCGCCGGGGCAGTCCCGATAGGGACCTAACGTTTTTCAGGAATAATCCCGACAATCGCGCATGAGCGGCTGTCAATGAGCAATTTGGTCACTGAAGTCGCCAGCCGAGCCCTAGCCCGCGTTCAACTTCCCCAAGCGCTGCCAGATTCGCCGTACCGATTCAGAACTGTCTCTCAAAGAACTCAAAACCGAGTGCATCGGATCGAGAGTTCGAGGTAGCCGGTTTTCACGTAGCAAGGTCCATGGATGCGTGATGAGGAAGGCCGACGCTTCTAGATTACCGACTGTTCGCATCAGATCGTTTCTGCGCATGATTAAACTTGATGCCCACGAAGTGCTTCGGAACGCCATTTTCTGCGGGGGTCTTTTCCAGAAACGCCTTCGCAGAACCGTCGTGTTTCAGGTAAGCATCCAGAAAGTTCAGAGTATAGAGCGCAACCCAGGCATAACTCGTGTTGGCGTCCTCCCGTCCGTAGTCGGCTACCTGATTCTCCGCAAACCGTTGCGCATTTTCCCTGCGCTGGAACATGGAACTGAACTCCGGATGTGCCATGCCCAGCATATTCACGTTGAGAAGATCACCATCGATCCAGGCATTGAGGACATTTGGACCATCTTTGTCTGCGGGAGGAACATCGTCATTTTCCAGATCCTCAAGACTCACATTTCGAGTAAAGCAAAGAAGCGGTATGGTCATTTGTCCCGGATGAACGTCCCCGGCTCTTTTCACGAGGCCGGGGTAATAGCGCATGCTGCCGTCCATCTCCACCAGGGCATCGATGCGAGAGTCTCGTGCTGCGGCAAACAGGCTCGAGATTCCTGCCCAGCTCCAGCTCACCACGGCTACCTCAGATAAATCCGTGTCGGGTAGCGACATGGCATACGTGATGAGAAAAGAGATGTCGCGAGCCTGTGCATTGATCCCGTCCAGATCATCCGTCATATCGCGCGTCGACACCCCTATTGACGGGCTTGCAAGAACGACGTAGCCATGACTGGCAAGATACTCACACAGATCGGCGTTCTCCCACGAAACGGAAGAATCACTGGGAGCATAGATAAGAATGGGATAATGCCCTTTTGCCGGCTTCGCATCCCGCTCCGCCCACAGCGGGATCTCTAAAGATGTTTTCAGCAACGAACGCCACCGATTCTCTTTCTCATTTGGTGCGTTGAAATGGATCTCCGTGTTCGCCAGTTGGGTATAGTAGCCAACCGTCATCGGTTCGCCGGTGCTTTTCAACGATGGATACCAGATCAGTGTCTGCAAGGGACGGGCATTTTCGTCTATAGAGGACTTTGACGGGTCCTTGGGGGAGGCAGGATACGTACGTGAACGATCGTACTGATCAACCACTTTCAACCCTACCGGATACGGTCCGGGTTTTTGCAGGAATCGGAATGAAGATGTTCGTGAAACCGCGAATCCTAAGCCACGGCAAATAAAGAGTGCAAGAACGGCAGTGAAGATTCGTGTTTTCAACTTGGCGATTCTCCCGATCTGATATACGGCTCTCGAAGTTAAGAAGTTCTAAAACGCCAAACAGCATTCCTGCCAAATCACCGGGGTCGTCTTTGGAAACGGACTTCACTTCGGCGATTGCCTAGGAATTCTCTCTTCGGGCAAAATCGTCAGACACGTTTCCAGCGCGGCAGCTCTGGAATCGCGTGTTTGCCTGTACGCAACAGTTGAAATGCAGTCTAGCAAAAAGAAAAGCCGGATCGCATGGGCAAAGGCGGAACAATTATCGCGGTATGGGCATCAGAGTGTTTAGGATGCGGACTTTGAACATGGGCAAACAGGTTCAAGACAGGGACTTAGCACTCTTTGGCGAATCGCGAGCGATCCCGATATTCCTGCTCACGACGCTTCTGATCAGTTCAGTGTTTTATTTTCTTATCATCAAATCAGGTCACATGGGTGGCGGCTGGGGCGCGTAAGTTGCCGGATTGATGTGGTCTACCGGATTTGCTGCCTTGCTCACGTGTAAGCTTCTGCGCCGCGATTTGGGTAGCATCGGTTTGGGATCGTTTGTTCTCGGGTTAAGCCCGGCGCGATCAAGCGTACTTTTCGGATTTTTAGGCGCATCCAATATGAATCGAAGCCATCTAAATTCTCCGGTGAATTCATTCTCAGGAGGTTCATATGCCAGAGAAAGCTCTCACCCCAAAAAACATGCAAGATGCTCCCGAAGGCAAACATCTTTGGCCATCCATCGACAGGCTTGTGCGTGAAAATCCAGGGGACACAGGGCAAGGCAGCAAGCCGGCATCGCCGACTGGCTTCAAGATGGGGCGCACTCAGAATGAGTCAGGTGTGGTCTGGATAACCGCTATCTTCATGGCCATCTTCCATCTGGGCGCCATTGCGGCGCTGTTCTTCTTCAGCTGGACAAACCTGATTGTCGCCACGGCGCTGTATGTTCTCGCAGTGGACTGCGGTATCGGCATGGGCTATCACCGTCTCCTGGTGCACCGCGGCTACGAGGTGCCCAAAGCCGTTGAATACTTCCTGACACTTTGCGGCACGCTGGCCTTGGAAGGCGGTCCGATCGCCTGGGTAGCGACGCATCGCGTCCATCATCAACATAGCGATCGCTTGGGGGATCCGCACACGCCCCAGGAAGGTACCTGGTGGGCGCACATGGGCTGGATCATCACTGGCCGTGCGCTCAACACTCAGACTGAAACTCTCGCCCACTATGCGCCCGACCTTGCCAAGGACCGGGTGCAGGTCTGGTTGAGCAAATACCATTGGGTGCCGTTGACGATACTCGGAATTGGATTGCTGCTGGTAGGAACTCTTACCGGAGGTGTCAAAGCCGGAGTGGGTCTGTTCTTATGGGGGATTTTCCTGCGCGTCACCCTCGGCCTCCATGCCACGTGGCTTGTGAATTCCGCAACGCATCTCCACGGTGGCCGACGCTTCGAAACCCGGGACGAGTCTCGCAATAGCTGGTGGGTGGCGCTGCTTACGGGAGGCGAGGGGTGGCATAACAACCACCATGCAAATCCGGTGTCAGCTCGGCACGGGCTGGCGTGGTATGAGTTCGACCCCAACTACTACGGCATTTGGCTGCTGGAAAAACTGAAACTCGCGAAGCACATTCGAATCGCGAAATTTACGCTCAGGGATCCAGATCCAACAGTGTCCAGGAAGACGCACATGACAACCTCTTGATGCGTCTGGCCCTGCGGGTTCAACACTTCGGGCTCCGCTCTGCGCAATGCAGTGGAGCCCGCCGCGTTGGTTTACCCGTTGACTTGGACGGCGACCATCTCAGGAGTCCACCTGGATTTCTTGAAAGATTCCAGGACCTCCATGGCTGTCACTCTTCCCATTAACAGAGCCAGGTTACGTTCAACGGTTGTTTGGACGGGTTTGCGGTCGATCCGGTGGACGGATTCGGCGCATGGCGCACCAATACGACTTACTTTCACAACAAACTTTGTATATTTCATGCGATTCCTGCATTTCCCTTGTAAAGGGGATGCTTACGGAAAGACGGCTGCCGGCAGCAGTTTCTCTGCGGGCAGCCATCTATTTGACTTAGAGAGCCTGTACGTTTTCTGCCTGGAAGCCCTTGGGGCCTTTGGCTACAGAGAACTGTACGGCCTGGCCTTCCTGCAGACTGCGAAATCCGTTTGTCTGAATCGCCGAGAAATGCACGAAGACGTCGTCCCGGACTGCCGGCTAATAAAGCCAAAGCCCTTTGCATCATTGAACCACTTCACTGTTCCTTGTTCCATTTGTTACCTGTTTCATTTTTTGATTTTCTGCTAAGAAGAGTCGCTGCGAGTGAAGAGGGATGACGCTAGTGCGGAACCAAATCAAATGCGGATGAATCTAACGAAGCTGATATCTATTTGACGAAACAGACGCCAAAAGGATTCGCTCTTCGAGGCTAAATAATGCTAAATAATCGCCGAGGTGCTCACCGACACCGGATAGTGACGATGTGTCGCATCGCGCTACGAATCGTGGTCGCGGCGGCCAAACAACCTTCATTTCTACATGCGAGGTGTCTCGATGAGAAGCGCGGCGCGCCTCAAGATGGGCTACTATCCGCTGCCTGAAAGCGAAGGAGTAAAACTTCGCTCACTGCTCTCCTTCAATGGACCAGCTTCAGTTATTGATCCCTGTGTTGGACAAGGAACTGCGCTGAATCTCGTCACGCGCGATGCACCAGTTCGACGGTATGGTATTGAACTTGACACCGAACGCGCTTGCATCGCCAGTTCTAAAGGCATCGAGACCATCCAGGGGAACACTTTCGACGCCGTTGCGAAGCCCGAATCGTTCTCCCTGTTGTACCTCAATCCGCCGTATGACTCCGAGATCGGCTCCATTGGGAATCGGCGCATGGAGGCTGTGTTCCTCGAACATACTTATCGCTGGTTGCGAATGGAAGGCGTTTTGATCCTCGTGATTCCGTTTGAACGGTTGCACGACTGCACCGGCATCCTGAGTTCTCATTTCACCAGCCTGAATGTCTTTCGCATGACCGATCACGATTCGGTGCAGTACAGACAAATTGCCGTCGTCGGCGTTCGCCGCGAGGTCAGAGGCTCGGCCCTTGAGAACAATAAGCGGCAGCTTCACAGCGTTGGCCTCTATGGCAGCTTCATGGGGTTATCTGAATTGCAGTCGGGAGTGTGCCCGTCCTATCTCTTACCTCCGTCCGGGGAGGCGACGCTAAACTATCGCGGCCTTCCCTACGACTTGTTGGAAGACCTGCTGCCCCAGTCAGGAGCATGGAGACAGGTGGCGCCGTTGTTGATGTCGCGCGACGATGTTGCCACAGGGCGGCCGATCACACCGTTGCATGGCGGCCATGTTGGCCTCTTATGCACCGCAGGACTGCTTAACGGCGTCTTCGGGGACGGAGAGAACCGGCACATCGCCCGCTGGCGTTCGGTTAAGCATGTGACAACCTTTGTTGAAGAGGATGGCGACGCCGAGATCATTCATCATCGAGAACGCTGGACCAATGAGCTGCGCCTGGTTTACGCGGATGGAAGAACACTCAAGTTGACAGAGACTCCGCTGAAGAAGGAGGGGGACGTCGATGGAGAATGCACATCTTCGACTCGGGCTGCTTGAGTATGTACGCATTACGGAGAAGACCTCGACACGCATTCGCCTTCGAGTCGACCGTTATATAGGTGAAGGTCGGCAGGCACATCTTCTCAGCGTTTTCGGCAACGATTCGGATGTGGGCGCGATCACGGCGGCCGTCCACGAAAAAGCGACATTCAACCTTGCCTTTCCCGACGGTACGACGAAAGATGTCACCCTCGGCGAACATGCCTGCTGCTACAAGGGTGCTGTGACTCTGCCGGACCGAAAACATTCTGTGCGTCATATGCTGGCAGTTTCGCAGCAACTTCATTCCAATGGGAGCGCGGGGCGGACGATCCTGTTGCGCTATCGGCGCGAGGAAGCGTGGGCCGCTCTCGTGAGCTTCCTGGGTTTGCCCGCCGATCCGGCATGGGCAAATCACATCCTTCAAATCGTCGAGGAACGGCGCGGAATCGAAGAACTTGACGGCATCGGTTGCCATCCTGTCTTGATCTCTGCAACGACTGAGGAGATGCTTGAGTGGATCGGTCACGGTCTGCGCTCGCAGATGCTGGCTTTTCCGGGTTCGAACAATCCCATCCGCTGGCCGCGCTATTCGATCGACTCACTGACCGTTCCGTTGTGAGGGGATGCTCCGGAATTCAATTCCCGCTGAGCCATTGGGCGGCAAAGTCCCCGCTCGGCGAAGAGGAATTGTGCTGGGGTCGACTAGCCGAAAATGCCATCTGATATTTAGATGGCAATGGAGGCGATATGGCGCAGCGAGCCCTGAAATTGAAGCAGGTTCTTCGGGTTGAGCGAAAGAATTGCAGAATCTCGTGCGCCGTGGCGGACACGATCGTTGTTCATAGAGGATCTGCAAGGTTTTTTGGTATTTGCGGTTGCAGGCAGGTTGAAATCCTGGTTGCATGTCCGAATACTAGAAGAACTGCATTGAATGGCATATGCCAAATGGCTGAGGTGCACCGGTGCAACGAACTGCCAAGATTTTCAAAAATAACCGAAGCCAAGCTGTGCGGCTTCCTAAAGAGTTTCAGTTCTCCACCTCAGAAGTCTTTATACGCAAGCAAGGCGATCATGTGATCCTCTCGCCAAGGCCGCAGGATTGGTCTGCATATTTGAAATCGGGGCCAGTTGCTTCAGAAGAGTTCATGGAAGGAGTGGAGGATTTGCCGGTGCAGGAGCGCAAACTCGGATGACTTTTCTGCTTGATTCAGATATATCCTCCTATGTCATGGAGCGCTCCGATGACGAGGTTCTGCGTCGACTTCAACGCGTCGCAGTTGGTGAGGTCGGAATTTCAGCGATCACGAAATCGGAACTCGAATATAGCGTCGCAGTGTCGCCCCGGCACCAGAGGGATCGAGCGGCGCTCGACGAATACCTTCGGTATGTCGAAGTCCTTGATTATCCAGGCGACGCAGCGATTATCCAGGCGACGCAGCGCACCACTATGCTCAGATACGCGCCACTTTAAAGGTACGGGGAAAGATGATAGGCGCCAACGACCTCTTTATTGCTGCGCACGCACGCTGTCTCGAAATGACCCTAGTGACAAACAATACACGCGAGTTCGAACGCATTGCCGGGCTAAAGATCGAGAACTGGACCAAACCGAGGCACTAAGAACGCCACGGGACGTGAAGAAGGGCGCTCCGTGGAGCGCCCTTTAGATTGATCAAGACCTTCTTTAGAGCAATCGACATCCCCATTTCCGAGGTATCTCCATGGAGACGGCCTTCGATTATCTGCGTGTATTCGGCCCCGCATTGGCAGAGCGTATTCTCGAAACCGACCATCCGCTGCAGAGCACGAATGACCCCGTTGCTCCGTCTCTCGCGGCACTTCTGCGCAAGGCACTTCCTGCTTGCTCAGGCACTCGCCATCACCGGGACTGCAAAATATCTCCGCAGGCAAAAGCCGGATTCAGTGCTGAAACGAAACACCGACAGGTGCACACACGCTCAGCGACTTGCTTTTTCTAAAGTGGTCATAATATAATGGTCATATTTTCGGAGGAGGGTCCCGTGCAGAAGATTCCAGCCGCCCAATTCAAATCCAAGTGTCTCGCCGTGATGGACCAGGTCGCCGAAAGCGGTCAGCCAGTGGTGGTTACAAAACACGGGAAGCCGGTTGTTCAAATCATCCGGGTTGTGTCCAATGAAGACGACATCTTCGGCTTTCTGGCAGGAAAAGGCCGCATTGTTGGAGACGTCGAGAACACGATTCCTGTTTCGGATTGGAATCTGCCCGAATGATACTTCTCGACACTCATATCGTCATCTGGCTTGCTTTTGAACCGAACAGACTGTCGAAACGCGCGAGGGACGCCATCCGCGCCGCCCGTCTTCAAGGCGGACTTGCAATTGCAGGAATTACTTTGATGGAGTTGGCTTGGCTCGCCGAAAGGGGGCGGGTAGAAACCACTCTCAGCGTAGAATCCTTCGTCCGCCTGTGCGCTTCCAAAATGACGGTGCTTCCCATTACCCCGGAGATCGCTGCTCGCGCGGTCAGCTTCCCCGATTCCTATCCGAAAGATCCCCAGGACCGATTGATTGGAGCTACTGCGCTGGTCGAAGGAACCGAACTCGTTACGCACGACAAGCTCATCAAGAAGTCAGGCATGATTCCGATCATCTGGTAATGGATCCACAATTCTGCACATTGCAGCAAGTCTAAGCAGGGCGCTCCTCAGGGAGCGCCCATTCTTTTTCCTCGAAAGGCACGGTCCTTCTTATCCCCGCGAGCGCTGCCCCTCTCGTCGTTGCCGGCCAGTGATCGATGTCCGCGAATCTCCCGAACTGCTTTCCCACGAGGTAGCTCCCAATGGAGACGATCTTCGATTACCTGCGCCAGTTCGGCCCTGTCCTGGCCGAACGCATTCTTGAAAACTATCCCCCGCTCCAGAGCACCAAAGATCCGGTCGCACCTGCTCTTGCGGCGCTGCTGCGCAAGCCGCTGCCCGCCCAGGCGCTGGCTATCACCGGAACAGCGAAATACCTCCGCGAAGCAAAGGCCACACGCATCGTAGCGGAATGCGGCGCGGGCAAGACCTTCATGGCGCTGGGGACGATCCATGTGCTCAGCGACGGCCGACCGAAGACAACGCTGGTGATGTGCCCGTCGCATATCACGCACAAGTGGGCGCGTGAGGTCCTGTTGACGATCCCGCGTGCCCGGACGTTCCTCATTGAGGACATGCGCAATGGCGGCGATCCAAGTCGGCCGCACGGTATCTGCGAAGTGACGTTGGGCAAAGGCAGGATGGTGTATGAGGGCAAGCGCCTGACGTTGTCTGAAATGAGGCGCATCGGTCGAAAACAGTGGCGAAGGCGCTTTCCCGGGCCCACGTTCTTCATTACCGGCAAAGACAAAGGCAAGCTGGGCTACTTCTGGGAGCATGTCTATCTCAAAGCAAAGTCCGGTCCGAATCTCGGAGGGGTGGTCAACCCTGATTCCGGCATGGCCATGCTCGATGCAGAGATGGCGAAACTGACCGCACTCGACTTTCGAGACAAGGTGAAGGTCTCGGAGACCCTCGCCTCACCACGAGGAGGCACCACCCGCTTCTCTGCGCTCTGGCAGGCGGACCGATCCAAGATTCAGCGTATGGCGCCGATCGAGTTCATCGGACGGTACATGCGCGGGTGGTTCGACTTCGCCATTGCCGATGAACTGCACCAGCTAGCCGGCGACACCGCACAGGGCAATGGTCTTGGCGTCCTCGGACGCGCTGCGCAGAGATTGATCGCGCTCACCGGAACCCTGATGGGCGGCTACGCCGACGACCTCTTCAACATCTTCTACCGCATGGAACCCCGCGTAATGGTGCGCGAGGGCTTCGCCTACGGAGGCCAGGGGCGGCGAGATTTTCAGGAGCAGTACGGCGTTCTTGAAACCATCGAGAAGGTGGAAGAGGCAGACAATGCCTGCTCGAGAGCCACCAAGAAGACGGTCCGAGTTCTACGGAAACCGGGAGCCTCGCCGCTGCTCTTCGGCAAGTTTCTGATGAACACCACCGCTTTCCTGTCGCTTGAAGACATCTCCAACAACCTGCCCCACTACGACGAGAGCGTCATTTCGGTTGACATGGATGATGTCCTCCAAAAAGCCTACGAACGCTTGGAGGAGGATATTCGCTCCGCGATGAAAGCGCATCGGGGAAACAAGAGCCTGATGAGCATCCTGCTCAACACGCTCCTTCTTTACCCCGATCATCCCTACGACTTCGAGGAGATCTGGGCGCGCGCGTTCGATCCACAGACTCACGAGTATGTAAAGTTCCTGGTGACGGAACCGGAGAACCTCACGCGGGAAGCTCTGTATGCGAAGGAACGCACTCTCGTTGCCGACGTGAAAGAGGAATTGCGGCAGGGGCGACGTTGCCAGGTTTATGCGACTTTCACAGGCGAGAAGGACGTCACACTGCGACTGGAGACCATCCTGCGGCAGGAGGGCATCCGTATCGCGGTCCTGCGATCGTCTGTTCCAACCGATAAGCGAGAGGATTGGTACGACCGGCAATTGAAGGCCGGTGTTGAGGTGGTAATCTGCCATCCCAAGCTGGTTGAGACGGGATTGGATCTTCTGGCTTTTCCGACTCTCTACTTCTATGAGACGGGCTATTCCTTGCACACGCTGCGCCAGGCCAGCCGAAGATCGTGGCGCATCGGGCAGAGATTTCCGGTGAGGGTGAAGTTTGTCACGTACTCCAGCACGATGCAGGAGACGTGCCTTCGTCTGATGGGCAAGAAGATGCTCGTGGCTCTCATGATGGAAGGAAAGTTTTCGGGCGAAGGGTTGCAGGCACTCGATACCGACGAAGACCTGATGAGCGCGATGGCGCGGGAACTGGTGGAGAAGGCAGGCGTGGGAGAATCCGCGGACGCGGTATGGCGAGAACTCGACAGCGAACGCGAAAAGGTGTTGCCACACGCGACTGAGGTAGCACCAGAACCGGAGCAGGAACCCGGCCCCGTGCTCGATCTGTCAGTGCCGATTGCGGTGCCATCGGTTCCAACACCATTCGGCATCCGCTTCCTGGAGCCGGGTACGCCATCAAAGAAGCCGAAGAAAAATGCGGTCTGGCCAACTGCCACCGAAGTCAATGTGCAGCTCAGTCTTTTCGACTGACCCGCCGCACCATTCAACTCCAGAGGTGACATTAGAGTGAGGAACAAGGGAAGTTCGTTGCCAAAGCTGTGAACTCGTCCAATGGAGCGACGGAACTAGCTGAGTCGTCGAGAAGATTGTGATACGTCACGAGCCAATTCCTCCACTTGTTGTAAAACAAGGGCTCTTTATCTAACTCTCTTTCTGGATGGGTTGTATCTATGGTCCTTTGATGCGGCTGTGCGGATTCGAGGGACCATTGCTCTTTCCTCTGACTCTGAGTTCGGCCTCCACTTCGGAGATGCGATCGAGAAGGCGGCGTTTGATCTCCCCGACGGTCTCGGTATTTCCGAGGTGGCCGGTCTCATTGAAGTGCAGCAGGTAGGTCCGCAGCTCGTCGAGAAGTTCCTGGGGAAGGCGGTGGCCCATCGAGTGGCGATTTTTCCACCGAATCAGTGCAGCGGAGGCAAATTCTGTTGGGTCAATCTTCGGCGCCTGGGGGAGTCTTGCCCCGAGCGTTCCGCCGCATGATTTCGTTGAGGTTCTCTATCGCGGCTTCGATGTTGGCGATGCGACAAAGCAAGAGGCGTTTGAGTTCAAGCGCGGCCGGAGCCAGATCCTCGTCGTGGTGCTCTTCCTCGATGCGGCACAGGTTTGCGCGGAGCACGCTGAGGAGGTCGTCTGGAGGCTGGATGCTCATCGCAGATTCAACTAGAGTGCCATCAGAACCGCCTGAGGAGGGGATTTAGTTGGTGATATTCGTCACACAACCTCGAATGCGGGGGGTGAGGGGAGGCGGCGCAGCCGGCCTCGCACAAACGTGACTCCTCCCCCAAGTCGTCACGTTCAAGCCTGGGTTGGCGAGCTGCGCTGGAAATTACGCTAGCATGACTCGGCGTTGGTACAGGAGAAAATTTCTCTAATCGTAGATCTTCAGCGAGATGGGGAAGCGAAAAGGTGCGGGAGGATAGCAGGAGAGACCGGCGCGGGCGTTGTCGATTTGGCGAACGATGATTTCGCGGAGTTTGCTGGCGGCTTCATTGTGCAGTCCGAGGTGTGAATACTCTTCCATGACGTCGAGAGCATAGCGCAGGTCAGTCACAAGTTCGGATTTTGATTTGGTGTCCAGCATCGCACCGGTTTACTCCTTGTCCAAGGCGTGGTCTGCGGCGGGCCGCGACGTTTCCTGAACCCCTCTATAAGGAGAAAATGAAGATGAGCAACCTTAAGGCGGAAGCACTCGCGCGCGAGTTCCACTACAACGGGATTCGCATCCCCGATCCGGGTCCGGACCTTACTGTTGAACAAGTCCGCGACCTCCTCACTCCCAATTACCCAGAAATCGCCACGGCATCGGTGTCCGGACCAGAAGCGACCGGTTCAGTGCTGCGCTACACCTTCAACCGGGCAATTGGCACGAAAGGCTAAACTATGCCGTCGAAAGTGATGACAGCGGCTGACCTCCTGGCACTGTTCGCGGCGAAGGCGACGGCTCCCCCTCCGGAGTCGAGCCAAATGCTCGTGAGGCACTTCCGATGCAAAGAATCTCTCGCAGCAGCTCAGTACCTGACCGAAGCGATAGATCGCTACAGAGCAAGCGACGGCCATCCGCTGACCGCTCCGCCCGAGCTATTGCCCCCATTGGGATAACCACGCTGGCGCCAGTCTTCACACAGGCGCTGCCCGCGCTCGGCGCAGTACCAACAACCTACAGCCACGAATTCCGTGCTGAGTTGCTTTACGACCTCTGTGCGGCTTTGGTGCGAGAAGGACTGGCAGGTCCGGAGACCTGGCGGAGGTGCGAGGACAGCGCCCAAGTCTTCGCCGAGCGCGCCATCATGGAGTCGATCGGCGAGGAACGTTTGAACCTGCTTCAGCGCAACGTCGAGTATCACCTGAGCGTGAGCGACGTCGCCGAACGGGATGGCGAGGACAAGTTACTCGGGAATGGCCGGCTGGCTGTGATGATCGAGTCCAGCGGGTGCGGATTTCTTAAGATCGGCCCGGCAATTGCGGCTCTCGAAGCGGAAGCGCCGGGTCTCGGTGCAGCATTCTACTGGACGCTGACCTACGCCCTTTATCGGGTGATGCGGATCTATAACCACGAGGATGCCCTCGAGTATGAGGAGCGGATGCACGAGTACGCAGAGGACGGCGAAGAGAACCGCGAACAGTATGAGTTCCCTGAAGTCGAGAAGGCGCTGCCAGAGTGCATTCAGCAGACATTGGTCTCCGGAGACCATCGCGTATTCATTCTCAAAGCGCGTCGACTTCTTCGTGAGCACATGACTGGCCAGTACTGCTCCTGGATCGAACGCCTGCGGACGATCGAGCGGCTGTCGCGGTCTAGGCAACCAACGGATGTTTGCTTCCGCGAAGACGGCGGCTATGACACGATTCCGCTGCCGTCCCTGCTGGTGGCTTTCAGGGAACACGACGCGGTGGTCGCGTGTTTCGACGAAGAGAGCCAGTACATGTTGGAAGGGAGTGCGGAGCCGACATTGGGAGTGGTCTTCTCTCCTCAAAAGCCCGAAGAGGTGCGGCGAGCGCTGCGCGTGGTTGGGCGGTTCATCGCCCTCAATCACGAGCTCTTCCAACTGGTGGAGGCCATTGTGGACTGGGAGAAACGAAATGCAGGTACACATCTCGATCGGAGAGAACCATCGCTTCGAGCTGCGTGAGGCGCTGCTGGTTTATGGTGATCGCCAGCGCAGCTTCGTTACTCGGCACCAGGTGACACTTCACAAGGACGCACCACCGACACTCGAGCCGGCTCAGCCTCTCTCCCTTGGATTTCTCGAGTCGTTGGTGCGCTCGCTCGCCGGCACCTCCTCCGCCGAGGTCCTCCCTGAAAATGTACTCGCCAAAGGCGACCGCATGATCGCCTGGTGGACCGCGGCGTGCCGCCGCCAGATGTTCTATGAGAACTCCGAGCAGAAGGCCAGGAGATTGAACGGCTGCACGTTTCCGCAGCCTGCTTTGGTATGGCGTGTCGATAGCGGGGATCTCAAGATTCGGGCTCTTGCCGAGAACAGGCGGCCGGCCGCGACGACCAACCTGGCGGTAGCACCGTTCTGGAACCTATCGGACGACGGTCGTGTCTGTACGGGTACTATGCGTCGCCCAGACAGTGCAAGGGCAGTCTCGATTCCGGAATGGGAGCGCGGGTTCTACGAGAGTGCCTTCACGCACGCCAATGTGGGCCGCTTGACCCGCCACCCGGGAGGGTTCGAGGGACTGTGGAGCGGCCTCGCAGGCAAACACGGGCCATTTCCGGTCAGGACATTGATCGAGTTGTCGCAAACGCTGGCCGAGTTCGTGCGCGGCGGAAGGGACTAGCATGCGCGTCGAGCACACTCTTCCGCCCGATTTGCTTCGTCATCGTGCAGTGCGTGTCCTGGTGGTCGGCGCGGGCGGAACCGGCAGCGCCATTGTTATGGGGCTGCCCTACTTCCACCAGGCAATGCGCGCCTGGGGTCATCGCTACGGCCTCGATGTTGCGATGATGGATGCCGATCAAGTTTCTGAATCGAACTGCGTCCGGCAGCCCTTCTCCATCTCCGACATCGGCCAGAACAAAGCCACCGTGCTCATCAATCGCCTCAACCTGTTCTGGGGTACGAGTTGGTCGGCGATCCCCAGTCATTTTCACGCTTGTTCCTTCGACCGCAACCAATTCGACCGCAGTCATGACAGATGCCCGGACTTGGTTTTTGGGTGCGTGGACACCCGTGCCGCCCGCAAGGCAATCGAGGATTCGTTCTCGCGTGCTCTGAGCCAGACCTGCTATTGGCTCGATCTTGGCAACAATGCATCGAGCGGGCAGTTTGTTCTCGGCCAGCCGCTGAATGCGCGCAACCGCCGGAAGGCGCAGCGGCTCCGCACGGTCAGTGAGCTATTCCCAGAAATCGTCGACGCACAAGCAGGCGAAGATCCGATGCCGAGTTGTTCGGCGCTTGAAGCCCTGGATCGGCAGGAGCCGTTCATCAACCAGACACTTGCTGCGAGTGCGTTGGCCATGCTGGCGCAACTCTTTCGGTATGGGAAGCTAAGTCACCACGGCGCCTTCTTCAATGCGAAGTCAGGAAAGATGAGCGCATTGCCAGTCGATCCGGATCTTTGGTCGCAGATGCGGAGGCGCTCCAAGAAAGCTCAATATCGAACGGTGTGATCTTGTCTAATGAGAGCGGCGTATGGTGGAACCGTACCGGAGACTGTCCATGAAGATGACGCTTGATGCCGACTTGGTTGTAGAGGCAAAGGCACTTGTCGCCTTAGCCTTTCGCAATGGCCCGATCGAGGACCTGCATGCCGGAAGGCCATGCACGACTTGCAGCGGCAATCGGGAAGTCTCCCACATCTCCGATGAAGAGATGAAGGCCATCATGAAGTCGGCCGTCAATACTCTCTATCGCCTTTTGTGGCAGCGAGACTGCGATCCTATGGCATACAACCAGAATCTGGCGCTCGGCCGGCGCTACACCTTGCACTGGGATGATCCGGAACTCAAGAAGTCAACGAGGAAAGGGTCACGCCCTAAGTGACCCATTTCACCAGGAGAAACCCATGTTCAAAGAGCTTGCTCCTTATCTGCGGCAGCGCGCTGTCCTGCTGACCGTCACCCATATCGAAGATGACCAAATTCGCGTGAACGTCATCCCGCAGAAATTGAAGGATGGCGAGAACGCTGCGCTCACGACGCCGCTTACGGTGACCGGAACGGCGGACGAGCTTGACAACGACCTGCCCACGACGCTGGTCAACTTTGTCTCGGCCCACCTCGAACTGAGGAACACACTGGATCGTGCGAAGGCGGAGATGGATGCCGCAGCGAAGACCGCTCAGGCAGAAGCCCGCTCGAAGGCGAAGACAACGGCAAAGAGAGAGACGCCGAAGCCGGAGACAACTACACCGACCGATACGCCAAGGCCGGCGCAGCCGGTTAAAGAGGAGCCTTCGAGGACGGCGAACCTCTTTGATTCTCCAGCGCCGGCGACTATGGCGACTGAATTGGATGAGGAAGAGGAGATTCTTTCCGAAGCCGCCGAAGATGAGCCAACGGATGATTTTGGCGACCTGGATGAAGCCGCGTAAGCGCATATCCTATTGAGAGGGTGAAGTCCACAATCCGCGACAAGGTTGCAGTCCTCAAAAAACAGGGTAAGTCCTTGCCGAAAGTTGGCGTGGCTAAGCCTGGGGCGCGATATGACGCGGTGTGGGGCAACCTGTTCCAGTACCCGAGTGACTTTGTTGCACTCGTGTACCAGGGTGTCTGATCATCTAGAAGCTAAATCTTCAGCTCTTGAGGAATGCCAGCAAATCGGCGTTGATCTTCTCCGCCTGCGTAGTAGGCATGCCATGCGGAAAATCCTTATAGGTGATCAGGGTCCCATTCTTCAGCAGCTTTGCTGACTTCGGACCGGCCGCCACATATTGAACAATCTGGTCGTCCTCGCTATGCATCACCAGCACCGGAATCGTGATCTTCGTCAGATCTTCCGTAAAGTCCGTCTGCGAAAACGCCACGATCCCGTCATAGTGCGCCTTGGCGCCGCCCATCATCCCCTGCCGCCACCAATTTGCAATGGTGGCCTCCGACGACTTCACCCCCGGTCGGTTAAATCCATAGAAAGGCCCCTCCGGCAGGTCGCGATAGAACTTCGACCGGTTCGCCGCAAGCTGCGCCTCCAGATCGTCAAACACTGATTTCGGCAGGCCCTCTGGATTGGCCGCCGTCTTCACCATCAGCGGAGGCACCGCGCTGATAATCGCAGCCTTGTATACGTCCTGTTGCCCACGCCGAGCCAGATAGTGCACCACTTCACCGCCGCCCGTCGAGTGCCCCACATGGATCGTCTCCTTCAAACCGAGATGCGCCGTAAGCGCCGCCAGGTCATCCGCATAATGGTCCATATCGTGTCCATCGGCCACCTGCGTCGAGCGTCCATGCCCACGCCGGTCATGCGCTATCACGCGATAGCCCTTCCCCAGGAAGAACAGCATCTGGTTATCCCAGTCATCGGCCGAAAGCGGCCACCCATGGCTGAACACAATCGGCTGCCCGGAACCCCAGTCCTTGTAAAAAATCTCAACGCCGTCTTTGGTTGTGATGGTGGGCATACAGACTCCTTGTGACAATTGGATTAACGCCCGCCAATTAGATCACACTCGCTTGCTTCGGAGAGAAGAATCCCTGCCCATTCCAAAGCACACACTATGTACCGAGTCACGGGGCCATCAAGACACAGCCCCGAATGGTGCTGGCAGGGCGACGCGCTAATCCAGCCCATCTGGTGTTCAAATTGCGCGCACCGAGTGGATCGTCCGATCCAGAAGCTCACCCAATTCCAGCCAGTTGTCGTACTTGACCACAAGTTCATTCCCGCACACTTCAAATCAATCGAGGACTCTTCATGAAACCATCGAAGCTCTATGAGGCGCTTCATGCGCTCATTGGCGAACGTGTGCCCCTGCACATCTGGGGCTCCTGCGGCGTTGGGAAGTCACAGATCGTTTCCCAGGTCGCCAACGATCTCGACTACGACTTTCTCGATGTGCGGGCCGTGCAACTCGATCCGGTCGACCTGCGCGGCCTACCTCGAATCGCAGCGGATCAGACGGAATGGGCGCCCCCGAAGTTTCTTCCGACGACCGGCAAGGGCATCCTCTTCCTCGATGAATTGACCTCAGCGCCGCAGATGACCCAGGCGGGTTGCTACCAGTTGGTGCTCGACAGGAAACTCGGCGAATATACGCTGCCCGATGACTGGGTTGTCATCGCCGCCGGCAATCCAGCGTCGGAACGCGGCGTTCACTTTGCCATGCCTCGTCCGTTGCGCAACCGTTTCGTGCATCTGGACCTTGAACCGGATCTTGACGACTGGTCGAGGTGGGCGGTCAAGGCCCAGGTCCGTCCCGAGATCATTGCCTTCCTGCGCTTCAAGCCGGATCTCCTACATACAGCGGACGCGACTTCGGAGGTCAACGCCTGGCCAACGCCACGCTCCTGGGAGATGGCCTCGCAGGTACTTTGCGGCATCGCCCGTCGGCAGAAGACACAGCTTCTCACAGGAACCAGCGAATTTGAAGCGCAGCTCCTCGATGGAACGGTGGGGCTGGCAGCGGCCTCGGAGCTTGTCGCTTTCCTCCGGTTGTTTCGCCAGCTGCCGTCGATTGACGAAATTCTGCTCAATCCCGCGACGGCAACAGTCCCCGCGGAGCCGTCCGCACAAATCGCGATCGCTACCGCCCTTGGCAGAGTGTTGAGCGACAGCTCAGTAGACAGAGGACTCACGTATCTCGAGCGGATGCCGACCGAAATGCGCGTGATGGCAATGCGCGATGCGGCAGCGCGCGACACCACGATCACCCATACCCCGGAGTTCGTTCGCTTCGGGGTGGAATACCGGGAGGTCATCCAATGATTACGGAACGCGCAATGCTCGCGGCAGTCCACATCAGTATTTGGACTGCCGTGAAACACGACCGAAAGGTCAGCCGCGACGTGGCGGATCAACATGGAGCGCATCAGGGAGCCGGCCGCTATAACAAGCAACTGTTGCGCGGAGCGGACAAGCTGGACGAACTTCGCATGCTCGCCGGGCAGATCCGGCAGTATTTCTACAAGATCACCCTACCCTGGTCCGACGAAGGATTTCGTCTCTTGCCAGCGAATTTCTATTTCGATCTCATGGGGCGGATGCGTGAGTTCGAATCAAGCTTCGAGCAGGGAGTCGATAGTTTTCTTCGGGTCTATCCGCAATACATCGAACAAGTGAGGCCGGAGTTGAACGGCCTCTTCCGGGAGGAAGACTACCCGGTCGCGGAAAAGCTGCGGACGAAGTTTGGCCTGAAGGTAGAAATCCTGCCCATCCCGACCGGCGCGGACTTCCGGGTTCAGATGTCGGCCGAAGAACAGGCGCGGGTTTCGCGCGAGATTGATGCGAATGTCCGTGAATCTCTGACACGCGGGACCGAAGACCTGTGGAGACGGGTTCGGGAAGCAGTCGCGCACATGGTCGACCGGCTGAACGAACCGGAGTCGCGCTTCCACAGCTCGCTGGTCACCAATGTACTCGACATCGTCGAGATATTGCCCCGACTCAACGTCAGTGGCGACGCTGACCTGAACCGCTTTGCGGATCAGATCAAAGAGCGGCTTTGCAACTACTCTGCGCAGGACCTCAAGAAACACGACCTCCTGCGCGTCACTACGGCGGCCGACGCTGCCAACATCGTCGCCCAGATGGACGACGTATTGCGCGGCCGAGAAGCGGCGGAAACCGTTCTTGGCCCGACCGCCGACGACATCTTCACTCGCATGTCCGCGTACATGGAGGCGCCCGCGGCGGTATGAGAATTGAGACGCCAACCTCGCGCCGTATTCAGAAGGCGCGCACCGCCCTTGTGCTCGATCACCCCTTCTTCGGCTCGCTCCTCTTTCGATTGAAGGATTGCGAGTGCCGGTCAATTCAAACGATGGCCACTGATGGCGTGTCGCTCTACTACAACCCTGATTTCGTTGAAACGCTCAACGCTGCGACCCTGGCCGGAACACTGGCTCATGAGGTCATGCATCCGGCGCTGCACCATCATGTGCGGCGCTCGGGGCGCGATCCAAAGCGCTGGAATATGGCGTGCGATTACGCCATCAACCCTTTGCTCGTTGATGCAGGTCTCAATCTGCCCGAGGGAGTCCTTCTCGACGATCGCTTTCGGAGAATGAGTGCGGAGCAGATCTATAACCTCCTTGAAACGGAAGCAGGGCAAGATTCCGGCAGTAAGGATGAAGAGAACGAGCCAGGTCGGGAGGGATCGAACGTTGAGCAACCGCCCGCCGGCAAAGCGAATGAACCGCCCGCTCCCATGACCGAAGGCGGAATCGGCCAGGTCCTCGATGCGCCTGTGCCCAACAAGGAAACTCCGACCATGGAGGAACAGGCGAGGGAGTGGAACATCGCGGTCAACCAGGCGACGACCGTTGCCTGGCAGGCGGGCAAGGTTCCAGCCGGTCTCAACCGGACTCTGGAAGGATCTGCAGAGGCCGCTGTCGACTGGCGTGAACTGCTGCGGCGGTTCTGGTCGGAGACCATTCCTGCGGACTATAGCTGGGTGCGCCCCAACCGCCGCCACATCTGGACAGGGCTCTACTTGCCGGGAGTGGTATGCGATGGTGTGGGCGAGGTCGCGATCGCCGTCGACTGCTCCGGATCAGTGAGTGCGCGGCAACTGCGGCTCTTTGAAGCCGAAGTGCGTTCGATTCTTGAAGGCCAGCGTCCGGAGCGCGTTTACGTTCTCTACTTCGACGCAGTGGTTCAGAAAGTGGAGACCTACGAAGCCGGACAACGCATTGATCTCAACCCGGTGGGTGGAGGAGGTACGGAGTTTGGTCCGTGCTTCGAATGGCTCGACGATCAGGGCATCCGGCCACAGTGTCTGGTCTTTCTGACCGACCTCTACGGGTCATTTCCACCGTCCGCTCCCTCTTATCCCGTCCTGTGGGCCTCGACAGGAAGCAAGAAGGCCCCGTTCGGCGAGGTCATTCCTATGCAGACTGCCTAGCCCAAACTGGTCGGCGGGTTGCGGTGCATCCGCACTAGCAAACGAGGATCTCGATCTCAGACCAATTATTCGATCGTCGCCCCAATTGACTTGGAGAAGGAGGCTTTCTGTGAATCAGACATATCGCATTTTCACGGACGGCTCCGCGATCGGAAATCCGGGACCAGGTGGATGGGGCGCGGTATTGATGCAAGGGAAACGACGTTGGGAAATGTCCGGCGCCTTCCCTTGGACGACTATCTCGGAGATGGAGTTGTTCGCAGCGGTCCAGGCGCTTCGGTCACTCCCGGGCCAGGCGCGCGTTGAACTCTATTCGGACTCGGAATACCTGATCTATGGAATGCGAGTCTTCGTCTTCCGTTGGCAGCGCCAGGGATGGCGAAATCGACGTGGAAACCAACTGCAGCATCGCGCGTTGTGGTCGGAACTGATCGCGTTGAATGCCACGCTTCGCATCCGTTGGACGTGGATCAAAGGACACAACGGAAATCGGGAACAGGTCCGCGCCGACAGGCTGGCATATCAGGCCGGTCGAACGCTCTGGGTGCGACAGAAGGCCGCAGCCTGATGCCGGCAAAGTTCATACAGCGTTACAGAAGGAGAGACACACATGGCTTCAATTGCAGAGGCGAACTCGCTATTTCAAATTGATATGGAACTCGATGGACTTCTCGAAGAGATGGAGCAGCAGGTAGAGTCAGAGAGTCAAGCCTCCGAAGACCTCATCGCCCGGTTCCAATTGTTCTGCGAGGGGCACGGTGAGAAGGTTGACCGGATCGGCCGCTTCGTGCGCATGATGGAAGCACGCGAACAGTTCTGCCGCGACGAATCCGCACGGCTCGCTGACCGGGCACGTGCAGTAGCGAGCAAGGTCGAGCGCACGAAGAATATGGTTCTGTATTACCTACTGAGCCGAGATCTAAAGAAGATTGAAGGCCAGCAATTCACCTTGCGAGCCCAGAAGAACAGCCAGGACTCGGTACGAATCATCGACGAGGGAGTGCTGCCCAAGTGCTATTGCAGGATTGAGGCGCGGATTCCCGGAATCATCTGGGAGACGGTGTTGTCGAATCTACCGGACGAGCTTGCAGAAACTCTGGAATCGTCGGTTCAGGGAACCCGGCCAGACAACGATGCCATCAAAGCGGCTATAGCCCAAAGCGAAGTCGTGCCCGGTGCCGAGGTGCGCAGGGGATTACACCTGCGAGTGGTGTGATCGGTATTGGCCAATTTCATCCCCCGATCGGGGTTGTTGCTACTGAGTCGCCGATCAACGACACCTCTCCTGGACCTCCATAAAACCTAATCTCCCCGATGCTCGGTGTGCCGGTTGTGTGCCCACTGCGGGCCGAGTTGAACTATGGCCCAAAAAGTCCCAAGTCACGCGAAGGAATTCGCATGGCTGAAGCATGTCGCCAGCGCGTGTTTTCTGAGTGTGCTCATAATGTCGCGTTCAATGAGTGACTCGGCTTGCGGGTGTTGTCACCATTTCAGAATTCCTGCGCTCGAATCCTCAACGCTGACTGACATCCCAGTATTGAGGCGGCGCACTTGCCTTCACCTTACTTCCTGATGAATCCCATCTGCTTTGCAATTGCATCATCGACCATCCGGCTTGGAAGCAGCCTGGGTAGTGTCCAGTTTTTCAAGCGTTGCGGCACTACGGCATATCTGGTCTTCGGCTTCGCTGCGGTCAGTGCTGCATACACCGTACTGGCAAGTCGCTCAGGGGGCAACCCTTTGCGTCCCTCCGTCACAATATATTTCCGAAAGTTCTCGATCGCTCCCCAATAAGGAGTCGTCTTGAACTCGCTCAGGTCCTCGGTTTCACCCTTGTCATACATAGCAGTGTTAACCGCCCCGGGCTCAATAATCACCAGATCGATCCCAAATAACTTCAGTTCGCGCCGCAGTGCCTCCGACATACCTTCAAGTCCCCACTTCGAGGCGGCGTACGCACCCAGGAAAGGCGGTACGACCTTCGCAACCGTGGAACCGATATTGACAATGCGACCCACCGGGCCCGTTCTCTTGTTGTCTGTACCAAGCAGCGGAGCAAAGGCTTGCGTCACCATCAGTGGGCCCGTCATGTTGGCCTCAAGCTGGCGTCTGAACTCGCTCGGCCTCAGATGCAAAAGCGGTCCGCTCACAACCATTCCGGCATTGTTGACCAGCCCTGACAGCCTGTTCGAGCCGAGCAGGGTTCCTACTTTCTCACTCGCTCGTTGAATTGCATCCGCATCCGTGACATCCATGATGAGGGGCACATAGCGGTCTCCCATTTCCTTCTGAAGACGGTCAGCGTCAGTTGGCTTTCGTACCGAGCCGAAAACACGATAACCCTTCGAGATCAAAAACCTTGTTGTCTCCGTGCCTATACCGGTCGATACGCCCGTAATTACGACATCCTTGAACCTGGTCATGTCCGCTCCTTCCATCTCCGGCTGAAGATGGCCACCACACACCTTCATGGTGTTCACTGTACACAATACCTGCCTCCTGGTCAAGGTGTACACTGCTCACATGCCTTTTCCTTCCAAGACAGACCGAAACGCCATCCTCTCAGCGGCCCTAGAGGAGCTGTCGAGCGGCGGCATTCGCAATCTGTCTCTTCGGAACATTGCGGCTACTCTGGGCCTCGCGCCGAACGCACTCTATCGCTACTTTTCCGACCGGGCGGCGCTTGAGGCGGCCCTCGCAGATGAATGCGCCCGCAGATTAGAGGTAGCTTTGCGAAAAGCTGCGCATGGCTCGGATGCAGCGAAAACAATCCGCAGGTTGGCTGCCGCTTACCTGCATTTCGCAAGGGACAATCGTAATCTCTACGAAGTTTTCATGAGCTTTCATACGCCTGACCATGCCGGTTCGCCTCGCCAGAGCCTCTGGAGCTTTACTGTCGAACAGGTGCAGCACATGACCGGAGAGGCGCATGCGAGAGAGGCAGCGGTTGCACTCTGGGCTCTGCTGCATGGAGCAGCGACGTTGGAGGCAGGCCAGGTGCACGGCGAAAACAAACCAGCCAGCGGCTTTGAGTTCGGACTGAACGCCTGGCTTCTCCTAGCCGAAACGCCATCGTCCGCTTCGCGGGCGAAGAAATCTGTGCGCTAGCCTGAACGCGCATCTCGTCAGCAACTCCGAGCAAAGCACTCCATCGGTTCTTCACGAGCGCATAATCGCCAAATCGTAAACTGATTCGCTGCTGCACCGCCCCCTCGACGAGTGGTAAGGCCTGTTATCACCAGTTGAAGTTTCGGTTGGACGAATCACTAAACGCAAGCCAACGTCCCGTTACCGATGCGCTTTCAAGTCAGATGGCTTGATTGCGCTACTGCTGAGGCCAATCTTTGAAGGGGATGATCAGGTAGAGCTCGGAGTGCCCTGGCAGATGTGAAACGTAAATCTGACCCGTAGAACCGTCGCGATTGAACTTTGCGAGATCTTCATTGTGAGGCGTGATGATCATTGCATGAGGTCCCACATGATACGTGTGATCGGAACTTGGGGAGGTTTCATGCAGATCCGGGACCCAGGCTCCGGAGAACATATACATCACACCGATCTGGTCGATGTGGACAGGCCGGTCAGCGAGGCTGTCTTTGATCCATTGCATCGAAGTCTTATCCAGGCACATGGGTTCATCATGGGGATAGCCTGGAATTCCTGGCAGACATGTCCAGTCGCTCTTGCCAGCTCGTAGAACCCGGTATTTAGCCTTTGGATCCTTCGGGTTCGTCGGCCAGTCTGCAAGGACAGCGTCCTTTGTGATGAATAGCGGTCCTGCCCGCAGAGCATCCGCGATTTTCTCTTTATCTGTGGATTGAGGCCCCGAAAGTTTCATATCCATTTGTGCTGAAGCGGCGAGCGAAGCTGCAAAGGTAATGGCGGTGACTAGCTTGTACATGTCCATCTCCCTACGAATTTTATGAATTTGTCATCTTCTGCAGATTGATACGCATTCGAATCGTAGAGGTGATTGGCGCAGTGAGTCTTGAAGGAAGCTGCTCAAAGATGGCCTTTTCTGCTCCTGCGCCACTCGCCCGGACTCTCTCCTAAAACGCGCTTGAAAGATCTGTTAAGGGCGGATTGATCGGCAAAGCCGCACTTGCTCGCAACTTCTGCGAGTGTCAACCGTGAGGTTAATAGGAGTTTTTTTACCTCGTCGATGCGACGTTCCATAAGCCAACGGTGCGGGGGTCGCCCAAAGGTCCGCCGAAAAGCGTGGGCAAAATGGCTTACCGATAGATTGCATTCGGCTGCTACGGAAGCCAAAGAAACATCACCATCCAAGTTCGCGTCTAGGAACTCCCTCGCGCGCCGTGCCTGCCAAGGGGCCAGTTGTCCCCGGATCGGACCGGGGGAAGCTGGAGTGGCCCCATAGATGGAGGTGGCATGCGCAAGGATGGTTTGACCGATGTAGTCCAAAGAGATATTCGGTGTAGGCTCATTGCGCTGAATTGCGGAGAGAACGGCCATCCCCAGATGTTTGAGCGTTGCGTCCATCTCACAATGGGGCCAACTGAGCGTATTCACCATGGCAATACGGTTTTCGTAAGCAAACTCTTCAAGTGCAATGCGTGGTATATAGAACTGCACGACGTCAATAGGATTGGGAAAAAACGCAATTGGGTCTTCTTCGAGATCGAGGATCGTCACTCCTCCCGAAGGTCGTTTCCCGGTGAGCACCAATTTGCCAGAGAGCCACAGACGGCCTCCCTGGTTTGCGCGAAGATGCAGATGGATTGAAAAGGCTCTTTCTAACGGAATAGGACTTGTCGGATCGGTGAAGCCCATCGGTGCGTGAAGCCTGGTTACAGCTAGTTCGGATCTGCCGGAACCCAGAGTCGCGTGGATTGGTATCCCGGTAAGGTGTAGATAGCCGGCCATCCGTTCCCCGTATGCGCCGGATTCGATCATGAGACTGCGCTCCTTAACATGACATCCGCCCTGAATAAGTTTCCGTACTTCACAATGGCTATTTTGCGGGCACGAAGCGGATAGTTCTCGTTACACTCCTACCAGAATGCGAAAATCACTTTCGACGCTCTCATAGGCGGCTTTCGCTATTTCCACGCTGTCAAACTCAATGATAACGGTCCGCTCGACCCAGCCTGCTTCGTGCGCCGCGATAGCTGTACCGCGCGATAGAAACTTCCCACCTGCAGCCTCAATAGCTGGACCCGCCAGCGCAGAGTAATTCTTTAGCGCTTCGGGATCTGTAATCATTCGATAGCTTGCAACCCAATAACCCTTTTTCATACGCTTCCTTCCGCTACCCCGGTTGCCATAATGAAATGTCCGTGCTCTCACAACTACAAAAACAGATTCAACAGACCTCGGGCGTTCTTGGGCTAGCGCCTGAACTTTCGTAGTCACGATTCTCAGTACCGAACGAAGCTCGGCGATGCGTTTGGCCTCGTCAGTACCGGGGATCGAGCACCACAGCACCAACCACCCGGCGCTCCTCCAGAAGACGGTGCGCTTCTGCGGTCTTGCTCAAAGGAAGGTGCACCGATACCTGGGGGCGAAGATTACCAGTAACCGTCTGATCGACGAGATACTTCATGCCCTCTCGAATCAATTCTGGCTTTGCGTCAAAGACTGGGAGGTAAATGCCTGTCATGGTCTGCGATCTGCTCATCAGTCGTCGCGGCTGGAATGGTTTGCCCGGACCACGGGTCGAGCCAAAGATGATACAGCGGCCAAACGTCGCCAGACACTCGAAATTCTTCTCGAAGATTTCGCCGCCAATGGATTCCAGGATGACGTCGACGCCGTTACCTGCAGTGGCGGCTAGCACGTCACTCGGCCAAGTAGGAAGGTCGTAATCGATCGCGACATCTGCGCCAAGACTCAAAGCCAATGCTCGCTTCTCTTCGCTCCCAGCGGAAGCAACGACCAAGCCGGCGCCCATCGACTTTGCGATCTGGACCGCCATGCTACCTACACCTCCTCCGGCTCCATGAATCAGGACGCTTTCGCCTGGGTGGAGTTGGGTAGATGAGTTCAACATCAGCCAGGCTGTCATTCCTTGGGTTGGCATGGCCGCGAACATCACCTCGTCGGCATCCTGCGGTATGCAGACTGTTCGATCAGCACGCGCGGTGACAAATTGGGCATATCCTCCGGAGGAAAGCAACGCCACTACCTTTTTGCCCACCAGACTCCGGTCACCCGCCGGACCTACTGCCACGACATTTCCGACTGCTTGCAATCCCGATATTCGTGGCAGCACCTTATCCTGGCCTACATGCGTCTCGGGCCGTGCGTAGACTCCCAGGCGCTCTCTGATGTCAACAAAGTTGACGCCTGAGGCGGTAACCTCGATGAGGAGATCGTCGGCTTGTGGGAGGGGCTTTGCTACATCAACGTATTCGAGCACATCCCTCCCGCCGAATTGAGAAAACTGGATAGCTTTCATCGCTTCCTTCTTCCATTTCGTAACGTTGGTCAAATTCGGATGTGTGGTCAAACCGCTGCTATTTGGTCTGCGAAGGCGGTGGCGGGACAGGGATCGCGATATCGCTCGCCATCTTCCAACCCTCCGGAGTCTTGACCCACTCCATCAGTATGAGGAAGGGGTTTAGGGACTACTTGCTGTCCCGCATAGCCGACCGTGATCTGAACTGGCACATAGGTTTCGGCGACATCACCACTGAGGGCGACGGCCTTCGCCCTCGTGTAATCGGCCTCCATATGAAAAGGCCCTCCGAAGATCACCTCATGAAGATGCTGGACCACCGCGTCGTGTCCCCAGAAGCCGGCCCAGTTTCCCTCGGCTGCGGTGGCTGTTTTAGCCACAAAAAGCGCCGACGGCGAGTTCCATACCATCTGCTTCACCGCGTCAAAATCCTTTCTGTTCTCGGCGTCGATGAGGCGCCGGTTGAGTGTTTGGACTTCTCGGAGTGCGTGTTCGTCGAGCGGTCCAGCATCGGACGCGGAGTTGGTCTGACCTGTAGGTCCTCCGAGCGCGGAAACCGAGGTTGGAAAGAGGCCGACCAAACACGCGATTGCGAAGACAACGGAGGTGAGTTGTTGCATGAAAGTACGGTTCACAGAGGCTCCTTTGATCCAGAACGTATGCAGTTGGCTCTGCCACATTGGCGGGGGACTACTTGTTCAGCTCCAGGGAGCCTGGGTGCTTGCAGAGGGCAGTGACTTCAACTTCCATGAAGGGAATGAGCGGCAGTGAGTTGAGGGTATCGTGTAACTCAGCAGGATCTTCGACATCGAAGATACTGATGTTCGAGTATTTTCCTGCCACCCGCCAAAGATGTGTCCACTTTCCCTGAAGCTGCAATTCCTTGGCTCGTTCGTGCTCTCGGGCGCTCAGGTGTTTCAGCTTTTCCGGGTCGATGTCGAGGGGAACGTGAACGTCAATACGCACATGAAACAACATAGATCTTCCTCCGGTTGGGGCGTTGGATGTTGCTGGCCCGGGACTCCGAACTGCGGCAGAGAGGCCGACTGCCCAGAGCCCGCGAATTGCATTAGCAGCGCGCCAGTCGTCGTAGTTAAACCACCGTGACCGGGCTATGGCCGGTCATCAGATGCAACAGCGCGAGTGCATACTCCGACGCGGCGGACTGGTCCTGGCCGGTAATTAGCTTGCCATCGACCACGACTTTCGGTGTGTACGGCTGAATGCTGGTATAGACCGCGCCAGTTCCCTCGAGGACCGTCTGCGGATAATGCGGAATGATGAATCCGCTTCCGAACATCGCCTGAAGCTGCCTGTCCCCCTCAAGTGTGAAGCCGGTCACCTGACGACCTTTGATCCGGTCAGGAATATTGCCGAGAGCGACCGCACCGTGGCAGATGGCGCCGACGACTTTATCCTTGGACCAGAAATACTCCAGCGCCTTCGCTACATCCTCGTTGGGGAACAGATCGAAGGTCGCACCACGGCCGCCTGCTACGTGGATCGCATCGTACTCGCTCAGATCAACGTCTTTCAGCTTCAGGGTCGTTTCTAGTTTTGCGATTGTCTTCTTGTCCGATAGAAAGCCCTTGCTTACGAGATCGTTGGGCTCAAGCGACCTCTCAAAATGTGGATCGCTATAAGGATCGAAGACGACCTTGCCTCCGTTTGGACTGGCGAAGTCGACTTCGACCTCGCGTTCCGTGAGGTGCCAATAAGGATGTGTGACCTCCGACAGCCAGAAGGCTGTTTCGGAGCTGCTGATGATGAACAGTACTTTCATTTTCTTTTCCTCCAATGCGATGGAATTTGCGGCTGTCTGCGCTCGATTCTGCCTCAGTGCTTTTTGTTCGATACTCTTTGCGAATTTCGGAGTCTCCTCCTGATTGTGCGCATGCGATGCCTGCTGCCGAGCTGCCTGTGCTCTCGCGAAAGGGATATTGTGTTCGTTGAAGAAAGCCAGGGTCTGATCAATTGCAGTTGAGTGAATGTGGTTTGTGTATTCGCACGTTTGGTCGTCGATTTTGTTGACACTGATCTCCCAAACGACTCGTAGTTTGGTACGCCCGGCAGGAGAGATGGAATCGGAGATCGAGACCATACGGCAGAAGTGCGGCTCTTGAACTTCGGCTACATAATGCTGCACGACGAAGGCATCTCCGATGGTTTCAACGTTGATCGACATGGGACGTCCATCGTCTGTTGTTGTGGCGCCTGCAGCGATGTGTGCCGTCGAACAGCGTTGATACTCCCCATCCGGAAGATGAAGAACCCAATCGGCAATGTCGACCTTCTCGATCGGTGCGTGAATCGTAGCGGTAACAGTAGAGAGCGATAGTGTGTTATCGGGCGACATAGAGTCCTTCTTTGCCAAAGATAATGTTTTGTTTGGGAGCCGGGGATGTGCTCGGCTTTACTTTTTGTTGATCACGTCGGCGATCCCGTTGGGAAACATGCCATCGGCTGCAGCGAGTACATTGAGCGCCTCTCGCAGCAGGACGATCTTGCCATCGGCGGCAACACAGTGACCGAAGAAGCGCTGATGCACATTTTTGCCGGAGATCCCCGATTTTTGGTGAATGGTGTATTCGCCGAAGGCCTGGTCGGGGGTATCGATGTAGATCTTCACATCAACGAACTTGAAGTTCGGATACATCTTCTCGTGCAGGAAGGTAAGAAAGGCCCCGATATGTTTCGGTCCTTCATACCTCGGTTCGACACCGAGGGCGGCCAGATATGGCAATTCAAGCGCGCCTTCGTCCGCGAACAATGCGGCGGACTCCAGTGCAGAACCATTGATATAGGCCTGGAGCAGTTCTTTTGCTGTCTTCATAGATGCGCCCTCCCTGACGCGTAAGTCTTTCAACTGGTATGCGGGCCTGTAGTGATTGCCCGAAGTTGTAATGAACGACCACGAACCGCTTGAGCGATGAGTTGTGCCGGATGAAATGACTTAGCTAAAGTTTGGCGTAACCGCCCTGGATGAAGTCGCACGCCAATCTTCCATACTCTTCGGCAGCATCTTCCCAAACAAAATGTCCGCAATCGATGACATTGAGCCTGCTCTTCGGCAATCCTCTATGCAGGCCTTCTGCATTGGAGACAGGAACGAAGGGGTCGTGCCGACCTACTGTCAACTGGCAAGGGACTGTAATCTCAGAGAGGCGGGTGGCGAGGCGAGGAAGAGCTTCCGGATAGTCTCGAACGAAGGCCATCGCATCCCAGAACTTCTGTCCAGCATAGGAGGCGATGTAATCCTGTAATGCATAATCCGGTAGCTTGTAGTGCATCATATCTGCAACAGCCGCGCGAACAAACTGTTCTCCCGTCAGATCCTTGAAGGGTTCCAAGGATGGGGCGTTCACGATTCGGTCCAGGTCGCCGAGAATGTCTGTGTGATCTGTCGCTCCGCTTCCGATTACGAGACTCTTGAAGATTCCAGGGTGATTTGCGGCTGCGAAGAGGCATGCAGGAGTTCCGATGTCCGGAGCTATCACGTGTGGCTGATTCATTCCGAAGGCGTCCATAATGCGGAGAAGGAAATCTCCTACAACTTCCGGAGTTCTCGTATCTGCCCTGGTTTCCGAGCGGCCGAATGGAGGAAGGTCCACCGCAATGATTGGCCCCAAGTCTGCAAACATATTCCACGTGGGAAGAAATGCAAGGATGCTCTCCGGCAGCGGACTGAGCAGTAAGATGGGGTGACCACTCTTCTTCTCGTTCGTCGCAAAGCGGATCTGCAGTCCATCGATGGTTTTGTACTGCATTGCGTGCAGGCCAGTCTTATTATTGGCGCTCATCTTGTCTCCTTGTGCGGCTGTCAGTCATCGGCTGATCGCGGGTTTTAAAACATGGGCCTTGGTTAATTGTTCAAAGTGGACTACAGATTGCTTCTACGGCTCCGTCAGCGCCTGGTGAACAAGATGAAGCACCATTGAACCCTCACCTACCGCCGAAGCCACACGCTTTACATTGCCGGAACGCGCGTCTCCAACAACGAACACTCCGGGCAGACTCGTTTCAAGCATGTACGGCGGCCGGTCAAGCATCCAGGGAATCGGAGGTTTCGCGGTCTCAAGATCACGGCCTGTAAGAATGAACCCTTTGTTGTCGAGAGCTAAACAACTTGAGAGCCAGTCGGTCTTCGGGGAAGCACCGGTCATCACGAAGACGTGCCTGATGGGCTGACTGAATGTTTCTCCTAAAGTTTTGTCGCGCCACTCCACGCATTCGAGATGCTCGCCGCCTTCGAGTCCTGTAAGCTCGCTTGAATAATGCAGTTGAACGAGTGGGTTCTCTTCAATTCTCTGGACGAGATAACGGGACATGGTGTCGGCTAAACTGTGCGACCGCACAAGCATCGTTACACCAGCCGTATTTTGCGAGAGGAAGACCGCTGCCTGTCCCGCTGAATTGCCCCCGCCTATCACGATGACCTGTTCCCCGGCGCAAAGCTGGGCCTCCATGAAGGTTGCGTTGTAGTAGATTCCTTTGCCGGAGAAGGACTCCAATCGCGGAAGGGCAGGTTTGTTGTATTGCGCTCCTATTGCGAGCACTATGGTTCGCGTGGGAATCTCGTGGCCGTCATCGAGCGCAACCGTGTAGGGACGTTGATCGCAGCTGAGACGTTCTACCGAGCGCGCCACCATAATGCGGGCGCCAAACTTCTCAGCTTGCGCGATGGCTCGATCAGCGAGCTCCTGACCCGATAAGCCAGTTGGGAATCCCAGGTAGTTCTCAATTTTGGAACTTGATCCGGCTTGCCCGCCAGGGGCCGCTTTTTCGACGACCAAGACATCAAGTCCTTCGGACGCGGCGTACACCGCGGCAGCCAATCCAGCCGGCCCAGCTCCCACAATAACCAGATCTCTCACCTGAGAGTTATCAATGTTGCTGTTGAAGCCAAGGCACTCGGCAATCTCTTTTGTCGAGGGATTTTTCAATACCTGCGTGTTGTTGCAGATTACGACCGGGATCTCGCTGATCGTGACGCCGAAGCGATCGAGCAAGTCCTGCGTCACCGGATCGGAGTCGAGATCGAAGTAATTGAAGGGGTGCCCATCGCGGGTCAGGAACTCTCGTATCGCGAGGGTGTTCGTGGAGTATGTCGAACCAAGGACGACCACATTTCCCTGCTTCGTCTCTTTTAGCGAGCGGCGCCTGGCAAGGAATGCGTTCATAATGATGTCGCTGAGTTCGGCATCCTTGCCGATCAGAGTTCGCAGGTCTTTAGGGCACAGTTCGAGTAATGTCCCAGCTTCGACGGCCTGGCAACGATAGATAGAGCGCCGACCAGAGATCATTAGCAACTCGCCAGAAAACTGGGTGGGTCGATACGTCGTTACGGTACGTTCTTTCTCTCCACCGACGGCCACGATCCTAATCGCACCGGATATAACCACATAGACCGGCGGTGTATCAAAACCTGGCTCGTAAAGAATCTCGTCTGCGACGACTTGTCGTGGCTTCGCATACTCGCGAATACGTTCGATCTGATCTTCGGTCAAATGCGGTGCGTAAGCCATATATTCTCCTTTCTCGATCCAAGTCTGCCAATGGTCTTCAACTTATCGCTTTACTCACGTCCTATAAACCACCATTCGGAGGAAGGACCGATACTTCATTTGCCTGAGTGACTCATGGTTCTCTATCGCGAGTTGGAAACCTGATAATCTTGCGGCCGAACAGACGGGCATCAAGTGAGTACGCTCCGGGACCCAACACCCCTAGAGCCGCAGTAATCACTATGGAGATGGTGATGGGGAATTCCAGTCGAGTTCCAGATCCGACAATTGTGGCGAGTTCAATCAGGCAACTGACTGTTGATGCGTAAGGAGTGAGAACGCCGAGACATAATGCACCCCCTGGCAACGCGAGAATGACGAAGGTTCCCGTCAAGGTAGCGAAGAGGGGATGTCTCAAACCGGACTCTAGCAGAGCGGCGGCGGCGGCGAGCCTCAGGATTAGTAACGCAATGCCCGCCGCTCCTGCCGGAAACATAGAGAAGAGTCTCTGCACGGTCTGGAGGCTAACCGTCTTCCAGTTGGGTCGCAATGCCAAAGGAGGGATACCGGGGCAGTTCTTTAGGAGGAGCAGAATTGTTGGCGTCCGGAGTATCCTAAAACTCCTGGTCCTCCACACAAGCGGATATTATGGCTCTGGCAATGCGTCAAAAGACACCTACAGCCGCGATCATTGTGAACCCGTCCCGATATAGCTTTGTCGTTACACCGATCTACATCTCGAGTTCTCAAAAAGCCGGGCGACACATTCGGGTGCTGTGGACGACTTTGCTTGCTCTGCTTCTATGTCCTCCAATGTTCGCAATCGACCGGGATCGAAGGATTGACCAGCTTTATCACACAAGTTGGACTCCTGAAAACGGCGCTCCCGAAAGTATTCGATCGATGGCCCAAACGTCCGATGGATTCTTGTGGCTAGGAGCTCCGAAAGGATTGTTCCGGTTCGATGGAGAGCGGTTCGAGCGTTATCAACCACTATTCGGGCCGGACTTTCCCCGAACGAACATTCTCTCCCTTCTCGCAACGCCAGATGGAGGTCTCTGGATCAGTTTTGATCGGACGATCGGTTTCCTAAAAGACGGAAGAGTCACTTATTACGGTCCTGAAGATGGGTTCCCCAAAGGCCGGACGAAGCAATTTGTGAGAGATCGGCGGGGAATGATCTGGGCAGTCAGAACGGACGGATTGGCAAGATTCAACGGTTCTCGGTGGAATCAAATTGCGAGCGATTGGAATGTCAATGGAGACTGTTATTCCGCCTACCCGGATTCTTCGGGAACTCTATGGGTAAGCACCGAACGCGGAGTGATCTTTCTACGTGAGGGAGAAACCAGGTTTCGAGAGGCGAGCGATCAACAGACAGTTGGCGGAAGTATGGCTCTGGCCACGGATGGTGAGATGTGGATCGCGCAGACAGAGCGATCGGTTCATGCTGTTCCTGTTCTGTGGCAGACTGCAGGAAAACAGCGACACTCGGAGATTCGTGTAGGCTCGGACGCCATTTTGATCGACAATCAGGGCAGCTTGTGGATCACGACGCTCGGTGATGGCCTGCGCCGTGTCCCCTTTCCCGAACGCCTCAACGGTCCGGATATCTCTGAGTTTGGTCCTGAGATTGAGGCATTTACACACGCTCAGGGCCTGACTAACGACTATGTCCGATGCATCTTGCAGGACTTCGAAGGAAATATATGGGTCGGAACCAGTGAAGGCCTGGATCGATTTCGACAAGGGGCCTTCACTCCGGTCGCGCTGCCATCAGGCACTGTCGGTTTGTCCCTTATTGCGCGCGATAGGGGCGAGGTTTGGGTAGCAGCAATCAATCGTGATCCCATGCGTATCGTGGATGGGAAATTCAATACGGACGGACTGCCAAAGCATCTGGTCTTTTGTATTTTTCAGGATCGACAAGCAACTATTTGGATGGGCTCTCATCGAAAGCTCTTCCGTTTTAGGCACGGCCGGGTTGGGGAGCAACCCGAAGAAGTTGCTACGCCCGGAACGTCGCCAGTCGCTATTGCCGAGGACTTATCCCAGAGGCTGTGGGTTAATGTGGCCGATCAGGGATTGATGCGACTGGAAGACGGCAAGTGGCGGTCTCTCGAAAGCATGGGCGGACCTAAGCTCGTATCTTCAAACGCATCCATGACTGCGGATGGGACGATTTGGTTTGGTTCTGCGAATTCCACCATCGTAAAAATCGATGGAGATACAATTCATATTTTTACTTCAAAGGACGGTATCCGGGCTGGAGATGTGAAATCCATTCAGCGCCGAGGTTCCGATGTCTGGGTTGGCGGGACTCGAGGCCTTGATTATTTTGACGGAAAACGTTTCAAGCCAGTGATTGCAGCAGAAGGAACGAGCTTCGAGGTCATTGAGGGAATGGCGGCCACGGCGGATAGTGGATTGTGGTTTAGCGAAGACCGCGGGATCATTCATATTCCTCAAAGCGAAGTTGAAGAGTTCAAGAAAAACCCGGAACATCTGGTACGTTATCAACTCTTCGACGTTCTGGACGGTCTTCCGGCGACTCCGCAGCGCGGCGTGTTGGTCACACCGTCTGTGATCGAAGGAACTGACGGAAGGATTTGGTTCGCCTTAAATCAGGGACTGGCCTGGATCGACCCGCATCACATTCTGCGGAACACCATGCCTCCAACGGTGTCGATTCAGTCGGTGACTGCGGCGGGTCTTGTGAGCAGGCTGCCGCCATCGAAATTGCCGGCCCACACCAAAACTCTGCAAATAGCGTATACAGCGCCCAACCTCTCTGTTCCTGAACGGGTCCGCTTCCGTTACAAGCTGGACGGACAGGACAAGGGCTGGAACGATGCAGGCGGACGCCGCGAAGCTTTCTACACCAACCTCGGTCCAGGGCATTACATCTTTCGCGTGATCGCTTGTAACAATGATGGAGTCTGGAATGAGACAGGGACGACATGGGATTTTTTCATTGCTCCTGCTTGGTACCAAACGCTCTGGTTCAAAGTGTCGCTGGGACTGGCTGCAATCGGACTGGCATGGATGCTTTACTCTCTTCGATTAAGACAGGCTACTGCCCAGATACAGGCACGCCTGGGAGAAAGACTCGAAGAGCGAGAACGCATCGCTCGGGAACTGCACGACACTCTGATCCAGAGCGTCGACGGATTAATGCTGCGGATCCAGACCGCGCTGAGTGAGTCTGACCCCAAACGGAGCCGCCTGATGATCGAAAAAGCTCTTGATTCCGCTGACGAAGTGATGCTGGAAGGCCGCCAGCGCGTGCATGCGCTACGTGCAGAAGCGACTACAGTCAACGAATTGTCAGAAGCACTTGCCTCCTATGGCAGAGACTTTGCCGAAGATCACCCAGTTGAATTCTCGGTCGCGCTTGTGGGCTCGCCAAAATCCATTGATGCATTTGTGCGAGATGAGGCATACCGCATCGGACGAGAAGCGCTGGGGAATGCTTTCCAGCACGCCGATGCGACGAAAATCGAGGTTGAAGTTACTTACGACCGCGCCATGATTCACATCAGAGTTCGAGACAATGGGCGTGGCATCGATGAGCACACTCTGAACGGCGGCCGACCAGGTCATTGGGGTCTGCGTGGAATGCGTGAGAGAGCAAACGTCATAGGAGGCAAACTGGTCATCTGGAGTCGTCCGGGCGTGGGAACCGAGATCGACCTGGAAATACCCACAGATGTGGCATACAAGAAAGTCTTTCCTGGTCTTAGGCCGAACTGGATGAAGAGGCTGACAGGCGATAGAAGAGTGATGCGATGAGCGGGGCAAGGAAGATCAGAATACTTGTCGTGGACGACCATCCGTTCCTGCGCGAGGGCATTGTCGGAGCAATCAATAGTCAGAGCGACATGGTTTTGATTGGCGAGGCCAGCAACGGACAGGAAGCCATCGAACAATTCCGCTTACATCGTCCTGACGTGACGCTGATGGACTTACAGATGCCCACGATGAATGGGACCGACGCAATCATCGCGATACGCGGCGAATTCCCGGCGGCTCGTATCGTTGTCCTTACTGCGTACAAAGGAGACGTTCAAGCGTTGCGAGCCTTCAAAGCCGGCGCGGTTGGTTACCTGCTGAAGAATATGCTTCGCAAAGAACTATTGGATACTATTCGAATTGTCGATTCAGGACGACGGCGTATTCCCCCCGAGATTGCGAGAGAACTTGGCGAGCACGTCGTCGATGACGAACTCAGCGAGCGCGAGATTGAAGTGCTAAAACTGATCGCAGCTGGAACATCAAACAAAATCATTGCGTCTCAGTTGTCTCTTGCGGAGACAACGATAAAGACCCACGTTCAAAATATTCTCCTCAAACTGGACGCAAACGACCGGACACACGCTGTTACGATCGCTATGAAACGCGGATATATAGACTTGGGATGAGTGACTTCACTGAGCGGATCCTACCTTCCGATCCAGCCTCGAGTAAACAACACAGCACTGAACGCATTATCGCCGAGTCGTAAACTGACCCGCCGCTCTGTTGCCCTCCCGCTCGGTGAGCGGTAAGACCTGAAGTCGATAGTTGAGGTTGAACGTGCGGATCAATGAACGCTGGACGGCTTCGCGCGACGAATGTGAGACGCGACACCCACCGCTTTCGATTGTTGGTCAGCGCGTGCGCGTGGCCCGTGGACACTCTGTCCTGAGTCGTTTATCAATTCGAGCCGAGTACAATTATGTATTGCAAGTTGAGGCGGCACAAAGGTTCGGGTCGACGATCGCTCGCGCAGGGTACTACTCGTACTTCAATGCGACCATGGGATTTACGCGCGAAGCACGGCGGGCTGGAAGATAGCACGCCAAGATGGATACACAAACCAAAACGAACGACACAGCCGTGAACGTCACCGGATCGTTCGCACGCACGCCGTAAAGCAACCGCGAAAAGCTCGAGAGCAGCCGGGTGAGCAGGAGTGCGCCGCCCGCGCCAAGAATTACGCCCGCAACGGCTAGCCGAAGACCTTGCCCAATAATCATCTTCAAGACATCACGCCGTTGAGCTCCAAGGGCCATGCGAATTCCGATTTCTCGAATGCGTTGAGATACCGAATACGAAAGTACGCCGTAGATTCCAACTGACGCCAGCAATAACGCAAGGACGGCAAACGCCCCAAGCAGAATCATTGAAACCCGCTGCGATGCCATCGAGTCCGACGCAATCTGCTGCATGGTTTGAACGTCATATACGGGCTGGTCCTTGCCGGTTCCGTATACGACATTCCTGATTGCAGGCATGATGGTCGCGACATCGAGCGGCGTGCGAACGGCCACAGATAACTCTCTGGCGAACGCCGGAACCCACTCGTCCGAAAGTTGATAAAAAGATATGTATATCTGGCTGGGATTGTAGGCGCCGGTATCGCTCAATCCCCAGTGCTTCACGTGGCCGACTACGCCGATCACGCGCGCGGTGCGCCAATGCGCCACCGTGATGAGCTGACCCAGTGGATCTTTCTGGGGGAAATACGTGTGGGCAAGAACGCTGTCGATGACAACCACCGGCTCGGAGGCGGAGTTGTCGGCGGGGGTGAAGAAGCGGCCTTGAAGCAGCGGAATGTGCATCACCTGAAGATACTCCGGGCCTGTCTCAAAATAGAGCGCATGTGGCGCGTCCTGCATCGAAGTTGACTGCTGAGCGCCCACCCAGAATGGGCCCCCATTGTCGTGTTCACTGAGTGGAACGACATTGGTAAAATCCCCTGCCTGTACGCCGGGAATCTCGCGTATGCGGTCGAGCAACTGCCGATAAGCGGTTCGTGTACCGGACGCTGTCTTCGTCAGCGATGGGGAAAGCCCGACCTTGAACGTGATGACACTCTGTCTGTCAAAACCTGGATTCACTTTCCATAGTTGGAGAATCGTGCGTAAGAGCAGGCCTGAACCCATCAGCAGCACCAGGGTCAGAGCCATCTGGACTATCACGAGAATGCTCTGAGTGCGAGGATGAGCGCGCGTAGAGCCGCGTTCTCCAGCCTTGAGCGAAAGCTGTACATCGACACTCGAACTATCGAGGGCTGGAACGAGACCGAACAGAATTCCGACAAGGAGGGAAATGCCAAAGGCGAACAGGAGGACTGGAAGATTCACGGCGATGTTGTCAGCGCGCGGCAGGCTTGCAGGCGCCAGGGCGACGACCACGCTGACAGCCAATTTTGCCAGACCCAGGCCGAGAACTCCGCCGGCGAGCGCGAGCAGCACGCTTTCCGTCAACAACTGGCGCACCATGCGTGCACGACTAGCCCCCAACGCTGAACGAATGGCAAATTCGCGTGTCCTCGCCGTCGAGCGCGCCAGCAAGAGGTTGGCGACATTGGTGCAGGCAATCAGCAGCACAATCGATACCGCGCCCAATATCAGCAGGAGTATTCCACTTACTTCAAAGACGAGGGCCTCATTCAGGGGCAGGATGAGGGTTCCCAGGTTCTGGTCCGCCGCGGGGTAGAGACGGTCGAGATTCTCCTGGATGGCGCTCAACTCGCTCTGGGCCTGAGCGATCTGCGCATCGGGTTTGAGGCGGGCAATGGCGGCGAATCCATGAATCGTGCGATCGTTGTAGATCATTGGCGAGCCCTGCGCGAGCGAGGTGTAAATATCGGCGTTGGTTAAGAAGCGAAATCCGGGAGGAAGAACGCCTACGACGGTGAAGACCGCGCCGTCGAGAACGATGGACTTGCCGAGTGCCTGCGAGCTTGCTGAGAATCGGTCTCGCCACAAGCGGTCGCTGATGACGGCGGCGGGTGCGCCATGCGGTAAGTCTTCCGAGGGGGACAATTCGCGGCCCATGGCGAGCTTGACGCCCAGTGTTGAGAAGAAGCCCGATGTGATCTCCATGCCGTTTACGTGCGCCGATGCTCCGGGGCCTGTCAGGTCGTAGTCGCGCCAGGTGAGTGCAGCCATCTGTTGGAAAGAGCGCACACTGCGCTGCCAATCCAGAAAGTCGGGATAAGAGATATCCAAGTGAGCCAGGTTTGGACGGCTCTCCTGCACCAGCACCAGGCGATCCGGCTGTGGATATGGCAACGGCGCCAGAATCACACCCTCGACCACGCTGAAGATGGCTGTGTTGGCCCCAATACCGAGGGCTAGGGTCAATACGGCGACGATGGCAAATCCGGGATGCTTCCACACCGCACGGATGCCGAAGCACACGTCCGCCCAGAACTGCTCGAGCCAAGTGAAACTCCACACTTCCCGAGTCTCTTCCTTGACTCTGGTTACGTTGCCAAATTTGCGCAGGGCCCATGTTCGGGCTTCGTCGGGCGACATACCGCTCTCGATGTTCTCCTGCGTCTCGATTGCTATGTGATCGAGGATGTCCTGATCGAGATCCTTGAGCATGCGCCTGCGCCGGCTCATCATTTGCCCTCCTGCGCCGCGGGTCTGAGTATCCGTGCAATCGCTCCCGCGAGCTTATCCCACTTGCTCGTCTCGACTGCTAGTTGTCGCCGCCCTTTGATCGTCAGTTTGTAGAACTTGGCGCGTCGGTTGTTCTCGGAGGTGCCCTCCTCAGCAGAGATCCATCCTCGTTTGATGAGACGATGGAGCGCCGGGTATAGCGATCCCTGCTCGACTTGCAACACCTCATCGGAGTTGAATTCGATCATTTTGGCAATAGCATGGCCATGTGTCGGCCCCAGCAGCAGTGTCCTCAGGATTAGGAGATCCAAAGTGCCTTGCAGCAGTTCGATTCGCTCGTTGTGCTCTTTAGTAGACATTCTAGGCAAAAGTAATTCCCCTTCCAGTAGAATGTCAAGGTGAGTCAGTGGCTTATAAGTCCCAAAGGAACAGCTAATCCTTTGGTCGCCAAGCAGAAATTTGTTGTTCCTATTTTGTAGGTTTCCGCATAATCGCCTATGTACTCTTCGATGATTACTGTGCTCGCAGAGCGGAAATGGCACGGATGTACCTTCGACGCATGCCAGCGGTATGGAGGCCGCTCGTATGCGCAAGAAGAACAAGAAGCCACTTCGTCGTAAGATCGTCCTTCGCCTTCCGGATCTGGATCATTCGAAAAACGCAGTGTTGAACAGCCTGAGCTCAGCAAACTCGAGACGGAACTACAAGTTCGCGATGGAGCAATTCATCACTTGGTACTGTTCCGAGCCCCGACTCTCCCTGAATCGAGCCGTGGTACTGAGATTCCGACTGTACTTGGAATCCCTCGGACTCGCTGCCGGCACAATCAATCAACGGCTTGCATCCGTCAGGAGGCTTGCCTACGAGGCTGCAGATTCTGGGTTGCTCAGTCCGGAACTCACCGCCGGAATTCGAAGGGTCAAGGGTGTGAAGCAGTTGGGCTCGCGCATTGGTAATTGGCTGACCCACGATCAAGCGAAAATGCTCTTGGAAAAAGCTGATGGCAAAGACCTGCGCAGCATTCGTGACCTTGCGATGATTTCTGTGCTTCTTGGCTGCGGGCTGCGGCGTGCTGAACTTTCCGCTTTGAAGGTTGATGACGTCCAGATCCGGCACGGACATTGGGCCATCGTGGACCTGGTTGGAAAAGGCGGTCACATTCGGACAGTTCCGGTCCCAGCTTGGGTAAAGGCCGCCATCGATCGATGGATGTCTTCCTCCAAGGTCACAGCGGGCCGGGTCTTCCGTGCTGTCAGCCGCCACGGGACGCCGTGGGGCAAAGGGATTTCCGAGAATGTCATCTGGTATGTTGTTCGACGGTGCGCGGAGCGGATGCAATTGGATCATCTTGCTCCTCATGATCTGCGCAGGACCTGCGCAAAACTCTGCCATGTGAACGGTGGAGAGCTGGAACAGATTCAATTCCTCCTCGGGCATGTTTCCGTGCTAACTACCGAGCGATATCTGGGCTGCAAGCAGAATCTTGAGGATCCTGTGAACGACCGTTTCGGATCCCTCTTTACCTCCGCGCTGGTAAATTTGCGCTAGGCCCTGTTGGCTTCATTTGATAATCCAGGGCACCGAACTCAAGACAGGCCAATCGGAAACGCCAAGAGCGCGCCGGTGCCGCAGAAGATGAAGTTTGCCCGCGGGACTTTTACTCCCCGGTTGGCAGGATTTCTTCCATCCCAACCCAAGGTCCACCTTGAAGCACGAGGTACTTCAGGTAAAGCTCGGAGCCAGTGCGATCTGCCGATGCGAGCAAATTACGGGCGGCCTCCTGAACGCGTTCGTCTGTCAGGGTGGCGTAGTCAAAGTTCTCCTCGATCATTCCCTCGGAATGGGGAATATTGATCAAGTCAAGAAAACTGACAATAACGGCACGATGCTCGTGGAGGAGATATTTCTTCAGCAGGTCATCTACGATCGGGTCAGGAAGTGACAAGGTTGCCGCCGTCCAGTTGACCAGCCGCTCAATCGGGCTTTTGCGGACAAAGACCTCACGCAGTTTCTTTTCTTTAGCAAGCGACGCAAAGAGAAACTGTTTCTCTGTGCCCTTTGACTCAGCCCAAAAAACCTGGCAGACGGCGACTCGGATCTCATTTGGCAATTGCCGCCAAACACGATTTGCAGAAACTGGCACCAGCGGTCCCCTCATACGTCGAATTCTGAGACATCAGTTCTGATCATAACGATTGCAGAACAACTATGGGCGGACCGCTGTGGGTTTACGGTAAGGACTCTTGGCGACAGGCGATCCTCTTGGTTACTGCAGTTATCCAGACGCTAGACTCTTTCAGCTTATCCAGGGGCTATCCGGTGGCTCCACTTCCTATCGGTAGGACGTTACGCAGTCATAGTGAAGCCGTTGTTCGTCTATTGGCGCGTGTATTCGCTTAACCACCAATACTGGGATGTAGGGATGTAATTCAACTCGCTTCGTCGGCATTCGCAATGAAAGGGGCGCGGCCTTCAAGCCCACCCTGATTCAATTGGTGCCGTGAACCTACTGATGTAATGGGAATCCGGACGGCAACCGTGCCTCAAGATTGATTTGTTCTCCGGTGATGGGGTGGTGAAATTTCAGAAATTCGGCGTGTAGGAAATATCCGCCATCACCAGGGACGCCGGGGAGACTTTCAAGAGGCTGACCGGTTACACCGTACAGCGGATCGCCGACCAGCATATGGCCGATGGATGCCAGATGGATTCTGATTTGATGAGGGCGGCCCGAATTCAGGCTTACTTCGAATGTTGTGGTGCTTGCGCTGCGTGAGATCACCTTTGCCAATGACTTTGACGGTTTGCCATTTGGGTTGGTGGCCCACACGGAACCGAGGCGCGGGTGGGGTACGCGCCCGATGGGCGTGAGGATTTCGTAGACATCCTGCTCTGCAACGTTTTGAGCCAGCGCCCGGTAGATCTTTTGAGTTTTGGGCGTGTTCCAGTTTGCAGTCAGGCTAGAGGCTGCCTGCGGAGTTTTGGCAAACAGAACGATACCGCTGGTGCCTCGCCCCAACCGGTGAACAGGGTTTGCATCGGGGACATGCTTTTGCACCAGGCGCAAGAGGGTGTTTTCCATGAAGCCGGCACCGGGGAGGGTGGGCAGCCCGCTGGGTTTGTTCACGGCCAGCAGATGGGGGTCATCCAACAGGACTTCGAAGTGCCGAGGGGCGTCTGGTTCGATCCAGGGGGGACGGTTCCGGATAAGGGTTTGGCCTGAAGTGACTGATTCGCTTCCGGTGGCGATGACGCCATTGAGAGTGACTTCGCCGTTGTTCAGTTTTTGTTGCCAGACTTGTGGGGTTGAGTGGGGGTAAAGGCTCGCCAAATAGGAGAGCAGCGTTTGCCCATGGCATTTGCTGCTGATGATTGTGGCGTAGGCATAGCCCCGGTTGAGCATGTAGTTTGAGTGTAAGCCGTGGCATCGCGGCAGGGGTTGCTGGATTGAGCGACACTGAATTTAGGCAGCGAGAGCTTTCAATGCGTCCAGTATTAAGAGCAAAATTCCGCACGGATCAGGTACCGAGAAACACCGTAGCCAGATAATCTCTGAAATGTCGCCAAAGTCGCCAACGCGTATTTCGACGGATCTCCGGTGGTGGAAATATGCATTGCCCTGTTAGCAATAACTGAGGCTCAACTTCCGGTTTGCCCATCACGGGGAAGCCAACTTCTCGGCCCCACTACTTTTCGGAAGTCGAAAGCGTCTTCACCAAGTCGTAGAGAAACTCCTGCCCCTGGTAGAACGCGTCCGTCTTCATGCGCTCGTCGCGCCCGTGAAATCGGATGTCGTCGCGGTCGAAGAAGAAGCCCTGCACACCGTAGGTGGGGATGCCGGCTTTCCGCAGCATGCGGCCGTCGGTCGCGCCTGTCACTAGTATCGGCACCACCGGCACGCCGGGAAATTGTCGCTCGCTCGCCGCCTTCACAGCCTTCGTCACATCGGGCCGAAGGGGCGAGGGCGGAGCACCGGACGCATTCTCGCTCATGGACTTAATCTTCACCTCGGAATCGGCGACTACCTTATTCAAGGTGCTGAGCACGTAGTCGGGCGAGTCCTCCGGTAGCACACGGCAGTTCACTGTTGCCGTCGCGAGCTGAGGCAGCGCGTTGAGCGCGTGACCGCCAGCGAGCATCGTCGCCACACACGTCGTGCGCAGCGTCGAGTTCCACGCCGGAGACGCTGCGGCGACTCGCTCCATTGCGGCCTGCGAGCCCTGCGCCACCTGCGCCAGATCGGCCGCGATCGGACCATTCTCAATCTTCGCCATCTCGGCGAAGTACGCCGCGGTCACCCCGTCGGTCTTAAGCGGAAATCCGAACGCCGCGAGGCGTACAAGCCCGCCTGCCAGATGGTAGATGGCATTGTCCGGCACCGGCATAGAGCTGTGGCCGCCTTTATTAGTCACCGAAAGGGTGTAGTTGATGACGTACTTTTCAGTAACTTGCAGGTCGTTGGAGATCTTCTTCCCGTTCTCCTCTTCGCCCCAGCCACCCTCGTTCAGCGCGATGTCTGCGTCGATTAGTTCGCGGTGGTTTTTGATAAGCCAGTCGACGCCGTTGTACGGACCGCCACCCTCCTCGTCGGCAGTTAGCGCAACGATGACGTCACGGTTCGGTTGGAAGCCTTCGCGTTTCATCCGGATAAGAGTCGCAATCCAGACCGCAGCCTGCGCTTTGTCGTCGCCGGTGCCGCGGCCATAAAAATAGCCGTCCTTCTCGTTGAGCACGAACGGGTCCATGGTCCAGTCTTCGCGCTTGGCCTCAACTACGTCTGTATGGGCCAGTAGCAGCAAAGGCTTCTGCGTGTCGGTGCCGTGATAGCGCGCGACCAGGTTGAACTTCTTCGGCGACTCTCCACCGAGAAAGATGTCTGAGTCCGGGAAACCGGCCTCCTTCAGGCGCGCAGCAGCAGCTTCAGCGACAGGAGTGGTGGACCCGGTGGAGTAGCCCGATTGGATCCCTATGAACTGCTTGTAGATGTCATGGGCGAGCTTCATATCCGCCGCCGGCGGCATGGTCTGGGCATAGGTTGCGGAACCGGCAGCGAGGCAGGCGTTGGCGACAATGGCGCGAAGCAGAGTCCGTGCGATCATGCAATCTCCTAGGGTGGGTGTCTCGCGATACTAGGCTGAGGCACCGATGAGAAGAAGACCTTGAGCATCCCCGTCATTGTCACTCATCGAGAGCAGCCCACTAATTGTCGTTCCTCAGCAGTCTACATTCATCAGCTATTGGAGTATTGTCGGCAAGAAGGAAGTGATCCGTTCATAGCGATTTACTTCCGCTTTGCTCGTTACTCGAGAGCGACCGAGGGATACAGAACCGACCCGCGCGGAACACCACAATCCCCGCTCACTGATAGAGTTGTACAAACCTGAAATGTTCTTGGTCTTCCCGCGATTCTCCTGTGATCGCGGACAATCGTGCCTCAGTTTGAAGGGAGTTGCAGTGAAGCTTTCCTGGCTATGCTCGCTCATTGTTTTGCTCGTCGCCTGCTGCTGCAGCGCGTCGGCTACGGAGGCGAGCCTGATCCTCGTCAACGCCAAGCTATGGACCGAAAATCCGGCGCAGCCCACCGCCCAGGCTGTGGCGCTCGATGGTTCCAGGATCCTCGCGGTCGGCAATAACGCGGCGATTAGAAAACTCGCCGGCCCCGACACCCGCACCATCGATCTCGGCGGCCGCCTTCTCCTGCCCGGCTTCAACGACTCCCACGTGCATTTCCTCATCGGCGGCGGCTCGCTGATCACCGTGCATCTTGGCGCAGCCAACAGCCAGGCCGAGTTCAAGGAGCGCATCGCTGAATTCGCCAGAACCCTTCCCACAGGTGCGTGGCTTCGCAATGGCCTTTGGGATCATCAACGCTGGAATCCGCCCGTTCTGCCCGACCACCGGTTGATTGACAATGTCTCCGGCGATCATCCTGCATTCTTGTGGCGGCTCGACGGACACATGGCCCTCGTGAATGCACAGGCCATGAAGCTCGCTGGCATCGACCGAAACACGAAGGATGTGCCGGGCGGAGAAATCGAGCGCGACAAGGACGGCAACCCGACCGGCATTCTCAAAGACGCTGCCATCGCTCTCGTCCAGCGCATCATGCCTCCGCTGTCTCCCGAAGAGGAGGCCCAGGCCATGGAAGCAGCCATGCGCGAAGCAGCAGCTCACGGCGTAACCAGCGTGCAGAACATGGCCGACAGTTCTGAAGACCGCGGCCAGCCGGACAATTTTCGCGAGTTCCAGAAGATCGAGCGCGCTGGCAAGTTGACTGTCCGCATCTACGAGGCTTTTCCCGTCCGCGATTGGAAGACTCTGGCCGACGCCGGCATCGTCGCGCCTTTTGGCAGTCCTTATCTCCGCATTGGCAACCTGAAAGCCTTCGCCGATGGCGCCCTTGGTTCTGAAACTGCCTGGATGGATGAGCCGTTCACGAACAATCCGGCGAAGAGCGGCCTCGCCAGCCCCGACCTTCTCGACGTCGAGCATTTCTACGAATCGATGCGCCAGGCCGACAAGGCCGGACTCCAGCTTACGATTCACGCCATCGGCGATCGCGCCAACCGCACCATACTCGATCTCTACGGCCGCCTGGAAAAAGACAATGGCCCTGCCGATCGCCGCCCCCGCATCGAGCACGCGCAGCACCTTCATCCGGAGGACTACGCGCGCTTCGCAAAGCTTGGCGTGATCGTTTCCATGCAGCCCTACCACGCAATCGACGACGGACGGTGGGCTGAAACCATCCTTGGCCCGCAGCGTATCAAGTCGAGCTATGCATGGAAATCCCTGCTGGATGCCGGTGCAACACTTGCCTTCGGTTCCGACTGGCCGGTCGCGCCATTGGATCCCGTGATGGGCATATATGCCGCCACCACTCGCCGCACCCTCGACGGCAAGAACCCAAACGGCTGGATTCCCGAGCAGCGCATCACCGTTGCGCAGGCAGTGCACGCCTACACAATGGGATCCGCATTTGCCGAACACCGGGAGACGGTCAAAGGATCCATCGAACCGGGCAAGCTGGCAGACCTGGTAGTGCTCTCCGACGACATCTTTACAATCCCGCCAGAGGCGATCGAGAAGACCAGGGTCGACATGACCATCTTCGACGGCAAGGTGATCTACCAGCGCTGAGCGGGCGAGAGGGCGTAGCTAAGCAAACGTTCCCAGCGCTAGCGCGCTTTGCGGATAGATACCTGCCGCTGCGGGTGGTCACACACTGAATTGAGCGCAATTTCCAGATGGCCAACCGGAAGTTGGCGAGGCAAGCTGAGATCTCAGGTGACGCAAAATCGCCGAGTATCAAATCGAGCCGGTGCAATCCTGGAAATGCGATATGCCCTGATGTCGTCAGGTGACAATTGGCTCATGCTCCGTAACGATCACGGAATTCCGATGAGGAGACCACCGCTCATACCGATGGATTGCTGGTGGCCTCCAGCAAAACTGTAGTCGTAAGCCGGTTCAAGGAACCAGCCGAAATGGTGTTTGCCGGTCGGCCAGAACATGAAGTCTCCCACCAGTTCCCCGGAGATGGAGTTGGTTGCCTTCCCATTCTGTCTGAGGTGGACCCATTCGGGACCGACGCCCAGCATGAACTCTGCCTTTCGTGATAGAGTCCACGGTTTCTTGAAAAGTAAGTCGGTGTCCCATTCCGTTGACTTATGAGTGTAGAAGGGCGACACGCCTGCCTCCAGTTCCAGCCAGTTCTCGATTGGTGTCACTTCTGCGGCAAGATTCGGCGCGAACGTTGCTGCACCCCCGCTGAGGTTCCAGCTTGTTGCTGCGCCAAGCTCAACAATGGCTATGGGGTCTTTGTCCTCACCGGCCTTTTGAGAATCGCCAGAGGACGTCTTAGCGGAGTTCTGCCCGTGAGCAGGCAGACACAAAAACAGAAACAAGCATGCTCCAGTGAGCGTGAACACGTATCGACGCATAAATGTCTCCAGATTAAGTTGTGCGTTGCAGCATCCGCGCTAAAGGCACGGGATGGCCAAGCAAGAGGAGACACCTGTACGGGGAGGTCGAAAGATGGATGAGCGTAGCGCGAAAACAGGCGAAAGCGGTTCAGGCCGAACATTTGAGGTCACAGTATTCACCGGACCCAGATAAGGATTTGCATTCGGAAGTCCGTGAAAGCCACAGCACCAGCACATGCCGTTACACGGCTCCGGTGTAGCAGGTTGTTGCTGGCTGGCAATAGTTTGCGGCGAAGAAGAGATTCCAGTGAGCGGTCCATCACACATATCGCAGTGCGGCGGATGAACCACCAGGCACACCAACATCGCGCACAACAGCCATGCAACAACGCAAGCCGGCGTTGTAATTGCGCGATCCATGCTGTTAAAGATAACCGTTGACGAGGTAGACCACCAGAGGCTCAACCGAGAGGTCGTTGTGGACGCGGGAAGCCATCGATCGCGGAATTGAGCGGTTAGTCTCCTCGGCCAGGAGCAACCTGATGCTTGGCCGAAATCTGCGCACGACACAACTCATCAGTATTGTCCGGAGAATGCCACGCACTCAGCCGCTCAACAAGCTCAACTTGACTGTCATGCGCGAGCAGTTCGACCCGAGACTCGAAGGAGTACCGTCCATCTTCGTTCTCATGTTCCGGGACCAGCTATGACAGTAGAACGCTTACTTTTCCTGAAGGCGTCTTGCTGATGCCGTACAGAAATCTGCCGTCCGCGTCCAAGTGTCTCAATTCGAGTGCCGATCGCGTGACAGACAGATGACTGAAACCGTGCACTTCCTGTGCGTATGGGCCACGGTCCAGTCCATCGACTTTCAGAACATACAAGTCTGCTCCACCACCTCCTGAAAGGAAGTGGGTCGTCGGGTGTCCTTCGAACTCAAGGTGCTGCAGATCGTGGTCGTGACCGGCCATGTAGAGGTCAACCTTGTACTTGCGAAATAGTGGGTCCCACTCTCGGACAAGTACCGGGTGATCCCCATGAGGTCCGTTCGAAAAAACCGGATGGTGCGCCAAAACGGCGAGGAAGGGTGTAGTCCGCGGCTTTTTGAGCTCTTGCTCGAACCATGCCAATTGTTCTGCTTGTCCCTCGGGTTTTAGTGTGAAGTCATGCCCGTGTTGCCAAACCCCATCCGGGCGCGGCATGTTGCTGTCGAGCACGATGACGTGAACTAGCGGATTTCGTTTCGGAAAATCAAAGGTGTACCAGCGGGATGGCAACGTCCATCGCGTCGCACGCCCGTCGAGTCCGCGGCCTGACCGAGCGTATTCGAGCTCAGCCTCCAACTTGTTCACTTCGGGCGGCAACATTTGATAATCGTGGTTTCCCAGCATGGAATGGACGGGACAAGCAAAGGTCTCGAGCGGATACAAGCGCTCGAACTGCTCTACCCAGCGTGGCGAGGCCGCTCCACCCGTGAGTTCGCCGTACCAACTATCGCCCAACATAAACAGTCCATCGGCATGAATACCGCTCGAACGAGCGTAGCGCTCCATTCCTCGAGCGACCATCTTCTGCGCCTCAAACCCGTTGCCATTGCGCGCGGTCTCGGCACCCAGCTTTTCGGACCATCCCCAATCGCCAATCACGAGCGCATGGGCGGCTCTGGGATCGGGCGGCTTGGCTGCGACGCTTCGCAACGCAGGCATTGCTGCAAAGGCACTCCATGCAACGCTTTCTCGAAGAAATCGACGTCTGGATACCCCTACGGTCGCGTCTGTCATCTGCTTAGCCTATATGAGCAGTCGTTAAGTTCTCGTAAATGCAAATCCTCGCAGCGCATGATTGCATCAGGAGAGGATCGAGTTCTGAGACTCACCTCTGGCCGTCGTCACATTTCACGGAACAAAAGGCGACCTTCAACGAGATCTGTAACATCCTGAGACGGTGGAAAATCTCCGTTCCGATGTACCTTTCTGCGCAGACTTGCCATGGCCCAATGGTCCAGGGAACCCGTCAAGCGGCCGTTCGTTTATTGGCAGTTCTGGCAGCATGATATATAGTGAACAGTAATTATGCGATGGGTCGGCAAAATACGACCGCAGAATGCGCCAGCCCGCATTCTGTTCGTTGCACTCTTCGCAATCCTCCTCCTCGTTGGAAGCACGGCACAACTTACTCACGTCCATCCCAACGGTTCTACTCATCCGGATTGCGCGCTTTGCCAAAGCGCTCATAATGTAGCCCAGCCAACGTCTGCACCTTGCGTTCAGCAAGTCTTCGTTGTCTTCACCCGTGTTGCGGTTCCCTATAAGCGGCAATACCGGGAGCACATCTTCTCGTTTTCTCTGTGCAATAGACCTCCGCCTGATCAGACTGCCGTTTCCTAGAACATTTTCCGATTTCACATAGGCTTGTAGCTGGCTGCTAAGTGGTTTTTCCTTGAGGAGAAACCGCTTAGCAGGCGTTGCCTCCTATCCGAAGAATCGGAAAATCCTTCACGAGCAGTCCTCGTTCAAAACAGCGATTTTCAGGAGGTCCGTCCATGCGCCAGTTCCTGCGCAGTATTCTCTTTTCCTTATTCATCCTTGTATGTTCAGCCGCGTTTTCAAGGCTTGACGCCCAATCCAACTCCGGCTCAATAAGCGGAACCGTAACCGATTCAACTGGAGCGGTGATTCCAGGAGCGGTGGTTTCCATTCAAAATCCCGTCAGCGCCTATGCGAGGACTGCAACGACCGACGGCACCGGCCATTTCCGTTTCTCGAACCTGCCGTTCAACCCCTATCACCTTACTGTCACGAGGGATGGCTTTGCCGCTTTCGTCGAAGACATGGACGTCAACTCTATCGTTCCGGTCAGCACGAATATCCAGCTTAAGGTTGGCACAGCATCGAATACTGTCACAGTGGAAGGCGGCGAAGACCTAATCGAAAACGATCCGACCGTTCATACCGATGTGGATCGCGGGTTGTTTGACAAGCTTTCCATCGAAAGCGCGTCTTCCTCTCTGAGTTCTTTGGTGACCCTTTCATCGCCTGGGGTCGCCGCGGATTCCAACGGCCTGTTTCACGGACTGGGAGACCACGCTTCGAATTCCTTCTCTGTAGATGGCCAGCCGATCACGGACCAACAAAGCAAAGTTTTCTCTAATCAATTGCCTTCGAATGCGGTTCAGTCGCTGGAAGTGATCGACGGCGCTCCGCCGGCAGAATATGGGGGAAAGACGAGCCTCGTCATCAACGTAACAACACGGTCAGGGCAGGGCCTGACGAAGCCCGTCGGCAACATCACAACTTCTTACGGGACTTTCGGATCTGCCGCTGGCTCGGTCGATCTGGGGTACGGCGGCCAGAACTGGGGCAACTTCTTCGAGTTGGACGGGCTGAATACCGGGCGGTTCCTCGACCCTCCTGAGTTCAGCGTCTTCCACGACAAGGGGAATGAGCAAAACGTCTTCGACAGAGTGGACTATCAGCTCTCAAGCTCCAACTCAATCCATACAAACATCAATTACTCGCGCTCCTGGTTCCAGACGCCGAACACTTACGACAATCTCAACATCACGAATGTGCTGAGTGGAGGCACCACTGCCAGCCCCGTCTTTGGCGGCGTGGGGAACACCGATCAGCACTCCAAGATCGGCACATACGATATCGCGCCAACCTTCACGCACATTCTCAACAAGGACGCAGTCCTGAACCTCGGAGGGTACGTACGAAGGGATGGATACAACTACTATCCCAGCGGCAACCCTCTGGCCGATCTGGGCCCAATTCAGAATGAGTCGGTCTCTCAGCAACGCTCACTGCTGAATGCAGGCGTCCACGGAGAGTTGACGATCCAAAAGGGTATCAACAGCATCAAGGCCGGAACGGTGTATCAGCATACGTTCCTGCGCGAGCATGACAATATTGGACTGATCAACGCTACCTTCAATTCACCCTGCGTGGATGCGAACGGAAATCCTCAGCCAGGGTTCACCGATCCGTCCCAATGTGCAGCAGCGGGCCTTGTATCGAACGATCCGTCGGTGGGCGGGAGCTTCAACCCCGTCCTGTTGCCCTATGACCTCACGCGCTCTGGTTCACTTTACGCGGATTTCGGTCACGCTGACATTAAGGAACTGGCCCTGTACATCCAAGATCAGATCAAGGCAGGAAACTGGGTCTTCAACTTGGGGATCCGTGGAGATCTTTACAACGGTCTGACCGTCACGCGCCAGCCGGAACCGCGCGTGGGCGCGGCCTACAGCATTAAGCGAACCAATACTGTTCTGCGCGTCTCGTATGCACGAACGCTTGAGACTCCATTCAACGAAAACCTCGTGCTCTCGAGTTCCGGATGTGCGAATGAAGTGCTTGCTCCGCTGCTTGCCTGCACACCTGGCGTTTCAGGGACCCTGCAGCCCGGCTTCCGCAATGAGTTCCACGCAGGACTGCAGCAGGCCTTCGGCAAACACCTCGTGATCAGCGGTGATTACATCTGGAAGTACACACACAACGCATTCGATTTCAGCATCTTCGGCAACACACCGATCTTCTTCCCCATCGATTGGCATAACTCGAAGATCCCCGGATATGTGGTTCATGCTGATGTGCCGAACTATCACAACTTCTCGGCGTTCGTAGTGATGTCTTCGGTTGCTGCTCGTTTCTTCCCGCCGCAGAGTGCTGGGGCGGGCGCCACCGTCGGAGCGCCCGGGCTCCCGTTTCGCATCGACCACGATGAGAAGTTCAACCAGACCACACACGTTCAATACCAAGTTCCTTTGCGTCGCGGACCCTGGATCGGCTTCAACTGGCGCTATGACAGTGGACTTGTAGCAGGCGCAGCTCCCTGCTATAACGCCATCGGTGTAAATACGCTTTGTGGTTCGACCACTCTAAACGGACAGCCGGCAGTCGATTTGAGCGGACTTACTTCCGACCAGGAGTTTGAGGCCGGCTTTGCCTGCAATGGAGTGCGGGCAACACCGAACACGCCGCTGCCCACGCCCTGCCTGGCCTCGCAGTTCACCTCCAGTTTGATCAGCATTCCAGCCCCCAATACTGAGGACGACGACAAGAACCCACCTCGCATCGCGCCGCGAAGCCTGTTCGACGCCTCCATCGGCGACGACAACCTCTTCAACGGTGACAAGCGAAAGTGGAGTCTGAGACTCACCGCCATCAATGTCTCGAACAAATACGCACTCTACAACTTCCTTTCGACGTTTAGCGGAACGCATTACGTAACACCGCGAGCGATGACGGCTGAAATCGGCTTCCATTTCTGACGACAGTACGATTTGACGTTATTCCCTAGGCAATTGGGGCAGCTAGAACCGCTGCTCCAATTGCGGCTTTGAAGGGAGGTCGTCGTCTTGCGCAAAGTCATCAGCTTTGACAGAGGCAGCAAGAAGAAACTTCAAAGGATCCGGTGGACGCGCTCTGAAATCGTGAGTGCCGTATTGCTGGGTTGCATCATGATGGCCGTTTGGTTTGAGGTTTTGATGTGGTTTCTAAGCCATGAATCAGACAAGCCCGATACACCCCCCAGCTTGGTAATCAGGCGCTGAGGCAAGCTGGACAAAACCGCGTTCCCACGATGCACTGTCATCGGAATTCGGACCCATCAGATAAAGGAAAAATTCCTGGGAAATCTGTCAGGTAACGGGCTTGAGAATCTGAGAGCCATCTACTCTGAATGGCTACAACTGCAGTCGCGACAGAATGTGTGATTCATTCTGTGAGCGAAGATCATGAGACCGCTGCCAACTAGAGTGACGAAAACCTCTGCAGCATGTGACGGCAGGTGATCTCCCCACCAGGCGCCGCCGAAAATGAAGGCAAGGCCGGTAGTCATCAGCAGCAGAACACGTGGCGACCGGTGCTTCCGGTATCCCTTCAGCAGTGCAAGGGCTCCAATCGCAGCAATGGCGACTGCAAGTGTGCGATGAGTTCTTTCCTCGGACGGGAGGAAGTGGGCCGAGACCGCTGAGATGGAAAGCACGACGGGAGTAAGAAGGCAATGGATCACACACAATGCTGACGTCCATGCGCCAATCTGGTCCACTGGAAGCGCGAAAATCCGGTTTGCGCTGCCTGATCCAGGCGCCTCTTTGAGTTGTGATTTTCTCAATGTTTTCTCCCCGATGAGGTTCAGCGCCATGGTTCCATCAGATGGTCTTTGAATTCTCGCGGCAGTTCCAACAAATGCCCAGCACCAACGGAGCGTACAGCCCATTCAAGCAGCGAGCGATATTGGTTGAATTCGGTGATGTGGCCGAGCCATTGTGAGCCTGTCTGCGAATTCACTACAACCACGTTTGGAATGTCGCAGGGGCCGACACAGCCGCTTACGGTGAGTTGAAACCTCTTCAGGAGACCCCGCTTTCGCCATTCTTCCTTCAGCCAATTCGCTGGAACCGCCGGACGTTCCTTTTGGGTCGCACCACAACAGCAGCCCTGACAGATAATCATTTGACCGATCACACGACGTTTTGTTTCCAGCATGACTCCACCCCGAACACATTTCCCAAATCATATAGTATAGGGGAGTATATTACATTCTAAGGAGGATCAATTGTCGCATATTTCGAAAAACAAGACGAAGACGCTTTCGCGCGTTCGACGCATCAGGGGCCAGGTCGAAGCCATTGAACGAGCGCTTGAGGGGGACGGCGAATGCGAGGAAATTCTGCAACTGGTTGCCTCCTGCCGCGGCGCATTGAACGGGTTGATGGCGGAATTGATTGAAGGACATTTGCGATTCCATGTACTCGACCCGAACCAGAAAACCAGACCGGCGCAGCTCGCGGCAGCAGACGACCTGATCGCAGTTGTGAAGCGCTATTTCAATTGAGTTCCGGGAGATACTATGTCAGTCACTCAGAAGGAAGAGACGCAGATCTATGAGCAGAAGCAGCTTGCGGATGTACCCCACAGCGCACCTCATGAAGAACCCGAACATGGACATGAGCACGCTTTCGAGCTTGCGGAAGTTCTGCGAGTCGTTTTCGTTGCGCTAGCCGCCGCGGCGGTCTGGTTTCATTTGTGGGAGCCTTTTCATAGGGTGAGTGTGATCGGGCTGGCTGCGGCGCTGATCGGCGGGTTTCCTATCTTCAAAGAGGCATTGGAGAACATCGTCGAACGCCGCATGACCATGGAGCTTTCAATGGCCATTGCGCTGATCTCAGCGCTGGCAATCGGTGAATTCTTTACGGCGTTGGTGATCACCGCCTTTGTCCTCGGAGCCGAAATCCTCGAAGGTTTGACCGTCGGCCGCGGCCGGCGCGCCATTCAGGACATGCTGAATTTTCTGCCCCAGATTGCCAGCGTCATGCGAGACGGTCAGATTGTCGACGTGACCACGCAGACCATACTCCCAGGAGAAATTGTCGTTATTCGACCCGGCAGCAGGATTCCCGTCGATGGGCAGGTTGTCAGCGGACACTCGTTCGTCGAGCAGGCTGCGATTACAGGCGAGCCGATGCCAAGCGAAAAGATGGCCGGGAGCGAAGTGTACGCCGGCACCATCAACCAGGCCGGCAGCCTTCAGGTTCGCGCAGACCGGCTGGGAAAAGAGACTACCTTCGGCAAGATCATTGAAGCAGTCGAAAAGGCGGAGCATTCGCGCGCACCGATTCAGAAGATGGCGGACCGGCTCGCTGGATATTTGGTCTATTTCGCTCTGGGCGCTGCCGTCCTCACGTTTCTCATAACCCACAATGTCCGGTCTACGATCTCCGTCATCATTGTGGCCGGAGCCTGCGGGATCGCCGCCGGCACTCCGCTAGCCATCCTCGGCGCCATCGGACGCGCTGCTCGTCAAGGGTCCATTATTAAGGGCGGAATTTATCTCGAAGCGCTGGGACAGCTCAATACAGTTTTCCTCGACAAGACCGGAACCTTGACCTTCGGTATGCCTCAGGTCACCGAAGTCAGACTTGCACCGGATATTGAAGAGCGCGCCCTTATCGAGACGGCTGCGAGTGTCGAGATCAGCTCAGAGCACCCGCTGGGCCGAGCTATAGTCAGCTTTGCTGAGCAACGGAATATACCCGTGGCACACCCGGAGCATTTCGAGTACCGGGTCGGTCGGGGTGTATTAGCTCTCGTGAATGGCGAGCAGGCGGTTGTCGGTAATCGGATGCTTTTCAAAGAACTTGGGATCCTGGCGCTCGAAGGTAGTGTTTCCGATGACGTGACAGAGATCTTTGTGGCACGCGGCGGGCACTACTTGGGTTCCATCCTGATATCAGATCAGCTGCGTCCAAGCTCAGCTGACGCGGTTCGGTCACTCAGGACCATGAACATAGAGGTTGTCCTTCTGACGGGAGATACGAAGCAAACAGCATTAGCCGTAGCCAGTCATCTCGGCATCCACGATGTTCATGCCGAACTGCTTCCCGAACAGAAGACCCACCTCATCGCGGAGCAGGTGCGAGCGGGACGAACAGTTGCCATGCTCGGGGATGGCATTAACGACGCGCCCGCGCTTAGCGAAGCCACTGTCGGCGTAGCCATGGGCGCGGGAACCGACGTCGCCCGCGAAAGCGCGGATGTAGTTTTGATTGGCAATGACCTGATGAAGTTCGTGGAGACCGTTCGCGTCGCACGAAGCTGCCGAAGAATTATCCTACAGAATTTCTACGGCACCCTGATCGTCGATACGATCGGCATCGGTTTGGCCGCGGCTGGAATGCTGAATCCATTAATTGCAGCCTTTATCCATGTTGCCTCCGAGCTGACATTCATCCTGAATTCGACGCGCCTGCTTCCGTCCAGGGAAAAGCGGCGAGTGTACAGCCAGGCGGAGACCAGCGCTTCGCTTTGAGAGGAGTGCGATTCTGGTACCATCGTGAGTTCTCCGCCCTCAAATGTCGCATAATCGCCAATGCACTCAATGAGCCGAGACTCGGGGTTTGCGAGTTGCCGCGAGCCAATCGAGAGTTTCGACAGAGTTTCGCCTCAAAGCGACAGTAGCCGACAATCCGCCCGCGAGACGTGCGAGGAAGTTTCGGGAGTCTAGCGCGATGTCCCAGGAACCACCAGGTCTAATCTCCTTCGCGGAGATGAACGATCTGATCCGCCGTCAGATTTTTCATACCCATATCGTGCAGCTTGCGAATGTACTTGGCAGTGATGCCGTGGTCGCGAAGCGCCGAGATGTCCGAGATGGAGAATCCATCGGGTAGCGCGCGAATCTCTTTAAGATATTCCGGCTCAACACCGTGGTCGCGCAGCCTATTGATCTCCTCGATAGACACTTTCGAGTCAGCTGCCTTAATCCCTTGATAAAACCCCGGTTCGACCCCATGGTCGCGTAGGCTGTTGATCTCCTCGTTGGAGAGTTTTGGGTCGACCGAAGCAAAGCCCTTGTAAGAATCCGGTTTGACGCCATGATCGAACAAGCTGTCGATCTGCCCGATGGAGAGTTGAGGGGCGGTGGTCTTCATTGCCTTGTAATAGTCTGGCTTGACGCCGTGATCGTATAAACTGTCGATTGCCTCGATGGAGAGATTGGGATCGGCTGATTTCGCGCTCCCGTAGTACTCCGGTTTGACGCCATGGTCGCGCAGGCTATCGATCTCTCCGATGGAGAGCTTGGAGTCGATCGAAGCAAAGCCCTTGTAAGAATCCGGTTCAACTCCGTGATCGAATAGACTGTCGATTTGCTCGATAGAGAGTTGAGGAGCGGTGGTCTTCATTGCTTTGTAGTAATCCGGCTTGACACCGTGATCGTATAAACTGTCGATCGAATCGATGGCGAGGTTGGGATCGGCAGCCTTGACCGCCTTGAGGTACTTGGCGTCGACGCCGTGATCACGCAGTTTAGAAATTTCCGGCGCGGATAGATTAGTGAACCCTTCCTGCCGCACGGCGCGGACATAGTCCGAACTGACGCCGTGATCACGCAAGTCAATCAAATCCGATAGTGATGATGTGAGTCCCGTGTCCCGCACTGCTTGGGCATAGGCAAGAGTCACGTCGGAAATCACTAGAGAGAATGGCTCATCATCGTGCGGCGCGCCATAACCCATTTTTTCCAGGGCAGAGGCGAAGGAGGGATTGAGAACGACCGTAAATGGCCCTGAAGCGCGGCCTCCCGTGACGCTTCCTTCGCAGACAATTCGTCCCGAATCCCGAACATATTCGAACTTCACTGGACCGTCATGATCGAGCATGGAGAGAGAGAAGCCGGCGAGGCTTGAGAGCGGAACGTCCTCGGTATTCATCCGATCATTGCCGTCGTCATTGCGGCTGATGAGGGACAGCCGTACGTTGCTCGAAGAAGAATCATGTCGCGTGATCTTCCATTCGTGCCGCCAGGTCTTGTCCTGATCGGCGAGAGCCACTGGCGAAGTGGCGGATGATTCTGTGCCGTGTGCTGGGAAGAGCGTTGCCACGTGTGCAACTGGAGTTCCTTCAGGCGGGAGCCCCATTCGTGCAGCAACGACTTGAGATTGCAAAGCGGCCTGGTTGTATGCCACAGCAGCTGTTGAGTCCTTCGCAAATGCAATCCATCTGGGCATACGCACTCCCAAACTGATTAGAGCGAGACCGGCCGCGACACAGACAGAGACGCGGTACAGTGACGCGCTTGGAGAAAAATGAAACCTTGGCCGAAGCAGAACCTTGATGCGCTCGCTGATGTTCGAAGATGGATGAGCCATTTCCGTGGCCAGCAATTCGCGGCGGCGAGCGGAGCAGAATTCTGCCAGGCGCCCGAGAGTAACGGCGTAGTGGACGGCTGAGCCGGTCGCGGCGACAACCCAGTCGTCACAGGCAATCTCCCTCTCTCGCTGGATGCGACGGAGAACCCATGCAGCCACAGGATGGAAGACAAGAACTGCAGATGCCAGTCGGCCGATCAGGTTGGTCCAGTCGTCGCGGCGGGCGACATGAGCCAGTTCGTGAAGCAGGACGTAGTCGAGTTCCGGTTCGACAATCTCCTCGAGAAGTATCTCCGGGAGAATGACAACTGGGTGCAGGAATCCCGCAGCGAGAGGTGAAATTACTTCATCGGATACAAGAAGCCGAGGGATGCGCGAAGTGCGGGAATCGCGCACACGTTGCTCGAAACGCACCACCAGGTCCACGCTTGCAGGCCGGGCGCGATTCCGCAGGCCGCGGAGACGGAAGTATCCGAGCACAATTCTGCCAACTAGAACGCAGCACACGGCCATCCAGAGGAACAGCAGGCTTGACGGCCAGTTTCCCGGCCGAAATTCGATGGGAATGCGCACGCGAGGCGCCGCAACGGTGCGAGAATTCAGGGCAGGCAATTGAGAGGGTGCGAGTGGCGGAGCAGGAGCATCGGCGCCAGTGGTAATCGGGTAGGGCTTCACCGCCGAAGTGGATCGCACGCGCGTTCCGATTTGGTTCTCCGCTCGCTGGCGAGAAGGCAAGGGCGGCCCAGACCTGGGGAGAAGAGTGACGACAGGCAGGAGCACGACCAGCGCCAGTGCGGCCCACCAGACAGCATGGCGAGTCGCGGCGTTGACCCGTGGCATCAGGCGGAGCGCGAGCCACATGACAGCGGCCACAGCGAGTGCCAGCCAAAGCGTGTTCAGAACAGCCATTAGTCCGGCAGCCGAAAAAGCATTCAGAGATTTGAGGATCGCGATCATTTTCCACCTTCCGCGAGGAGATTTCGAATGTTACGGAGTTCCCGCTGAGAGAGATCGCCGTCGTCCAGCAAATTGAGGACAAGTAATTCGGCAGAATTGGCGAAGAACCTGCGGACCAGGTGACGCAGGGCGTTTCGGCTCGCCTGTTTGCGGCCGACAATAGCGCGATAGACAAAGGCGCGACCTTCCCGAGGCTTGGTATGCCGGACATAGCCTTTCTGCTCGAGAATTCGAAGCGTGGTCAGGATCGTGTTGTAGGCGAGACCGGGCACGCTGGGGAGGGCCGCGGCGACTTCCCCCACGGTGACTGCGCCTTTGTCCCACACAATATCCATGAGGCGGAGTTCGGCTTCGGTGAGGTTGAGAGATTTTTTCCGGGCCAAGAACGTCTCCAACAACTAAGGAATTAAGACTGGGGATTGACTTTATGCGTGCGAGAAATGTTTTGTCAACTATAAAATTAAGAGTTAATAGAAACCATGGGGAATGCGTGACTTGATAGTTTCTGGAATCGAGCCAAATCGCCGAGACACTCACCGAGCCAAATTTGAATCTCTGAGCTAGTCACCGGCAACTCGGACTTTTGGCGAACCTTCGCTTTCAATTTGGCGACTTCATTCGTCTGTGACGTTTGGGCTATCGGCGGCTGAACATCCAACGTAACCGGAAGGGCAGAGAACAACAGCATTAGAAATAGCAAAAGGTTGCTGAACCTGTAAGGCCATCTGCGGTGCCTTGTGAGTACAAGCCTGCGACGGGACTCGGCATGGTTGAAAATAGACGATACGAACGTAGCGATCTGGAAGGGCGAAGCCAAGAGAACGAATCAACAAGGGAACCAGACTGATGATCGCGTACCCGACGTAGAGCATGAACTTTCATTTCATGATCCCCGGGAGTATTACCGTCGATCCTTCAATTACCCCTCTCTCAATGAGCACATTTGCAAACTTTCGAACTGAACTATTCGCAGCGTAGAGCAGTCATGGGGTCAATGGCTGTGGCGCGGCGGGCCGGGATGATGCAGGCAAGCGCAGCGACGGCAATGAGAGTGACCGATACAGTCAGGATCATGAACGGATCGCGCGTTCCACTCTCGATCCATCGCGCGATCAAGCGATTGAGACTGAGACTCAGAGCGAGTCCCGCAACGATTCCGATTCCCACGTTCGTTCCAGCGGAGATGGCGACGAGGCTCAGCACGTCACGGCGACGCGCTCCGAGAGCGACACGCACGCCGAGCTCGTTTGTCCGTTGCAGGACGGTATACGAGACAACGCTATAGAGGCCAACGGCAGCGAGAGAGAGCCCCAGAAACGCAAATGCTCCGAAGAGGATCGAAATGAGTCTCCCCCGTTCAAATTCCGGTTCGTGCCGGATCCAGCCCTGAAGGTCGCGGATATCTCCTCCGACCTGCTGGTCAGGATCAATGGTTGCGATCTGCTGTCGAATGCTGTGAAGCTGCGCGAGGGGCTCGCCCTGAGTGCGAACCAGGACCTGCGTGAAGGGCGGCATTACCAGCGTGTAAGGTGCGTACACCGCTGGCGCGACTGGTTTGTCAAGCCCGTCATCCAGCGAATCGTTCACGACACCGATGACCTGCAGCTGCCCTGCAATCCCATTTGCAGCTAACAGCATGGGAGGGAGATTGGCTAACTGGGGTACGCGTAGCGAATGCCCCACGGCATCTTCGCCCGCAAGATAGTGACGCACGAATGCCTGATTCACAAGGACCAAAGTAGCGCCACGCGTAATTTCAGCCTGGTCCCACAGCCGTCCGCTGCGGAATGGAATTCGCAATGTGTAGAAGTATTCGGGGCTGACGAACTCGACGTGCGCCTCCTGCGCTTGGGCGGCCGGTTTACCCAGGATTTCAACGGGAAGCGTGAACCCGCTGTTGGGCGGAGTGGCATTCGTGGAGATTCCGGCGGAAAGAACACCGGGGGTTGTCGCGATCTTGTCCCGAAGCTGGGCGATGAAGCGGGCGCGATCAGCCCATGTAGAGTGAGCGTTTTCCCCAATGGGAATGATCACGGACATCGTGCTCTGCGGCTCGTAGCCCAGTGGAATGTTGTTCATCCGTACAAAGCTCTGAATTGCCGCGCCGGCTGCCGTCATCAACAGGAGAGTAAGGGCGATCTGGCCCGCGATGAGGGCCGTGTGTATGCGCTTTCCCTTTACGCTTCCGGTGAGGCGGCGAGTACCGGACTGCATCACCTGGCTGATCTGAGGTTGCGAAGCTTGGAGCGCCGGGAAGAGACCGAAAACAATCCCGCTGAGGAGCGCAAGACCCACGCTGAAAAACAGAACAGGCAAGTTGATGTGGAAGTCGGCTTCGTAGGGATACGAATGATCCGGAAGCCTAGGAATAATGAACCTGATCGATTGATAGGCAACAAGCACACCCAATCCCGCTCCGATGCCAGACAATAGCAACGCCTCGGTGAGCAGTTGACGTACGACGCGGATTTGGCTGGCGCCTACGGCGGAGCGGACGGCAAACTCATGTTGACGGGCGGTGCCGCGCGCAAGGAGAAGAATTGAGACATTACCGCAGCCAATGACCAGCAGCAGCGCGACCGCCCCGAAGAGCAGGTACATCGTCTTTTTTAGATCGCGGGTGTAGGTATCCGCGAGCCCGCGTACGCTGATTTTGAATTGTTTTGGGAAGACATTCGGTGTTTGCTTGTCGAACTGCTGAAAAAGAGGCTGGAATTCGGCGGCGGCAGCATCGAAAGTTACGCCGGGCCTCACCTTGAACTCCGGACTGTACCGATGCGTCTGGTCGGATTCCATCTTCAGCGGGATGTAGACGTCTCCGTCTCTCCAAGTGAAGCGCACTGGCATCACGCCGAGGATTGTGTAGGTCTTGTGGTTGAGCTGGATAGTTTTTCCAACGATCGCTGGATCACCGCGAAAATGCCTCTGCCAGAACTTGTAACTCAAAACTGACACGGGCTGAGGATCGTGCCCATCGGGTGCATCGGCTGGCATGATGTACCGGCCGAGAAGAGGGGATAGCCCGAGGAACTGAAAATGGGTTCCCGACATCTCGTCAACGACCACGTCGTCGGGTATATCACCGCCAGTCACCGTCTGGTTCGTGTAGTTGGAGACAACCACATCCTCCACAGCGTGGGTCTGACGCAATTGGCGAATTTGCGGCCCCGTCAGGTTCCAGGTTCCTTCGTGGCCGGCATTGTCGGTAAGCCAGACATCGCAAATTCGCTCGATGCCAGCGTACGGCCAAGGGTGGAGCACTGCATCGTACAGGATGCTATAGACGGCAACCGTGGCTCCGATGCCAAGCGTGAGCGACAGGATAGCGGTGAGGGCGAAGGACAGGTTGCGAATGATCTGTCGTAGTGCAAAGCGAAGATCGTGGAGAACAACTTGCATCAGCGCCTCCTTTTATTTGGAAAGAGGGGAGCTTACCGGATCCTATAGCGGAGGCAATTCGGCTGCCAAGTCTCTGGTTCAGCCTCCACGATGTCCACTGTACGCGATGCGCTGAAGAACGCTCGGGTGCAAGAATCCTACGTTACGGTTACGGCTCCAGAGAAGATGAAGAAGACGGGAATTCCTATTGAGAAGAGCGTCGCATACATCGGGGCAAATGTCCGTGGCCGCACATTCCTGTTCGGAAACGAACATCTCTTTCTTTTTGAAGAATTGAAATTAGGTCATGAGTGAAACATCGCCGAGTCTCTCTCCGATCAATCAATCGCAGCCAAATGTTCGTTAGCGTCGACTGACCGCCTACTTTTCCCCAACCCAACCCGAGCCGGGATGGGATCGCCGGGTAGGCGAACAAATGGCATAGTGACGAGTTGGCGACGATACATCCAGGGTGTCGTTTGACAAGCGAATAGGCTGAGGAACGAAGCGTGGATGCAGAGCAGCGGAAAGCTGCTTCTTGGCGCAAGCGCAGCTTCAGGCTATTGCATGCAACTTACAGCTACTGGATTCAGGCGGGGCCATGCTGGATCGTCCGATCTCGGCTGCGCGATGCCACGCCAGAATTTAGCTTCAAAGTTCTGGCCGTAGAAGACTTCTTCTGCGGGGGTCATCACCTTCTGATAACCGCTACTGAGGCATTGACAGTAGCCTTCGGGATCGGACGGGGCGTACCTGGAGGTCCTCGGGGCCTTCATAAAGGCATTACAGCCGTCTGCGAAGGGACTCTGGCGCACCTGTGCTGCGGTGTACCTGGCGTAAGCGTTCTTCTCGTAGGCAGAGATGATGCGCTGGCTGGGTAAGCGGCAGCTATCCGGCGCGTCGGAGAAGTAGAGGCAGTTGGGCACTCCATCTTTGAAGGACACAGTAAGCCGTCCGGTTTGCCTGCCGTTTGGGCCGGAGAGGGTATAGCGAGCCATGATGCGGGTCGGCGAGCCGGCGGGATCATGGGAGACGATGGGATCGGATATGCTGCCGGGCTGGTAGCGATTCATCATCCATCCGCGAGAGTTGTCGAGGACGAAGTCATCGAGGAGGCGAGTGAAGTCTGCATCTCTGATGCCAGGCAGGACAGCGACGGGGGCTGAGACGACCGCCCCCGCGTACTCCACGGGAGCTTCGCCGTTGGCGAATCGGACGAGGTTGGACTGGAAGTTCTTAAGGCCGGGGCTGCCGCAGCCATTCGCGCTGATGAGAGCCTTTGTCTCGCCTACGACCGAGGTGAGTTGATCAGTGATCTGCTGGCCGATGTTCAAGGGATTGGCTGCGCGACCGCTTTTACCAGTCGATATACCGAACATGTTTTTGACGAGATTCACCTGCGATTTCGCGCTAACGCTTTTTACTGCGTCGTAGAGGTGCGGATCGGCGTACACCCCTGTGCCCTCGGTGCGCCATGAGGTGCAGCCTGTGTTTTGCGGGAGGAGGTTGCCGTAGGAGTCGTGCACGCCATCTGGGGAGTAGACGTATGGGGCGGGGGCGTCGTTGCAGACTTGTACAGTGATCTCGACCTTATTGGGCGGCAGGAACTGCTTGCACTCGTTGCCGAAGTCCTCCATGTAGCCGGAGATGATGAGCATAAACTCACTGCCGTCTCGGTCGAGGTGAATCGACTGGAAGTCGCCGGAGTAGATGCGGACGAGGTCGTCCTCGTTGTTGAGTCCGGCGGCGGTGAAGTGGGCAGCAGCGGCGGAAGATGGCTTGCCAGAGACGGGCGCTGTGGCCGAAGTGGCGGCCGATCTGGGGGCAGGCCGGGCGGCGGGTCTTGGGGTTTGCGCTGCCGCTGAGGCGGCCAGAGGTGCGACAAGGCAAAGGGCGAGCACTCGCATGGCGTATCTCCTCAGTTGGGGAGGTGGAGCAAGAGCGGGGCCGGGTGGTGTCCAAGATTCTACACCGAGACATAATCATCTGCTGCCCTGCAAGGGGCTCCGCGGATTCAGCACTTGGGGCGTATCACCGGCGACTGTCACTTTGAGGACAAATTCTTGCCAATTTCCCCATTGGCGACGATCCGCTCACGGAAGTAAAAACGCGCAGATTCCACACATTCAAAATGTGTCAATGAGCGATTTGGCCTGAACGCGCCAGCTATCATACGTTGTCGGTACCATTAGGCTGCCAAAATGATTGTCATCCGGTCACCAAGATTGCAGCTCAGCCCGTTCCAGATGAGGGATGCTCAGGAGGTTTTCGCCTGCATCACGCCGGCCATCGCCAAGTTCATGCCTTGGGAGCCGCCATCATGGAGCGAGTACGTGGCGCGATGCGAGAAGAGAGTGCGGGCTCATGAACCGAACAAGTTTTCCTTTGTCGCCCGGAGGCTCGACAACGAGGAGTGCCTTGGCATGGCTTCGTTGGAAGATGCGGATTCGGTTTGGCCCGAGCTCGGCCTTTGGCTTAAAGAAAGCGCGCACAGGCAGGGTTTCGGACGGGAAGTGGTGGCCGCACTTGTTGAGTGGGGACACGCGTTTCTAGGCAAAGGGAACTTCATCTACCCGGTAGCCGTGCGAAACATCGCCAGCAGGCGTATCGCTGAGAATCTTGGCGGTGAGATCATAGGCACCCGCACGAATCCAAAATATGAATCCGTCATTTACAGGATTCCTTTCACCAGTTGCCATTCTTCATAGATCGAACCAGACTGTTATCCCTCCGGTACTTGTCCGAAGCTACCTGCATGACCGCCACAGGCAGTCCGTTGGCCTGTGGTCGATAATCCATGTCCATGTATGAACTTCCTTCAGCTGTAGTACAACAGCAAGTAAACAGTCGTCGCGCCAAATATTACGAGTTCACCCGAACCGGCCGACGACAACTCGACGTAGACCAGAAAGAGTAGGAGAAGTTGACCGCAGCGGTAGCTCAAGCGCTGCGTCCTGTTCAGGAGTCCGCCATGCTTCGCGATCTACGCCACCGTTTTCGCGCTCTCTTCCGCCGCAGCCAAGTCAACGACGAACTCGACGAAGAATTACGCGCCCACGTCGAACACGAAACTGCCAAATATCTCCGCTCAGGATTTCCGGCCGACGAAGCCCGCCGCAGGCCGCTCATCGCTCTCGGAGGCATGGAGCAGACTCGTCAGCAAACCCGCGACTCCCGCGGCACTGGAATGATCGAGCAGTTCCATCAGGACCTGTGTTACGGGCTGCGTTTTCTCGGCAGGAACCGCGCCTTCACAGGCGTATTCATCGTCACGCTCGGGCTCGGCATCGGATCCTGCACAGCGATCTTCAGCCTGATGAATGCTGTGATGTTTCCCCCTCTGCCGTATGGCAATGTTGGGCGCCTCGTTTACATCACAACTCCGAATAGGAATGTCGGCGAAGTTCCGCCTGATGCTTTTGTGCCCGATAATGCCGACTTTGCCGACATGAAGCGCGAGAGCAGCACCTTCACTGCGATGACGCAGTTCAGGCAGGAGAAATTCAATCTCGATCATCCCGGATTGTCCTTGAGTGGCGCCGCTGTCGATGCGGCCTTTTTCTCTACCCTTGAGGTCGCGCCTGAGCTCGGCCGAGCAATCAATGCCGCGGATAATCAGCCCGATAACGCAAGCGTCGTCGTTATCAGCCATACGGTTTGGCAGCAGCTTTTCAATGGTGATCGGGCAGTCCTCGGGAAGTCTCTTCAACTCAGCGGTAAATTTCATCGCGTCATCGGTGTGATGGCCGCGGGATTCAACTATCCACGCAAGTCAGAAATCGATGAGGGCGACTCCCACATCGATGCAACCGATGTCTGGGTCCCGCTCGCTCTTGCGGCGAAACAGCGCGCGAATCGCGGACTCTCGGGAGACAACTATGCCTTGGGCCGCCTCAAGCAGGGCGTCTCCGTGCGCCAGGCGGAAGACGAATTGAGCTCGATCATGCAGCGTCTTGATCCCCTGCACGATCCAAGCACTTTCCGGCAAGGTTGGTACGCCTATGTCAAATCTTTCCGCCAACAATTCGAAGGATCTTCACGTCCGCTTCTGCTTCTCCTCATGGGAGCCGTCTCCTTTGTCTTACTCATTGCGTGCGGAAACGCCGCTAGCCTCCTCCTGGCTCGCAACGCGAATCGGATACATGAGATGGGCGTACGCGCCACGTTAGGTGCTGGACGCAGTCGCCTCGTCCGTCAACTGCTCACAGAGTCGCTCCTCTTAGGCACGGGTGGTGGACTCGTCGGCATCGTCCTGGCGTGGGTGTTTCTCAGGCTCTTGCTGAGGCTCGACCCCGGCAACATTCCCCGGCTGCAGGAAGCCTCTCTCAATGGAGAGGTCCTGGCGTTTGCGGTTTCGATCATGCTCCTCACCAGTCTTTTTGCAGGGATCTTGCCCGCCATAGCCGCCTCTCGCGTCAACCTGATCGAGTTCCTGAAGTCGGGCGGCCAGACCGGCCCGAAGGGTGAACGAGGTCGTTTTCGCAGCGTGTTGATCGTGGCTCAGATCGCGATAGTTGTCGTTCTGCTCACCGGCTCTGGACTGCTCGTCAAAAGCCTGATCAGACTCCAACAGGTGCCACTCGGCTTCTCGACCACTACTCTTTCAATGAAGATCAATCTTCCCGAAAGCTATACCAAACCCACAACGCCGGAAAAGCGTGAATCGTTTTATCGTTCACTCAACGCTCAGATCGCAATGCTGCCTGGAACTTTCGCGGTCGGCGCCGTCGATAACCTTCCCTTTGGCGATACGAAAGGCGTCGGTACATTCTGGGTGGAGAACTATCCCAACCAGGAAGGGCAAATGACAGACGGTGGATCGGTGACCCCCGATTATTTCTCCGCGATGGGCGTTCCGATCATTGAAGGTCGCGCCTTCACCGCTAGCGATGCACTTGCATCTCCCACTCCAGCGATCGTTAATCGGACATTCGCGAAGAAGTACTTCGCTGGCCGCGACGCCGTCGGGGGAAAGATCCTGCCGGGCAATCCTGCGGTTTCACCCCAGGACTCCAAAAATCCGCGAGTTGTTGTTGGCGTAGTGGCTGATATGCGCGACTGGAGTTTGGAATCGCCGCCTCAGCCGCAGCTCTTTCTTCCCTTTCAGGATCCGGATGACGCCTACATTGTCATTCGCACTGCTCTGCCGCCAAAAGATGTGGTGCAGTCGGCAACAACGGTATTGCACCGCATTGACGCTCGCCTCTCGTTCTCGAAAGTCCATTCAATGCGTGAGCTGGTCTCCGAGGCATCCGCCCGGCGTCGATTCCAAACCGTGCTGATGTCGATCTTCGCAGCAATGGCAACAACGCTGGCTCTGATCGGATTCTACGGGCTCCTAAGCTACACCGCGAGTCGACGCGGTCCCGAGATGGGTATACGGATTGCGCTAGGCGCCAACCGGAGCGACATTCTCCGGCTTTTCCTTGGCCAGGGCCTTCGCGTCGTTGCCCTGGGGCTGGCTATTGGCCTTGGTGCAGCGTTTGCGCTCACCCAATTTCTCTCATCGTCTCTCTATGAGGTGCGCACTTCCGACCCTGCCACCTTTGTCTTGGTACCAGTCCTGCTCCTCGTTGCGGCGCTCGTAGCGAGTCTCGTCCCCGCGCAACGGGCCGCGAACTCCGATCCCATGATCATTCTCCGTCGAGAATGATTGGGATGATCGAGGGTCGCACATCTGGACTGCATGACTACGATTCATTCGATGCACTAGCGGTCGCATCGCCAGTGACTCGGAAACTCTGCCTCAGCGGGTCTGGATTGACGCAAAATCGCCGAGTATCAAATCGAGACGGCTGAAGCTGGAAACGCGCGTTGGCCTGCTACGATAATCGAGCTTCATGACCAAATGGATCGGGGAACTCTAGCCGACTTCGGGTTACCGGTCTGCCGTTGACGAATGATCCGGCGATGATGCGGCATTCAAGATCCAAATTCTGACTAGTGATTGCTGGAATCGGTAAAATGGATGACAAATTCGATGAGCAACCTAGCCGCTGAACTCCGAACTATTCACGATGAACTGGTGTCGATGACTCAAGTCATCGATAAGCCTGAAATCCTCAAGCCATTGGAGTCGCTTGAAAACAGCGCCAACGAGATCGGGAAGGCGTGGAGCAATTCATGGTTTGGGTACCACTCACGCGTTTACTATGCAGGGTTGGAACCGCCTCCTCCAGGTGCGCACTTTAGCAGCGAATGGGGCCTTGAGGATGCGACCGGGATGGGGTCAACAGGGGAATGGGAGGAATTCCACCTGGATGTCGTTGAGGCGGAGATCAGGAAGCGCGCGGACAACCCAGACCTATCCCAAGCCTTCGAGGCATCGAACAAAGTTCGGCTCCTCTTTGGGCAGAAGCGAGATGACGTAATTTCCATTCTGCGCACCGCCAAAAGTAAGGACGATCAATTTCTCGGGAAACTGATAGAAGAAGCAGAAAAAGTAAAAGCCTTTACTGACGGAGAATTTGTCGCGTATCTTCGCCCGTCTGGAAATTTGTGGTCGCGTGACGCTCTAGCGATCGGGCAGGGTTTGTGGACTCCTCCGCATATATCCGTCTTGGTAGAAGTGTTAAGTATCAGGGCGCCAAAGCTCGCTTGTGAATCGCTGGCTAATATCGCCCGCCGCGCCTTCTCTCACCTGGAACGAATCGAGAAAAACCAAGCGAAAGCGGACAGGGTTGGAACGAATGTGTTCATTGGGCATGGCCGATCAAAGGAATGGAAGGATCTGAAGGATTTCATCAAGGACCGGATGCGGCTGCCTTGGGATGAGTTCAATCGCGTACCAGTCGCGGGCATCCCCAATACCGTCCGGCTTTCGACGATGTTGGATGCCGCCGAGATCGCATTTCTTGTCCTCACAGCTGAAGATGAGCAGGCGGACGGCAAGCTGCAAGCACGCATGAACGTTATTCATGAGGCCGGACTGTTTCAAGGCCGGCTAGGCTTCGCCCGGGCAATCGTAATGCTTGAGGATGGCTGCGATGAATTCTCAAACATTGCCGGATTAGGCCAAATCCGTTTTCCCAAAAACGACATCAAAGCCGCATTTCACGATGTTCAGCTCATCCTCGAACGTGAGGGACTTATTGAACCGCCGGAATCGTGAAAGCCGTTTCCATTCCAAACAACTCTTGATGTTCGCAAGGTCGTCGACGGATGCTCGATGAGTGCATTATCGCCAACTCACTCATCGGCCGGGAATAACGGAATAACGCTTTTAGGACGAAGGCTTCTAGCCACTGATCCAGTCCCTGTCTGACTTTGCGCGTAAGCGTACGCCGAGTCCCTACTAGCGAGAGTGATATTGGAGAGCCGAAGATCGGCTCATGTCTGACGCAGTAGGGTTGAGTACGGATCGTCGCTTTCGCCGTTTCCGGTCGATTTCGGAGAAGCT